>Ga0070686_100002219_pt1 | contig 10728 bp, 6 predicted proteins | sample KBSS23LmetaG_FD_65654 | JGI IMG/M metagenome (GOLD analysis project Ga0070686, IMG submission 65654) | Switchgrass rhizosphere microbial communities from Kellogg Biological Station, Michigan, USA - KBS S2-3L metaG | ecosystem: Host-associated > Plants > Roots > Rhizosphere ...
GAAATGAGATATGCCGTTGAAAATAAGTTCCGCGCCCTCCGGCATCCCCACAAATGTGCCGTTGATCGGCCCTGGCGAAGCTTTGACGATAAGAACAAACGTTTCGTCCTCCGGCTTGGTCCTTGAGGTCGTCAGATTCAAAGTGGCCGAGCCAAGGGAGACATTGCCACTGTTGACTACGATTTGGTCGTGCCCCGTGCCTGGCGTGGGAGCCACGAATTCCATGTTAACCGTCGCCGCGGACGACAATGTTAGTCCGCCGTTGAGCATAAGAAATCCGCGTCCACCGTCCCCTGGGGTAAGAGCACCGGCGGACACGGTCACCGCACCCAGGTCACCTCTACCGGACAATTCTCCATTACCCGTGACCAGAACATTGCCGCTGAGCGCGCCATTCACGACCAGGTGGCCGCCATCGATTTGGACGAGATTTGCGGAGGGCGAGGCCGCGATTGAGCCGGTCGCGCGGAAAACACCGGGACCGCGCACCGTCAGGGTGTTCGGCGCCACGACGAGATCTCCTCGCAGTTCGATGGCGGTGTTGGGAGAGCCATTGCTGAAGGTTTGCGAACCGTCCAAAATGATCGGCAAGGCCAAGGCCACCGAGCCGCTGCCCATTTCACCAGCCCAGATGCCGGACAAGAGCTGAATGCGAATGCCTCCCAGGAGGGGATAATTTTCGGCGGAAGTGACGTCACGGAATCGAATGGAATTGAACCGGGTATCCAGCGGAAAGTCATTCACGCAATTGGCGCGATTGGCCAGGCGCGGAAATTCCAGATGATTTAAGGCCACAGGCGCGATGTCGCCTCGCCAGTTGGCCGCCCTATTCCAACCTGTGGACACGCTTCCGTCCCACACCCGCGTGACGAGTTGTGGCTCGATGGCAGTCACGATGAGGGTGAGGTCGTTGCCGTCTCCACCCACGTAGCTGATCTGGTACGTCACGCCGTCTACGTTCATTAATGCGCCATTAGGCAGGCCGCCAAACGTGCCGCCAATGCTGCCAGCGCTGGTTTTGTTCATGACCACGAAGCGGTCGTTGATTTCGGGAACAAATCCTGGGTCGCGCTCAATGAAAAGGTCGGGAGTCCCCAATAAAGTGACGCTGTTACCGCACTGCAACTGATCGTGCGTCACGCCAGGAGTCGTTCCGGCAATTCTCACGATGAATTTCGCGAGGGCCCCAAACGTGAAGGCGCCCGTGACCGTGAGGCGCCCTGGATTTTCTCCGCCCGGCGCAATCGTGCCGGAAGTCGTCACATTCCCGATAACCCCGGTTCCACTCAGGCGCGCGCTGGAGGCTACCGCCACGCGGGAAGTGCTGACACCATTGACGACCAATTCGCTGATATTGGTCACAACTGTCGCTCCCGGGCAGTTATTGGTGCCATTGAGGACAACAACCGTGGCGCCTTCTCCGGCGGTCTCTCGGCCGCTGATGATCACCCGGCTGGCTGCCCCGGGTGTGTCCGTGATGAGACCATCGAGCCTCTGATGTCCGCCAATTCCATCGAATGTGGCGTTGAGACCATTCAGCGTGAGCGTTCGCGTGAAGCTAAGGTCGGCGGTGGGACTGGCACAATCGAAAGTGACCGGGCGCGACAATTGCAGATCCAAATCGAGCGTGCCGTTGCCAGAACGGTTCGCTGCCACTCCATTGGTCAGGTTCACCAGGTTTCCGCGCACCTTATAAGTGCCTGAGAAGAGGAATCCGCTGAACACGGTGCCGGCACTGAAATTGTTGCTCATCACGGCGGAAGTTCTCCCGGCGGGAAACACGAGCAGGTCCCCCGCTACCGGCGCAACATTGCTGCTCCAGTTGGCGGCGGTTGTCCAGTTCACGTTCGCGCCGCCGCCATCCCATGTCTTGGTGCCAGCCGTCGCTGTCCAAGACAGTGTGAGCGCCGTCCATGTCACGCCGGCGAAGACGATCAGCCCATGGCGCGGTTTTCGCAGTGTTCCCGCGTTCGACAGCTTCGCGGAACGCTCGAGACCCCGGCCCGGGAACGAGGCGGCATGGAGTGACTTCATAATACCCTCAAGGCGCAAACGGCCGGAAAAAGGGGACACGGAAAATGGCCCGGGAGAAATTCGGCCGGAATGAGGCGCAGGCAAATCGAACCCCTGAAACTATTCGCGGCAGATTCCTTGAACGCTAGTTCTCGATGATTTCGGCGTATCCGCCCCGACGTGGATATGGGATTTTGGGCACAGAAATCTTCGGAAATTGTACGTGATTAGCGTTTGCGGTCTACAGGTCCGGAGCGCGGCCTTCAGGCCGCTTCAGTGCCCGAGCTTGCCACACCGCGGACGATCCCGTAGCACGCGTGCAACGTCGCACGCTGAAGCGGCCTGAAGTCCGCGCCCGGACTAAATTCCATAGGGACGCGTGCCAATTGGGGTATTTTCGTGTTTGATTATTGCCCTCTCCATCAACCGCACCCTCACCCGGCCTGCGGCCACCCTCTCCCATCGGATGGGAGAGGGGCTGGGGGTGAGGGCCCTTCTCAGCGCAAGTTTATGGTCCCAATTCGCGTGCATACGCAGGTTGAAACTCTCCACGAGCCGAGTGTTGCTCAGGTTGAATGCCATCGGCGCAATTTACTTTCGTGGCCCGGATGGCCATTCCCTCGAATTCATTTACTTCAACATGCGCAGGTAGGTGATGACCGCACGAATATCGTCCGCCGAGAATTTCCCTGAAAAGGCAGTCATCTGGCCTTTCTTGCCGTTCCGAATCCGAGTAGCGATTTGGTTGTCGGTCCAGTCCAGATTGTGCAGGTCCGGACCATCGTCGCCATGGGCGTCCGCGCCGTGGCAGTGCGCGCAGTTCTTTAGAAACAATTTCTGTCCGGCGGCCACAAGGTCCGTCTGATTCAACACGGCAGTCGACAGATTGGATGAGAGCAACCCGCCGCCGGCCTCAGTTTCCGTAGCCAAGAGCATTTCGCCGCCCGAATAGCCTGCGCCCAGCATCAACATCGAGGCAGCGGCCATACCCGTGAGGTAAACGCCCAAACCGCGCCGTGGAGTCCGCCCACCTTTCAACAGCCGCCAACCTACAAGCACGACCGACAACGCCAGTGCTGGCCAGACGAATAGATGATGAGTTTTCTCGCAACCTCCGCCTAGCATCCGCCCGTGCGTCATCACGAGTCCGGCTATTCCCGCTCCCATCCCGCCCAGCAGGCCGACGACCGCCGAACCAAATCCGGCGGTGTGCAGACCGCGCCGCTGGGCTTCGTCGCGCGCCCGCCACGCGACGCAGTCGAAGACCGCCGAGGCCAGCAAGAGAACAATCGGCAAATGCGTGCTGCCGCCGTGAATCTGCCGCCACAACGTCGGGCTCATGAGACGTCGGCAATTACGCCAGCGTTGAGTCCACAATCGCCAGGGAAGTTTTGCCTGCGATGTAGCTCACCTCGGTGATGCCAAGATATTCACGCAGCTTCCCTGCCTCGACTTTGAACGCTCCTGGCTTCTGAGCCTTGCCCGGCTCTGGTTGGGGGAAAGCCGTCGACATGGCGGTGTGAAAAGAGACCGCGCCTTCGACTTTCTTCATCGTCTGATGGATGTGCCCGTTGAGAACCGTGACCGACCCGAAACGTTTCAGATAACTCAGCACTTGCGCCCCGTCCTTCGTGCCCCAGCCCCATTGCGGATAGACTTCCCACAGCGGGATGTGCGCGAACACCACGATGGGCGTTTCGTTCGAGCGGCCTTTCAAATCATCTTTGAGCCATTCCAACTGCTCGCTACCGAGCGCGCCGAGGCCGTTTTGCTGGATGTCGACGGCGTTGACCAGACCGATGAAATGGACGCCATGATGATCGAAGCTGTACCAGCCGCTGCCTTTCGAGCTTTTCCCGAAGTGCTCCCGGTAAAGCTTGCCGTTATCGCCCGTCACATCGTGTTCGCCGGGCACGAAGAAGATTTGTTTCGTTTTCGATTCCTTTAACAACTGTTCCAGCGTGTCGAATTCCTCCGCCGCCGAAAGGTGCGTGAGGTCACCTGTGTGAAGAATAAAGTCGGGCTGTTGCGGCAGCACGTTGATGCGCTCGATGGCTGCTCGAAAAGTGACGATGGCGTCGGCGTTGATCCCTTCCTTGTGAAAACCAATGTGCGAGTCGCTAATCTGCGCAAAGCTGAAGCTCCCGGTTCTCGTTTCGGCCGCACCGGCGCGTGAGGTCAGCAGCGTCGAGCCGAGTACTCCCCCGCCGACGGTCCACAACATCCCTGTGCCGGCCCAGGCCATGCATTGGAGGAAGCCCCGCCGGTCCAGACCGTCCGGGTTGTGATCGTGTCGAATGAATTTTTCTTTGGTCTTCATAGCATTTCTGTGTGATTTTGGTTTTGATTCACACCGTCCAAGACCTGGCACGAGAAGAAATATTCCGTCGGGAATAAAATTCTGTCCGGCGTGGTCTGGACTCCAATGGATGCGACGTGAGCGACAACGAACAGCAGGCCCAATTTGAGCGCCTCGTGCTGCCGTATCTCGACGCCGCCTATAACCTGGCGCGCTGGCTCGCAGGAAACGACCACGACGCCAAGGACATTGCTCAGGACGCATGCATGCGGGCCTTCCGATTCGTCGGTGGATGTCGCGGCCGCGACGGGCGCGCATGGTTGCTCACGATTGTGCGGAACACGGCGTATTCGTGGCTGAAGAAGAACCGCTCGCAACCGCTGGTTTCCATGGACGACGATGAATTCGCGGAGATTGAAGATCAAAGTGGCGCGGCGGGCTCGTTTCACAGCGCGGATACGGACGCCCTGCGGGCCGCGCTCGAATCGCTGCCGCTGGAATTTCGCGAGGCTCTCGTGTTGCGCGAACTTGAAGGACTTTCTTACAAGGAAATTGCCGAAGTGGCCGAAGTGCCGGTCGGCACGGTTATGTCGCGACTCGCTCGCGCGCGTCGGCAATTGCAGGATGCACTCAATCGCAAGGAGAAAATATGAACTGCGTTGAAAGCCGCCTCCTCTTGCACGCCCACGTCGACGCTGAACTCGATGTGGCGAACAGTCGCGAGTTGGAGCGCCACCTCCAATCGTGCCCCGCTTGTTCGGCCGCGCAAAACTCCCTGCAGTCCCTCAAAACGGCCTTGCGCCAGTCCCCTTTGCGCTACGATGCCCCCGATTCTCTGCGAACAGAGGTTCGGCGGATGGCGCGGAGGCCGGGCGACGAGACTCGCCCGCCTTTGTTGCAATCGCTGCGCCTTTGGAGATCCCTGGCGTTCGGCGCGACGGCCGTTGCCCTGGCGGCTATTCTCCTGCGGCCAGCGGGAATCTCCGAACACGACCGGCTTTTGAACGAGGCCGTCTCCAGCCACGTTCGCTCGCTCATGGTCGAGCATCTCACCGATGTGGCTTCGAGCGACCGACACACGGTCAAACCATGGTTCAACGGGAAATTGGACTTCGCGCCGGTGGTGGCGGATTTCGCTGGGCAAGGCTTTCCGCTCGTTGGCGGGCGGTTGGATTATCTGAACGGACGCACTGTCGCTGCGTTGATTTACCGTCGCAACAAGCATTATATCAATGTTTTCATCTGGCCGGCAGCAAACGCCGGCCAAGCGCCTGTTGTGGAAAATCGTCGTGGCTATTTCGTCCTCAACCATGAAGCCGGTGGATTGCACTACTGCCTCGTCTCGGATCTCAACGCAGAAGAACTGGCGCAACTCGCGAAGTCATTTGGTCCGAGTGCGGAGCGGTGACCGTCGCGCAACTCAACCCGAACTGCTTATGGTCAACTCACGTGCAATCGAAGCGTTCTATTATGTGGCCCGGTACGGTGGCATCACGGAGGCGGCCAAGAACATGCAGCCTCAGGTAAGCCCACCGACGGTGAGCGAGCACATCGCCTATCTGGAGGAATAGAGGTGACACGGGTGCATTTTGACACTGCCCCCGTAGCGCAGGCTTCCAAGCCTGCTGTAGCGCAGGTTTCCAAACCTGCAACGTTGCGGCTGGCATGAGAGCGCATGGCTTGGTTGACGCACGCTCGCTCTCAGGCAGTCTTTTGCTCCGAATGGCAGCAGAAGATACCCATGTGTGTTCACCGTGCATTCGATCGACTCCCAGGCTCTCTGAATGAAGATCAGGCCGATTCGTTGCGTCGCTCCAAACCGCGTTGGCGCCCGCCATGGTGGGATTCGACGCGCTCGTGCAACGCGAACAGTCTGCAGGTTTGGAAACCTGCGCCACAGCAGGCTTGGAAGCCTGCGCTACGTCGCGACGAACAGGCGACGGCGTCCAGCCGAAAAGTTGTGTCCCACGATCAGCATCGGATGGGAGAGGGGCTGGGGGTGAGGGGCGGGGCAACGCGACGAAACACGTGCGGGGCGGATAGCGAAAACTTTCAACGTTCAACTTTCAACGAGGAGCCTTGAACAAGATCATCACGAATTATCACCCGAGCTTCCGTGTCATCGGCGATGACGGGGAAGCGTTCGACGCCTGCAGGCCGGTATGTTTCCGATCTTAGGACACACCGACCTCACGGATTCGAGCCGCGTGCCGCGATGAAATACAACCGGTTTGCGGTCGCCAGATAAAGCGCATCACCGACCTGCGCCGGACGCGAATAAAGCGGCGCATCCATCTCGATCTGGGCCAGCCATTCCTTTCGCCGTCCGGCACGAAGAACGGTCATGGTGCCTCCGACGTTCCCAACATAAAGCCGGTCGCCGGCCAGCAAGAGGCTTCCCCAAATGGCTTCGTTCGTCTCGTGCTTCCAGATGTCGGCGCCGGTTGCCGCGTCCAGACAATGAATCGTTCCGCCGAGGTCCCCCACGTAGAGTAGGCCGTCTTTCACAATGGGCGTTCCCACCACGCGCCCGACCTGGCGCGAAGTCCAGAGGAGCCTGCTCTCGGTGACGTCTCCCTGGCCGTTGGGACTGACCGCATGAATCAATGAGGGTCCGTCACGGTGACCAGGACTCTGCCCCATCGCAACGAAGACGCGGCCCTCGTCGAAGACCGGTGAAGCAATGATGGAGCCGCGCGAAAGAACTCCGGGTCGCGCAATCCAGAGGGCGTCTTTCGGATTGCCATCAAATCGCCAGACTTCGTGACCGGACGCGGCATCGTAGGAGCGCAGCCAACCATCTCCTCCGCCAAAGAGTACCTGCATGCGCCCATTGACATTGGCCGCCACGGGGCTGGACCATTGGCCATGCAGCACCTGCTCGCCCGGCCCCACGGCGCGCCAGACCACTTCGCCCGAACGCTTGTCCACTGCAATCAGACTTGGGGCGCGCGGCGATGGGACGCGCGTGTGGCCTTCATTCTGCCCGTTGGAGGTAGAGACCATCAGCAGATCACCCACGGGCAAAACTTCGCTATTGGAGGCTTCATGCGGAAAGACACCCAATCGGGCGCACATGTCCAATTCCCAGACGATGTCGGCCGCAGCGTTGTCCTGGAAGACCTCATCCCGATACGGACCATTGTTCTCGCCATCACGGAAACCCTGTGTGTCGAGGCAACGGAGCTGGCATTCGGCAGTGACATAGTATAACCGGTTCCCTTCCACATACGGCGCACTTGTTGTCGAAGGCAAAAGGAACTCTCGCATACCTCGCTCCACTCGCGGGGCTACGTCCTGCCAAAGGAATTTTCCATCCATCGCTCGAAATGCCACGAGCACGCCGGCGTCTTCCCGGCAGGCGGGGTTCAAGTGCCTTGTGTTGTCGGTGCCCACATACACCGCATCGCCGACAACCACGGGACGACCAAACGTTTCCTTTCCCAACTCGACACTCCAGACGATGTTCCGGCCCGTGGTCGTATCCCAGTCAACCGGAGGATTGCCCGTTTGGGCGACTGTCGTCTGGAGTGGGGGCGCGATGGAAGGCGCGGGCCCAACGTGTGACGCGACCGGCTCTCCAGATGCAGATTTGACTCCAACAATCCTACTCAACGCCCACTCTGCTTCGTGACGCAGCGCGGGATCGTTTGTTGCCGCCCTCAGCGCCTCACGGGCCGACTGTGCCTTCGGTCCGATGCTGCCCAGCGCTCCAGCCGCGAAGAGACGCACATAGAGGAATTCATCCTTCAGCGCTTCGATTAACTTCGGCACGGCAGACTGCGCAGCCGGGCCGATGCTTCCGAGGGCCTCACACGCCGCCCATCGAACGCCGGGAATGGGATCGCCCAAGGCTTTTACCAACGCGTTCGTCGCCTGAACCGCCTTCGGACCTATGGACGCCAAGGCCTCCGCCGCATAGATCCGGACGTATGAATCCCCGGGCGCAAGAGCCTTGACGAGAGCGCCCACTGAAGGGCTGGCCCTGTCCCCCAAAGCACCCAGGGCGCGTGCGGCATCGCCTGCGACCACCGAATCCTTGTCTCTCAGCGCCCGTCGCAACGCCGGTTGGATCCGTTCTGTGTCGGGGGCAAGGTCAATCAATTCATTAACGGCGCCGCGCCGGATGGAGGCCCTCTCATGCCCAAGCAAGTCCACCAGCAGCGCAATGGCCGGCGGACCGATCCGCTGGATGATCTTAAAGGCTTCCAGGTGCAGACTCTCATTGCGACTGTTGAGAAATCGTCTCAGCAAAGGGAAGGAACGCCGCGCCCCTTGGACCAGGGTGGCTTCGGCGGTCGCGCGGACCTTCGTGTCTCTGGCCAATAGACGACTTTCCCAGTCAAGGACCAGGGCGGGGTTTCTGGAAAGACCCGACTCCGTCGGAAGCGGCGTCTCCTGGGACGCAGTAGAGGTCTGAAGTGTGCCATGGCACGCACCCAACAAGAGCAGTCCTATGACGAGTAGGAACGAACAGCGGTTGGCGACCCAATGCGGGAATTCTATCAAACACATGCTGCGCTGCTTGGCCACGTCGTTTTCGTGCCGGCTCATCTCACCAATGCTCCACCCCCAGTTGGCGATAGTATCGCTTGCCAGGGTCAGCGACCGCGTCGAACGGCAAATCCTGATGGAACGATTTAACATCCTCCTGGGAGGAGTGGAAGAACAGTGTCCAAATTAAGCTGGGCCCCGCATCAGAGGAGACACCATTATTCCTTTGTTAACCATTCTGTTTGCCCTGCGCCGAGGGTGCCGCCACCGTGCCCGGCATCGCTCAAGCCCCCGGCGGTAGCAGCTCGTCGATGGGTTGACCAAAGGGGAGGATGGACTGGGGACGGCCGGAGAAATCGTTCAGCGTGGCGTGAAAATCGATGCCGAGATGTCGATAGACTGTTGCCCACAAATCGTTCGGTGAGAGCAGGCGCTCGACCGGATGCTCGCCGCGCGCGTTGGTGGCGCCGATGATTTGCCCGGTGCGCATTCCGCCGCCGGAGACAATCAAGCTCATGGCCTGTGGCCAGTGATCGCGGCCTGGCTGGGTGACGCCAGTCTGGGTGCCCTTGCTTTGCTCGACGCGCGGCGTGCGGCCGAACTCGCCCGTGACCACCAGCAAAACCCGCTTGTCCAGCCCCCGCGCGTAGAGATCCTCGATGAGCGCGCTCACGGCCTGATCGTAGACAGGAAAGCGCCAGCGCGAGTCCTCGAAAATGTGGCAATTCACCGCGTGCGAATCCCAGTTGTAGCAGCAGTCCTTGGGCATCTTCCCGCTCGGGAACGGATTTTCCCACACGAGCGTGACGAAGGGGCAACCGGCCTCGACGAGCCGTCGCGCCATTAATCCGCGCTGGCCGTAGGCGTTCCAGCCGTAACGCTCCCGGACCGCCGCCGGTTCCGCCGATAGGTCGAACGCCTCGCGCACGTCCGGACTCGTCAGCATCGTCACCGCACGCTGGCTGAAGCGATCCATCGCCTCCATTAACCCGCTGGAGTCGAGCTCACGCCGCAGACGGTCCATGCCTTGCAGCAGGTGCATTCGGTCCTCCAAACGCGCTGCCATGTCCGGCGTGAGGCCAAGGTTCTGCACCTTGAACTTCTCACTGCTCGGGTCGCCCACGATCATGAACGGTGTGTAGGCCGAACCCGCCCAGGCTGGCCCGAGGCTGAAGACATCGATCTGGCTGCGGCCCGAATCCACGCCGGCCACGACCGGCGGGAACGAGCCCTCGTGCCGGCTTTCGAGCATTTTCGCCACGATGGATGTGACGGCCGGGGCGTCATTGACAAATTCGGTGGGAGTGGCCGGGATGCGCCCGGTCATGAACCGTTTGTGCGCTCCGCCATGGTCAGCGAAATCGTGGCAGACAGAGCGGATGATGTTAAACTTGTCGGCAATCTTCGCCTGCCGTGAAAACAACTCGCAAATTTGGATGCCGGGAACCTTCGTGGTGATCGGGCGAAACTCGCCGCGAAGCTCCAGCGGCAGTTCCGGCTTCATGTCGTAGGTGTCGAGGTGCGCGGGACCGCCGGGCAGCCAGATGAAGATGACCGCGTTGTCCTTCACGGGCCGAGCCGCTTCCTTCGCCATTGCGCGGAGCTGAAGGAAATCGCTGAGGCCCAGTCCAAGCACGCTCAACGCGCCCGCTTCAAGAAAGCTGCGTCGAGAGACCGGCCCGCGGCAGCGCGCCCATCCCACCGGACGCGAGCGAGGCGCGTCGCCGGGCGCACCGGGTGAACCGGGCGCACGGAACGGATAGCCCGTCATTTTCACTTTGCCCGAGACTGGCAGAAGGTGGGCCAAAAGAGAAGCTGCTTCTGGTCGACGGTTTGAGGATCGGTGCATTTTGACCCTGCCCCCGTAGCGCAGGCTTCCAAGCCTGCTGTAGCGCAGGTTTCCAAACCTGCCGACGGTTCGC
>Ga0070686_100002224_pt1 | contig 10702 bp, 3 predicted proteins | sample KBSS23LmetaG_FD_65654 | JGI IMG/M metagenome (GOLD analysis project Ga0070686, IMG submission 65654) | Switchgrass rhizosphere microbial communities from Kellogg Biological Station, Michigan, USA - KBS S2-3L metaG | ecosystem: Host-associated > Plants > Roots > Rhizosphere ...
AGGGCGATTCTCCTGCTGGCGGGCCCGCCAGCGCCGGAAGGTTTGGGTAAGAATCAGCACCAGATCGAGACTGGCTGCTCCCAGGATGCTGCCGAGCGAGATGATGAATCCAATTTTGCGATACGGTTCGTTGGGGTTCAGCCAGCCAATTTCCACCAGGTGCGGCGTTTGCCAGCGCCCAATCAAGGCCACGATTAACGGCGGAATGGCGATGCGCGCCCCCACAATCATGCCGCCGCCAAGTGTCGAGGTCGAAAGTCCGGTTGCCGCGAGCCAGGCAATCTTGGACGTGGTCAGCGCGCCGGTCACGCCCAGCACCATGCTGCCAGCGAGTCTGGTGATGGAGCGCTTGAGGAGCAGTGGATCGGTGAGGGCCCGAAGAATGCTCGCCACCGCGAGCCCGGAGGGATAAGCCAGCTGCAAACGATCCACCACGATCGGGGTGTAGAGCATGCCCACGCCCACGCCAAACATCCCGATACACATAAAGTAGAGGACCAGCTGCCAAGCCGGCGGCAGCGGCACCTCGAGCCAAAGCATCGCCTGAATGAGCGGCGCCATCGCACACATGCCGGCGACCGACGCCGCCATGGTCTGGATGTAGTTGGCGCCGTGTTTTCCTTCTGGTCCGTAGGGCAACGTCACGGCGCTGCCCAGAATTCCGGCCAGCACCTGCCCGCTCACATAGATGCCGATGGAAAAATTCATGAAGGCCGCCGAAATGCCGCCCAGCGGTCCCATAACAAAAATCGCGGCGAGCGCCAGGAGAAGATAATAACCCCGCGAGTTGAGAGCGGGCAGAAAGCGGGATTTCATCGGGGCCGGGCGGGCAGAAAAGGAACTGGCAGAAATATTGTCGGCAGAAAAATGAGGTTGAGGTTCAAGGGCGTGAGTCAGGGCTCCAGGTTAGCCGGAGCAGGATGGATTGGGTGACGACCAAGAGTTGAACCCGGAAGACGATGCACGAGGGCTGCAGCCATTTGTCTGCCATTATTATTATCTGCCAGTTTGCCGAACGAACTTACCGAGCCTCACACCGAAAGCGATACTCTTGCCCGCCCCGCCTTTGGGCAAGGCAGAAAGATGAGGGGGCGGAAAATTAAAAACCACTGGCAAAAAATTATGGGAAAAAAATTGGAAGCTGTGGCCAGGCTTTTGTTTTGAGATAACCCGTCATTGCGATCTCGAGTTGACGCTCAATACCCAGTCAGTCGCTCGCCTTCGCCGGGATGCCAGGGGGGCGGTAATTTTTTTGCCAGTAATCCTTCTCCGCTCCGATTTTTCTGCCACACTCGGTGTTCATGATCCACAACACTTCGGCCAGGGCACTCAGTCGCCGCCGGTTTTTGGGACGGACGGGCGGACTGACGGCCGGCTCGCTCATTGGTTTCCCGGCCGTGCTGCGCGCGGCCGCCCCGAATGCCAAATTGAACATTGCCGTTATTGGCTGCGGCGGGCGCGGGGCGGCGAACCTCGGCTCCGTCAGCGGTGAGAACATCGTCGCGCTCTGCGACGTGAACGAAAAGAACCTCGACGCGGCAGCCGTCAAGTATTCCGGAGCCCGGCGCTACATTGATTTTCGCCGGCTTTACGATGAATCGCGCGGGTTCGATGCTGTGGTGGTGAGTTGCGCGGAACATACCCATGCATTTGCGGTGCTGCCGGCATTGCAGCTGCGCAAGCACGTCTACTGCGAGAAACCACTGAGTCACTCGGTTTGGGAAGCGCGACGCCTCACCGAGGCGGCTGCCGCAGCCAAGGTGGCGACGCAGATGGGCACGCAGATCCATGCCGGGGCCAACTACCGCCGCGTGGTGGAGTTGGTGCAAGCCGGAGCGATTGGGCCGGTGACAGAGGTTCATGTTTGGGTCGGGCGCGCCTGGGGACTGCAAAGCGCCCAAGACGCCCAGCGTCACCATGACATTGTGACCATCGGCGAGCGTCCGACCAGTTCGTCGCCGGTGCCAGAGGGGTTGCATTGGGACCTTTGGCTGGGTCCCGCGCCGGCGCGCCCGTTTCATGAAGTGTATTTTCCTGGGCCCAAGTGGTATCGCTGGTGGGATTTCGGCGGCGGAACAATGAGCGATTTGGGCAGTCACTGGAATGACCTGCCATTTTGGGCGCTGAAGCTGCATCACCCGCTGAGCATTGAGGCGAGCGGTCCACCGCCCCATCCCGAATTGGCGCCCGCCTCGATGACGGCCACGTATGAATACGGCGCGCGCGGCGCCATGCCGGCGGTCAAGCTGACGTGGTATCAAGGCGAGGAGAAGCCGGTGTTGTGGAAGGAAAAGAAGATTCCATCCTGGGACAGTGGCGTGCTCTTCGTTGGAAGCAATGGCCTGTTGCTCGCCGATTACGGCAAGCACGTATTGTTGCCGGAAGAACCATTTAAGGATTTCAAGCGCCCGGCGCCTTCGCTCCCCGAAAGCCTGGGGCATCATGAGGAGTGGATTCATGCGTGCAAGACCGGGGCGCCCACGACCTGCTCGTTCGATTACAGCGGGCCGTTAACCGAAGCGAATCATCTCGGCAATGTGGCCTATCGCGTCGGCAAAAAGCTGAGGTGGGACACGGCAGCGTTGAAAGCCACCACCGCCCCGGAAGCCGAGCGGTTTCTGCGGCGGGAATATCGCAAAGGCTGGAGCCTCGTTTGAAGGGGAAGCGGGGGTAAAGCGTCGACTGATATCCAACGAATCGTGGCGATGGTTCAGCTCCAGCCGACAACGAAACGCGCGACCGCCCAAGGCAAGCGGGCCAGGCGGCCTTGCGCGCCGTACGTGTTTAGCGGTGCGGTCGGCCCGTCCGGAGCGCGGTCTTCAGGCCGCTTCAGTGCCCAAGCTTGCCACGCCGCGGACGATCCCGAAGCACGCTTGCAAGGTCGGACAGTGAAGGGGCCTGAAGGCCGCACTCCGGGCGGGCCGCTAAACCGACACTGCGCGCCGCCCTGGGTGCGTGTGCTGCACGTTCTGCTTTGGGCTGGGCTCGCCGTTCGTTTGGCTCTACCGGGGGCGGCCTCCGGCGCCGCAGCCGACCCAAGCCGCGCCTTGCGCCTGCTGCAACAGGAATGCTTCGCCTGTCACGGGGAGGAAAAGAAAAAGGGCGGATTGCTGATGACTTCGCGCGATGCCCTGCTCAAGGGGGGCGACGAAGGCGTTGTGGTAGCGCCGGGGCATCCCGAGCGCAGCCGCCTCCTTCAGTTATTGGCGGCAGAGGCCGACCCGCACATGCCGCCCAAGAAACAGCTCACCGCCGAACAGGTCGCGATTCTGCGCGAATGGATCCAAGGCGGGTTGGCGTGGAACGCTTCTGCCCTGGCCTCGGACGAAGAGATTCAACCTGTCGCACTGACGTCGCTGCCGTCCTCCTACCACCCCGTCCTGGCTTTGGCGCTTTCGCCGGACGGCACGCGTCTGGCCATCGGGCGCGGCGGTCGCATTGCCGTGCATGATTTGACCCAAACCAACCGTCCGGTGCTGGCGGAATGGCAGGGACACATCGATGCGGTGCAATCGCTGGTTTGGACGCGGACGAATCGCTGGCTGATTTCCGGCTCCTTCCGGCGGGTCGTGATGTGGAACGGCGCTTCGTTTGCGCCGGAGCATGAAGTCACCCACGGGCTGGCTGGACGAATCACTGCCTTGGCCTTGGCGCCCACGGAAGACGCAGTGGCAGTGGGGGACAGCGTGGCAGGTCGGGCCGGGTTCATCCGCCTGCTAAATCTCTCGGAGGCTCGCGTGGTCCGCGCTTGGAAGGCGCATCCGGATACGGTCTTTGCGATGGATTTCAGCAGGGACGGCCGGCAATTGGTCACGGGCGGCGGCGATCGATTGATCAAGATTTGGGATGTGGCGTCGGGGACAGAGCGGGTGCGCCTGGAAGGGCACTCTGCCCAGGTGCTCGGCGTGGCCTTTAACACAAACGCCACCCAGGTGGTGAGCGGCGGGGCGGACAAGCAACTGAAGGTTTGGGATATTGCCACGAGGGAAAAGATTGTGGCGTTGGGGAATCACACTGTGCCTTTGAATGCCGTGGCCTGGCCCGGCCAAGGACAACATATCGTGGCGGTGACCGATTCCGGCGTGGGATTCCGCTACAGCAAACTCAAGCCGCACACGGGCGAGCAAAGCTCCGCCACGGCGGATGAACGTCGCTTGGGCGATTTGGCGCAGCCGGCCGCCGCGTTGGCGGTGAGTGAGGATGCGAAAAGCGTGTTCGCAGGCGGCCACGATGGCATCGTTCAGCTCTGGAACGAGGACGGCAAACTTCAAGCCACCTTGCGCGACACCGATGCGCTCACGAATGCAGTGACGCGACCTGTGGCCACCGCAGCGACTATCGTCACCAACGTTCCGCCGTCTGAATCGGCTGCGTTGGTGCAATTGGCGTCGCTCCCTTCGGTGACGAAGCCTTCTACCGGCCTGGCGGCTGGGAAGCCATTTGTTCGTCAGGCGCCCGTCCCGAATGGGGGGGCGCTTCGGGCGTTGACGGTGGAACCGGCATCGCTGCATTTCAGCCCTGGGTTAAAACGAACGGGCTTTCGCGTTACGGCCTTGACCGAGGAAGGGCTTGCCTATGATGTCACCTCTGAGGCGCGCTACTCCTCGAGCCGGCCGTCGCCCTTTGAGATCAGCAGCGAAGGCGAGGCGTGGGCGACTGAGCCCGGCCGCGGAACGTTCACTGCCCACTACGGCGGGAAACGTGTGACGGTGCCCGTGACCGTAGCGGAGGCGTTCGTGGCTGAGGCGGCGCCGGCGCCGGCGAGCTTCGTGCGTGACGTTCTGCCGGCGCTCAGCCGGGCCGGGTGCAATGCGGGCGCCTGCCATGCCAAACCAGAGGGCCAAAACGGCTTTAAGCTCTCTGTCTTCAGCTACGATCCCAAATCGGATTATCACGAGATTGTGATGAAAGCCCGCGGGCGGCGCGTGTTCCCGGCCGCGCCCGATGAAAGTTTGCTGTTACAGAAGCCGTTGACGCGCGTGCCGCACGAAGGCGGTTTGCGCTTCGAGCCAGGCTCGGAAACGCATCAATTGCTGGTGCGTTGGATGCGTGAAGGAATGGCTTACACGCTCACCAATGAACCCGCTTTAGAGCACATCTCGGTCTTTCCCAAGGAACGCCGCTATCCCAAAGGCGCTCGCCAGCGGTTGCTGGTGCGGGCGCATTACACCGATGGCAGCGTGCGGGATGTGACCCGGCTGGCGGCGTTCGCCGAAAATGACAAGGAGATGGCCAAGGTCGACGAGCAGGGCGTCGTGCGCATCGGCACTCTCACGGGCCAGGGCGTCGTCGTGGCGCGCTACATGGGGTTCGTCGCCGATGCCCAGTTGCTGGTGCCCGCGGAACGAGTTTTGCCCGCCGAGCGGTATGAAGCGTTGCCACGCCGCAATTTCATCGACGAACTGGCGTACGAACATTTCCAACAACTCGGGCTATTCCCGTCGGACACCTGCAGCGACAGCGAATTCCTGCGCCGGGCCAAGCTCGACGCGCTGGGCGTGTTGCCGAGCCCGGCGGAAGTTCGCGCGTTTCTGGCGGACACGTCGCCGGACAAGCGGCGGCGATTCATTCAGCGCGTGCTGGAGGAACCTTCCTACGCCGATTATTGGGCGAACAAATGGGCTGACCTGCTCCGGCCTAATCCGGACCGCGTCGGCGTCAAGAGTGTGTTCACGCTGGATCAGTGGTTGCGCGGCTCTTTTCGGCAGAACAAGCCGTACGACCAGTTCGTCCGGGAAATCCTCCTCGCGGAGGGGAGCAATCATCGCGATGGGCCCGCCGTGATTTATCGCGACCGGCGTGAGCCGCCCGAGCTGACCACCATGTTCAGTCAGCTTTTCCTCGGCACACGCCTCGAATGCGCCAAGTGCCATCATCATCCCAATGAGAAGTGGAGCCAGGACGATTTCTATCAATTGGCGGCCTACTTCGGCGGCCTCAAACAAAAGGGCGCGGGGCTCTCACCGCCGATCTCGGCTGGAACCGAGACGTTCTATTTTTCTCCTGGCGGCACCGTGAAGCATCCGGTGACCGGCGCGATGATGAAGCCGCACCCGCCGGACGGCCCGGACATGAGCCCGACCGACGAAGTCGATCCGCGGCAGGCGCTGGCCGATTGGCTCACGGCGGCGGGAAATCCGTTTTTCGCCAAGGCCGCGGTCAACCGGGTTTGGGCGTCATTTTTCGGACGCGGCCTGGTGGAGCCCGTCGACGATTTCCGCGCGTCGAATCCGTGTGTGAACCCGCCATTGCTGGCCGCGTTGGCGGATGACTTTGCGCGGCATGGCTACGATTTGAAGCACCTGATGCGAACCATTCTCGAATCGCAACTGTATCAACTGAGCTCAACGCCCAATGAATGGAACCTGGCCGACACGCGGAATTTTTCCCGGGCCTATCGCCGCCGGCTGCCCGCGGAGGTGATGTCGGATGCAGTGAGCGAAGTGACGGGCGTGCCCGAGACGTTCGCGGCCATGCCGGCGGGGGCGCGCGCCATGCAGACGTGGAGCTACAAGATTCAGTCGCATTTTCTCGATGCGTTCGGGCGGCCGAATTCCAGCAGCGATTGTCCGTGTGAACGGGATCAACAAATGAGCGTCGTGCAATCGCTGCATCTGATGAACGCGAAAGGAATTCAGGCCCGACTGGCGGATCCCGATGGTCACGCCCGGCGATTGGCCGAGAGCGCTTCGTCGCCGCAGGATGTCGTGACGGAAATCTACTTGCGCGCTCTGAGCCGGTTTCCCCTGACCGACGAACTGGCGGTTGCGGTGGCCGCCTTCACGGCTCCCGGAGCGACACGACGAAGCGCCACTGAGGATGTCTTCTGGGCGCTGCTGAATTCGCCGGAGTTTGTGCTGAATCACTGAGAATCAACGTGAGCCAGTTTGCGGCTCTCTGCCGAGAGCCGCTACGCCCGCTCAAAACCTCGAACGCCAAACTTGAATCGGTGGCGCCCCCGGTTTGACAAAGGTATTGCGTCACAGCACGGTAAGCGTGTGTTGAAAGCCGCTCCGGAATCCAGTTCCACTCAAACTGCACCCAGTGCCCCTCCGTCGGTTTCACCTCTCTTTTGTACCACCCACTGGAGCGTGGTGCTGGCCGCCGGACAGGCTCATACCCCTCACGCTGCCGAAGCCCTCGAATCTCTCTGCCGCGCCTATTGGCGTCCGGTGTTCAGCTTTGTCCGACGGCATGGGCACGACGTGGAAACCGCCCTAGACCTGACCCAGGAATTCTTCGCCCGGCTCTTGGAAGGCAATTGGCTTCAGCCCGCCGACCCGAACCGGGGCCGCTTTCGTTCGTTTCTACTGCGCTGCCTTTCCCGGTTTCTGGTGGACGAATGGCGCCGGGCGACCGCTCAAAAACGAGGCGGGCGCATGACCTTTTTTTCCATCGACGAAGCTCGCGAACAGGAGGATGCCGGGCTGGAACCGGTGGAGTCGTTTACCCCGGAACAAGCTTATGACCGCAATTGGGCCGAATCGGTGGTGGCCCGGGCCAACACCAGGCTGCGGCGCGGCTATGAAGCCGAAGGGCTAGCGGAGCGTTTCCATGTTCTCAAAGCTTACCTCGCCTCCGACCAGGAGCCTCTGAGCTATGCCGCAGCTGCTGAACAGCTTGGCCTCACGCTCCCGGCCGTTAAATCGGCCATCCACAAGCTCCGCCAGCGCTACGGCGAAGCCGTCCGCGCCGAAATCGCCGAAACCGTTTCGCGCCCGGAAGAGATCCAAACGGAGCTGAATCATCTGCTGGACGCATTGGGAGGGTGACGGGGGTCGGGTGGCGGAAGTTTTGGAGTTGGGGAGTTGGGGAGTTGCTCATACTCTTACTCTTAATCCAAATCTTAATCCTCTGGCGCAGTTTCACTGCCATGTCAGGGATTAAGAGTAAGTAAGAGTAGGAGTAACAGGGCTTGACCCGGTTGAAATCCGGCAACTTCCGGGCGTGTCCAACGAAGAAACAGCTAGTCCATGGCCTCCACGCTGACCGTATGTCCCTCGTGCGGCAAGCCGATCAAGAAATCGGCGTCGGAGGGGCTATGCCCACGATGCTTATTGCGCGGCGCCGCCAAAACCGAAGTCCTAAACGTCCAGGCTGGAGAGGCTGCGGGCGAGTCGGCTCCGGGTCAATTTGTGGTAACCGGCCCGGGCCTCGGCCAGATTGGCGAATACGAATTGTTGGAGAAGATCGCCGAAGGCGGGATGGGCGTGGTCTACAAGGCCCGTCAGCGTTCGTTGAATCGCCTGGTGGCACTGAAGCTGATCCTGGGCGGGAGATTGGCGACTGAACAGGAGGTCCGCCGCTTTCAAACGGAGGCCGAAGCGGCCGCGCAACTTGATCACCCACACATCGTCCCCATCTATGAAGTAGGGCGGGCGGAGGGCCGGCATTTTTATGTGATGAAGCTGGTCGAAGGCGGGTCCTTGGCGGAAGCGGTCATGACGCCGTCGTTGGTGGCGCGGTTGATGGCGCGCATTGCCCGGGCGGTGCATCATGCGCATCTGCGCGGCATTCTGCATCGGGATCTGAAGCCGGCGAACATCCTGGTGGATGCGAACGGCGAGCCGCACGTGACCGACTTCGGGTTGGCGCGATTGACCGGGCGCGACAGCAGTCTGACGATGCCTGGGGCGGTGGTCGGCACGCCATCGTTCATGGCGCCGGAGCAAGCCTCCGGGGCCGTGCAGGAACTCACGACGGCGGCGGATATCTATAGTCTCGGCGCGATCCTTTATTTTCTGCTGACGGGACGGCCGCCGTTTGTGGGGGCGACGGCGGCGGAAACGATCCGTCGGGTCCAACAGGAGGAGCCGAAAGACCCGTGCACACTGGTGGCTGGGCTGAATCGGGACGTCGCGACAATCTGTTTGAAGTGCCTGGAGAAAGCGGCGCTGCGGCGTTATGGCTCGGCGCAGGAATTGGCGGAAGACTTGGAACGTTGGCTACGGCATGAGCCGATTCTGGCGCGCCCAGCTTCTGCGGCGGAGCGCGTGGTGAAATGGGTGCGCCGTCGTCCGGCTCTGGCCGCCCTGTCGGCCATAACGACCCTCTCACTGGTGGCGTTTGTGGCTTTGCTCTTCCTGGCGAGTGTCCGCTTGGAAGCCGAACGCAACCGCGCCTTGGCGCAAGAAGAGGCCACCCGCCGCAGCCTCTATGCCGCCGATGTCTTCCTGGCCCAGCAGGCGCTGTCGTCCGGGAATCTCGGGCGCGCTCGCGAAGCATTGGCGACGCATCAACCGGCGCCGGGCGGCAAAGATCTGCGCGGATTCGAGTGGTTCCATCTTTGGTTCCGCTGCCAGGGGGAGCAGCTGGCGACTTTGACGGGGCATCGGGCGGGAGTGAGTTGTGTGGCTTTCTCACCGGACGGTCGCTGGCTGGCTTCCGGCAGCGACGATCGCACGGTGCGCCTATGGGAGGTCGCCCCGCGCAGGGAGCGGAAGCGCTGGGACGCGTTTGCCGAACCGGTGGTGGCGGTCGCCTTCAGCTCCGATGGAACGCAACTGCTGGTGGGAACGGCGGATGCGGTCGTGACAATTTGGGACGTCGCCGGCGGGGCGAAGCTGACGAGCTTTCGGGAAAAAGGCGGCCAAATCACCTTGGCACCGCGCGCGGGGCTGGGGGTTTTCTCGTGGGTCATTTTCCCCGAGCCAACGGGCCGGGAGGATATCGCGACGGTGTTTGAGCTTGGGAGTGGCCAGAAATTGGGGACGTTGCGCGATGCGGGCGGGGTGGCGGCGGTGTCGCACGATGGACGCGTCCTGGCGACGGGAGGCCGGCGATGCCTGAAACTGTGGAACACGGAATCGTTCAGTGAACAACGCGCGTTGCCCCATGACGAATCACTAGCCGCGTTTTGGTTCTCCCCCAACGACCGTCAATTAGCCGCGCTGAACCAACGCCGCGACACCATCCTGCTTTGGGAACTGGCCACGGAGAAGCTGCTGCACCGATTTCATGTGTCGGACACGCGATTGCACGGCGCGGATTTCTCACCGGACGGACATTGGCTGGCCACCTGCGGGACAGACCAGAGCATCCAACTCTGGGACCTGGCTTCGGGCCAGAAGCGGGTGGAACTGCGCGGGCATGTCAACGAGGTGCGCGCCGTGATGTTCTCTCCGGCGGGCGGTCTGCTGGCCAGTGCCGGCAAAGACGGCACCGTTCGGCTGTGGCGAAGTGACGCGCCGATGACTGTGCCCTCGCCGACCAACGCCTTTCCACCTGGGATCATCGCGCAAGACGGCCGCTGGCTCGTGGCGCAAGCCGGCCCGGGACGCAATACAAATGTCGTGCTGTGGCTCTGGAATCTCGAGACCGGTCAGGGTGAACGGCTGAAAGGGTTGCGAGGAGCGCAGCCGATCGCATTCGTCGACCATGACATGGCACTGCTCACCATGGTCCGTCCGGTTCCCGCCCGGGAACTTTGGCTGGGGAAGTATGAGCTCTCAAACCGCGTGGCACATCCGTACGTGCGCCTGGCCGAAAGCGAACAGCCTCGCACGGCCACCGATTATTCCGCGGTCAGTAACTTGTTCGCCCAAGCCAGCTACGACGGGCGCATCCGTGTGTGGCGCACAACAGATGGTCACCTGGAGCACACGCTGTGGGGGCCTGAGGGCGAAGTGCAGGCATTGCGCTTTTCACCCGAGGGAAGAGCGCTGGCTTCGTTTACAAAAAAGGCTGGGCTCCGCCTGTGGGA
>Ga0070686_100002225_pt1 | contig 10700 bp, 7 predicted proteins | sample KBSS23LmetaG_FD_65654 | JGI IMG/M metagenome (GOLD analysis project Ga0070686, IMG submission 65654) | Switchgrass rhizosphere microbial communities from Kellogg Biological Station, Michigan, USA - KBS S2-3L metaG | ecosystem: Host-associated > Plants > Roots > Rhizosphere ...
TAGGCACCGGAGAACCGTAGGCCGGTCAGTGGTCTCCAATCATAGCTCGCTTCGATGCCGCGATATTGAGAGGAATCGGCATTCACGGAAGCAGTATTGCCACCCGAAATCGTTTGCGTAATGATCTCGTTTTTGAAAAACGTCCAGAATCCGACGAGTTGGACAGTGAGATCATGCCTGAGTTTCGACTCTGTACCGATTTCATTGTTCCAATTCTTCTGCGGCTTCAAATTAAAGTTTGACCCCGGGAGTCCGGTGATCGGATCCCGCGTGAGATTGGAAAATTGCGGGATGGCATATCCCGTAGAGCTCCTGATCCAGTGCCGGTACCCCTCAGCTGGTTTCCACGTGAGCGATGCTTCCGGCGCCCAGTTCGAGAAATCACGAGTGGCACTCGGCCTCGAGGCCACCGCGCCGGCGTTGTCGTAATTGATCGTGTCAATGCTGAGTTGCGACTGCTCAAAGCCAAGCGCTGCGGCGAGAATCCATTTTGGAACGAACTCGAGTTCCTCCCGAAAGCGGCCACCGATGTTATTGATTCTTCCTCGATTGTTTTGCAACAGCGTTCCCCGCGTCCCGAATCCGGTCGCCAGGTTCTGGTACGTATTCCCCTCCTGCTCCATATTGTTGACAAAAAATCCAACATAGCTCTTGAGCGGCATGTCAGCGAGCCGGCCGTCGTGGCGGAGATCGGCATAGCTTTTATAATTAGGATTCACGTTGTCAGTGATTTGGGAAAAATACTGGTTGATGTCCTTGACGTCGTAATCCGCTTCAATAGTAAGCACCGTGTTTGCGTTGAGTTGACGTTCGTACATACCGCCGACGATCGTCCGGCGGTCGATGCGCTGCTGATGAAGCAGGACGGCATTAGCGCAGTTGGGATTGTACGTGCCCGGCGTACAGGTCGTCTGGGCACCACCCGCCTGGCGATCGTCCGCATTGAATTGCGCCTGGGTCAACCTGGTCGGCACGCGTGTGTCCAACCAGTTCGTGATCGCTTTGAAGTAGAAGTTCTGTTTGTCGTCGATGGTGAAGCGCAGATTGAAGTTCAGCGTCTGGGTGTTGTAATCGCTGTTCTTGATAAAGCCATCTTCCGCCGCATTGCTGGCAAAGAGGGAGACATCCAGGTTTTCATAACGCTCGCCGACCGCGAAGGCCTGCTTGAAGTAGCCGAACGAGCCTCCGGAAAGAAACGTTTCGAATCCATTGATGTCGCTGCCGCGCCTCGTTCGGAAATGCACCATGCCGCCAAGCGCATAATTGTCGTAGAGCGAAGACGCCGCTCCCCGGATGACTTCAGTACTCCGCATGAACCAGGGATCCTGCATGTCGAGGCGCGATAACCCGTCGGATTGCGTTTGGCTGAATCCGTCTTCATAGATCTTGATATCGCGAACCGCAAACGTGGTTTTCGCGCCCTGCCCCCGGATCATGATGCTGAAGTCGCGAGGGCCGTTGGCCTGACGGAGCGCGATGCCGGGCAGCGACTGGAGCGACTCCTGCATCGTCCTGGTCGGTTGCGAATCTGTCTCGGCCGGTACGGTTGCAGACAACGAGACGCCTTCGGGCCGCTTCTGCAAACGTTTACTGACAATGCTCATGTCGGCAAGGTCGTAATGCGGCACTGGTGCCGGGTGATCTTCCCTGGTCGCTTCAGGTTCGGCTTGTTCCTTTATGATCGAGGGACGGTCCGCTTCGGGCGTCGCGTGCTCCTTCTGCTGCTGAATCTCATCCAGTTCCTTCAAAATATTATTGAGTTGCTGGCGCAATTCCTGTTCGCGCGGCGAGGCGGATGGATCCGCGGATTCCTGCGCGACGGCGTGGCCTGCGGACATCGCCAACCACAGCAGCCCAATACAGATTGCAGACTGCCCGCGACACATACGTCCAGATGCCCACATGACCGCCCCTCCTGATGCGAAGTGTGCATGCGCGATCGGCCGGACCCACGCGGCGGCTGCCGCTCCAGGCACGATGCTTCTTTGCTACGAAACGAGAATGAGCTATGCGAGAGGAGGAGCGCGTGACGTGAACCGGGAGGTAACAGCAGCTGTGCCGGCAGTCGAGTCAATGCAAGACAATCTCGCCACAACGGCGGACACGGTAACCAGCGGTACCGGTGCAGGCACGATGACGGTCGGGTTGGTCTGACAGGCCCAGGCACACAGCGCCGAGTGCGACACCTGTGACTGGCTATGATGATGGGAGAGCGGTTGTTCGGCGTGGAGGACGAGACAGTTGGCGGCCCCGATCGCCAGCCCGGCGTACAAAGCGGCCATCGCGATGGCGAGCGGAACGAGCCGGCACTTCATGGTTGGTAATCGAGGACTTGGCGAACGAGGGCAATCGATTCCCGGCTATCCCAGGCCCGCGGTCCAACCGCCCGGCCAATGGCATGACCATCCTGTCCGATCAACACGGTCGTCGGCAATCCACGAACCATGAATCGGCGCGAGAGTTCCTGGTCTTCATCGAACAGCACGGGAAGATTGATGCCGAGATGGTCGAGAAACTGCTTAATGCCTTGCGGATACAGGTCCGTCGTGACGGTCACGACGCGGACCTGCGCTGGGTCAAATTGCGATTGGAGTCGTGCAAGCGAAGGCATCTCTTCTTTGCAGGGGCCGCACCACGTCGCCCAAAAATTCAACAGGACCACCTTGCCCGCCAGCTCGTGTGAGCCAACAGTGGCGCCGTCAAGCGCCTTGAGTTCGAATGCAGCCTCCGGCGAGCTTGCCGTCAGCCGCGTGACCCCGAGCGCCGAGAAGGGGTCCCCCCCTGCGGGATTGGCTCCGTAGAGCGGCGGTTCGTCAAAGGTGAGGAGCGCGAGTGAGCTCGCGAGGACGGCGGCGCAGCTACGTTGTCGCATGCTACGGCTCATTGGCGGTGATCTCGCCTTTTGCCACCGACGGGCCGGGCAACTGCATCGTTTGGATCAGGAGACGATGCGCAGGCATCGCATGTTCCTTCCACCCCATGACGACCGTGCCCTGATCATTGACCGCAATCGTCGGCGTTTGACCGTGCTTCTCGTTCAACTTTCTCGGCAGGCTGAACGATTGGCCTCTGTCGAGGGAATGGCTCATCACAATCTCGCGGCGCACGGGTGATTGCTCTTCCCAGATCACCATCACGCGTCCCTGAGGATCGACGGCCATTTGCGGATGGTCGGGAAAGGTACCCTTCGAACGGTTCAACTGTTTCTTTTCGGAAAAGGTCTGTCCATGGTCGTCTGAATACGCCAAATAGATCGCAGGCGTCTCGTCGGCACCTTCCGTGTACCAGACCACATAGAGACGTCCGGACTTGTCGACTCCCAATGCGGCGGGGCGGTGCGGACAGGCTTGGTAGACCCATCGATCGTTACCGACGACAACCGGAGTCGAAAAGCTCTGCCCGCCATCCGTCGATCGTGCGACGACTGTCTCACGGATGTTGCCGTCGAAGATTTTTCGCCAAGCCACATAGACGAGCCCCTCGCCTGACGCGGCAACCGATGTCCGGCAACAGACGCATGTATTGTCGTCGACCTTGAAATTTTTTGTGACCGTGCGGCCCCCGTCCGTTGATCGTGCAACGAAGGTCCCGGGTTCCTTCTTGCCTTCCCGTCCATCGATCCACGCGAAATGCAATACACCATCGGGCGCGACCTGCATGGCATCGAAGGTGTGCTGAATGACCTGTTCATCGTCGTTCACCAACGTCGACGGGCCGAACGAATGTCCGCCGTCGGTGGACCGGCTCAATCTCAATTCTCCTGAGAACGGCTTGTCGGGAGTCATTTTGGGATGCGTTTTCGACCACGTCACGAAGACGTCTTGCCCGCGGACGACGAGGGACGGAGCTTCCTGTCGGTAATACGGACTCTCGGACGGCTGATTGACGGCGACCGGAGTGCCCAGCGGACCGCCGGTTGTCTCGGCTCGTGCGAACAGGATGGTACGAGTGTCCTTGTCTTCCTCCACCCACGCAGCGGAGATCCTCCCTTGATGGTCGATCTGGACGGACGGGCCGACGACGGTCTTCACGTTATGAACGGTCATAAATTTGGGACCGAGCGCCTGCAATGAATCAGTCGTCTCCGCGGAAAGGAGCGCCAGAGGCGAGGACCCGACGCAGACAAGCGCCGTCCCGCAAAGCCCGATAACGCGGGACAGCCTGTGTTTTTGGACTGATGAGCAGCTCATGCCTTTTCTCCGTCATTAGTTCGCCAGGCTGTACACAATGGGAAGGCTGACCACGATCTCTGGTTTACCGATGGCATGCTTCATATGGAGCGGGCACGCGAGCTTCACGGCTTCAATCGCGGCTGCATCGAGGATCTGATGCCCTGAACTCTTCTGAACAGTGACTTCGGCGAGATGCCCATCCGATCGAATGACCGCCTTCAAAACAACTTTCCCTTCCTGGCCGTTCAATCGGGCTGAGCTGGGATAGCGTTTCAATTCCGCCACCCGTCTCCAGAGCGACTCTGCGATCCATCGATGATCGATCTTCGCCTCCGGGCCAGAGGGTGCGGCTTTTGCGACCTGAACCGGTGCTTCCTGCGGACTGGGACTCGAAGTGGTCGGAGGTGGTTCCACCGCAGATGACGATGCAACAGGCTCAGACAGCGAAGGCGTGGCAGGCGTCTCTACCGTTCGACTGATGGCCGGCTCGGATGGAGGAGGCGCGACCGGTTGCTGTTGGGTCACGAGCGGCTCGACGGATCTCACCGGTTCAGGCTCCTTGGCGACGGTCGTCGGTTCCGGCATTTTCGGCGCCTCGACGACCGGCTGCTCGATCGGTTCGGCGGTCTTCTCTCGAACAGGATTTACGGGCGGCGTTACCGGTTCGGTTTTCAGCAGTGGAAGCGGATCCTCTCGCTGTTCGACCGGCTTCGTGGGCTGACTCTGAGGATGTACCATCTGAGCGGTCTGCTGTGGGGCGACCCGATGCATCACAGGGTCCGGCGGCGGCTCAACTGGTCGAGAGGCGGTCACGCGCGGCTGAGGTTGCACCGGGGATACGGCCTGTTCCATCGGCGCTGGTTGGGGCATAGGCTCCGATGTTGCGTCCGTTTTCACCGGCTCAATCAACGCCACGTCCCACTTGAAAATTTCTTCAGTGATGAGTGGTTTCACTTGCGCCGTAAACAGGATCGCCAGCCAGACCGCTCCTCCATGAAGAGCTAGCGACACCCCCCAAGCAGGAAGACTCAAAGTTTTTTCGTTCATCGATCGCATGTGTGCGGTTACGCTTCGCGCGGTACTACTTTAGTGACGCAGCTTTCGGCGGCTCTTGGCGTTGAATCCGAGACACCACCTCGTAAATCTTCTGCTCGGTGAGAAGCCCGCCCTTGATGTATTCCCGAACCACGCCCCTTTCGTCGATAAAGAAGCTCACGGGAAGTCCGTACACACCGAACTGGTTCGCGACCTTGTTGTCCCGATCCATCAGCACTGGGAAGGTATGACCATACTGCACGATGTGTTCGCGAACCTTTGCATCGTCCTCCAATTCATTAATCGCCAGCACCACGAATCCTTTGTCCGCAAGCTTGTCATAGATCACCTGCATCGCAGGCATTTCCGTCGTGCAGGGCTTGCACCATGTCGCCCAAAAATTCAGCAACACGACTTTGCCTCGATAGTCGTTGAGACTTTGGGTCTTGCCTGTCAGGTCAACCAACTGGAAGTCCTCCGCAGGCGTGCCCACGACCGGCACCCGCGATCCCATGCTCCAGCCGTTGACCGTCAACGCTCCGACCAGAGTCACTCCGAGAAGTGCGGCAACAACGGATATCTTCATGATCGTCCTCCCACCAGCACCCTACGATGCGGTTAACATTTGAAACGAGCGCGTCAATCCGAAGATAAAACTCGTCCCTTGAGCCAGACTATTGTTGGAATCGCGTGCCACCGGGATCTGCGAATAGAAATACGCCGAAGTCATTTTCGTCCAGGCCGAGCTCATCGCCCCTTCTAGGCTGATTTGAAATCCCGGCGTGAAGGCCAAGAACGTCGAACCGGTGGTGGGGACCGCGCGATTTTGAATGTTGGGATCAAGCACCACCGGTTCACCAGGGAAATCCGGCGCATCCGCAGGCGTAGCGGAGCGCAACAGTGAACTACTGAAGTTGTCGTGAACCATGTATCGATAGTTGAGCTGCGCCGTCAGGACGAACCAGGGAACAGTAACGAGATTGAAGCCGCCATTGATGTCCCATTGATCTCCGAACTGATATCCCCTGTTGTTTCGGAACGTGTGGCGATAGCCTGCAAAGAGAAACTGGTTCAATCGATGAGGGATCAATTCGTACGTCTGGTAGATGGTGGGATTCAGGCCGACTTGTCCGCGCCCCAACTGCGTGGTCGGTTCCATCAATGCACCGGTGCTGTCGTTGGCGCCTGTCACGCCCGTTGGGAGATAGACACCGAATCCCAACACCACCATGCTGCGTAGCGTCGGCAGGACGTTGTATTTGAGACCTACCCGCATATCGCCGAGGCCGTCCGATGCAAAGGTCGTATCCTGTCCTTCGCCGTTCAGCCCATCTTCGCCTAACCCGTCGGTATGATGGTGTGTCCGCCACATGTACGGAATCGTAAGTTGCAGACCCCACCGCTCCGTGATTCCATAATTCAAGTCAAGTGTTGCCATCTGCGTTATCGTCCTGGCCTCTCGATGGTGGTCCAGAATGAGCTGTCTCGAAGTTGTATCGATGCCAGGGATCACTCCATTGGTTCCGGGCAGCAATCGCATGGGCGTGTAACTGTAAATGCCGTTCACCGTCAGCAACCCTTCCATCGCAACCTGTTGCTGCGATCCGATCGTGACAAAGCACGACACGGCACCGCAAGACGCCGCGGCCTGAGGGATAAGCGATACGGCGAGCCATGAACCAAGAATGACGGTGCCGAGAGACCGTTGCCATACGCGCATGCGTTACGTTCCCTTCGCTCCACACAACGACAGTCGAACAAGAATGAAGTGATAGGACACACCTGAGGCCCCCAAAAACCGCTCATCACGGAGGTTGATTCCGTTCGGAGCGGAACGGCGTTGTCAGGTGCAACTAGATGGCGAAGTGGAGCGGGGGACCGCGGGTAGCTACAGGGCTGGAAAAGGCGTTCTGAAGGTTAGCCTGGAATGTCAGTTCGACCAATTCGTACGGAAGGACATCGGAGGACACCAGAACGGTTGTCGCCTCTCCGGCTTGTCCGGCGGCGCACATCCATGTGCAGAGCACCGTGCCGTGTGTCCCTTTCTGATGATGCGCGTGATGAGATTCGTGCGAGATCGATTGCGCCGAAGCGAGTCCTCCCACGGCAAGCAGGCAGAGAACCAAGAGCAGGGCAAGAGACTGCTTTATCAATCGAGGTGTCATAGCGTAGCGGACGCTAATAAAAGACTCGTCGGGACGATGGTACCCAACCGGGCCTAAAAGCGTCAAGCAGGAAGGTTCAGAACCCCTTGTCTTCCCGATAGGATTCAGAAAATGTTTCCGGTATACTGCGTGGATTGGGATGCCGCCGCTCCGGCATCCTCTCCATTAAAAAACCGAACGCCCCATGCTGACACAAATCCTGAACCTCATCTTCGGCAGCAAGAACGATCGTGAAATCAAGGCCTTGATGCCGATCGTCCAGCGGATCAATGCCCTGGAACCGGAGCTGACTCCGCTGTCCGATCACGCGCTGGCCGACAAGACACAAGCCTTCAAGAAGCGCCTGGCCGCTGGTGAAACCCTCGACGATATTCTCCCCGAGGCCTTCGCTGTCTGCCGGGAAATGTCCCGTCGAACGCTCGCGATGCGGCACTTCGACGTGCAGCTCATCGGCGGCATGATCCTGCACAAGGGCCGAATTTCCGAAATGAAGACCGGCGAAGGTAAGACGTTGGTCGCCACGCTGCCGATTTATCTGAACGCGCTTGAAGGCAAAGGGGCGCATCTCGTGACGGTCAATGATTACCTGGCCAAACGCGATGCCCAGTGGATGGGCCAACTCTACCATGCGCTCGGCCTTTCGACCGGCATCATCCAGCACGACGCCTCGTTCATCTACGATCCGACCTACGATGCCGCGGACAAGCGCCTGCAGCACCTCCGCCCTTGCACCAGACCCGAAGCGTACCGGGCCGACATTACCTACGGGACGAACAACGAATACGGATTCGACTACCTCCGCGACAATCTCGTCGTCACAGCCTTGGATCAATGCGTGCAGCGCGAATTGAATTTTGCCATTGTGGACGAAGTCGACAGCATTCTGATCGACGAAGCCCGGACGCCGTTGATCATCTCCGGCCCGACGGACCAGACGACGGATCTGTACTACCGCATCAATGCCATCATCCCGCAGCTCAAGCCGGAGCACGATTACACGATCGAAGAAAAGACCAAGACCGCGGCGCTGACCGAAGACGGCAATGTACGCGTCGAAAAGCTGCTGGGCGTCGATAACCTATACGACCCCTCGAACATGGATCTCGTGCACCATGTCGTCAAAGCGCTCCAAGCTTATGCGCTCTACAAACGCGACGTGGATTACGTGGTGAAGGACGGGGAAGTGATCATCGTCGATGAATTCACCGGCCGTCTCATGCCCGGCCGCCGGTGGAGCGACGGCTTGCACCAGGCGGTGGAAGCCAAAGAAGGCGTCAAGATCGCCAATGAAAACCAGACGCTGGCCTCGGTAACCTTCCAGAACTATTTCCGCATGTATAAGAAATTAGGCGGCATGACCGGGACGGCCGACACGGAAGCGGCGGAATTCGCCAAAATTTACAACCTCGACGTGAACGTCGTCCCGACGAACCGGAAAATGATCAGGCTCGACTACGCCGACGTGGTGTACCGCACGGAGAAGGAAAAGTTCGCTGCGATCGTCGAAGAGATCAAGGAATGCCACGAGCGCGGCCAGCCGGTCCTGGTCGGCACCATCTCCATCGAGAAATCGGAAAAGATCGCCGGCATGCTGAATCGCAGCGGCATCAAGCACAACGTGCTTAATGCCAAGCAGCACGAACGGGAAGCCGAGATCGTGGCGCAAGCCGGCCGAAAAGGCGCGGTGACCATCGCCACGAACATGGCGGGACGCGGCACCGACATCCTCCTTGGAGGCAACGCCGATTTCATGTTCAAACAGGTCCTCTACCGCGAAGAGAACCTGCCGGACGAACGGAAGCTCGGGCTCTATGAAGAGATCCGCACCGACTGCGAGAAAAACAAGCAGGAGGTGCTCGCGCTCGGCGGATTGCACATTCTCGGGACGGAGCGCCACGAGAGCCGCCGCATCGATAACCAGCTCCGTGGCCGCGCCGGCCGTCAGGGAGATCCAGGGACGTCCCGGTTCTATCTGTCCCTCGAAGACGACCTCATGCGAATCTTCGCGTCAGAACGCGTGTCTCAGCTCATGCTCAAGCTCGGCATGGAGGAAGGCATCCCGATCGAGCACGGGATGGTCACGCGGGCGATTGCAAACGCCCAAAAGAAAGTCGAAGCGCACAATTTCGAGATCCGCAAACAACTGCTCGAGTACGACGACGTCATGAACAAGCAGCGGGAAGTCATCTATCAGCACCGCCGGGCCGTGCTGAGCGGCGAAAATCTCACCGCCGACCTGAAACAGATGATGGCAGCGATGGTCGAGTCCGCGCTCAACGTCTACTGCCCTGCCGAACAGTATCCCGAAGAATGGGACATGAACGGTCTCACCGAGATGATGCAGGGCCAGTTCGGGCTCGACATCACGCAAGGTAAACACGACAAAGGCGAATCCCTTCGTGACGTCGGACGGGACGCGTTGCTTGAGGATCTGAAGGCCCAGGTGGACGAGGCGTACGAACGGAAGGAAAAGGAGCTGGGGCCTGAGCTCATGCGGTTCCTGGAAAAGACCTTCATGCTGCAGGTGATCGACCATCACTGGAAGGACCATCTGTTAGGGATGGACCATTTGCGCGACGGCATCGGCTTGCGCGGGTACGGCCAAAAGGATCCTCTGATCGAGTACAAGCGCGAAGGCTACGATCTGTTCGCGGGCATGATGGAACGCATTAAGTCGGACACCATCGAACGACTTTACCTGGTCCAGGCCGTCCGCGAAGGTGAGCGTCCCGCTCCCCCGCCGCCGGTCGTCGCACGGCCGCAACCGAAACTCACGCTGAATCGAGGTGAAGAGCCCGTATCCACACAGCCAGTCCATCGCGGCGACGACAAGGTCGGCCGCAACGACCCCTGCCCCTGCGGCTCCGGCAAAAAGTACAAAAAATGCCACGGGGCATAGGATTAGGATCGCTGCGCCCGCCTCTTTCCTAGGCGTCAATTCGACCGTTCTAGATCCCACTCTTGCTTGGCCTCGAACTCGTTCCCGAATTGCCGCGACGGTCGAGAGATGGCGCACCGGTCCTTGAGGGAAAACGAAGATATGAGTGGTGCCAGGCTTCTCCGGCAACGTTTGCGAATAGCATCAGCGGCGTGTTGAGAGAGGGAGAATTCTGCCCCGAGCCCGATTCGCAAATCCAAGACTAACGAAGCCGGAACAGTAAGGGACGTAGAACGTCCTGGAAATTGCGACAGGCTCGGGCACTCTTGATTTTTTCCCACCCTTCAAAGGGTAATCGCAGCGCCTCGCAAGCGACTTGCCGCCAATTCTGGCACCGTTCGTCTCCTCCTCGGAAGAAAGCTCGTCAAGCCTCATTTGCGAATCGCGGAG
>Ga0070686_100002228_pt1 | contig 10698 bp, 4 predicted proteins | sample KBSS23LmetaG_FD_65654 | JGI IMG/M metagenome (GOLD analysis project Ga0070686, IMG submission 65654) | Switchgrass rhizosphere microbial communities from Kellogg Biological Station, Michigan, USA - KBS S2-3L metaG | ecosystem: Host-associated > Plants > Roots > Rhizosphere ...
CCCTGGAAGGCGCCCGCCGCGACCCGCACTTCCTGCCCCGGCGCGAATTCAGTCTCCTGCACGATCAACTCCTGGCCGCCGGTCATCGCGCGCAATTCGGCAATCGCTTCCTCGGGCACCGCGGGAAAACGATCCGCAAAATGCACGATCGTATTCACGCCGCTCGTGTGTCGAATTTCGTCGAGCCGCTGCCGCAGCGCAAATCGCGCGAAAATGTAGCTGGGAAAAAGCGGTTCCGTGAACCAGACCGGCCCGCGTTGCGTCGCGCGCCGAAAACGCAGCCGCGGATTAAACACTTCCAAACCATGCTGCTGCCGCAAATTTCCCGCGGCAATGTGTTCCTGCTTCTGGCGCGTCCGCACGCAATACCACGCTGGCTCTTCGCTTTCCATCCCTGCGCCCAACTTACGGCTTTGCGCGGTCCCTTGCAATCGCCCTTCGATTAAGGCGCTTCGACCAGGCGATAGAATTTGCGATCCGCATCCAACGCATCCGTGAGCGTCACCGTCGCCGTCGTCGGCGTGAAAATATTTCCAAGATTCAGCCAGACCGACGTTTCAAGGCCTTCGCTGAACTGCAGTTGATAATGCCGGCCCGGATACAAACTCCACGTCATCGACAACGCATCGTTCGCAATCGCCGCGCCCGTCGAATGCGGATACGGAGCCACCGTGAACTGAACCGTTTTCGTCGCGCTCAAATTCGGACTCCCGCCATCCGTCACGCGAATCGTGGCGACGAACGTCAACAAATCCGACACCTCCGGGGCGCGCCATGAAAAAAGCCCCGTGTCCGCATTGATCGTAGCCCCGTTGGGAGCGCCAGCGTCCAGCGTGAACGCCAAACTCTGCTTCGGCAAATCCGCGTCCGTCGCGGTGAACGTCAAATTCACGAGCTGTCCGCTCCAAACAAATTGATCCGCCATGTCCGCCAAGGTCGGCGCCGTATTTTGCGCCGCGCCCAAAATATTCGGGAATCCCGGCGTCGAATTCGTCATGTAGAAAATCGAATTGCTGCCGTCGGGATAACGCCCCTGGCTGATGTCGTTCGTCTGTTTGCCAAACGTCACGTTGTCGATCACCACGAGCTCCGGCGAAATCAGCGCGATCGATTCTCCGCTCTTGGAGAGCTGGAAATTCACGTGCAGGTCCGCCACGGTCGGCGCGTTCTGCAACGCCTCGCCATCCGCCCAAACCAGCAATCGTCCATGCGGCGGCACCGTGTAACCCGCGGGAATCAGGAACTGCGTTTTGTCCGCCAACGTATCGGTCAAATAATATCCGCCCAGATCGGCGGGCTCCGAGGCCGCGTTGTACAGCTCGAACCAATCCTGGAATTTTCCGTCCGTCGGATCGGCGATCGTCCCGGTGTTATCCGCCATCCACTCGTTCACGCGCACGCTGATTGGCGCGGCTCGTCCGTCGTTCGCCAGCAACGGCGTGGGATAATAAAAATGCCGGCGATTCGCCACCGATCCATCTGGAAAAGCGCCAAACGATTGATCCGCATTCGCCACGGTGTAATTCAAATAATCGACCAGATTCGTCTTGCTCGCCTCCACGCGCGCCAACGCCACGATGCCGGTTTGTCCGGGCACGACAAAATTCGCGTGCCACTCCGAATCGATCGTGTCTTCCGGATGTCCATCCAGCCAAACCTTTGCAAATTGACCCGCGCCAATCGAAGCGGTCGCGGGAAATTGCCATTGCGTGACATTCGAATAATTATTCGCGAGATATAAATTCGCGAGGCTCACCGCGGTCGCGCCGCCATTGAACAATTCGACCCACGCGCTGCGGCGCCCAAGTCGATCCATGATGCCCGTCGCATTATTCGGCAACACTTCGTTCAACCACACTGTCGGAAACTCCGGCAACGTCGAGAAAACCGAATTGGCCGCGCCCGGCGTCAAGCGCGCGGTCGTGACAAAGCCCGGCGGCGCGATCGAAACCGTTTTGGAAATGCCGCTGCCAGAAAGTCGAACCGTGAGCGGCCCGCCGTTGGTGCTTTGCAAATACCAAAAGCTCAAGGTGTAAGTGGAGCCATTCACCAGCGCGGGCGATGTGACCTGCCAGATCGCGGACGATTGCGTGAAGCCCGGCGCGTTGGCGACGAGATGCAAACTTGCTTTGCCGGAATGCTTCACCGCCGTGCTGATCGAAGACCCGGAGTGATTCGCCGAAACCGTCCACGGCCCCGTCAGCGCCGTTTCGAAATCGCCATTTTGCAACGAATTCAAGCCGACTTCCGGTGTCGAACCCGGCACGATCTTCATGTCATCGATGTACACATCGCCGACCGAGCCCAGATAAACATAGACGTTCGGGCTCGTGGATGCGCCACTTGCGGTCGCATAAACCCATTGCGGTTCCTGCGGAATGTTCGACGTGATCGATCCCCAGTTGCCCACGCGATTATTGTCGCGCAACGGATCGATCAGTTGCAGCGACGATCCCAAGCCATTCGCCGCCGTCGGCCACGGCGCATCGCTGGAATACGTCACTTCATCGACCACGCGCGTCAACAATCCCGAATTATCCGGGCGCAACAATTGAATCGTCTCGCCTTCATTTTTCAACTGCCCACCGTAATCGCCCAAATAATTGACCGGCGCGCCATACGCCGTCGTAAACCCATCCAGGTCGCTCACCAAAACTCCGTACGCGCCCGGCCGCAAAATTGTTCCCGGCCCAAACGTGAAATCGATCCCGCTCATTTGCCAGCCCGACAAATCGAACGAATTCACCGTAGAAGTGTTCAGCAATTCGAGAAAACCGGTCTTCGGAACGGCCGGGTTATACATGATCTCGTTGATCACCACTTTCGATTCCGGAGCCTCGACCGCGCCGGTGTACGTGATCGTGAATGAGTTCGACGCGCCCGCCAACAAAGCCCCTTTCGCATCATACCCCGTGATTACGATCGGCGTCGTCGCACCCGTCAACGCCAGTTGAATCGTCCAATTCGTCATCGTCGTCCAACTCACCGGATACTCCAGGCCGTTCACCAAAATCTTCCGCACATCGATCGGCGCGCGCCCGATCAACGTCACCAAATTATTCGCCGTCGAAAAATCTGCGCCGCCATTCGAAGTCGTCGCAAACGTTGCGCCGACTGTGTTGATCAAATTCAAAATGTAAGTTCGCCGCGCCGACAGAAAATTCTTGATGGTATCGACGACATCGACATTCGCTCCGGCCGCGCGCAACGCGGTGTATTTCGCGTCCAGGATCGGCGCGTATTTCGTCGAGACCAAAGGCCCATTCGCCGCGTCCTGCAACGCCTGCCAATACATCCGCAAAAATGGCGGATGCGACAAGTTCGGACCCACGCCCCCGCCGCCGACGTTGAACAAATCGCTGTCCGGCGGCAGCGAAGCAAACGCGAAATCGATATCCCAAATCATCAACTTCCACGTGTCGCCATCGGGCTTGTAGGCGTACATATTCTGCCCGCCGCCATAGGCGTAGCTGTCGTTGTTGCCGACGATGTGCTCGACCGCGTACGTGCGCAGCCAATTCTGCACATCCAGGTTTCCGAGCAACTGTTTCGTATAGGCGTCGCCCGTCGCGCCGGTGTTCACGGTGTCCACCAGGTTGTAGAGATTCGTGTAATTATTCGCCGAACCGTTCACCGCGCGCTTGGCCCAATTCCACCGATAACGCGCCAACTTCTTCGCTCCTCCCGTCGTCACGTAATTGCCCAGATTCGCGCCCACGGCGCTGAACGCGCTCGCCGCGTCATCGAACTCGAACCAAAGCTGAATCTTATAGAGATCGCCGCCCTTGCCATCCGGATAATATTCATCCGTCATGTCGCCGTTCGGCTGCTGCACGTCCTCGAAAACCTCCGCGCGCCGCACCCCGTTCACATGTAAATTCACGTGCCGCCGGTACGAACTCGGGATGCCGATTTCGCCGCCGATCCAATACGCCGTGTCTTCGCGCTGATACGTATTGTCGCCGCCGCCGTTGCCGGGCCACGAAAGATTTACCGCCTCCTCACCGAGGAACGAATCGTCGTCGTTAAACGTCACCACGTAATCGCACACGTTGCCCGTCGGCGAATTGAATCCCGGCGCGTGATACGGACTGCCTGAATATTGCCCGCCCGCGTTGTAAATCACGCGCTGATTGTTATACACAAACGTGATGTCCAGCGGCTCATTGCTCAAATGTTCGCGAGCCGACCAACGATCGAACGTCGCCTTGGTCATCCACACGCGATACGTCCCCAGGCTCGCCGAAGGAATCGTTTCGCCCCAGCGCACCAAACATTCCCGCGCGGGCGCGTCGCTCGGAAATTGCAGCGTCGCGGGTGTGGCAAAATTATCCGTCGCCTCGATGCGAAACGCCCCAATGGTCCCTGCCGCCTGCGCGGGAATTGTCGCCGAATAAAGTCCCGCCCCATTGCTCACCATCGAAACCAGCGTCGTGTTCGTCGAAGGATCGATCCGATATTTCAGGATCAGCGACGAGAGCCCATCCGGATCGTTCACGCGCGCGACGACCAGCACGCTTTGCGTCGCCGTCGGCAACACCGGAAAATGCGTCACGCTCGTGATCGCCGGCCCCACGTTCGCCCGGGCCGCCGTATTTGCCGCGCCCGGCGTGCCCAAATTGCGCGCCGTCAAAGTGCTTCCCGTCGCTTCGAACCAATTGCCGTGCAGACGAAATAAAATTTCCGGATGCCCATGCAGCCAGCGCACCTTCGCGCGAATCGTCACCGTCTGTCCCGCGTTCAATCCGCTCGTCAACGCCACGCGAATCCGGTCCGCGCCCGTGTCGCCATGCGCCGTGGCGCGCACGTGCAAACATTTGCTGTTATTAATTCCGCCCGAAGTGTCCAGGGTCGAACGTTCGTGATTTCCCTGCGGAACCCAGCCCGCCAGGCCGTTTTCGAAATCGCCATTCGGAACCAGATTCGAACCCCCTTGCGGAATCACTTCAACATTGTCCACCAGGTATTCGCCGCCCCGCAGCGCGATGATTTGCAGCGAACTCGCCGAATCGTTTCCGTTATCCAAAACGCCCGTCGCCTCAATCGTCGTCCACGCGCTCTTCGCGGTCTCATCGCTGTCCGCCCAATTCGACGCCAAATTTTTATCCGCGCGCGCATCGATCAATTCCAAACTGCTCCCGCCCTTCGACGACCAATTGCCCCAGCGCCCGCCCGTGCCGTAAGTCGCTTCATCGACCACGATATGAATCTTGTTCGTCTCCAACCGATTCGCCGCATTCGTGCTCACCAAATCATCCGGAATCGCCAGCGCCACCCGCTCGCCGCCGTTCGCCAGCGACACTGTGTAGTCGCCAATCGCATTCGCCCCCGTCAAATTCGGGTAGTTCGTCATCAATCGCGCCACGTTGCGCGCCACCACCAAATAACCCCCCGGACCGATCGTCGTGTTCAACGGGAACGTGTAGTTGATTCCCGCCGTGAATTTCCATTTCCCGATATTCACCGCGTGCGACGATTGATTGAACAGCTCGATATATTCGTCATCGTCCTCTTCCGAAATCGGCGCGTACATGATTTCGTTGATCACCACGTCCGAAATGCGCGGACGCGAATTGCTCAGGCCCTTCGTTTTCGTGCTCAATCGTTTGAAGCTCGGCGCCCCATCGGGATAACGTCCCATCGAAACGCCGTTTTCCTGCGCGTCGAACCGCACCGCATCGATCACCTTCGACCCCGCCGGATTCTTCAGATAAATTGTTTCCCCCGCCGCGCTCAATCGGAAATGCAATTCATTCTGGTCCCACGCCAGAAAACCGCCCGCCAGAATCACCGTCCCGCTTGGAATCACAAAACGATTCGTCGTCACGTCATCCGTCAACACGCAGCCCGACAAATCCACCGGCGCCGCCGAGTAATTATACAGCTCGATAAAATCCAAATCCGGATCGTCCGTGTGCGCGAGAAATTCGTTGATCATTATCGTCTTGTACGTCGTGTTCGAGGTCTCCGCTTTGCCCGGCGAACCGCCCACGCCATCGCTTGCCGCCCACGCCCCCGGATCGTCATGCCCCAAAGTCGGCCGCGCCAAAATAAGCGAATGTCCCCCGCCATCCGCCGCTGCCGGCCAGGGAATCTCGCCGGAATACGGCACATCCAAAAGAACCGCTCCAAGACGGTTGTGCAATCGAATCGATCCCGAAGAATTTTTCAGTTGGCTCACAAACCCGCCCATCACATTCGTAATCGCATAGACCGCCTTGACGTCATCCGGCGCCGGCGCGATCACGAGATAACCCTGCGCCTTGAGGGTGGTATTCGCCGGAATCGTAAAATCGATCGCGCCGCTAAATCGATAACCGCTGATGTCCTCGGGCCACGCCTGCGAATTGTAAATCTCGACGAACTCCACGTTCTTCCCATCCGTGCGCGGCAACGGGTGATACATGATTTCCGAAATCACGAGTGGCGTATGCCGCGTGCTCGGCCCGATCGCATCCGGCGCCGGCCGCAGGCGGTCGATCGCAAGCGGCTTCACGTCGATGTTAAACGTCAACTGCGAGTTGGGCAAAATGGTGTTCGGATTCGTCGCCATATCGCGCACGCCATTCACCGTCACCGTGTAAGTCGTCGCCGGCGCCAGCGTCGTTGTCGCCAACATCACCGTGCGCGCGTCCCGTCCCATTCGCGCTGAATTCACCAACACCCCATTGTTGATTCCGTAATTCCCCGCGAACGTCGCGCTCGCCGGCTCAACCGGCTCCGAAAAAATCAGCGTCACAATATTCGGATCGCCCAGATTCCCAACCGCCGTCAACGAAGGCTTCGTCACGTCCGCGTTCACCGTCAGTTTCGCCGCGATCGTGTTCGTGCCCCCGTACGAATTGGTCAGGAAACATTGGAACAACGCGCCATTGTCCGACAACGGAACGGGCGACAACGAAATCGTTTGATTTGTTCCTGCCGCGATCGGCGCGCCGTTTTTCGTCCATTGAAATGTCACGCCCAGCAACCGCGACAACTGCACCGTGAACGACGCCGAACCGCCTTCGAACACGGTGATGTTCTGCGGCTGCGCGGTGATGATTGGCGCCGAAAGTCCATACGGAACCATCCGCGAACCGGGAATCGGCTCCTCGATCGCGCCGCCCGGCAATTGCCAGCGCACCGCCAAATTATCTCCGCCCCCGCCTTCGCACTGCAACGCCTCGATGTAATAGCTTTGCCCGGCCACCAACGGAATCGCGGCCGACATCTGGTTCGCTTCCTTCGTCCATTCCCGCGAAGCCGTCCACGAAGCCACGTACGCGATCTGCCTCCGATGCGCCGGATCGGCATCCGTGCTCAGGAACAGCGTCGAGTTATCATCGCTCGCAATCCAAAACACATAATTCCCCGTCACCGGCGCCTTGATCAACGCCCGCATCCGCTGCCCGTAGTTGTCGTTGAAATTGGAAGGCGCCTCAAAAAGAGCCTCCACAAATTCGCTGTTGGGACTCGCCGGAAAATTCGCCGAATTCGTCAAAGCCGCGACCGTCCCGCCTTGAACCCCCTCGTAAACCTCACGAAGAATGCCGCTTTGCTGGGCGCTAACGCCCAATGTGATAACGGCCAAAAACAGGGACAGGGCAACCCTGCGGATAAAACCAATCTGATTCATGCGATTCGAAAGTGTCGAAGCAATAATCGGTCCAAACCCCAATTTGGCAACCCTTTGCTTTGAGTGGCCCTTGTCGCGCTGCGACGAGCGCACCATTTCTTGAGACTCGCCAACCCTCCAGCCCAATCCCTAAACTAACCCCATGACCTCGTGGCTCAAAAAACTCCTTCTCGGAAGTCTGCTCCTTCCCACCGCCTTCGCCGCCGACCCGCCCAAAATCTCGAAAGATTTGATCGAATCCGGCGAGAAAATCATCGGGCTCGAATTCACCGCTCCCGAGCGCGAAATGATGCAGCGCGAACTTTCCGGCCGCCTCAACGCCTACAAATCCTTGCGCGCCGAAAATTTCCCCAACGACCTCACGCCCGCCATCGTTTTCCACCCCTATCCCATCGGCTTTAAACTCGAAATTGAGAAAAAACGCCCCGATTGGAAACCGATCCGAACCTTCAAACGCCCCGAACGCGACGAGGACCTTGCCTTCCTCACCGTCGCCGAACTTTCCAGCCTCATTCGCGCTCGTAAAATCACCTCCGAAGAACTCACGCGCTTTTGCCTCGATCGCCTCAAAAAATTCGGCCCGCAACTCCACTGCGTCGTCACCCTCACCGAAGAACGCGCCCTTGCCGAAGCCCGCCGCGCCGACGTCGAATTGCGCGCCGGAAAATGGCGCGGCCCGCTCCACGGCATTCCCTACGGCGCCAAAGACCTCCTCGACACGCGAGGCATCGTCACCACCTGGGGCGTTTCGATGAACACCAATCGCATCCCGACCGCCGACGCCACCGTCATCCAAAAACTCACCGCCGCCGGCGCTGTCCTCGTCGCCAAAACCAGCCTCGGCGAACTCGCCATGGGCGACGTCTGGTTTGGCGGCCTCACCCGCAATCCATGGAACATCGAAAAAGGCTCCAGCGGTTCCTCCGCCGGGTCCGCTTCCGCTGTCGCCGCAGGCCTGGTCCCGTTTGCCATCGGCACCGAAACCATGGGCTCCATCGTTTCGCCCGCCACCGTCTGCGGCATCACCGGCATCCGTCCCACCTTCGGACGCGTCAGCCGCTCGGGCGCGATGGCTCTCAGTTGGTCCCTCGATAAAATCGGGCCCCTCGCCCGCACCGTCGAAGATTGCGAACTCGTCCTGAACGCCATTCGCGGCGCCGACCCCAAAGACCCCACCACCATCGACGCCGCGTTTCCCTTCACCACCAAAAAGAAATTGCGCATCGGCTACGCCAAATCCGATTTCGAAAAAAAGGAAGGCAACCAAACCAACGACCTTGCCACTCTCGACAAACTCCGCGCGCTCGGCCTCGAACTGAAAGAAATCGAGTGGCCCAAAATTCCCACCCAACCGCTTTCCCTCACCCTCACCGCGGAGGCCGGCGCCGCCTTCGACGAACTCACCCGCTCCAACCAGGACGACACCCTCGTTCAACAATCCCCCGGCTCCTGGCCCAACGCCTTCCGCACCGCGCGCTTTATCCCTGCCGTCGAATATATCCAGGCCATGCGCCTGCGCGCGCGCCTCATCGAAGATATGGCCAAACTCTTTTCCCAGGTCGATGTCATCGTCGCCCCCTCGTGGCGAGGCCCCCAAATGAACTACTCGAACATGGCCGGCTACCCCTGCGTCGTCCTTCCCAACGGCGACAAAACCGGCGGCAATCCCGCCAGCATCTGCTTCCTCGCCGGCCTCTTCCGCGAAGCGGACGCCGCCCAAATCGCCCGCCTCTACCAGGACTCCACCCCCTTCCACCAACAACGTCCAAAGCTGCAATAACCCCATCCCCACTCGTAGACAGTCTTCGTAAGAAAACTCTAACTTCCCTTCCCCGCTGCCACACTCCGCGCTGCGATTTTCAACGCCACGCGCAAAACCCCGACCTTCGCCGCCGCGAGCAACACATTCGTCGCCCCGCGTTTGCCCCAAACTCCATTGCAGGCACGGAACATTTTTGGCTCCTTCGCCAAAAAATCCGCCTGCGCTTCCGGCGTCAACTTCACCATGCCCCACTTCTCGCTCGGATACATCAACGTCGCAAAAATTTTCCCGCCCACGCGAAAATCCGGATGGTCCATATGCTCCGACTCCACCGCCCCCGGAATCTCCAGCGCCATTTTTCGAAACGTTTTCGCAGTCATAGAATTGTTCTGCTTGTATTTTATTTCTCAGTTCGGATCGACCGAAAATAGTTCACCATTCCGCCCAACACCGGCTTCAATAAAAACGGCGCCCAGCGATAACACCACCACGTCAGCCGGCTGTGCCACGGAAACACAATCACCGCCCGATTCCGTTCCATCCCCCGCAAAATTGCCCGCCCCGCGCTTTCCGGATCCATCATCCATTTCCACGGCAACCGCGCCAAATGCTTCTCCTTCGGAATGCGCACAAACGTCGTCCCCTCCGGAATATTCGTCCGCACCAAACCAGGGCACACCACGCTCACCTTCACGCCCAAACTCGCCGCTTCCTCCCGCAACGAATTCGAAAATCCAACCACGCCATACTTCGTCGCCGCATACAACGCCATCGCCGGCGCCGGAATCAAACCCGTCATTGACCCCACGTTCACAATATGCCCGAACCCCTGCTTCGCCATCACTGCATACGCCGCCATCGTCCCATAAATCACCCCATTCAAATTCACATCCGCGATCAGCCGCCAATGTTCCAACGTCGAATCCCGCAGCTCCCCCAACACAATAATCCCCGCGTTATTGAACATGAAATCCAGCCGCCCAAATTCCGCCGCCACTTCTCCCACCAACTTCTCCACCGCTGCCGCATCCCGAACATCCAAAAAAACACCGCGCGCCCGCCCGCCCATTTCCGCCGCCGCCTTCCGGCACTCCACCTCATTCACATCCGTCACGATCACCACCGCGCCCCGCCCCGCCAACAACCCACACAACGCGCGCCCAATCCCCGACGCCCCGCCCGTCACAATCGCCACTCTATCTCGATAATCCTTCAAGCCCGCCACCCTCTGCCTTCTTCTCCTCGGCGAACAGAAAATACTGCTCGATTCTCACCGGCTGTGCGCTTTTCACCGGCAATGGTGATCGTTCGCCCGCGC
>Ga0070686_100002232_pt1 | contig 10691 bp, 8 predicted proteins | sample KBSS23LmetaG_FD_65654 | JGI IMG/M metagenome (GOLD analysis project Ga0070686, IMG submission 65654) | Switchgrass rhizosphere microbial communities from Kellogg Biological Station, Michigan, USA - KBS S2-3L metaG | ecosystem: Host-associated > Plants > Roots > Rhizosphere ...
CCTGTGGATCGGCGTGGAGGTCGCGATCGGTGTCGGCAAGGACGGCCGCCTCCTGGCGTGGAAGGCGCCGACCTACGGCGCGGCCGCGCGACCGATCGCGATCCCGGGCGCGGAAAAGCTCGGCGCGCCGGTCGTGCAGGCCTCCATCTCGTACGGTTTCGCGGTGCTGGTCCTCCGCGACGGTAGCGCCTGGCTGTGGGGCTACCAGCCCGGGTCAGGCCGGATGATCCCCGCGCCGCCGCCGACATGGGCCGATCCGATCCGGCGCATCGCCCAGGTCAATGACGCGGTGAAGGTGACCACGGCGCACGAGCATGCGTGCCTGCTGACTCGAACCGGTCAGGTCCGCTGCTTCGGCGCCACGGCGCTGGGCGAGCTGGGAAACGGGACCCTCGAGGGCGGCCCCGTCGTCGTTCCCACCGCGGTCGTCGAGATCACCGAACAGACACTGCCCGATCCCGTGTCGCGGCGATGCATCGCCACGCGCAAGGACCGGCTGGCGTGCCTGCACGAAGGTTCGCAGTGCTATCTCGCCGAAATTCCTTCGCCGGTGGTGTGCGCCGGGGGCGCGTATCGTCGTCCGGACCGTCTCGCACCGACGGCCCCGCCACAGCCGATCCAGGGCTGCCTCTGCAGTTGCTCACCGCAATACCGCAAGCTGACCAGCGAGCGGCTCCGCCAGCAGAGTATCTGCGCGATGATTCCGTCGGCTCGCCCCCCTGCCCCCTCCGCACCGGCGCCGACCACGCCGGGGAACGTCACTCGAAGATGATCGTTCCGCAGGGGAACCGGAAGTCGATGTTCTTCTTGTCGGGCATGCGCCAGCTGGTGCACGAGGTTCCGTTGAGCACGAGCTGCGTCTGCGAGGCCATGCTCCAGCCATTCGTGGCGTCCTGCGCCACGTCGGTTCCCTCGACGATGACCCGGGCCTGAGCGAGCTTGGTGGTGTCGACCTTGATGGACTTGCCGCCCACGTCGCTGAGATCGAACGTGCAGCTCTTGACGCCCGCGACGACCGCCGAGATCGCGTTGACCAGCGCCGTCCGATTCGTGGGATCGGGCGTGTAGGCCGTCGCGCTTCCGCCCGGCGTCGTGTAACCGGCGGTGGGCACGCTGCCGGTCCGGCCCGCGGCGGTCCAGATCGACTTCCAGCCGGCGCGGCCCTGACACTGGCTGTTGATCGCGCTCGGCGTCCACGGCGTGCCGTTCTGCGCCGGGGGCGCCACGGCCTGCCCGACGCCCGCGTTCGCGAACGCCTTCAGCGCGTCCATCGCGTAGCTGCTCTGATCCGACGGAAGGCCGATGATGAACGTTCCGAAGCCGGACGCGTAGAGATCCTGAATCGCGTACGCGACGGAGTCGATCGGGCAGAGCTGGTCGCCGTCATCGCAATAGTCGGTCTCGGTGTCGGTGACGAACAGCATGTACTTCTGACCCACGCCGGTGTCGGCCTTGAGCGCGGGCTTGACCGTTCCGATGATCAGCTGCGCCGCGGGTGTCTCGGCCTTGAACTGCGGCCGGCCGAGCCCGTTGTAGGCGGCCGCGATCTTCGTGTAGTTGTTGAGGTCGGTCGCGACGCTGTTGACCATCGGGCAGGTGGCGCCGGCCGGGGCCTGACCGGTGAACACGCCCAGCCCGAAGCGGACCTCCCCCTGGAGTTGCTGCACGACCTCGAGCACCGCCGACCGCAGCGTGAAGTAGATGCCCATGGTGTCGCTGGTGAACTCGCTGCCCGATCGGTCGACGAGAACGTAGATGGTCGGGATCTTTGGCTCGAAGGTGTACTGCGCCATCTGACAGACGGTGTCCGTCCCGCCATCACCTGGATCGGTCGTCCCCGCGGCGCCGGCGGATCCTGTCGTTCCCGCGGTGCCGCCCGCGCTGCCGCCGGCACCGACGGCGCCGCCCGTGCCGCCGCTTCCCATCGTTCCCGAAGCACCGGCAGTCGCGCTGCTTCCGCCAGTCCCGGAAGCGGACGTGCCCGCCGTTCCCCCGAGTCCCGAAGTTCCCGCGCTGCCCAAACCGGCCGTGCCGGCGGTGCCGGGGCTGGAGGTGCCGCCGCTGCCCGATCCCGAAGAGCCGCCGGCACCGGTCGTCGATTTGCCCGCGCCTGCGCAGCCCAGCGCCGCAATCACAGCGCAGACGGCCAGCAACTGCAGGCCGCAGACGGCCTGTGTCACGCGAAAACGCATGCGGGGACCTCCTCGGGTTCGGAACTATATCAAGCCAGGCGCCGGCGACAGAAGCACGCCGAGGAGAGCCTCGCGGAAGCGGACCGGCTCCTCGTAGTAGGGCATGTGCGCGCTGTCCTCGAACCAGACGAACGACTTGCCCCGAGGCGCGTCGAGGGCGGCGGCGTAGCGGGCGACCACTTCCGGGTTGGCGTGGTTCTCGACTGCGCTGGCAAAGAAGCTTCCGAAACGCCCGCGGCCGCGCGACGTGCCGTGGATCGGGTGGGCGCCGCCGTTCGAGGAGCTGCCGCCACAGCCGATGCTCGAGTCGATCATTCCCGGTTTCGTGCCCGCGTTCACGTCGGACAACTTCCTGGTCAACCTCGCCGCCGCCGAGGCGGGCGCGGGCGCGATCGTGCTCGGGCGCGTGACCCATCGCTTCTCTCGCGCGCGCGGAATCGTCCCGCTCGATCTGGATCTGGGTCCGGCGAAGCGCGGCGTGTTGTGCCTCGTCTGCGCGAAGTCGGCGCTCGACATCCCGCGGGTGCGCCTGGTCGCCGATCTCCTGCAGGAGCAGGTGAAGAACATCCGCCCGTATTGAGCAGGGTCAGCGCGTGACCGGCAACTCGGGAGAAAGCGGGAGGTCACCGCGAAGCAACGCGGTCGCGGCGCCCCCGACGCGAAGATAGAAGTCGGAAGGGAGCGCGACTCCGTCGGCGTCGAGTGGAACCAGCGAGGCGCCGGTCGGGAGGTCGGCGGCCGTCGGCGCCAGCTTGAACATGGCCGTCCCCTCGTCGACCTCGTCGAACATGGCGGTCTTGAGCATGGTCGCGCCCGCGCCGACGGCGTTCCAGACCTGGCGCCAGTAGAACGCGCCGCCGCGACGCGGGATCTCGTTCGCGGCGCCGCCCGTGAGGTTGTGCCAGGAGAAGCCCGGGAACACGACCGGCATGTACCGCTTGCCCGCCGCCGCGACCGCCGCCAGATCGGCGGCGAGCGACTTCGCGCGATACGCGTCGGCGCCCGCGTCGTCGGCGAAGCGCCCCACCGTCCACGGCGACAGCACGTCGAATGATCGGTAGACGGCCGCCCAGGCCGGGTCCCGCTTCGAATCTCCGTCGACCGTGCGCCAGTGCGCCGGAACGCCGCCGACCAGTGTGACGCGGTAGCGTGGGTCGGCGCTCGTCGTGAGCCAGTCGATCAGCCGGGCGGCGTCGGCGGCGGTTCCGGGCCGATCGGCGAAGCCCAGGCCCCAGAGGTACAGCACCGGCTTGCCGCCGTCTCTGAGGTAGCGCGGGCTCGCGGTGATCCCGAGCGTGTCGACCAGGTACCGCCAGTCCGCCTCGATCCACTCCACGAGGTGCGCCGGGGCGACGCCCGAGACGTCGTACTCGATCGCGAACACGCGGCCCTCCGCCTCGGCGCCCGCCTGCACGTTGCGCGCGACCTGGTTGCGCGCCGCGAAAAAGCGCGGGTCCTGCACCTCCGAGACGAAGCGCTGCAGGGCGACGCCGTCGATGCCGGCCTGCTTCATCCACGAGAAATGGCGCGCGACGGTCTTCGCGTCATACGCCGAGTACAGCCGCGCGGCCGAGCCGTCAGCGTATGTCAGATCGGTCGCGAACAGCTCGTCGGCGCCGAGCTCGGACGTGTCCGGCCACAGATCGATCGTGAGGTTCGCGGCGTTCGGGCGGCCGTTGCGAAACCAGTGCGTCCACTCGTTCACCGGCGAGCCGTCGCCGGGGCCGAGGAACCAGCCCTGGTATCCGAACAGCATCTTGCGCTCGAGGCTCGCGGCGTCGACGACAGACGGCACATCCGGCGCGTCGGCCGTGCATCCCGCGCCGCCGATCGCCGCGACGAGCAGGAAGGGCGCGAGGCCGATCATCGAACGCCGCCCGCTCGAGCGTGGGCGGGTGCTCATCCAGCGGCACGGCCGCGATGAAGTCCTGCCCGGGCCATCGACCCGAACTACGGAGGCTGCACGCTATCGGACGTCTCGACCCGAGCTCATCAAATGCAGACGTCGCCGATGATCTGGCAGCCGCCCGCCAGGTTGCAGTGGCCCGGCAGGAGGTTGCACTCGCAGGATGTCCCGGACCCGGGATAGAAGCACTGCCCCGAGGCCATGCCGCTGCAGGATCCGGCGCATGTGCCCGACCCGGCACAGCTCGGACGTCCGCCGTGAGGAGTGGTGCCGGTGACGGGCCAGCAGGCCCCATGGTGGCCATCGACGTCGCAGGCCTGGCAGGGCGCGGTGCACGCGTCGTCGCAACAGAATCCGTCGACGCACGCGCCGGTCGCGCACTGATTGTCGGCGTCGCAGGATGATCCGATCCCCGCCTTCCCGCCCGTGCCCGCAGATCCGGTCGTGCCTGCGTTGCCGCCGGCGCCCGCGCTCGTGCCGCCGGTCCCGATCGTGCCGCCGCGTCCGCCTCCGCCCGTACCGCCCGTGCCGGTCGCGCCGCCGCGTCCGCCCGCGTTCGTGCCGCCCGTCCCGATCGTTCCGCTGACGCCGCCCGCGCCCGTGCCGCCCGTCCCGGTCGTGCCACCGCGTCCACCTCCGCCCGTACCGCCCGTGCCGCCCGAACCCGTCGTGCCGCCGCGTCCGCCCGCACCCGTGCCACCCGTGCCCGTCGTGCCGCTGGCGCCGCTCGCGCCCGCGCCGCCCGTACCGGTCGTGCCGCCGCGTCCGCCCGCGGCTGTTCCCCCGACACCGCCCGTCCCGGCGTCCCCGCCCACGCCCCCTGCCCGGCCCGCGACCACGCTCCCGCCGACACCGCCGACGCTCCCGCCGCGGCCGGCGTTCCCACCCGCGGTGCCGCCACGATCCACTCCGCCGTCGGCGGCTCCGGCGTAACAGAGCCCATCGGAGCACATGAAGCCGCGCGGGCAGCGCTTTTCCGCGGTGCAAGCGAGCGTTCCGTCCTCGATGGTCGGCGAGTAGCAGCCGACCGCGACGGCGATCGAGGCGGCCGCCGTCAGCACGCGAGTTGTTCGCCGCATACGCATCGGCACTCAGAACGTGAGCCGTAGGGTGGCGCCCGCCTGCGAGCGGCCCGCGACCGGCTCCACGGCCACGCGACGCCGGCTGATCGCATAGAGCGTCGCTCCCGCCGCGACGGCGACGCCGCCCGCCACCAGCCCGATGATCTCGAGCCGTTCGTACGCCACGCCGCGCGATTCCTTGCCGAGATCGAACAGCGTTGGATGACTGGGCGTCCCCTTCTGCGAATCCTCCGTCAGGCTGTCGCTCTCGCGCCGGGCCAGGAGACCGAACACCAGACCCGCCGCGACCAGGCCGACGCCCGCGGCGCCCACCGACACCGCCGTGATCCGCCGGACCCGCAACGGATCTTGATCCGCCGTCGTTGCCACCGTCGTTGGTTCATCGTTTCGGACCGGCGCCGACTCCGCCTGCGCCAGAGACGACACAGCGTCTGGACGCATTCCGGGAGCCGGGGCCAGCGGCCCGGGCGGCGGTGCCGTCGGGCCCGCGGCTTCGCCGTTCCCTTGTCCCGACGTCTCGGCGACGCGCGCCCGCAACGTGGAGAGCAACGACGCCGCCTTCTCCCGCTTGTCCTGCGGCGCGTCCGGCGCCTCGGCGAGAAACCGCTCAAACGCGGTCACGGCATCGGCCGGCCGGTCGAGGCCGACGTACGCGAGGCCGAAGTCGTAATGGATCTTCGGGCTCGGGACCAGCGCGTACGCCTCCTCGAACCGCGCGAGCGCGGCCTGGAAGTCGCCCCGCTTCATCGCGTCCACGCCTTCGACCAGCTTGCGGCGCGCGGCTGCGCGGGTCGCATCGCTCGCCGACGCCGCCGGCTGCGCGCGCGCGACCGGCATCGCGCCGACCACCACGGTGACCACCGCCAGCATCGCCAGCGCGACACGGGGCCGTCGCCATGCCTCAGAGATCGACGATGCCATCCGTATCCACCACGTGTTTCGGCGTCGACGCGCCGGGAAGCGCCGGGCCCCGAGCCCGCTCGGATGGTTGCGCCCGTTTGCGGGACGGTTGCACGGCCGGCGAAACACGCGTGGTCGGCACGACCACCGGCGCGTCGCCGACCGACGGGGGCAAGGCGGCCGCGCGCGCCGGAATCTCGATCGCCCGGGGCGGCGCCGGAAGCGCGTCGCGCGGGATCGCCGCGGAAGCGGGCAACGCCGCGGCCTGCGGCGCGCGGGCGTCGGACGGACGTCGGCTCGAACCGCCGACTCGCCACACCACGCCCCCCAGCACCGACAGACCCGCGATCGCCACCAGGACGGGCGCCGTGCGGCCACGCCATCGCGATGTCGCCGGGCTCTGCGCGAGCTCCGTCGCCTTGACCTTCGTTCCTTCTCCCAACGCCTTGGCGACGGCGTGCATCGACGCCGGCCGTTCGTCTCGCCGCTTGGCCAGCATGTTGGTCACCAGGCCGGCCAGCCAGGCCGGCAATCCGGGGATCCGCTCGCCGATCGACGGAACGGGATGGAACATGTGCGCGACCATCAGCTCCTGGATGGTCTCGGCCAGGAACGGCGGCTCACCGCTCAGCATCTCGAACAGCATGCAGCCGAGCGCGTAGATGTCCGCCCGCTCGTCGATCTCGTCCGAGCCGCCGCACTGTTCGGGCGCCATGTATTCCGGCGTCCCGAGCACCATCCCGCGCATCGTGAGGCGCGCGGAGGCTTCGACCGCCCGCAGCTTCGCGATTCCGAAGTCCAGCACCTTGACCGATCCCACCGCATCCGGCACGGCCGGATCCCGGACGAGGAATACGTTCTCCGGTTTGAGATCGCGGTGGATGATGCCGCGATCGTGCGCGGCCCCGATGGCGTCCGCGACCTGGCACGCGATCTCACAGGCGACCGTCCACCGAATCTGGTCGGTCCGTCGGAGGCGGTCGGCCAGCGTCTCGCCGTCGAGGTGCTCCATGACGATGTACGCGCGGCCGTCATCGACGTCGCAATCGAAGACGTCGACGATCCCCGGATGCCGAATGAGAGAGGTGGCCCGCGCTTCGGTGAAAAAACGCTGGAGCGCGCTCTCGTTCTGGGCGAGCTCCGGAATCAGAACCTTGATCGCCGCGGTGCGCGCGATACGCGCGTGCTCGGCGCGAAACACGACGCCCATCGTGCCGCTGCCAAGCTTGGCGGTAATCGTGTAGTTGCCGAGCGCTTCGCCGATCATCCGCGCCGAAAACGTGTGTCCGCCGGATCAAATTCGGGAGTCCCCCTACGAATTTCGCCGACGCCCTACGCAGCGCCCGCAGGTCTCCGGATATCCTCGATCCCGGAAGGCCCTGCCTACTGCCCGGGTGCGTCGCGGTTTCCGTCGACGCCGCCGTCTCGTGAAGGCTGCCCTGCCCCGCTCTCGAAATGCCTGTAGAGGAACACGTAGTCCGCTGCGAGGCCGGACGAGGCGCGGAAGTGTGCTCCCTTGACGGCGTTCTCGACGCACGCGGTAGTCGGCGGCGCGAGTTGGCCCTTCACGGTAACGGCCGCGACCTTGCCGTCCTTCGCAATCGCGGCGTGAACGGAGATCGGATCGCGTCGCGCGTTGGGCAGCCGGCATTCCTGGACCGTTCGTTCAACGCCGCGGAAGCCGTCGATGACCTCGGCCCCCGTGAGCGGAGTCGGCGGCACCGGAGGCGGCGGCGGTTCGTAGTAGCGCTCGCCGGGCCTGCGCACTTCCCTCCCTGACGTGCCACAGCTGCCGAGGGCCATGCAGCCGTCGTTGTCGTAGGACTCTAGCTTCGGTTTGGGCTCCCGCGGCTCCGCGGGCGCGACCGCCGGCGCCGGCGCGGCAGCTGACTTCGCACCCGCCTTGCGCCGTGCGTCCCGGGCCGCGGCCGTCCCGCCGACGCAGACGATCGCAATCACCACCCAGGCCCGCACGTCTCGATTGTCCGTGGTCCAACACCGCCTGTCGAGCGTCGGGGCTCTTCTCATCACGCTGAGTTAGCTCCGCTCTCGCTGATGATGCCCTGAATTACCTCCGCCACACGATGACAAATTCGGCGAAGTTTGGCGGGCCAGGCGACATGCAAGGGATGCATGGACCTCGAGTTGACGCGGAGGCGGCTCTTGCCGCTGGCCGGTGGGTTGCTGGTGGTGCTGGCGCCGCTCGGCGCCCGCGCCGCGACGTACTACGTGGCGCCGACCGGCAGCGATACCGCCGCCGGCTCGCAGACCGCGCCGTGGGCGACGATCGCCCACGCGCAGTCGGTCGCGGCGGCCGGTGACACGGTCTACTTTCGCGCGGGCACGTACAGCTACACGGCCGGCACGACCACCTGCAGCAGCCAGACGGCGACCATCAACGGCGTCGTCCTCAACAAGAGCGGGCAGTCCGGCAGGCTCATTCAATACTGGGCGTACCCGGGCGAGATCCCGGTGTTCGACTTCGCGGGCATCAAGGACTCGTGCCGCGTGAAGGGGTTCGACGTGACCGGGAGCTGGATTCACCTCAAGGGCCTCGAGGTGAAGGGCGTCCCGCAGAACAACAACCTGAATCACGAGTCGTGGGGCATCTGGATCTCGGGGAGCAACAACATCTTCGAGCTCCTGAACACGCACAACCACATGGGACCGGGGCTCTTCATCCAGGGCGGCAGCAACAACCTGGTCCTGAACTGCGACTCACATGACAACTACGACCCGATGACCTCGAACGGCGCCGGCCAGAGCGCCGACGGCTTCGGGGCCCACGAGGGCGGCTCGGGCAACGTCTTCCGAGGCTGTCGCGCCTGGTGGAACAGCGACGACGGCTACGACCTCATTCACGCCCAGGAGGCCGTGACCATCGAGAACTGCTGGGCCTGGTACAGCGGATACCTGCCCGGCACCATGACCCGCACCGCGGCGGGCAACGGCAACGGGATCAAAGGGGGCGGATTCGACCTGCCGCCGACGCGCGTGCCGGCCAGTCCGCCGAGCCACACCGTCCGCAATTGCCTGTCGTTCATGAACATCAACAACGGCTTCGACGCCAACTTCGAGCCCGTCGCCAACCACTGGACCAACAACACCGCCTACATGAACGGGGCGAACTTCAACATGCACGGCACGCTCGCGGACGGAACGAACGCCAACGTCGGGATCTTGAGGAACAACATCGCCTTCGGCGGAACGGCGATAACGAGTGGGACCGGCAGCATGGTCGACGACGCGTTCAACTCGTGGGATTCGGCGCTGGGGGTCAGCGTCAGCGCGGCGGATTTTCAGAGCACGTCGGTCGCCGGCATGGACGGACCGCGCCAGGCCGACGGCAGCTTGCCCTGCCTGCCGTTCCTGCGGCTCGCGGCGGGGAGCGATCTGATCGACAAGGGGCAGGACGTGGGCCTGCCCTTCTCCGGGTCGGCGCCCGACCTCGGCGCCTTCGAATCTGGTCCGTGCGCGAACGTGGGAACGGGAACGGGGGGAGCCGGCGGCACGACGGGTGGAAGCGGTGGCGCGGCGGGCGGCGCCGGCGGAGTCGGCGGCGCGGGCGGAGCGGCCGGGCGCGGTGGTGCCGGCGGTGCGGCGGGTCGCGGCGGCGCGGGCGGAGGAGCGGGCGCATCGGCGGGCGCGGGCGGCACCGGTGGTACCGGCGGCGTCGCCGGCACGGTTGGCGCGGCAGGCACGACGGGAACCGGAGGCACTTCGGGCATCGCGGGCACTTCGGGAACGGCGGGCACCGGCGGCGGTGCGGGCGGCACGACGGGCGCAGCAGGCACCGGCAACGTCGGCACCGGCACCGCAGGCACCGGCACGAGCGGCGGCGCCGGAACGACCGGAAGCGGCGGCACAGGCGCTGTCGATTCCACGGGCGGCTGCGGCTGCGGCGTGACGACAGATCGCAGCGGCGGCCCCGAAGGCCTGGCCGCGATCGTTGTTCTCGGCCTGACGTTGCGAAGGCGTTCCCTGCGTCGCCGCCGTCGCTGAGCTACGCTCGGGGGCGTGATTCCCCGCCGGGCGGTGACGATTGGCACGAGCCTCTGGATCGGGGCCGCTGTCGCCGGGTGCGTCCACGGCGCGCCTGGCGCGGTCGCGCCCGCGGCGCCGCCCGCACCTGCTGCCGCCGCGCCCGCGCCGGCCGCAACCGCGCTGGAGGGCGCATGGCTCGGCACGCTCGACCTGGGCGTCACCGGCGAGCTGCGCCTGGTCCTCAAGATTCGCCGCGAGGGCTCTCGGCTGACCGCCACGTTCGACAGCATCGATCAGCACGCGCCCGACATCCCGATCGACACCGTGGCGTTCGATGGCAGCGCGCTGACCCTGAGCTCGTCGAGGATCCAGGCGAGCTTCGAGGCGCACCTCGTCGGCGACACGCTCTCCGGAACCTTCCGCCAGCGCGGCGCGGAATTTCCGCTGGCCCTGACGAAGACCGCGAACCCTCCCACCGTCACGGCGAGGCCGCAGCAGCCGGCGCGTCCCCTCCCCTACGACGAGCTGGAGCTATTCGTCGACGGCCCGTCGCACAACCGGCTGGCCTGCACTCTGACGAAACCTCGCGGGTCCGGCCCCTTCGGGGCCGTCGTCCTGATCACCGGA
>Ga0070686_100002233_pt1 | contig 10684 bp, 4 predicted proteins | sample KBSS23LmetaG_FD_65654 | JGI IMG/M metagenome (GOLD analysis project Ga0070686, IMG submission 65654) | Switchgrass rhizosphere microbial communities from Kellogg Biological Station, Michigan, USA - KBS S2-3L metaG | ecosystem: Host-associated > Plants > Roots > Rhizosphere ...
GAATCCGTCCGCCCAGCTTCTGGAACTTTTTCGGATCCTTCAAAAATTCGACCAATTCCGAAACTTCTTCCTTCGCTTCATCGACGCCCGCGACATCCTTGAACGTGGTGCGATTCTTTTCCTTGCTCAACATCCGCGCCTTGCTCTTGCCGAAACTGAGCGCGCCTTTGCCGGCCATTTTAATTTGGCGAATGAAAAAGAAATAAACGAAAAACGCGACCAACAAAATCGGCGACAACGTGTAGGCCAAACTCAACAACATCGTGTTCGGCTCTTCCGTGTCGAATTTCCCCGAGTTCAGCAACTTCGCTTCGAGCGCATCCTGCAACTTCGTCTTCGTGCGAAACGGCGTTTCCGTTCCGTTCGTTTCCGTATAAAATCCGCGAATCTCCTGAAGCACCGACGTGCCGGGACTATATTGAATTGTGCCCCGGGTGATCTTCCCCTCATCGACCAGCTCGATCAGCCGGTTCCGCGCCAGCAAAGGCGATTTCGTTTCCTTTTGTTTGCTGACGACAAAAAGCAACGGCACCAATCCCGCCAGAAGAATCCACACCAGCCACCCGCGCGCGGGGACTTTCACGTCTCCGTTTTTATTGTTCTTCCCCGGACCGTTTTGTTTATTTTCCTCAGGCATCAGATAAAATAAATTTGTTGCCCCGAACGTAACATGCGCCAAAACCGCACGCAACCGCTTAGGGAAACGCTCACACCTCGGTAAAGTCGCATGTCTGAGCCTCCAACACAAATGCAAAGGCAACGGACACGGGAATTGCGGATTTCTGATGGCGGATCGCAGGCGGAGTTTTCGGGTTTCGGCGACGCCAGAAATGTGGGATGAAGCAGCTGGATGTGGGATTGGAAGCGCTTACGCTGGAAAAATCCGGGATGGCTCGGGAAGCATCCGGGACAGGTTGGAGCGATTTCCGGTTTGGAAGAAAAAATAAAACCGTTAAAAGCGTTAAACTCCGTTAAGAAGCGAAAACGGGCCGGAAAAGGATTGGGCAGCGGCGCGATGCGACGGGTGTGGACATGCCGGTGGGGACGGTCCACGCCACGGCGGGACGGAACGACAAACCCGGGATTGGACGGGCATCGGTTGATCGGTGTGCTGGACATGGTGTTGGCGTTTTGTTTCTGATTGCGGGGAAAAAAGGAAGCGTCCGAGGGGTTCCGGCCCTCGATTGTTTTTGCGGGGAATTCGAATCCGATTTTACGGAGTCGAATTGCGCGCAAACGCTGCTGCTTTCCATCCGGCTGGCATCGGACCGAACGGGTTGAGGGTGGCTGTTTCCTGGGGGGAAGTCAAATACTGGCTCGGGCCTCCGGCAGCCACCCTCGTCGAGCTGCCGACAAAGGTTATGCAACTAATCGATTGGTACCAATCCATCTGTAAGTCGGTCAAATTCATCACACGCTTTCGCTTTTCCGAACTCCTCTTGCGCATCATCCCAGTCAAAAAGGTCAATGGTAATCCCGTCAAATATTGCCGATGCCCCGGTATAAACACCGCCTTCAAGACCAACTAAGACATGAACGGGAATCTCAAACTCTTTTGAATGCCATTGATATCGTTGTCCGGACGGGCATTTCTCAGATAACATCCAAATTTTAAATAATTCGACCACTTCTCCCGCCGCTTGCAGCTTCGCTCGATGCTGTCCATCGTAAGCCATTTCCTGAATCATTCGTTCATCGAAGTCGGCTTTTTTCACGAAGGTTTCGATTTTCACGTTGGGGCCAATGGTAACGAAAACGTATACGTCTACAGTCATAGAGAAATCCTCATTTCACCTCCCACCGGCCGCGGCTTAGGTGAAGCAAAAAGCCTGAATCGCGAAGGACTTGAAGTTGTTGCCGTATTTTTGGCCGAATATGGTGATTTTCCGGATGAAGCATCTGCAACTCGTTTCCAAACTGATAAATTTCCGACGTCGAAAAATTCTTCAAATTTTTGGTTCTAATAAAATTAAGAATTTCCAACGCCCAACCTCTTTGGTCGGAAGGAAATCTCGTCAAAGGTCGCAGCCTGTTAACGTCGGTTCGAACCTCAAATCTATCCCTCGCGATTCCATCGACGACCAAGGGGATGCGCGCATCTTGAGGAATTCGATCCAAGGAGATGTTGCATCCAACCCATCCAGCCCGGCGTGCTGTGTCCGCCAAAGGCTTCCTTCTGATGATCGAGGACTCGGGAAAAGCGAATTTGGGGATCAGCACCAAGGAGATCACATTCCAGTTGCCGCTGTCATATCTTAACAACAAAAGATTGGGAGTGCGGTTCTCGCGGATGGAACCAACCATGGCAGCGTAGGCTCCATCCGGAATGATCCTTGGTAATTGACCCCGACCCGCTTTGAGCTGGAACGTTGAGTTACAGTTTTGGCAAAACAAATCCACACTACGCGTATTATGAGGGGTGCGTTTCAATCGACCAGAATCACAATCCGCGCAAAACAACTCGCGTTCGCCCCACGCTTCGGTGACAACCCTAACCTTCTGGCATGAACTCGCATAACCGGTCGCAAGTTCAAATGGCATTCGAACGTCCATCGGGTCCAAGGTAATCAATTCAATCGACCAGAAGCAACTTTCAAAGAAAATCTGACAATAGTGAGGATCGCCGGAATCCGATTGCGGGTTTGATTCGTTAATTAAGCAAGCCGTGCGAGTTTTCCCCGTTGACCGGGTTCAAGGCTGAGTTCGGCGATGAGGCCGCGAATGAAGTGAACGGCCGCATTGTGAGGGCAGACGCCAAGTAAATCTCATCGGCACGGGGAAACGGGAACATTCTCGAAAGCCCGATGAGATTTACAACCTGATCGAATCTTGCTCCTGGGGCCCATACTTGGAACTTTTCGCGAGGACCCGTAGGGCGAATTGGACCGTTTGGGGCAATCAAGCACCCGATGAGCAGAACCATTTTACGGGTCCCTCGTTTTACGGAGCCTACCGGCAGCGCATTGAGCAAACTGCAGAAATGCTCCTTTTGGATCGGAAAACCGCATAGTAATCGAGCGATTCTCGCCTCAAAAAAAACGCGCCTCTTTGAAAAGAGGCGCTTGAACCAACCCAATTAACCAACGCGATTAATGTGTCGCGGCCTGCCAGGTGCGTTTGTAGTCGTTTACGGCGCCGGGGTAGTCGCCGGCTTCGCGGTCGGCGTCGCCGTCGCGGAGGTCGGCGCGGTTGGCGTTGCCGCCGTCGGCGTTCGCGGTGTTGGCGAGGATGCGGTCGGAATCGACGAGGGCGCGGATCGCGTCATCCATCGCGGACTTAATCGTGATCGGCAAATTGCCGCGCATGTGTTCGAGCAGCTTGCGCGCGATATCCGCGTCATGCGCGAAGACTTCGGCGCCGCCGTTTTTATTCAAGCGGTTGTCGTCCGCCCAATTTCCATCGTCGAGCGTCTTCTGAAGTTTCTTGATCAGCTCGTTGAGTTGGTTTTTGACGTTCTTATCCACCGGGCCGCCGGCCAGTCCGTTCAATTGCGCGAGCACTTTCTTTTTCAGATGGCGCGCCGTTTCGCGCACGATCTTGAGTTGAATGTGATTGTGATTGTTGGGCAGGAAAGCGCCGGGGCCGGCATTCATATCGAAGGCGTCCAAAATGAAATCCAATTCCTGGCCCACCGCGAAACCGTGCAAATCGATTTGTACCGGCACCAGCGCCTCTTCGCCCGGCGCGAGTTGCACTTGTTTCACATCATCTTTGCACGGCCCCGGCGGCAGACTGCCATCCGCTCCGCGCGCCTGGCATTTGCCCACCACGACCAGGTTCACCGGATGATCGCCGTTATTCACGACGGGCACATCGTAAGAGAAGGATTCGCCGGAGTTGATGACTTCGAGATTGATTTGTCCGCGATCGTCGTTGGGATCGGTATTATCGTCGGCGCCGACGATCAACGCTTCCAAACACGTGTGCGTGCGCGTCACAAAGACATGATCGGTTTCGGCCACGGCCGTTCCGCCGGCGGGAATCGTCGCAATCGTCACGGTCGCGATTTCCTGCCAACCCTGGTAGGTGACGCCCCAATCGTTGAAGGAAATTTTTAACTGCACATTATGCGCGTCCGTGTCGCCGGTATTCCCCACGGTCACCGCGATGTGCGTGTTCTCGCCGACGATCGGATAATGCGGCGTCGCGACGATCGCCCCGTATCCATAAAAGGGAAGGCCCGGATTTGCGCCCGCAAAAGCGCTGCCCATCGAGAGCGCCCCCAAAGCCAGAGCGCGTTGCAGATTTCGAATAAACTGATTCATTGTGTTGACTCCTTATTTTCCGCGCCCCGATTTTTTGAACCGCGGCGCACCTGGACTTTTAGCAGGAGCCATGCAGTTCTCTTTATTGCGAAGATTCCCCGATCTTGTCGTTAAATGTTTCCCCGATGCGCGCGTCAAAATCGCTGCTTGAACAACGGCGCTTCTTCTCTCCACGATTCAAGGATGCAAATTGGTTCCTGGCTGGCGACGATCGTTTTATTTTCAGGCATGCTGTTTTCCACGGCGCGCGCCGCCGACGAAATCTTGCCGACCCTCGTTCTGACCAATGATGACACGGAAATTCGCGCTTCCTGCATCATTCAAATTCCTTCCGGAACGGTCATTGAGGATCGCAACACCAACGGCGTCATTCGCATCATGGAAGATGGAATTCGGGTGCGTTTTGCCAGCGGTTCGATCCTGCGTGGCGCCACTAATGGCGCTCCGTGGAATCTTTTGCGCGGTGTTGGCATCCGCATTGACGGACACAAGAATGTCGTCATTGAAAATGCGAAAGTGCATGGATTTAAGAACGGGCTGGTCGCTTCGGCTGCGGACGGGCTCGTGGTGAGCGACGGGGATTTCTCAGACAATTACCGTCAGCGACTTAAATCCGATCGCCAAAAGGAAAGCGATGATGACTGGCTTTATCCCCACCACAATGGCCAGCAAAAATGGCGTGACGAATACGGCGGCGCCATCTGCATCGAAAACTCCAACAACGTGATCGTGCGCCGCATCAAAGTTCGCCGCGGCCAAAACGGCATCTTGCTCGATCGCGTCGAAAATTCCTCCATCTATGACAACGACTGCTCCTTTCTCTCCGGCTGGGGCATCGCCCTCTGGCGCAGCAGCCACAATAAAATTCAGCGCAACGCGTTCGACTTCTGCATCCGGGGCCATGTCGAAGGCGTTTACAATCGCGGCCAGGATTCCGCCGGCATCCTCTGCTTCGAACAATCCAACGAAAATTTATTTGCCGAAAATTCCGCCACCCACGGCGGGGATGGTTTCTTCGGATTCGCCGGCCACGACGCTATTGGTCAAACCTGGTGGGACGCCGAAAAGGAGCGCCTTCGCCAGCAACTCAAGCGCGAACCCAAAGATTCCGAAATCCAACCGCCGCCAGAACTTGTTCGCGTTTTAAGCGCCAAGGGTTGCAACGGGAACATCCTGATCGACAACGATTTTTCCTACGCGGCGGCCCACGGCATTGAACTCACCTTTTCTGAAGACAACAAAATCATCCGCAACCGCGTCGTCGAAAATGGCATCTGCGGATTTTGGGGCGGCTATTCTTCAAACACCTTGATTGCCGAAAACGATTTCCAACGCAACGGCGGCATGTCCTACAGCCTCGAACGCGGCGCAATCAATATGGAACACGCGGCGGACAATTCCATTTTGAAGAACAATTTCCTCAATAATAAATGCGCCATCCACCTTTGGTGGGATGACGACGGCGTGCTCATGAAATTTCCTGGCGTCGCCGGCAACGAAAAAGGCGTCACCGGAAACGTCATCGCCGGGAATCATTTTGAAATTAACAACAACATTGATTTCAAACGCCTTGGCGACCGCACCCGCCTGGTCATCCTCCAACTCCGCAATTCGGGCAAACCCCAGGTCCACGACAACTTCTACGGCAAAAACGATGTCACCCTGCGCCACCCTCTGGCCCGCGAATTCGCCTTGCAAGACGGTTGCGAGCTAACTGATCTTGCCAAAACTCCCAAATACGACGTTCCCAAATACGCCCCCCTCGGCGCGACGCGCCCCGTTGGCAACCGCCGCGACCTCCGCTCCCGCGCCTGGATTCAAATGAACGAATGGGGCCCTCAGGAACCCTGAATCTGCCTCCAATTTCTACATCCCTCCAAATTCCAGCAGGTTCGGACGGCCCGCGAATCATGGAACATTCGAATCACGGAATCACTTGAGGGAAGGGGCGCCCTGCCAATCGCGACGGTGCGACTTGCTGTCACACCGAAAAAAAGAAATCGGACAAAAGCGCGCCCGATCCCAGGCGCAGGATTCCTTCGGCTTATGCCGCGCAAAATCGGCCTCCCATTTTTCGCCACTTTTTTGTTGCAGAAACGACGGGGATTTGTTTCACTATTGGAAGTTCCCAACTAAGCAATGCGCTCCAGAGTGAAAGCGTGCCTGTCGATAGGCCTGGAAGACCAACTTCGCGTTTCGTGCGATTTTGGCGTTTTTTCAGCCGTTTCGGCAGGTTTTTATGCTTCTGGATGCGTGATAGAAGGACTCGTATGCGAAAAAAAACCCTGGCTGATTTGTGGCGCGACGGCGCTCCAGACACAGCGCCCACTACACAGCGTTCCTCTTTTATGAGCGGAATCTGTTCCAAAAAATCCCTAGCTCTCCTGGCGGCCGTTCTCGGCTTGTCGGCGGCGACCGCAACCCAAGCGGCGACGAAACTCTGGGACTTTAACACCGATCCGACCGCGGAGATCACTCTGGACGGCGCCATTGCAAAATGGGTCGCCACCGGTGGTGTTGGCGGCAGCGGCTACATCAGCCTGACAGACGCCGCCAACGGCGTTGCGGGTACGGCGCTCTTCCCTGATATCGACGCGGGTGCGGCGGTGACGGGATTTACGCTTGATGCGCAGGTCCGCATCGGCGGTGGTACCGCTCGTCCTGCGGACGGTATGTCCTTCAACTGGATTCCTGCCGGTGGCGACACCGCGATGGGTTCCGCTGAAGAAGGCGTCAACACGGGCGTGGCGATCAGCCTCGATACGTGGGACAATAACGGCGGCGATTCCGCTCCGTCCATTGAAGTCAAGCTGAACCAGCGCATTCTTGCGGAAGCCGATTCCGTCGGTCAACGCGAAGGTGGCCGCCCGGCGTTCGGGCCTCAGACCTATGACATCCAGACGGGCGCTTCATTCGTGCCTCTCCATGTCGTCTATAAAAACAGCTTCATCAGCGTCTCCTACAAAGGGGTCGAGCTGATCAAGGGCGCTTATGCCGCCACCACTGCGGAAGCGCGTCAAATCTTTGCCGCCGCCCGCACTGGTAACGCGAACGAAAACCATTGGATCGATGACGTCAAACTGGTGACCATTCTCCCGACGGATTCGTTTGTGAGCCGCGTGGGCCCCGATCCGATCCTTCCTCACGGAATGGGTGGATCGACCTCGTTGGATTCCACTGTGAAGGGCGACGCCGTGATCGAAGTTGACATCAACGACGGCACGTCCAGCACCTTGAACAATGCCTCGGTGGTGATGAAGGTGGACGGCACGGCCGTCACGCCGACATTCGCCAAAGCGGGCAGCGTGACCACGGTCAGCTTCGATCCTCCGGGATTGATGGTTCCTGGTTCCAGCCATACTGTGGACGTGAGCTTCAACGCCGGTTCTGAAACCGCGTCGATCTCCTATAAGTTCTGGGTTTCGCCCTTGACCGCGGACACGTTGTTCGTGGAAGCGGAAGACCTCAACTTCGACGGCGGCCAGCACAAGACTGAAGCCGATGCGATCGGTTACACCGGTGAAGCGTACAATGGTTTGAGCGCTGTCAGCGGTATTGACTACAACGATCCGGGCACGGTTGAAAACGCCGCTTACCGCACCGACATCAGTGTCAGTATGGTTGCGCACGGCGAAGTGACCCGCTACGACCATGATCTCACCGCTAACTACAAAGTTGGCTGGAACGACGGCGGCGACTGGTATAACTATACCCGCGTCTTCGCTCCTCATGCGTATCGTGTTCTTGCCCGCCACTCCTCGGGCGGCGCGGACACCCACACCAAGCTGAGCATTGTCGGCGGCGCGACCACCGCGAGCCAGACCGTGCTGGATGTTGGTAATTTCGATGTGCCCGCCTCCAATGGTTGGGACACCTTCCGTTTCGTGGAATTGAAAGATTCCGCTGGCAACCCGGTGATCATCAATTTGTCCGGTGAACAAACCGTTCGCTTGACGATTGTTGGCGGTAACCAAGACTTCAACTACCTCGCGTTCATCCCGGTTTCCGGTGGTGGTGCGACCGCCCTCGCCAGCATTAGCCCCGGCGACAATGGCGTGGTCAGTCCGCTCGATCCTTGGTCCATCCAGGGCTCCGTCCTCGATCAATCGGTGACGGTTGATCCCGCGACCGTGAAGCTCACCGTTAACGGAGTCGTGGCCACTGAGACCGCGACCAAAGCCAATGGCTTCTCTAATATCACCCATCCGATGCCTGCTCCGGGTTACGGCGCAGTCTTCACCGTGACGTTGGAATGGAGCGAAGGCGGCACAGTCAAATCCAAGACCGTCACGATCCGTGCCGGTGGTGGTGTGACTCGCCGTGTCTTCAGTGGCATCTCGGGCACAACGCTGCAGGCTCTCTTCGACGCCGATGCGTATAAGGATAACGCGCCCGACATCGAAACCACCCAGCCGAAGTACGAAACTCCGGCCGACGTGGCGGACAACTACGGCGTGGAATTGCTTGGCTATTTCATCCCGGCGGTGACGGCGGACTACACGTTCGAAATCTCGGCGGATGACAACGCGGTTCTCTATTTGAGCACGGACGATCAACCTTACAACAAGGTTGCCATCGCGCGCCAAAACGGATGGAACGCCACCCGCAACTGGCTCGGTGACGACGGCGGCAATGGTTTGGCGCCCCGCACCTCGGCTCCGATCCACCTGATTGCCGGCACGAAGTACTTCACCCAGGCAATCATGAAGGAAGGCGGCGGCGGCGACAACCTCTCCGTCCTCGCGACCAAGCCGGGCGATCCGGCCAAGGTCAACGGCCAGGAACCGACCACCTTCGAAATGCGTCCGTTCCCCGGCGTTGGATTCGGCGCCATTCCCAAGTCGGCGACTTACAATCAAGGCGTGCCCATTACGTTGACCTCGCAAGTGGTTTCCGGACCGGGCGGACCGATCACCTATCAGTGGTTCAAGGGTTCGACTCCGATCGCGGGCGCCACTTCGGCGACGCTCGATCTCGGACCGGCTGATCCGGCGAACAATGGCGCGAGCTATCATGTTCAGGCCACCGTCACCCCGACTGCGGGTGGCGCCCCGATCATCGCGGATAGCCCTGCGGCAGTGACGACGATCACGGCTGATACGACCGCGCCGACCCTGACGCGTGCTACCGCCCGCGATTTGGCTGACATCGTGGTTAGCTTCAATGAACCGGTGCCTGCGGTGCCGACCTTCACGCTCAACAATGGCGCGACGGTCATTGATGCCACGGCTTCGGCCGACCTCACGACCTACAAACTGCATACCTCCATCCTGACGCCGGGAACCACCTACACGGTGACGACGGCGAACGCGAAGGACTATGCGAACAACGTGGGCTCGACCTCGAAGCAATTCACTCCGGCGCTCCTGACTGGGTATTCCCGCTGGGAATTCTATCCGAATATCGGTGGTGTGGCGGTTTCGGATGTGACTGGCAATGCCAACTTCCCCGATGCTCCGGCCATTACCGACTATCGCAAGACGTTGGAAGGCCCGGTCGGTTACGCCGACAATTACGGCAGCCGCTTGAGCGGTTATTTCATCCCTTCGACCACGGGAGACTATGTCTTCTTCGTGTCGGCGGATGACAACGCAGCGCTGTTCCTCTCCACGGATGAAGATCCGGCCAACAAGAAGCAGATCGGGGCGGAAACGCAATGGTCCGGCAATCGCCAATGGGCTGTGTCCGACAACACGGGCACGGACCTGACGGCGAAACGTTCCGATCAATTCGCGGGCACCGAATGGCCCACGGGCAACACGATCACGCTCACTGCCGGCAAGCGCTATTACATCGAAGTGATTGCGCACGAAGGCGGCGGCGGCGACGATGCCGGTGCGACCTTCAAGCTCGCCACGGCGGCTGATCCGGCCAACGGAACGGCCAGCCTCGGCGGCGCCAACCTCGCGGTCATCGCTGATCCGATCGTTCAGATCACCTCGCCGGCCAACAACACCAGCGTCACGGCCGGTCAGCCGGCGTCGATCACGGTGAACGTCACCAGCGCCTCGGGCATGGGCAAAGTTGAGTACTTTGCCAACGGCACGAAGCTCGCTGAATCGAGCACCGCGCCCTACACGTTGAACCTGCCGGGAGCCGCTGTGGTTCCGGGTTATTACATCATCACCGCGAAAGCGACCGATGCGTTTGGTTCGACGTTCACGTCGGATCCGATCATCGTGCAGGTGCATCCTCCGGCCTCGGCCAATGCGAAGAAGATCCTCTTCGGGTTCGCCAGCGGTGGAGCGTTTGCCTCGGACATCTCGATCATGAACCACCTGGCCGCAATCGGCTATGATGTCACCGGCATCCGGTGCATCGACGGCACGGCCGCTATCGCGGCCACCATGGACGCGACCATCATCTCGTCCACGGCCGGTTCCGGTGATTCGAACTCGAAATACCGCAACATCACCCAG
>Ga0070686_100002234_pt1 | contig 10683 bp, 10 predicted proteins | sample KBSS23LmetaG_FD_65654 | JGI IMG/M metagenome (GOLD analysis project Ga0070686, IMG submission 65654) | Switchgrass rhizosphere microbial communities from Kellogg Biological Station, Michigan, USA - KBS S2-3L metaG | ecosystem: Host-associated > Plants > Roots > Rhizosphere ...
CCGTCGACGCTGGGCGAGCTGTCGCAGGCGATCGGCGCGGCGCTGGTGGCGCTTTACCGCAGCCGGCGGTGACCTACGTGTCTCAGGATTCTGAGTGCCATCGCCCGGTGAACCCCACGCGACGCGGACACCGCCGTGGTCCGCATCTTGCTCCACGCGGCGGGATGACATCCTCATCGCGATCATTTCTGATCCTCGCGTTGGCCTCGCTCTCGATCGCGGTCGCCGGTTCCGGATGCCAGGGATCGCTCGTGCACGCGGACGCCGCCGTCACCAGCGACGCGGCGGATCCGTCGACGCTGGTCTGCGCGGCCGCTTCCGACTGCACGCGCACCGAGATCGATCACGAGATCCTCACGGTCGCGGACTGCCCTTGCCTGTACGGCTGCGCGTTCCAGATCGTGAACGTCACGACCGCGAACCGCCGGATGGCGGCGTACCAGGCCCGCTGCACGCCGGGCAAGGACGGACACGGGAATGCCTGCGGCGTCGACGACTGCATCGATCCGCCGACACCGGCGTGCATCAATCAGGTCTGCGCCATCGAGTCGCTTCCGCGGTAACGCCGCTCGCGCGCGCCGTGGCGATCGCGCTCGCGGTCGCCGCCGCCGGCGGGTGCGCGCGGCGCGGCGTGCCACCGCGCGCGGGCGAGATCGTGGCGCCACCGGAGCCCGCCGTGATCTTCGGTGGACCGCCGCCGGCGCACGCGCGGCTCGAGCTCGAGACCGACGCGGGCACGATCCACTGCGAGATCGATCCGGCCCGCGTCCCGCGCGCGGCGGCGCTGGTCGTGGGACTGGCGCGCGGCGACACGCCCTTTCGAAACCCGCGCACCAGCGCCGTCGAGCGCCGGCCCTACTACGACGGGCTCACCTTCTTTCGCCGCCTCCCCGGCGAGATGATCCAGACCGGCTGCCCGCTCGGCGACGGCACCGGCCATCCCGGCTATCGCATCCCGGTCGAGACCAGCGCGGGCGACGCCGACCTGCTGGCGCGTCCCGGCGCGCTGCTGCTCGCCCGCTACCAGCCTGCGCCGTCGCGGGCGGATCCGAACCCGCCCCCGCCGGGCCAGGTGATCGGCAGTCAGCTCGCCGTCGCGCTGGCGCCGATGACACAGAACCTGGGAAAGGTCACCGTGCTCGGCCGCTGCGGCGATCTCGACGTCGTCCGGAAGATCTCCGACGCGCCCCGCGCGGCGCCCGCGCCGGTCCTGCGGGCCCTGCGCGCGTCCTGGTGAACGACATGGTGTAGGTTTCCGGCGTGGCCGCAAAGGATCACCCCGAGACGCTCACCGTCGCCGGGCGGTCGGTGCAGGTCACGCACCCGGCCAAGCCTTACTTCACGCGCGAGGCGAAGCTGTCCAAGCTGGACGTGGTCCGCTACTACCTGGCGGTCGCGGACGGCGCCCTGGCCGGCATCCGCGATCGCCCGGTGGTCCTCAAACGCTTCGTCGACGGCGCCGAGGGCACGCCCTTCTATCAGAAGCGCGCGCCCGAGAAGCGGCCGGACTGGCTGCGCACGGTGACGCTGTCCTTTCCGTCGGGCCGGACCGCCGAGGAGGTGGTCGTCGACGACGCGGCCGGGCTCGCCTGGATCGTCAACCTCGGCTGCATCGAGCTGCACCCGCACCCGGTCCGCGCCGGCGATCTCGACCACCCCGACGAGCTGCGCGTCGATCTCGATCCCGGCCCGGGCGTGGCGTGGGCGGACGTTCGCCGGGTCGCGATGGAGGTCAACGCGTTGCTCGGGGAGCTCGGCCTGCGCGGCTGGCCCAAGACCAGCGGCTCGCGCGGCATGCACGTCAACGTCCGCATCCAGCCGCGCTGGACGTTCACGGACGTGCGGCGCGCGGCGCTGGCGCTGTCGCGCGAGATCGAACGGCGCGCGCCGACGATCGCGACGTCGAAGTGGTGGAAGGAAGAGCGGCACGGCGTGTTTCTGGACTACAACCAGAACGCGAAGGACCGGACCACCTGCTCGGCGTACTCGATACGCCCGCTGCCCGACGCGCGCGTGTCGGCGCCGCTCGGGTGGGACGAGGTCGCGGACTGCGAGCCGGCCGATTTCACGGTGGCGACGATGCCGGCGCGCTTCGCGTCGCGCGGCGACCCGCACGCGGCGATGGACGCAGCGGCGGGATCGCTCGAACCGCTGTTCGAGCTGGCGGCGCGCGACGAGGCGGCCGGCCTGGCCGACGCCCCCTGGCCGCCCCACTATCAGAAGACGGAGGGCGAGGCCCCGCGCGTGGCGCCCTCGCGCGCACGACGACCCGGCACCACCGCGAAGCGCCCGCCGCGCGTCCGCATGCCGCTCATCACCGTCGCGAACTCGCCCAGCAAGCCCGACGCGCTGGCGGGTCTCGAACGCTGGAAGCAGCGGCATCCGGAGGCGGCCGGCCACCTCGCCGTCGACGACGTCCTGGTGGACTCCATGCGCGGCCGGTCGTCGACCTGGACGCGGGTCCGGGTGAATTTGCGCCACGTTCCCGAGGAGATACGCCCGCCCCAGGAGACGCCCGACCCCGACGAGGACCCGACCCGGGAGTGGCGCGAGGCCTGGCGGAGGGAGAGGGAGTAGGCCCTCACCCCCACCCTCTGCCAACATTTTCGTCACGAGCTGTCGATCTGCTGGCGCCCGGTTCGTCGTCACGCTAAAGGAGGCACCCCCGATGACGACCGAGACCGCCGCCGCCGAACCCCAGATCGCCGATTCCGGGCGCGAGACCTTCTGGTCGCGCGTGCGGGAATCGCTGCGCGGAGAGCGCCACGACTACACGTCGCTGCCGCTCGGCCGGGCGATCCTGCTGCTCGCCGTCCCGATGGTGCTCGAGATGGCGATGGAGTCGGTGTTCGCGCTCGCGGACATCTTCTGGGTGTCGAAGCTCGGCCCCGACGCGATCGCGACCGTCGCGTTCACGGAGTCGATGCTGATCATCGTCTACTCGTTCGTGATGGGCCTGGCGATCGGCGCGTCGGCGATCGTCGCCCGCCGCATCGGCGAAAAGGATCCCGACGGGGCCGCGCGCGCCGCCGTGCAGGCGGTCGTGCTCGGTGTCGCGCTGGCGGCCGTCGTCGGCGTCATCGGCGCGCTGTTCGGGCCGCGCCTGCTCGCCGTCATGGGCGGCTCGCCGGCGGTCGTCGAGATCGGCGCGCGCTTCACGCGCGTCATGCTGGGCGGGAGCATCACGGTCGTCCTGCTGTTCATGATCAACGCCGTGTTCCGCGGCGCGGGCGACCCGAACGTCGCGCTGCGAACGCTGGTCCTCGCCAACGGCATCAACATCGTGCTCGGCCCGCTGCTGGTGTTCGGCGTCGGCCCCTTCCCGCGCCTCGGCGTCACGGGCGCCGCGATCGCCACGACGATCGGCCGCGGCGTCGGCGTCCTCTATCAACTGCGCGCGCTGCGCGCAGGCCGCGGAAACCTGATCGTGCGCCGCCAGCACCTGCGCATCGACTCCGGCGTCATCGCGTCGATCCTCCGCCTGTCCGGCACGGGCATCTTCCAGATGTTCATCGGAACGACCAGCTGGGTCGGGCTGATCCGGATCATCTCCGGCTTCGGCAGCACGGCGATCGCCGGCAACGGCATCGCGATGCGCGTCGTCCTGTTCGCGCTGCTGCCCTCATGGGGCATGGCGAACGCGGCGGCGACGCTGGTGGGCCAGAACCTGGGCGCCGGGCGTCCCGACCGCGCCGAGCAGGCGGTCTGGCGAGCCGCCCTCTACAACCTCGTGTTCCTCGGCTGCACCGGCCTGCTGTTCGTTCTGTTCAGCGAGCCGATCGTGCGCGCCTTCAGCGCCGACCCGGCTGTCGTCAACTACGGGACGAATGCGCTGCGCATCATCAGCGCCGGATTTCTGTTTTACGCCTACGGCATGGTGCTGACCCAGGCGTTCAACGGCGCGGGCGACACCTGGACGCCGACGTTCATCAACCTGTTCTGCTTCTGGCTGTGGGAGATCCCGCTGGCCTGGCTGCTGTCGAAGCCGCTCGGGCTGGGCCCGACCGGCGTGTTCACCGCGGTGCTGATCGGCTTCTCGACCATGGCGGTCCTCAGCGTTTTCCTGTTCAGGCGCGGCCGCTGGAAGCGCGTCAAGGTGTGACCCACGCCGGCGCTTGCGCCGCGGCGAGAAGATGGTCTGATCCAGCGCCTGTGACGGCGCCCGCGACAACCACCCAGCGCGCGATCGAGGCGGTGTTCCGCATCGAATCGCCGCGCCTCATCGCCGGCCTGGCGCGCATCGTGCGCGACGTCGGCCTGGCCGAAGAGCTGGCGCAGGAGGCGCTGGTGACGGCGCTGGAAAAGTGGCCGGACACCGGTGTGCCCGACAACCCCGGCGCCTGGTTGATGGCGACCGCGAAGAACCGCGCCATCGACGAGCTCCGCCGCGGCAAGCTGCTGGAGCGGAAGCACGAGGAGCTGGGCCACGACGCCGAGGCCGACCGCGACGACGCGGTGACGGCGGTCGAAGACGCGATCGACGACGACATCGGCGACGATCTGCTGCGCCTGATCTTCACGGCCTGTCACCCCGTGCTGGCGACCGACGCCCGCGTCGCGCTGACGCTGCGCCTCCTCGGCGGCCTGACGACGCCCGAGATCGCCCGCGCCTTCCTGGCGCCCGAGCCGACGATCGCCCAGCGAATCGTGCGCGCGAAGCGCACGCTGGCCGAGGCGCACGTCCCGTTCGAGGTGCCGCGCGGCCCCGAGCTGGCGCCGCGCCTGGCGTCCGCGCTGGAAGTCATCTACCTCATCTTCAACGAGGGCTACGCCGCGACCGCCGGCGATGACTGGATGCGGCCCGGGCTGTGCGAGGACGCGCTCCGCCTCGGCCGCATCCTCTCCGAGCTGGCGCCGCGCGAGGCGGAGGTCCACGGTCTGGTCGCGCTGATGGAAATCCAGGCGTCGCGCGCGCGCGCCCGCCGGGGTCCGTCCGGCGAGCCGATCCTCCTGCTCGATCAGGATCGCGCGCGCTGGGACCAGGTCTTGATCCGCCGCGGGCTCGCCGCGCTGGAACGGGCCGAGGTGCTGGGCGGCCAGCGCGGCCCGTACGCGCTGCAGGCCGCGATCGCCGCCTGCCACGCGCGCGCCCGCACCGCCGCCGAGACGGACTGGGCGCGCATCGTCGGCATCTACGGCGCGCTCGCCGCGCTGGCGCCGTCGCCGATCGTCGAGCTCAATCGCGCGGTCGCGCTCGCGATGCACATGGGTCCGGCGGCCGGCCTGGCGATCGTCGACGGCCTGCGAAACGAGCCTGCCCTCGCGCGCTATCACCTGCTGCCGAGCGTGCGCGGCGACCTCCTCATGAAGCTGGGCCGCCTCGACGAGGCGCGCGTCGAGCTGGAACGCGCCGCCGCGCTCACCGAGAACGCGCGCGAGCGCGCGCTGCTGCTGGAACGGGCGGCTTCCTGCGCCAAGCGCGATTCGTAGAACGCCTTTTCTACGTTTCGCATCGTCGGCATCCGCGCGCCGGTGGCCAGGTCGCACAGGTGCGGCGATATGCGCTGGCACGTCGGCTGCTATTGGCTCCTCGTTGAAAGGAGCTCGATTCAAATGTCCACCTCAGTTCGCATCACGAAGGTCATCACCAACACCCTGGCCGTGTTCGCCGCGGCCGCCTCGCTCGCAGCGTGCAACGATCTCGGCACGACCGGTACCAAGCAGAAGCCGGTCGTGACGACGACGGAGACGCCCAAGCCACCGACGCCGCCGACGGAGGCGCCCGCGCCGGTCACGCCGCCGCCCACCGTGGCGACGGAGACGGCGAAGCCGCCCGTGGCCGTCGACAACGACGACGACGGACCACACCCGATCGACACGCTCGCGACCGCGCGCCAGATGCTCGACGAGAAGAAGTACGACAAGGCGCTCAAGCTCGCGACCATCTCGGTCAAGCGCATGTCGAAGCGTTCCGGCGCGTGGAACACGCTGGGCCGCGTCCAGCTGCAGATGGGCAACCGCAAGGACGCGATCGAATCGTTCGAGAAGGCGGTGGAGCTCAACCCGAAGAACTCGTACGCGCGCAACAACCTCGGGCTGGCGCTGATCTACGACAAGCGCTTCGAGGAGGCGGCCGACGCGCTCGAACAGGCCGTCGAGCTGGAGCCGGTTGAAGCGTACATGTGGAACAACCTCGGGATGGCGTACGAGCAGCTCGATCGCCTCGACGACGCTCGCCAGGCCTACGGCAACGCCGTCGAGATGGAGAGCACGCTCGCCAAGGAGAGCCTGACCCGTCTCGAGGGCGTGAAGTCGGTGATGAAGACCGCCAAGGTCGACACCACCGATTCGAAGGACGGGACGATCGCCCCGACCACGATTCGCGAGTAACGAGACGGCACGACCGTCTCTGCTCAGGGGAGGAAGGCAACGACGCCCGGCGCGGCAGGTCCGCGCCGGGCGTTCGTCTTTTTCGTCGGAACCCTGGGAGGGTTCCGAACCTCCCGCGATGGGCTCGCGCAGGCGAAGCCCGCGGTTCGCCCACGCGATCTGACGGCGTCTCCGCTACAATCGCGCGCCATGCCGTCCCTCAGCCACAACAAGTACTTCGACGATCAGGTCCAGAGCATCGGCTTCGAACGCAACGGCCGCCGCGCCACGGTCGGCGTCATCGCGCCGGGAAGCTTTCACTTCGGCACGCAGGCCCCCGAAAGAATGACGATCATCAGCGGCGAGCTGGCGGTCAAACCGGACGGCGGCGAATGGGGCCGCTACCCCGCCGGAACGGCCTTCGAGATCCCGGGGCGAAGCGGTTTCGACGTCCGCGCCACCGAGCCCTGCGCCTACCTCTGCGAGTTTCTGTAGACAGGATCGCGGGCCGGGGACTGCGGCAACGTTTGCACGTCCCGGCGGCCTGAGCCAGAGCAGTGCGGCATGGACACCTCCCCCCCGCGGGGTACGTCTATGCGATCGCGCGTCCTCAAGCTCGGGTTTGCGTTCCTGGTGGCGACCGCCGCCTGCCAGGGGCCCGAGGAGTACTTCCGCGGCCCGCTCGACGCCGGCGGAATCGATAGCCCGGTTGTCTCCGGCAACGGCGGCAGCGTCACCGGCCTCGGCGGCGGCATGGGCGGGCAGCCGACCGGCCTGGGCGGATCTGCCGCCGGGACCGCCGGAACGGCCGGAACCACCGGAAGCGCCGGCACGACCGGGTCCGCCGGCACGACCGGGTCGGCGGGAACGACAGGCGCCGCCGGACGCGGCGGCACCACCGGGTCGGCGGGAACGACAGGCGCCGCGGGGCGCGGCGGCACCACCGGCTCCGCTGGCACCACCGGCTCCGCTGGACGCGGCGGCACCACCGGCTCCGCTGGCACCACCGGCTCCGCTGGCACCACCGGCTCCGCCGGGCGCGGCGGCACCACGGGCTCCGCTGGCACCACCGGCTCCGCCGGGGCCAGCGGCACGGTCCTGTTCTCCGACGACTTCGAGAGCAACTCCGTCGGCGCCACCACGGCGACGAACTGGTCGCGCAGCGGCGGCAGCAGCGGCGACTGGGTGATCGCCACCGACGGGACGAAGGTCCTGCAGCAGGAAGGTTCGACCAGCTCGACCGTCCGGTTTGAGTCCGCGACCGGCGCCGGCTCCGCCGGAGCACCCTGGAGCGGCGCCGTCAGCGCGTCGGCGCGCGTGAAGCTGATCGCGACCGGAAGCAGCAACCAGGCGGCGCTGCTGTGCGTCCGCTTCAACGACACCAGCAACCGCTACTGCGGCGCGCTGGTTCCGGGCGGCGTCCAGATCCTGACCGTCGTCGGTGGGTCCGCGGCCGGGAGCGCCGTGTTCAGCGCCAGCGTCTCGACCGGGACCTTCTACGACCTGAAGATCAGCGTCGACGCGTCGAATATGCTGACGGTCTACCTGGGCGGCACGTCGCGGGGGACGTACACGCCCGCCGCGATGGCCAACGGCACCGTCGCGATCGGCACGGCCAGCGCGACGGCGGCATTCGACAATGTCACCGTGACGCGCCCGTAGCGCCGTCGCGTTCGTCTGTTAAAGTGCGCTGCTCATGTCGTCCAAGGCCTCCTCTGCGTTCGCCGTCATCCTGGGCGGGGGCGCCGGCACGCGCCTCTGGCCCGCGAGCCGCCGCGCGCGGCCGAAGCAGCTGCTCTCCCTGGGCGCGTCCGAATCGCTGATCGCCGCGGCCGTGCGGCGCGCCCGCGCGATCGTCGGCCTGGAGAACACGCTGATCGTCACGGCCGCCGACCAGGCGGACGCCCTGCGCGAGGCGATCCCCGAGCTGCCCGCCGCCAACGTCGTGGTCGAGCCGGTGCCGCGCAACACGGCGGCCGCGGTCGGCCTGGGCGCGGTCGCGGCCCAGCGGCGCGCCGGCCCCGACGCGGTCATCGCCGTTTTGCCCGCCGATCCGTACATCGCCGACGAGGCGGTGTTCGAACGGCTCGTGCGCCTGGCGATCGTCGAGGCGCGCGACACCATCGTCACCATCGGCGTCATGCCGACGCACGCCGAAACCGGCTTCGGGTACATCCGCACGGGCTCGCGCCTGACCCGTTCGGGCGCGGACCCCGTCCACGAGGTGGGCGGCTTCTACGAGAAGCCCGACAAGCCGACGGCGGAGCGCTATGTCGCTTCCGGCGACTACCTGTGGAACTCGGGGATGTTCTTCCTCACCGCGCGCCGCATGCTCGACGAGGCGCGCCGCCACCTGCCGGGCCTGGGCTCGCTGCTCGACGCGGCGGCCGGCGCCGGCGATCCTGATCTGGTGGTCGCTGACGGATACGCGAAGGTTCCGTCGATCTCGATCGACCACGGCATCATGGAGAAGGCGACCGGCCTGCGCGTCATCCCCGGCTCGTTCGGCTGGAACGACGTCGGCAGCTGGGCGGCGCTGCCCGCGCTGCGCGCGCCCGACGATCGCGGCAACGTCGTCATCGGCGGCGCCGCGCTGCTGGACGGCGACGGCAACATCGTGGTCGCGGAAGAAGGCGCGCCCTACGTCGGCGTGCTGGGCGTGCGCGATCTGGTCGTGGTGGCGACGCGCGACGCGGTCCTCGTCATCCCGAAGGATCGGGCGCAAGACGTACGGCGCATCGTCGAGGCGGCGAAGCAGTCCGGACGAGACGATCTGCTGTAGCGTAGGAGCTTCATGAACCCCCGAGTTTTTCGCGAGTACGACATCCGCGGCAACGGCGACGCCGACTTCCCGGACGATTTCGTGGCGGATCTGGGCCGCGCGGTCGGCGCCTACTTCGCGGACAGGGGCGCGCGGCGCATCACGCTCGGACGCGATTGCCGCCTGACCTCGCCGCGCATCCACGGCACGATGAAGCGCGAGCTTCTGGCGTCGGGGCTGGACGTGATCGACGTCGGCATCGTGCACACGCCGGCGCTGTATTTCTCCGTCTTCCATCTGGAGACGGACGGCGGCGTGATGATCACCGCCAGCCACAACCCCGCCGAGGACAACGGCTTCAAGATCGTGGCGGGCCGGACCACGATCTACGGCGCCGAGATCCAGAAGCTGCGCGAGCGCATCGAGAAGCGCGCGTTCCGCACCGGCGCGGCGGCCGGCAAGGCGGCCGACCACGACATCCTCAAGGATTACGTCGCGTACATCGCCAACAACATCCAGCTCGGATCACGCCGGTTCAAGGTGGTTGTCGACGGCGGCAACGGCACGGGCGGGATCGCGGCGCTGCCGATCCTGAAGACGCTGGGGGTCGACGTCGAGGACATCTACTGCGATCCGGACGGCCGCTTCCCCAACCACCACCCGGATCCCACTGTACCGGCCAACCTCGCCGACCTGATCGCGAAGGTACGCGCGACGGGCGCGGAGGTGGGGATCGCGCTGGACGGCGACGCTGACCGCATCGGCGCCGTCGACGCGCACGGCCGCATCATCTGGGGCGACCAGCTGGTCATGCTCTTCGGCCGCGACATCCTCACGCGCAAACCGCACGCGAAGTTCGTCAGCGAGGTGAAGTGCAGCCAGGCGCTGTTCGACGACCTCACCGCCCGCGGCGGCACCGCCATCATGTGGAAGGTCGGGCACTCGCTGATCAAGGCGAAGATGCGCGAAGAGCAGGCCGACCTCGCCGGCGAGATGTCGGGGCACATGTTCTTCGCCGAGCGCTGGTTCGGTTTCGACGACGCCGTCTACGCGGCGATGCGCCTCGTCGAGCTGCTGACGCGTTCGAAGCAGACACTGGCCGACCTCTACGACACACTGCCCGTCCTCTACAACACGCCGGAGATCCGGATGACGTGCCCCGACGACCTGAAGTTCGAGGTGGTCAACCGGGCCAAGGGTTGGTTTCGCGAGCGCTATGCCATCGTCGACATCGACGGCGTCCGCATCCAGTTCCAGGAGGCCGGCAAGAACGTCGGCTGGGGGCTGATTCGCGCCTCCAACACGGGCGCGGTGCTGGTGCTGCGCTTCGAGGCGGACAGCAACGACCGCCTCGCGCACATCAAGTCGCTGGTCGAGGGCCGGCTGAAGGAGATCCTGACCGAGCTGGGCGCGCCGGAGCCGAAAGCCGCCGCGCACTGAGCCCAGGCCGCCGGGCCGTGGCAGCGGACGACCCTGGGGTCGATCCCCGATACACCCTCTGGATCTCCTCGGCCTCGGCCTTAGTTTTGGGGGTTGTTGGAGTGGTTGACCTGTGAGTCTACGCGGCGGAATTGCGGTTGGGCTGTTGACGGCCCTCGGGCTGAGCGGCGGGT
>Ga0070686_100002235_pt1 | contig 10674 bp, 7 predicted proteins | sample KBSS23LmetaG_FD_65654 | JGI IMG/M metagenome (GOLD analysis project Ga0070686, IMG submission 65654) | Switchgrass rhizosphere microbial communities from Kellogg Biological Station, Michigan, USA - KBS S2-3L metaG | ecosystem: Host-associated > Plants > Roots > Rhizosphere ...
CCGCGCGCGGGGAAGACGTTGACCGCATCGTTGGCCTCGAGATCGGTGCGGATGATTACCTGCCGAAGCCTTTTAACCCGCGAGAGTTGGTAGCTCGGATCAGGGCGGTCCTGCGCCGGTCACAGACCAGCGAGGAGCCAGCGGCTGGCATTGTCCGCGTAGGAGACGTGGAGCTAGATCCTGCGACGCGGACTGTGAATCGAGCGGGTAAGCCCGTGGAGCTTACCTCTGTAGAATTCAATCTTCTGGAAGTGCTCCTGCGCGAAGCCGGAAAAGTTGTCTCGCGCGAACATCTTGTAAACGTTGTGTTGAGCCGAAAATTCTCGCCGTTCGATCGCAGCATTGACATGCACGTCTCCAAGGTTCGCAAGAAGCTTGGGGATACTGAAGACGGCAACGGTCATATCAAAACCATCCGCAGTGTCGGGTATCTCTTTGCAAGGCCGCGCCAGGAAGCAGCTCAGGGGAAGTTGTGAAGAGCCTTTTCCTCAAGATTTTCCTATCCTTCTGGCTGGCTCAGGCTTTGTTTCTCGTTCTGGCGATCTTGGTTACGCTCGCGCTTCGACCTTCGCATGATTTGATGAGCGCAGAAGCATCTCGTCAACGGGTCGCGGAGGAGTCGGCCGCCGCGTTCACTCAGGGTGGAGAACGGGCGGCGCGCGAATATATTGAGAATTTCGAGAACGCACAACACGTTCGTTTGTTTCTCTTCAATGCACAGGGCAACGAAGTGTCCGGGCGCGTGCCTCCGCTGTGGGCAGCGGAAATGGCCCGCTCAGGCCGAGTGCAGTATCGTAGCTGGATCGACAAGCTGCTCCCCCAGCGGTTTTTTTTCGAACACGCTAAAACTCAAAGCGGTGAGAATTATTTGATGCTGATGGAGTTGCCGCCGGGTCCGCGCGTCTTTTTTGGTCCACACGGCATCCCGGGATTAGGTCTGATCATCGCGGTCCTTTCGTCCGGGTTGGTTTGCTACTTCTTATCTCGATACTTAACGTCGCCGATTGTTCGGCTTCGGGCAGCTACTCAACAGTTGTCGGCCGGCGATCTCACAGCGCGTGCTGGCGCGGTTCCAAAGAGCCGGCGTGACGAGCTCTCGCAGCTGGTTCGAGATTTCGACACAATGGCTGAGCGTCTGGAGAATCTTGTGAACGCGCAGTCCCGGCTGCTGAAAGACATCTCACACGAACTGCGCTCCCCTCTGGCGCGGTTGAATGTTGCCCTGGCGCTCGCGCGCCAGCGCACCGGACCAGAGGCGCAGTCGTCCCTGGCGCGGATCGAACTCGAAGCAGAGCGTCTGAATGAATTGATCGGGCGGCTATTGACGGTTGCACGGATGGAAGGCGGTGAAGATTCAATCCGCATGTCGATCGTGAATCTCGAAGACTTGATACGAGAAGTTGCTCGGGACGCTGACTTCGAAGCTCAGGGTCGCAAGTGCCACGTTCGATGTCTGGTAGACCTCAACGTTCTCGTATCCGGAAACCCCGAACTGCTGCACAGCGCGATTGAAAACGTGGTGCGCAATGCAACGCGCTACACGCGAGAGGGAAGCGAAGTCGAAGTTAGTCTGGCTAGGATGGACGATGGCCCACTGCCCCAAGCCGTCATCCGGGTGCTGGATTCTGGGCCAGGTGTTCCTGAAGGAGTGTTGAAGGATTTGTTTCGGCCCTTCTATCGTCTGGACGATGCACGCAATCGCCAAACTGGCGGTGTCGGATTGGGTCTGGCTATCACTGAGCGAGCGGTTCGTCTCCATGGCGGAACAGTCAAGGCGAGCAATCGGCCCGAAGGCGGGTTGTGTGTCGAGATAAGGCTTCCTCTCGCAGTCCCATCTCCGGCCGATAGCGATGGGTTGTCGGCTCCCGCGGTTGCGAAAATGAATTCGTAAAACCAGTCATATTTTCTGTCTCAAGGCAACTTCTTTGCCTCTATCTGGTTCGTATTAAGTCGGTTGCAGTTTGCTCTTCCCGCGTATTCCTGATAAACCAATGTATTCACCTCATCATCCGTCCCGGCCAGGCAATGCCCCCGCCCGGACGTTCGACTCCGCATGGAGGAACTTGAGAAACGGAATGCTGAAGAAATTGCCTGCAACCCTGACGGCGTTTTGCGCCTTGGCCCTGATCTTGATGTTTGTGAATTGTGGAACTTCCAGCTCTCGACCTTCTGGTCTAGTCTTAGTTTCAAGCCAAGGGGACAACACTCTGCTGGCCTATAAGGCCGATTTGAATAGCGGGAAGCTGACCCAGATCGACACCAGCACGTCTACTACGGATCTACCTACCGCGGTGATCTTCGATCCAGGCGGAGCTTTCGCCTATGTGGCCACAAATCCAGCCAGCGGAAACGGGAAGATTACAGCGTATCCGGTCGACAACGATGGGAAACTTGGGGGTGCGGGATCGAGTGCGGATGCCGGACTGCAACCAATCGCGATGACGTTGGATGGAGCGGGTCATTTGTTTGTTGCAAACGAAGCCAGCGATACGGTCTCCGTGTTTTCGGTCAGTGCGGGAAGTATCACCGGGGTGGGTACTTTTCCTACAGGTTCTGCTCCCAGTTCCGTGACAGTTGAACCAGGCGGCAAGTTTCTGTATGTCACGAACCAGGGCGACAACACAGTCTCCGCCTACGCAATCGATGGGTCGGGAAACTTGAGTGAATTGGTTTTGAAGGGATCGCCCTATCCAACCGCGACAGCGCCATCTGGTTCTGCCGTCGCTACCACTGCCACCGGGACGTACCTCTATGTGGCAAATTCCGGGTCGAACAACATCACGGCTTTTGTTGTCTGTTTGACGACGATTGCACCTTGCACCACTCCAGACGGAAGTCTGAGTGGGGTGGCCGCGTCGCCATTTGGAGCAGGTCTGAAGCCGGTAGGCATCGTTGTGGACCCAACTAACACCTTTGTGTATGCCGTCAATCAATCGTCTAATCAGATCTCACAATATCGTTTGAACGCAGCAAACGGCGACTTGAGCGCCTTGTCGCCAGCGACGATTTCAACGGGTACCCGACCCGTTTCGATCGCCTTTCATCCGGAAGGCAGATATCTGTATGTGGTTAATTCCTCCAGCGACACGCTATCAGGCTATTCGGTGCAGCCACAGAACGGTGTGCTTTCTCCCGTGACGCCACTCGCGACTTCTTCTCTGCCGTTCGGTTTGGCAGTCAGGTAGTTTCATTGCACCGCGATGGGTAGCAGAGATGTTACGTTTGCACTTTCAAGGTCATGTAACCACCTAGCAGCCCGAAAAGGATGTCGGGGGCCCACGCAGCGACGGCAGGGGGCAACTGACCCAGGTTCCCCACGGCTTCAAACAGTCCTGAAACCATCAAATAAACCACCGCAATTCCCACTGCCACTGCTACTCCGGTGACCGCACCCCTGCGCGCGGCGGAAAGTGCGAACGGAATCGCGAGGATCGCCATCACAAGAGTTATGACCGGGAAAGCCAGTTTTTTCTGGAGTTGCACCTTGAGTCGCACCACCTCAAATCCACTCTGCTGCAAATCGTGGATATAGGCGCGCAATTCGTCGTAGTTCATTTCCGACGACTGCTTCACCTCTTTTTTGAAGTAGGTTGGTTGTTCGTTAAGTTGTGGGAATGTTGCCACCTCGAATTCTCGATAGTTATCAATCGCTGATCCCCGCAGGTCGCGCTCCCATCCCTCTTCGAATACCCATCGTTGCATCTGATCTGCCCAACGCGACCGAGTTGCATACACGCGTTTGGTGATCTGGAACGTAGCTGGATCGAACTGGAATACGGAAATATTACCGAATACGTCCCGATCGGGGTCAAAGAACTGGTAGTAGTAAATGTCTGAATTCTGTCCAAATATCCATTTCCGGTCCGGACGCAGATATGTTTGCGGCGGCTTTCCCTTGATCAGGTTTCGTAGCGCATCCTGCCTTTTGTTTGCATGCGGCAAATAGAACTGCTCAAAGAAAAACAATCCTGCTGCGACCATGGATGCCGAAAGCAAAACAGGTACGACCACCCGATAGATGCTCGTACCAGTTGCTTTCATAGCAGTGATCTCGTTGGAGCGTTGCATCAATCCGAAGGTGATAAGCACCGCGAGCAGCATGGCGATGTGCGTGATTTGATACAAAAAGTAGGGAGATACATTGAGCAGGTATTCGCCGACGATCAAGGGTGAAATTTGATTGCGTAGAATGTCGCCGAGCAATTCGAATAGCGTGAACACCAGCAGCAGGATGAGGAACGTCGAGAGGATCATCCCCAGATAAACCGTAAACTCGCTGAGAACGTAATCGTCGAGCAGTGTCGGAAACTGAATACGGAAGAGTCTGAAGCGAGTGGCTGCTCTGTCAAAGGCGCTTTCCCTCGCAGGTGCCACCGCGGCCTCGCCAACCGCCGTTCTCCTCGACCGCTTGAATTTAGCCAGCCAAGCCTTCACTGATGCGATTTCAAAAGGTCGGCGCTCTGCCTGCCACAACAGAAATGCGCCGCCCAAGAAAAACAGAATATCTGACAGCCAGACCCCAAGTGTGGGGGACACTCTGCCTTGCCGAGCCAGAGACACACCAATCAGAGACGCCGAATAATAAGCAAACACGAGAATGATGGTAAGAACGAATCCGGTGGATTTCCCACCCTTCTTTGACGAGAGTCCTAACGGAATTCCCACCAGGGCCAAGACAATGCAGGCCGTCGGCAACGCAAACCGTCGGTTGAATTCAATGTAGTACCAGCGACGAACAATCGGATCTTGTGTGCGAGCCGACGATAGCAGCCCTGGCGTCGTCAGTTCACCGATGGCTGTGGGCTCTCGCTCTTGTTTCGCGTCCGTGCTGGGCAACTGGATCGGAATGTCGGTCTGATCAAAAGTTGAGATTTGATAGTGATCAGGATTTTTCGGGTCCGTCTCGTGCGTGGAACCATTGCGGAGATGTAGGTGCAAGCGGTCCGGGCCTTCACTGACGAGAATGCCTTGCTCCGCGAGCGTGATACGCGGCGAGACAGCGCTGCTCACATCTGCAAGAAAGACGCCTTTCCAGATCGCGGCACCGGAAGCGCTCTTGACGTCCTGTACATAGAGAACCGCCTTCGGGAAGCCCTCGTAAAAAACTCGCGGCTGAACCTCAAACGATGCCTGCGCCGTCTTGAGGCGATCCTGTAGGCGTCCAAGGGCGGCCTGGGATCGCGGGGCAATGTAGACGCTGTTCGCTAGCGCGAGAAGCCACGCGCCAAGGGCGAAGATAGAGATGATGCGGAGGAAACTCCACACGCCCATTCCGGTTGCGCGCATTGCGGTGATTTCGCTGTCTGCTGCAAGCCGGCTAAGGCCGATCAGGATTCCGACCAACACCCCCATGGGGATCGTGTAAGTTAGCGCAACTGGAACGGTGAAAAAGAAAATTTCAGCGACACTTGGAAGTGGCGCGCTGTTGCGAACAACCAATTCAAGAATTCTTCCCAAGTCGCGCGTGAACAGAATGAACGTGAACACGGCAACGCCGATTGCTGCATGAGCAAAAACTTCGCGCAGTATGTATCGGGTCAGAATGCGCATTCTGGGTGGCGCCTATGCTTGCGAGTCTAGCACGCAAAGCGGATAGTCCTGCCACTTCAGCCCCGCCCGATGTTTGCGCTAAGTCTCATCCTCATTGCACAATGTAGGGCCGCCGAGTCGTGTTTTGAGGCTCGGCCATTCGGGAAGGTGAAATGGCTCTTCAACGCTCTTTCTGCATCTGCGCATTGTTCACTCTTGTTACTGTCTTCGCGTTTTCCGCAAATCTTACCGACTTAAAACCGGCAACCGATGCAGTCGCCGCTTCTGTCTACACTGGGCCCTCCATGACGACGTTGAGCGAACTCACGGATACAGTTGGGGGGCGACTGACCGGCAGTCCTGCTTATAATCGCGCCGCAGACTGGGCGATCGCAAAGTTCCGCAATTACGGTCTTCAAAACGTGCACTTGGAACCTTTCGCGTTTCCAAACGGCTGGCAGCGTGGGTCAGCGTCCGGTCAATTCTTGACCCCTGTTGTTCGTCCTCTGCATATCGAATCCCTTGGGTGGTCTCCGTCCACGCCTGCGGGTGGACTGAAGGGCGAAATTGTGGTCGTGTCCGATCTGCATGGCGACAAGTTGAAAGAGCAGGCGAGTCAATTCAAGGGAAGGATCGTATTGATCGATGCGTCCAAGGCGTTTGCGGGTGGTTTTGCAAAAGCATTTGCGTTGATCAAGCCAGCCTGGGCTGCATGGAAAGAAGCTGGCGCGCTCGGAGTTCTCCTCCCAGATCGTGAAAACAATAACGTATTGAACGCTCATGATCTGGGATGGGGAGGAGATCTTACCCCGTTGCCGGGAGGTGAGATTGGCATGGAAGATGCGTCACTGATGCTTCGCCTCCTCGAAAAAGGTTCGGTGACAGTCGCGTTCACACTCGACAATAAGACATCCGGCCCCATCCAGGTGAATAATGTAATCGGGGAAATTCGTGGCAGCGAAGTCCCAAACGAGTGGGTGCTGGTCGGCGCGCATCTAGACTCGTGGGATTTTGGCACCGGTGCTCAGGACAACGGAACTGGGACCGCCAGCGTGCTTGAGGTCGCTCGTTCGATCGCGGCTCTTGGAAAGCCTCCTCGACGTACGATTCGCTTCGCGCTCTGGGGCGGGGAAGAGCAAGGGCTGGTTGGGTCTTACGCATACGCGAAAGCTCATGCGGATGATCTGAAGAACTGCGTTGCAGTGCTCAATACGGACAATGGTGCGGGGCATCCGAAGGGTTGGAAGGTAGAGGGCCGACCAGACCTGCAACAGGCGCTCAAACCAATTAGTGACACATTCCTAAAAGACATCAGCGGCGGCGGTATCTCTTTGGAGACCACATTTGATACGGATCACGGTCCGTTCATGCTGTATGGTGTGCCCGCGCTCGACTTGTGGGTTGATATGAAGCCCTATATGGAAGTCCATCACAAATCGAGCGACACAATAGATAAAGTCGATCCGCTGGATTTCAAGGCAGGTACTGCCATCGTTGCTGTCACGGCTTACGTCATCGCTCAAGACTCCAAACCGATTGCTTCGCACATCGACCACGCAGCGGTCGCTGAAATTCTGAAAAAGGCTGAACTTGATGATTTGCTTAAGACGCTCGGAGTATGGGAGCCGTGAGCGTCCTCCTTTAAGTATTGACACGTATCGATTGCAGGAATTACCAGTTGCTGATGCAGAAGTGCCCTGTGAATTTGGAGGAAATCGCCCTAAGTCACTGAGGGTATGGGCACGCATATTTGGTAGGAATCGTGCTCGCACCACAATGATCGGCCGCTTTTTGGAGGCGGCTCTTCTAAAGGTTGACACAAATGAGGTTTCGCTCAGCAGCAGGCCCTCCCCCTAAGCTGCTTTGTGTAGACGATGACCTCGGGGCCCGGCAGTTCTACCAAAGAATTCTCGAAGCTCACGGGTACAAAGTTTTGCTCGCCGAAGGCGGCGTGCAAGCGCTCCATTTGCTCCGAAAGCAAGTGTTCGCAGCCGTCGTGTGCGATTACGAGATGCCGGGAATGAACGGGGGCGAGCTGGCGGCAGAAATCAAACGCAGCCGTCCGCGCATGCCTTTTCTGTTGATATCGGGGCACCAATCAGTGCTTGATGATCCACCCCAAGGCGTCGACTTCACGCTTGAAAAGGGAGCGCCGCTCAACCGATTGCTCGAAGTTGTCGAGCACCTTTGCCTATCTTCGAGCCCAAGACTTGTGCACATGGCGGATTTGCGTCGGCTGGCGCCGTTAGGCCAGGCTTTGGCGGGCGTGGCGGTCGCGGCGTTCGTCTTACCTCGCATTCTGAAGTAGTCAGCTTCGCTTGAAGAATGCTGCCGCGAGTGGCGGAAGTGTAAGCGTCAATGAGTAAGGTCGCCCGTGGACTTCTTCTTTCGCCGCGTGGACGCCACCCAGATTGCCGACACCGCTCCCACCATATTCTTTGGCGTCGCTATTGAGAATTTCGCGCCAAAATCCTCCACCCGGAACGCCGACCTGATAGCCCTCTCGCGGTACCGGCGTGAAATTACAAACGACCAGGATGGTGTCCTTGTCGGACTTTCCCTTGCGGAGAAGCGAGATGATGCTCGCCGGAGCGTCATTGCAGTCCACCCATTCGAAACCTGCTGGATCAAGATCGAACCAGTGCAAGGCTGCTTCCGATCGATAGGCACGATTCAATTGCGCCATCCAATCTTTAAGACCGAGGTTTAAGGGGTGATCAAGCAAATGCCAGTCGAGGCTTCTATCGTGGGACCACTCTCGCCCCTGGCCAAATTCGCCACCCATGAACAAAAGCTTCTTTGCCGGCTGCGCGAACATGTAGCCGAACAGAAGCCGCAAATTTGCGAACTTCTGCCATTCGTCTCCCGGCATTTTGTTAATCAACGAACCCTTACCGTGAACGACCTCGTCATGAGAGAGCGGCAAAACAAAATTCTCCGTGAACGAATACAACATGCGGAATGTGAGAAGATTGTGGTGATACTTTCGGTGGATGGGATCGTTCGCAAAATACTTCAGCGTGTCGTGCATCCAACCCATATCCCACTTCAAGCCAAACCCGAGTCCTCCTAAATATGTTGGCTTCGAGACCATTGGCCAAGCGGTCGATTCCTCTGCGATGGTTTGGATATCAGGATGTTCTTTGTAGGCTTCGGAGTTGAATCGCCGCAGGAAATCAATTGCCTCTAGGTTCTCCCGTCCACCGTAACTGTTGGGAATCCACTCACCCTCTTTCCGCGAGTAGTCCAAATACAGCATCGATGCGACAGCATCGACGCGCAGTCCGTCAATGTGATACTTGTCCAGCCAGAAAAGGCCGCTCGACATCAGAAAGCTTCGAACCTCGTTGCGGCCGTAGTTGAAAATGTGTGTTTTCCAGTCTGGATGAAAGCCTTGCCGCGCGTCCGCATGTTCGAACAGATGAGTGCCGTCAAAGTAGGCAAGGCCGTGTGCGTCCGACGGGAAATGGGATGGCACCCAATCCAGGATCACGCCGATGCCCTGCTGGTGCAGGTAGTCAACCAAGTACATGAAATCTTGCGGAGTACCGTACCGGGAAGTCGGCGCAAAGTACCCGGTTGTCTGATAGCCCCAGGAGCCGTAGAACGGGTGCTCCATAATGGGCAACAGTTCGATGTGCGTAAAACCGAGTTGCTTCACATATTCTGCTAAGCGCGGTGCCACTTCGCGGTATCCAAGGGGACGACCATTTTCTTCTGGCACTCTGGCCCACGAACCCATGTGGAGTTCGTAGGTTGAGATGGGCGCGTGCTGTGAATTCTTCGCACCACGGTTCTGCATCCACGCTTCATCGTTCCATGTGTACTCGAGATCCCAAACCACTGAGGCCGTACGTGGAGGTTGCTCCATCATTAGTCCCAGCGGATCTGCTTTCTCGGCCCGGTGTCCGTGGTTATGAGACACGACGAAAAACTTATAAAGCGAGCCTTTGCCGACACCCGCAATGAAGCCTTCCCATATTCCCGAACTTCCTCGCGGTTGAAGCGGATGCGACTCTCTATTCCATCCATTAAAACTGCCTAGCACATAAACATGTTGAGCACTGGGCGCCCAGACACTGAAGCACGTGCCCTCAACCCCTCCAGCTTTGGTCAGACGGCCACCCATTTTCTCGTAGATGCGGTAGTTGCTCCCCTCATTAAACAGGTAGAGATCCTGTTCAGAGAGGAGTGAGACGTCGTGCCGAACTGGGGTCTGGACGGTCTGGGCGGGATTCATACGACTCCTGTAACGGTTTCCTAGTGTACAACCAGTGGTTCAGCAATGGCGGTGTGTGGCGCACGCGTGGATCTCACTCCACAAGCACCAAGTAGGCAGGTCAGAGCGCGTCATCGAGTGGGAGCGTCCATAAGTGCACGGGCCACATTTGTTCATATGCCATACTAGACTTCAACTCACAAAATCTCTCAGAGAGGCTGCTCGGCGAAATGTCCGTTTTGCGCGTCACTATTCTTTGGCACCAACACCAACCGTTTTACAAGGACTTGGTCTCAGGTGAATATCGGCTGCCATGGGTCCGGTTACACGCGCTGAAGGACTATTACGGCATGGTCAAGCTGCTGGACGAGTTTCCAAACGTTCACCAGACATTCAACCTTGTGCCGTCGCTGATCACCCAGATCCAAGACTACGTTGCGGGAACAGCTCAGGATCCTTTTCTTGCGGTCGCAGCAAAGCCTGCACGTGATCTTTCGCCGTATGAACGACGATTTGCGCTCCAGTACCTTTTTCAGGCCAACCCAGTGCACTTGATCGGACGCTATCCGCGATATCGCGAGCTCTCGGAAATGTTGCGCTCGCATGGAGATTCGCCAGATCGTGCCGAACGGTATTTCCAGCCGCAAGACTTCACCGATCTTCAGATACTTTCTCAACTAGCCTGGTTCGATGAGTTCTTCCTTGATGACCCGGAAATCGCTTCCCTTGTAAAGCGCGGCCGCAACTATTCGTTGGATGATCAGCGATACGTCATCAACCGCGAACGTGAGCTTCTATCACGGGTGCTTCCCGCGCACGCAGAGGCCGCCAAACGCGGATCTGTCGAACTTTCTACGTCACCTTTCTACCACCCTATTCTTCCGCTCGTGTGTGACACAAATGTGGGCAGTGTGTCCTCACCAGGA
>Ga0070686_100002238_pt1 | contig 10671 bp, 8 predicted proteins | sample KBSS23LmetaG_FD_65654 | JGI IMG/M metagenome (GOLD analysis project Ga0070686, IMG submission 65654) | Switchgrass rhizosphere microbial communities from Kellogg Biological Station, Michigan, USA - KBS S2-3L metaG | ecosystem: Host-associated > Plants > Roots > Rhizosphere ...
GCGATCGCGCTCAAGGACGATTATTTCATCGAGAAGAAGCTCTACCCGAACGTCGATTTCTATTCGGGCGTGATCCTCTCGGCGATCGGCTTCCCGACCGACATGTTCACCGCCTTGTTCGCCCTCGCCCGCACCGTCGGCTGGGTCGCGCAGTGGAACGAGATGATCTCCGACCCCGACCAGAAGATCGGGCGGCCGCGGCAGCTCTATACGGGGCCGGTGCAGCGGGACTACGTGCCGGTGGACCAGAGGTAAGGTTGGCCGATCGGGTCCCCGACGACGCCCCCAAGGTCCTCGCTTTGGTCGTAGCGCTCGGCGGCATTGGGATTGCCGGCGGGACTCTTCTTCTGGTCTTGACGGTCGAACGGCCAACGGAGCGATTGCTTGGTTCGGGCGGTTTGTATTTTCTCATCGGCCTTACGACGGTCCTGCTGATTTTCTGGGCTGTCAGGACCGTACGGGGGGTCGAGCGCCCCTCGCTACGTTCGGGTTTCGCGGGCCGGGTGGCGCTTGTTAGTGGCTGTATCATCACTGCCTTCGTGCTTGCGGCTCTCATTCTCCTGCTCGCTTGGCTCGCAGCGCTGGCGATTGGTTCCGAGATCGCCGTCGCGCTCGTGCGGGCATTGATCATGACGATCTTTCTCTTCCTCGCGATGCGGTTGATATGTCTCGCCATTCTGGAAGTGGCGATTGCAGCCAGGCAGCCGACCGGCGAGGCCGACGCGTAACCCTGTTCTGGGCTGTACCTCCTTGTTAACGCTAACCTCCACAAAGCGAAGGAGGGCCCCATGTTCACACGGCGATCGACCTTGTTGGGCGGAGCAGCGCTGCTGGCCACCTTGGCGAGCCCCGGCCTGACGCGTGCCCGGACCCGGCGGCCCCGCAATGGCTTCGTTCGGCGCGACGGAATTGCCTTCAGAGTCGGCGCACGACGCTACCATTATGCCGGGACCAACATGTGGTACGCGCCCTGGCTCGGCGCGGACGCGCCGTTCGGCGACCGGGCGCGGCTGCGGCGCGAGCTCGACCGGCTGGGCGCGCTCGGCGTCTCCAACGTCCGGATCAATGGCTCGGCCGAATATTCGCCTCTGCGCAACTCGGTGCGCCCCGCCTTCCGGACCCGCGGCCGCCATTATGACGAGACCCTGCTGCGCGGCCTCGACTTCGCGCTCGCCGAGATGGGCCGGCGCGGGATGAAAGCGGTCATCTACCTGACCAATTTCTGGGAATGGTCCGGGGGGATGATGACCTATCTCTACTGGACCAATGGCGGGCGCTATATCGACATGAACGATCCGGCCCATCCCTGGCCGGAATTCCCGGATTTCGTCTCCCGTTTCTATCGCTCGCCCCGCGCGGTCGCGATGTATCACGATTATGTCCGCGCGGTGGTGATGCGGACCAGCAGCATCACCGGCCGCCGCTATGTGGACGATCCGACGATCATGGCGTGGCAGCTCGCCAACGAGCCGCGGCCCGCGGGCAGCGAGGCGGTCGGGACGCCGAACCTGCCCGCCTTCTATGCCTGGGTGCGGGCGACGGCGCGGCTGATCAAGTCGCTCGATCCCAACCATCTCGTCTCGACCGGCAGCGAGGGGCTGAAGGGCTGCCTCGAAAGCGCGGCCTGCGTCGCCACCGAGCATGAGATCCCGGAGATCGACTATCTCACCGCCCATGTCTGGCCGCAGAATTGGGGCTGGATCGATCCCGCCGACATTGCGGGCAGCTGGCCGCGCTGCGAGAGCCTGGTGCGGGACTATGTGAGCCGGCATCTCGCGCTGGCGGCGCGGATCGGCAAGCCCCTGGTGTTCGAGGAGTTCGGCTTCCCGCGCGAGGGCGGCAGCTTCGATCCGGCCGCGGCGACGGCCTACAAGGACCGTTACTATCGGCTGATCTATTCGATGGTGCTCGAAAACGCCCGGAGCGGCGGGCCGGCGGCGGGCTCGAACTTCTGGGCCTGGAACGGCGAAGGCCGCGCCGCCCATCCCGATCATCGCTTCCATCCGGGCGACACCGCCTGGCTCGGCGATCCGCCGCACGAGCCGCAGGGCTGGTACGGGGTATTCGACAGCGACGCGAGCACCCAGGCCGCGATCCGCGAGCATGGAGCGGCGATGGCGGCCTTGGGTTAGTGGATCAACCCCTCCCCCGAAGGGGAGGGGTGAGGTGCATCACCCCTCCGCGCGCAGCGGCAGGGTGAAGGTGAAGCGCGCGCCCTGCCCCGGCGCGCTGTCGACGGCGATGTCGCCGCCCATGGCGCGGGCGAGGCGGCGGGCGATGTAGAGGCCGAGGCCGGTGCCGCCCGGCTCGTTCGGATCGACGCGCTCGAAGCGGTCGAAGATCCGTTCCTGGTCCTCCTCGGCAATGCCCTTGCCCTGGTCGGCGACGATCACGGCGCCCAGATCCGCTTCCCGCTCGGTGCGCAGCCAGACCTGGCCGCCCTCGGGCGTGTAGCGGATCGCGTTGGTGATCAGATTCATCATGATCTGGAGCGCGCGCGTGAAATCGCCGGTCGCGGGCAGGGTCTCGCCCAGGCCCGGCCCGTCGATCCGGACGCCCCGGTCGGCGGCGCGCACCGCGAGCAGGCCGGCCGCGCGCCGCGCGATGTCGGCAAGATCGATCGGCTCGGCCTCGGGGCGGAAATCGGCGCGCTCGATCGCCTGCAGGTCGACGAGATCGTCGACCAGGGCGAGCAGGTGACGGCCGGCCGAGGCGATGTCGGCGGCATAGCCCGTATAATCGCGGCGGAGGGGACCGTCGCCCTGGGCACGGAGCCGCTCGGCATTGTCGATGATATGGGCGAGCGGGGCGCGCAGCGCCTGGTCGAGCCGCACGCCGAACGCGGAGCGGTCGTGCGGCGTGGGGCCCATGGCATCGTTGGCGGCCGGGCCGTCCGGCTGGGCACGGACCGCCGCCGCCGCGCCCCGGAAGCCCGCAAACCGCCCCATGCCGTCGATCAAGGGCACGCCGGAGAGCGCGTAGCGGCCCCGCCGGCCGCCGCGCAGCTCCGCGATCTGCCCCTCGAAGCTCTTATGCTCGGCGAGCGCGGTCAGGATCGGCAGCGCCCCGTCGGCGCTCTCGCGGAAGCGGAACAGGCGGGTGAGCTGCCTGCCGGTGAGGTCGGCCGGGTTGCGCCCGATCGCCGCGGCCGCGCCGGGCGAGAGCGCGGTCAGGCGCAGCGCGTCGTCCGTCTCCCACATCCAGTCGGCGGCGGCGCGGAGGAAATCGGCCTCGCGCTCGGCCGTCGGGCTCGGCGCGGGCGAGCGCGGCGCGCGCGGCGCCCAGCCGGTGATGGCGAGCGCGACCTCCTCCCCCTCGGGCTCCGCGCGGACCCAGAGGTCGAGGTCCCGCTCGCCGTCGGCGGCGAGCGCGGCGCGCGAGATGGTGATGCCGAGCCGGCGGGCGAGCCGGGCGAGCGCGGCGATCTGAGGCACGGCGAGCACGCCGCCTTCGTCGCCGCCCGCCGACGCCTGGAGCGCAGCAAGGGGCGGATCGGCGACGACCAGCCGCCCTTCCGCATCGACCCGGCCGATCACGGCATCGGCCTCGTTGGCGGGCGCGGCGGTCATGCCGCCTCGACGGACGGGCGCGCGCGCGTCGAGATGCGGGCGACGCTGGCGCGATAGGCGGGGTGGGCCTGCCAGAGCCGGAGGACGTCGCGGGCCGCGCTCTCGTCGAGCGTGTCGAACAGTTCGAGCTGCTCGGCCGCCGCGTCGCCCTCGGCCCCCGACACGAGCGGGCCGCGGCTGCTCAGCAGAAGGAGGATGGCGGCGGCGGCCTCGCGCGGAACGGCCGCGGCGCGCAGCAGCAGGGCCGGGCCGCGTCCGCGCGGGTCGGCGAGCACCTCCCAGGCGGCGCCGTAATCGAGCCCGGCGAGCGCACCGATGCCGGCGATGAAGAAAGGCAGCATGCCTTCGGAAAGGGTGCGGCCCAGCAGCTCGCCGTCCAGGCGGCCGGCCCCGTGCAGACGGCGGGCGAGCCGCACGGCACGGGCCTCGAGCGTCGCGCCCTCGTCATAGGCGCCGATCATGGCGCTCGCCGTCTCCTCGATCGCGGCGTCGACCGCGGGCAGGCGATGATGCTGGACGATGTAATGGCGCAGCGCCGCCGCGACCATCCAGACCAGCTTGTGCTGGAGCTCGGCGGGAAGCTCGATCTCGCCCATCGCCGGCTCCTGGAAGCGGTCGAAGCGGCGGCTGCGGGCGACGATCAGCTCCATCGCCTCGGCCGCGACCTCCTCGTCGGCGTCGCGGACCAGGAGGAAGAGCAGATCGTCGCCGCCGGCGGCGGGAGCGTGCGCCTTCCAGTAGCGATGCTCCTCGACCCGGCGGACGAGGACGTTGCTCAATTCGGAATCGCGCAGCACCTGGGCGCGCTCGAGGATCGGCAGGGCGATCGGCACGCGGGCGGAGGACAAAGCGGCGTGGAGCGCTTCATGGCTCTCGAACCGCTCGGCGAGGCGGGCGCGCAGCTCGTCCTCGAGGCCGCGGACCAGCCGGGTCAGCAGGGCGGCGGCGGTGAGCCGCTGCCACTCGGTGAGGCGGGCCCGATCGGGCAGCAGGAGGTCGGTCGCGGCGACGGCAAAACGCTCGCGCGCCGCCGCCAGCAGCAGGCGCGCAGCATCGCTCTGTCGTTCAGGCCTGGTCGATCCGCCTTCCGCCATGGATTTGCCTTAGCCGCACAGGGTTAAACTGGCGCTAATCTTGCGGTTTTTCCCGCACCGAATGCGCCTCGCGCTGCGCCCAGAAGAACGAGACCGCCGCATAGGCGAACAGGAAGGCCAGTCCGGCCTGCCAATAGCCGAAGGCTGCGAACGGGAGCATCAGCCAGGTCATGCCCTTGCGCTCGGCGAGGAAGGCGGCGCCGCGGACCCGTCGACCCTCGACCTCGATCTCCTTCGCGATCAGGAAGGCGAGCGTCATGAAGGCGAGAAGCACGATGCCCCAGCCCTGGGCCGGGGCGAGACCATAGGCCAGGATGGCCAGCGCCGCCCCGCCGAACAATTGAACGAGATAGGCCCACCAGCTCTGGCGGATGCCGTCCTGCATCCTGAGGCGCGCAAGACGGCGGGCAATCCCTTCGAGCGGGATCGCGACCAGCAATTTGACGAGGCCGATCCAATACCAGTGGACGTAGAAGGAAGCGGCGCCGAGGCCGGTCAGCAAAGCGGCGGCGAGGCCGATCAGCTGGGGCGAGATGCGGCTGCCCATCAGGAAAGCGGTCCCGAGCCGCTCGAGCGGCGCGAGCAGGCGATCCATCCAGCCGCCGCGGACCTCGTCGGCATCGGCGACGATCCGCCGCTCGAGCAGCTCCAGATCCTCCTCCCGGTCGAGGATCGCGATCGCGCCCTCGGCCGGGAGATGCTCCGCGCCGGCCTGGAGCGTGCGCCTGAGCAGGGTCGATTGCAGGTCCCAGTCGCGCAGCATGCCCGCGGTCTCGCGCAGCAGGGCGCCGTCGATCGCGGCGACGCCGGCCCAGCGCGAGCCCGCGTCGATCCGCTCGTAGAGCTCGCCATGGCTGCCGTCGGGCACGGTCAGCACCGCCGCGCCCTCGGCCGCGGCGAGACGGGCGAGCTGCGAGCGGCCGGCAATCGCGCCGTCGGCGATCAGCAAGATATGGTCGTAGGCATCGACCGCCTCGGCCGCTTCCTCGGCGCTGCGCACGACCTGGAGGGGGATGCGGTCGCGCCGGAGCCGCTCGATCGCGGCCGAGAGCGCGGCCGGCATGCGCTCGACCACGAGGATGATCGGGGCCGCGCCCGCGGCGGCGGCGAGGCGGGCCTGGCGCTCGATGACGGTGCGGCCGGCGAGCGGCAGGGTCGCGCGCAAATGGCCCGGCTCGCCCGATTCGTGATAGGCCGCGATCAGCGCCGCAAGCGCCACACTCTCACCCTTCCGCTCAAGCGGCGGACGGTAAGCGCGCACGGGCAGGGTTGCCAAGACTTTAGTCCTCCCTGCGACGAAGTCCTGAGGAGGATTGAGAAAGAGGATTAGGCTTCGGAGAATTCCGCGAGTGCGGCGCCGATCTTCCGGATCACGGCGGGATCGCCCGGGGCGCCTTCCAGCGCCTCGTCGGCAAGCTCGATCAGCCCGGGCACGCCGAAGCTCGCCGCGATGCTCTTGAGGCGGGCGGCGGCGATCTCCCAATTGGCGTCGCAGCGGGAGCGGCCGAGCAGATCGAGCTGGCGCGCCGCGCTCTCGGCGAAGGCCGCCTTGAGCTCGGCGTGGAGGGCGCCGTCGTCGCCGACGGCGGCGGCGAGGGCGGCGTTGAGGGCTCCGGGATCGTAGGCCATATCAACGCGATAGGTCCTACAGTGTTAACCGACCGTTTCATATCTGGCCCAAAGTGATACACTGCGCCCATGACACAGGGGGCCGAAATGGCACAGGCGCAGCCGCAGGACGGCGAAATCGAATGGCTTGGTGAGAAGCCGTGGGAAGCGGCGGCCGACCCGGAAGCTTATGCCGGCGGCGTCGCGGAGGACGAGGAAAGGCCCGGCCGCAATATCGGCCTGCGCCTGTTTGCGGGCCTGCTGATCCTGCTCGCTTTGGGCTGGCTCGGCGCGGCGGGCTACGCCCTCAGCCTCGCCTGGCCCGGGCCGAACCTGCAGGCCTGGCTCGGCTGGACGGCGACGATCTGCGCGCCACTGATCCTGCTCGGCCTGGCCTGGACCCTGTTCGGGCGAAGCTCGCGGCGCGAGACCAGGCGGTTCACCGAGGCGGTCCGCGCGATGCGCCAGGAAAGCGAGGCGCTCGAAGCGGTGCTCGCCATCACCGCGACCAAGCTCGCCGAGAATCGGGCGGCGTTGAGCGCCGAATCCTCGCGGCTGATGAGCCTCGGCGACGAGGCGACCGACCGGATCGGCCGCGTCACCCAGCAGCTCGCGCGGGAGAGCGGCGAGCTCGACCGCAAGGCGCAGGCGGTGGACCAGGCCGCCGCCGCGGCGCGGGTCGATATCGGCGTGCTGATGAGCGATCTGCCGCGCGTCGAGGAGCAGGCGCGCACCGCCGCCGAGGCGATGAAGCAGGCCGGGCTCGACGCGCATGGTCAGGCGCTGGCGCTCGAAGGCCAGCTCGCGGCGCTCGCCGCGCGCAGCCGCGAGGCCGACGAGGCGGCGGGCGGATCGGCGCAACGGCTCGGCGCCCATATCGCGCAGATCGAAAGCGGCGCCGCCGCGGCGGCCGAGCGCATGGCCGCGGCCGCGGCGCAGATGAACGGCGCCGTGGACAGCGCCATGGAGCGGGCCTCGCAGTCGGTCGACCAAGCGCGCCAGGGCCTCGAGGCGCAGGGCCAGACCATGCTCGCGATGATCGAGCAGACCCGGGCCGCGTTCGAGCAGGCCGGGGCCGAGACCACCAAGGGCCTCGCCGAGCGGCTCGACCTTGCCGGGCAGAAGATCGAGATGCTGGCCGGGCGGCTCGCCACCCAGGACCAGGCGAGCCGGACCCTGCTCGCCAACATCGCCCGCCATATCGACGAGGTCGGCGTGCAGATCGCCCATATCGGCGAAAGCGGCGACGCCCATGGCGCGCGGCTGACCGAATCGATGGGCAATCTGCGGACGAGCGCGGAGGCGCTGCGGCGCGAGATCTCCGAGGGCGAGGCGCAGACCGAGGCTCTGACCGGGCGCGCGCAGGCGCTCGGCGCGGCACTGGCCGAAGTGACGGAGCAGCTGCGGGGCGAAATGCCGCCGGCCATGGCCGGGATCGAGATCCAGGCGGAGCGGACCGCGGCTTCCGCCACGGCGGTGACCGGCGAGATGGTCGCGATGCGCGAGGCCGCCGATGCGGCGGCGGAGTGCACCGCGGCGACCGAGGCGAGCATCGCCCGCCAGCGCGAGGCGCTCGACGCCCTGTTCGCTTCCCTGCGCGACGGCGTGCGCGATGCCGAGGAGAAGCTCGGGGCGCTGAGCACGCTGGTCGGCCAGGCCGACGGCGCGACGGCGCAGATGGTGCGGGACACCGCGCCCGAGCTGGTCGATGCGCTGGTGCGGGTGCGCGAGGCGGCCGCGCAGGCGGCGAGCCATGCCCGCGAGGCGATCGCCACCGTGATCCCGGAGAGCGTGGACGCGCTGGTCGAGGCGACGCGCGGCGCCATCGCCGAGGCCGCCTCGGCGCCGGTCAAGGAGCAATTGGCCGAGATCGGCAATGCCTCGCATCTCGCCCTCGCCACCGCCAAGGCGGCGAGCGAGCGGCTGACCCGGCAATTGCTGACCATCGGCGAGACCGCGGCGGCGATCGAGGAGCGGATCGCCGAGGACCGCGCCGAGCGCGACGCCAAGGAAGCCCATGCCTTGTCGCAGCGCGTCTCGCTGATCATCGATGCGCTCAACTCGACCGCGATCGACGTCTCCAAGATCCTCTCGAACGACGCCGGCGACGCGGCCTGGGCGGCCTATCTCAAGGGCGACCGCGGCGTCTTCACCCGCCGTGCGGTCAGGCTGCTCGATTCCGGCGAGGCGCGCGAGATCCTCCGCCATTATGAGGAGGAGCCCGAGTTCCGCGACCAGGTGAACCGCTACGTCGCGGATTTCGAGGCGATGCTGCGCCGCGTGCTCGCCGACGGCGACGGCTCGGCGCTCGGCATCACCCTGCTCTCCTCCGACATGGGCAAGCTGTACGTCGCCCTCGCCCAGGCGATCGACCGGCTGAGAAGGTAGCACGCGCGCCTTCATCCCCGTCATCCTGATGACAATCAGGATCCATGAACACGGTCCGGGCGAACTGGTCGAGGTGGGTGTTCATGGATGCTGAATCAAGTTCGGCATGACGATCTTGAGCGGCGCTTTCGTTACCGCCCCAGCCAGTTGAGATCTTCAGGCCCTATCCAGCCGAAAATGTAGTTGGCCATGAACAGGCCGAACAACCCTGCCGAGACGCTCGTCGCCCTGAGCGCCGCGCGCGGGAGGCTGAAGCTGTGCGGCGCGCTCTCGGCATGGCCGGGCTGGACCTCGGCGCCCGCCTCCTCGGCGGTGCGCACGCCGAAGGGCAGGACGAGGAACAGGCTGATCGTCCAGAACAACAGGTAGATTGCGAGGATCGAGGTCCAGCGCATTACAATCTGACAATCAACACGCTGACCATTGGCTTCTTCCCGGTCCATTCGGTCGCGCAGCGGCGGACGGCGAGGCGGACGGCGTCGCGCAGCCGCGCCTCCTCCTTGCCCGCATTCTTGGCGACCGCGTCCGCGGCGGCGTCGCAGGCTTCGGCGAGGAAGGCTTCGCGATCCTCCTCGACCGGGATGCCCTGAAGGTCGAGCTCGACGTCGGCCTTCAGCCGGTCGTCGCCGTCGAGCGCGACCGCGACCGCGATCGATCCGAACATGGCGGCGCGGCGGCGCTCGTTCATCGTGTTGCCGTCGGCGGGCAGGATGACGTCGCCGTCCAGGATCAGCCGCCCGACCCGTTCCTCGCCGATCTTCTCGGGGCCCTTGGGGGCAAGGCGGACGAGGTCGCCATTCTTCTGGACGATGCCGTGCGGGATGCCGCGCGCCTTGGCGAAGCGCGCCTGCTCCATCATGTGGCGCATCTCGCCATGGACGGGCACGATGATCTCCGGGCGGATCCAGTCGTACATCGCGGCAAGCTCGGGCCGGCCGGGATGGCCGGAGACGTGGACCGGCGCCTGACGGTCGGTGATCATCTCGATGCCGCGCGCGGCGAGCTCGTTCTGGATGCGGCCGATCGCGATCTCGTTGCCGGGGATCTGCTTCGAGGAGAAGACGACGAGGTCGCCCGGATCGAGCGCCAGCTTGTGCTGGCCGAAGGCGATGCGGGCGAGCGCGGCACGCATCTCCCCCTGGCCGCCGGTGGCGATGATCATGACGTCGCGCCGGGGCAGTCTCATCGCCGTTTCGAAATCGATGATCTCTGGAAAATCAGTGAGATAGCCGACGCTCTTCGCGACCCGCAAGATGCGGTCGAGGCTGCGGCCGGCCACGCAGACCTGCCGCCCGGTATCCTGCGCGACATGGCCCAGGGTCTTGAGCCGCGCGGCGTTGGAGGCGAAGGTGGTGACGAGGACCCGGCAATCGGCGTCCTGGATGATCTCGTCGAGGCCCTGGCGGACGCCGAGCTCGGAGCCCGAGCTCTCCTCGTTGAAGACGTTGGTCGAATCGCAGACCAAAGCGAGCACGCCGGCATCGCCGATCGCGCGCAGCTCCGCCTCGGTGCTCGGATCGCCGAGCTGGGGGCTGTCGTCCAGCTTCCAGTCGCCGGTGTGGAAGATGCGCCCATAAGGCGTGTCGATCAGCAGCGCATTGCCCTCGGGGATCGAATGGGCGAGCGGAATGTAGCGGAAGCCGAACGGGCCGAGGCGGAAATCGCCCCCGAGATCGACGGTGTGCAGGGTCAGCCGGTCGAGCAGCCCCTCTTCCTCGAGCTTGCCCGCGATCAGCCCGGCTGTGAACGGGGTCGCGTAGAGCGGGACTCCGAGATCGTCGGCGAGATAGGGGATGGCGCCGATATGATCCTCATGGCCGTGAGTGAGGACGATGCCGAGCAGATCGTCGCGATGCTCCTCGATGAAGGCGAGGTCGGGCAGGATCAGCTCGACCCCCGGATAATTGGGATCGGCGAAGGTGAGGCCGAGATCGACCATCACCCATTTGCCCTCGCAGCCGTAGAGATTGACGTTCATGCCGATCTCGCCCGAGCCGCCGAGCGCGAGGAAG
>Ga0070686_100002240_pt1 | contig 10665 bp, 9 predicted proteins | sample KBSS23LmetaG_FD_65654 | JGI IMG/M metagenome (GOLD analysis project Ga0070686, IMG submission 65654) | Switchgrass rhizosphere microbial communities from Kellogg Biological Station, Michigan, USA - KBS S2-3L metaG | ecosystem: Host-associated > Plants > Roots > Rhizosphere ...
GGGTTGCCACCACGAAAGGTTCACGGAAATTCCCGGCGTCAACATGACGTCCGGCGCCCAGAATGAACCAACCTGTTTGAGCAGCTTGAGACGGAAATCGTAGCGCGAAAGCGGCGCGGTCGCGGTGCCGATGTTGCGATCGTATTTGGTTTCCGCGGTATGCGCGCAGATGAGACGGCCATCGCTCAGAGGCAATGGATTTCGATACAACCCGGTGTGCATCGGCGGCGGCGTCACGCCTTCATCGGTGTAACTGGCGGTGGCGCGGGGCGTGATATACGAGAGCTTCATCAAATCCGGATTCACGGTTGGGGCGCCTTCGACCGAAACGATTTGGCCGGCGGCGTGCGTCGAAAATTCCGGCGCGTCGATGCCGAAGACCAATCCTGGAACGGTCGGCGATTCGCGCAGTTGGATGAAATTATTGATCGTGTTCGTGTTGGGTTTATTGCCGTAGTAATAAAGCTCGACGATGTTCGGATCGTTGTTGAAGGCGGCGCTGCGATAGCTTCCGCCGAGTTCGTGGCGGCCAACGTGATTCAGCGTTTCTTCCTCGGTGCCGTCCTGGTTGATTTGCCACGGGAAAAATTGATTGAACGTGTGCGCGTTGGTGGTCCCTTGCGCGTAACGCGGTTCGGGAAAAATTTCGGCGCGATTGTTGGTCATGATCTGCGCGGAGGCGGATTCGTTGGAGTAATTGAACGTGCCGTAGCTCGAACTGCCCTCGGCATTATCGGTGTCCGCTTGCTGATCGCGTTGCAAATGATCCCAGCGACTGAAAATGACGCGGCCAAAACTATCGACGTTCGGCGAGAAGACGCCCGAGGGCGAATGGTTCATCATGAACAAATCGCCGGTGACGGGATTCAGCGACCAAAGGCCGGTGACGACGGCGGCTTCTTCGTACTCGTCGCGTTGCGGATAGGTGTCGCGCTTGCCGTCGCGCGGACGGTCGCTCGTGAAAATAATGCGATCGTCGGACGCGTAAATCGGCGAGACGTTGTTATAGTTGGTCGGCTGCTTGGCGACTTTGGTTATGACCGGAACCTGGTTGGAAGCGAGATTCGAAATTTCGTAGAGCTGCCAAAAGTATTCCTGGTAATCGAACTGCTTTTTCGGCGCGCCGACGACCATGCTGAAAACGGCTTTGTTGCCATCCCAATGGACGCAGGGTTCGCGCACGGCGATGCCATTCGTATTCTGCGAGCCGTCTTTTCCGTAGCCGGCCGCAAGCGTCAGATTCTTGAGCGTGCCGTCTTCGTAACGAATCCACAACGCCCCGCCACGCGGCGCGCTGTCCATCGTGCCGGTGTGGTTGCCGAACAGCGCGGTGACCGAGGTAAAATCCGACGGTTGAGGAGTCTGCGTGACGAAAAGAATGGGGTGCGGGAGAATGGGGTCCGCCGCCCTAACCGAGACCGAAACCAAAGCCGCCATCGCAGCCAGAAGAGAATAGAATTGTCGTCGCATAAATTCGCAATAAACCGAACTGCCACTGCATGAGCAGCATGTTGGCCATTCGCGAATCTGGAAATACGACCTTGGTCCTAGGAACGGCGGGCGAGTCGCCCGCTGGGACAGGCGGGACGCCTGTCCTACCCGGAGGGAGAGCGCGCGCAGTCCAGAACGCTGGCGCGATTGGTGCAAGAGCTTTGGTTAAAGTGCGTGGCCTTCGATGGTGCATGCCGGGGAGGTATCGACTGCGCCGTAGGAATAGGTTCCGCCGCCGGGGCATTTGGGGACGTTTTTGATGTAGTCGTTTACTTCGGCGTCCACGACGGGGGAACCGGCGCTTTTCTTTTTCTCCAAGGCCCATTGTTCTTTGGCGCCGTCGATTTGCTGGAGGTTTCGAATGCACGCGCTTTGTTGGGCCTTTTTGCGGGCGCCGACGTAGTTGGGAACTGCAATCGCCGCGAGCAGCCCGATGATGGCGACGACGATCATGATTTCAACGAGGGTGAAGCCGTCCGGCTTCGATTTGATTTTCATAATGTTTTTTAACACCTGCGGCGCAGAAAAGTTGTTCGCGCAGGCGAACGTTGTTCGCAGCAAAACTGCATACAGGTTGTTCACCTCGTTGCCTGAAATGTTCGCGCCACGCTGGAGCGTGGCGGTCCCGGGGGATTGGATTGAGGCTTGAGGGAATGGGGGCGTGGCTTAGAATCGCGGGCATGTTGCCGATGTTGCTGGCGAAGGGTGGTTTGGTGATGTGGCTGTTGCTGGCCACAAGCGCGGTTGCGATTACGATTTTTATCGAGCGCGTGCTGCATTATCACCGCGCCCAAATTAATTCGGCGGAGTTCATCGCCGGGGTGCGGACGGTGTTGAAGCGGGATAATATTGTCGAAGCTCTTTCGATTTGCGATGCGACGCCGGGGCCAGTCGCGCGGTTGGTGAAGACGGCAATTTTGAATCGGGATCGCGGGCGGGAGGGGGTGCGGGAAGCGTTGGAGGAAGCGGGTTTGATCGAGGTGCCGCGCCTGGAGGAGAAGTTGAATGTGCTGGCGACGATCGCGCAGATCGCGCCGTTAATGGGTTTTCTCGGCACAATTTTGGGGTATATCAAAATTTTTGCGCGGCTGCAGGCGGCGGGGCTATACGCAAATGTGGGGCAGTTGTCGGAGGGGATTTGGGAGGGGCTGATTTGCACGGCGTTCGGGCTGGCGATCGCGATTCCGGGTTATGCGGGTTACAATTATTTGGTGAGCCGCGTGAATTCGATTGTGTTGGATATGGAAAAAGTTTCGGCGGAAATTTTGAATTTGGTGTCGGAGATTCGGCCGGGCAAATAGTCATGAAGTATCCACGGAACACGCGAATTTTTCGGGGGCAACTGGATGTGGCGCCGGTGGCGTGCGTGTTTTTTATGACGGCGCTGTTTTTGTTTTTGCATTCGTCGATTGTGTTCACGCCGGGGGTGCGGCTGGATTTGCATCCGAACACTTCGACGAATCGGCCTTCGCTCTATATCGATTCGGAGGATTTGTTCACGTTTGCCGGGACGCGGATGAGTCGCTCGAGTTTTCTGAAACATTTGCGCGCGGATTCGACCAAGGGACGGGCGCCAAACACGATTTTGTTTCAAACGGACCCGTCGGCCTCGACGAATGCGATCAATGATGTGCGGGCGCTGGCGGCGGAGTTGTCGATCGCGCTGGAAGCTCCTTCGACGCGGATCGAGTTGCCGGAGATTCCCGAGCAACCGGGCACGAAAGAGGCGTCGGTGATCGTGGCGGTGAATTTGAACGGGCAATATTTTTACGAGAATCAATTGGTGCCGGACGAGAAGACGCTGGAAGCGAAATTGAAGGAGGCGGTGGCAAAGTCGAAGGAGCCGTTGACGCTGGCGTTGCGGCTGGATAAGGCGGTGGCGGTGGAGACGTTTGTGAAGTTGAGCGAGATGGCGCGGAAGGCGAAGTTCGATCACGTGATTTTGGCGACGCGGCTGCCAGTGAAGCCCGCAAGCGCGACACCCGCAAACACGGCGCCGTTGCGCCCGCAATAATGGAATGGACGCGACAACGTTGGGTGGTGGTGGCGAGCCTGGCGCTGGCAGGGCAGATCGCGTCGATTTTTGCGCTGCACACGCGACAACGGATTTTGGCGCAACCGTCCGGCGGCGAGTTGAATCATTTCCCCGCGACGACGACGAATACCGCTTCCAGCGAAATGGAAGATTTGAATGATCCGTTGTTGTTCGCAGGGGCGCATCCGCACGGCTTTTCGGCGGCAGTTTGGTTGACCGCGCCAAAGGCGGATTATGCGCTGAGCAATTCGATTCCGGCGCCGCGTTATCTGGATTTCGAACGGGCGCCCACGAAATTTGGGAACGAAAACTCCGGACGTCCCCCCGAACCGCCGTTGCCGCTGTTGCAATTTGCCGTGGCGAAGCCGGCGCAAAAATCGGTTTTGTGGGTGGAAGGCGCTTTGCTGGAGCGCGCGCCGGCGAAGTTGCCTGAAGCGCCACCGCAATTTGGTTCGGACGTTTTGAGCAATACGGTGGTGCAAGTCGGGGTCCGGGCGGATGGTTTCCCGCTTTCGATGCGCGTGGTGACGGGCAGCGGTTCGCGCGGCGCGGACGATGCGGCGTTGGAAATGGCGCGCAAGATGCGGTTTGCGCCGTTGCCGATTAACCGTCAAAACGAGGAAAACCCGTTGCAATGGGGGCAAATGGTCGTGCAATGGTTCACGGCGGAACCGGCTTCGACGAACCGGGCGACGCAGGCGGCGGTGGTCACGAACGCGGCAAAACTATGAGCGTGGATGTCTTGATCGCGTTTTATGTGGCTTCTTTGCTTTTGACTCTGGGGTTTCTGGTTTTATATTCCGAACTTCGCCGGAAACGGTTCGAACCGCAGCCGAGCGAAGATCACATTTTTCGTTGTGGAAAATGTGCGTTCGTTTACACGGACGACCCGGATGTCGATCGTTCGCGCTGCCCGCAGTGCGGGTGCATGAACGAAGTCATCACGTTTTAGAGCGCTGAAGGCCAGAAACCGGAAGCAACCGAACAAAGAGAGAATTGAACTATGGGAATGTGGATTGGCCGCAACCGAAAAGCCCGCGTCACGTATGGATTCGATGAAATCGCCCTCGTGCCGGGCGACGTCACGATTAATCCGGCGGAAGTCGATACGACCTTCCAAATTCCGCGCCCGGATGGAAGCCATATCGCGCTGAAAATTCCGATCATCGCCAGCGCGATGGACGGCGTGACCGATGTGCCGTTCTGCATCGAGATGGGCCGGCTGGGCGGGCTCGGCGTGATCAATTTGGAAGGCGTGCAGACGCGTTATGAGAATCCCGCGGAGGTGCTCGGGCAGATTCTCAAAGCGGACAAGGACGAGGTCACGACGTTGATCCAGAAATTTTATTTGGAACCGATCAAGGAAGAATTGATCAGCAAGCGGGTGGCCGAATTGAAGGCGGCGGGCGTGCTGGCGGCGGTGAGTTCGATTCCGCAAAAGGCGGATCGTTTCGCCGCGATTGCGCAGGAAGCGGGCGCGGATTTGTTCGTGGTGCAATCGACCGTTTCGACGGTGAAACATATTTCCACGCAGTATAAATCGCTCGAACTGGCGAACTTCGTGAAGAGCTTGAAGATTCCCGTGATCATCGGCAACGCGGTGACTTACAAGGTCACGCTCGAGTTGATGGAGACGGGCATCGCGGGCGTGTTGATCGGCGTGGGGCCGGGGGCGGCCTGCACCAGTCGCGGCGTGTTGGGATTGGGCGTGCCGCAAGTGACGGCGACCGTCGATTGCGCGGCGGCGCGGGATTATCATCACAAGAAAACGGGACGTTACATCCCGATCATCACGGATGGCGGCATGAGCAAGGGCGGCGACGTTTGCAAAGCGCTCGCGTGCGGTTCGGATGCCGTGATGGTGGGGAGCGCCTTTGCGCGCGCGGAAGAAGCGCCGGGCAAGGGATATCATTGGGGCATGGCGACGCCGCATGCGAATTTGCCGCGCGGCACCCGCATTCGCGTCGGCATCAGCGGATCGTTGCGCCAGATTTTGTTCGGGCCCGCGACGGTGGACGATGGTTCGCAAAACCTCGTCGGCGCGATCACGACTTGCATGGGCAACGTCGGGGCGGCGAGCATTCGCCAATTCCAGGAAACCGAAATCATCATCGCCCCCTCGATCAAGACGGAAGGAAAATTATTCCAGACCGTCCAGAGCGTCGGGATGGGGACGCGATAATCGTCAACGACCCGGAAACCAAGCAGACTTCGTCGAGCGCGCCTTTGGGCGCGCTTTTTCGTTTGCGCCCGGCCGCCGGATAATTTTTTGGCGGATTTTTGGATTGGGGGATTTATAGAGGTGGAGATCGATATGACGGAGACGCATTTGCTGTTGAAGGAATTCGTGGAACGCCGTTCGGAATCGGCGTTTCGGCAATTGGTGGAGCGCTACATCAACCTGGTTTATTCGACGGCGTTGCGGCGGGCGCAGGGCAATGCGCACGAAGCCGAGGAGATCGTGCAAACGGTTTTCACGGACTTTGCCGCCAAAGCACATACCCTGGCCCGCGACTCGATGCTCGGCGGTTGGCTGCACCGGCATTGTTGTTTCGTCGCCAATAATTTTTATCGCGCCCGCGCCCGGCGCGCCGCCCGCGAAAGAGAGGCTGTTGCCATGGATGTTTTGAATCCCGAACCTTCGCCCTGGCTGGAGGTCGCCGGCGCGCTCGACGAAGCCATCGACCTGCTCGATCCAGCGGACCGCGACGCCATTGTGCTGCGGTTTTTCGAGAAGCGGGATTTTCGAAGCATCGCGGCGGCCATCGGCGGGACGGACAACGCCGCGCAAAAGCGAGTCGGACGGGCGGTCGATAAATTGCGGGAATTGCTGGCCAACGCCGGCGTCGTTCTGTCCGCATCGATCCTCGCTGAGTTGCTCGAGAGCCAATCAATCCAAGCGGCGCCTGCTCAGCTGGCGGAAACCGTCGCGGAGAATTCGTTTCCGCGTCCAATCAACGTTGAAGCGGCGGCGGCAGGAGGCGGGATTTTGTTCGCGTTGCTCAAAGTCGCCGCAGTCGTTGGGATCGTCAGCGCACTGGTCTATTACGCCACTATTCCAAAACCACAGGCGATGGACGCGACTCGCAATCGGGCTGAGGTCAACGAGGTGACTGCAAATGGGGTTGTCGCAGGACTTCCATCGGCTCCACAAGAAATGACGATTTCGAAATCGCCCGAAACCAATGTCGTTGCCGTCGGCGGTGGATTGGAGTTGGTAATTCTCGCGGCTGACACCGGCCAACCGATTCCAAATGCCGAGCTGGAATATTGGGATTTCCGAACGCGGAAAACGGCGCGGGCGAATCGCGCAGGTGTGGCCATAATTCCGGTGCGCACGAATGCGACTTCGCTCGAATTGACCACGCGGACGCCCGGCTTTGCGGACACGCGGCTGCAGTGGAAAACGGAGCGCGGCGACACGATTCCGGAGCGTTACACGCTCAAACTCGAACGCGGCGTCCGCATCGGCGGCAAGGTGATCGATGCGCGCGGCGAATTGGTTCCGGGCGCGAAGGTCGGCTTCAATCTCGATGCCGATCCGGAAGAATCGCTCAAGGTCGAGAGCCATGAATTCAGTTGGATCGAGGCGTCCGCCGAAGACGGGACCTGGGAATTGGACCGCATCACCGAACGGGGGTTGCGGCGCATTCGCGCAGGCGCGAGTCATCCCCAATACGCGTCGAGTCCATCGATCTATGGCGCGCAAGATTCGGCGGCGCTCGCGAAGATGCGGAATTTGCAATTCGAATTCACGTTGGGCGACGCGGTTTCGGTCAGCGGCTCCGTCGTGAATGAAAAAGGGGAGCCAATCGCGGACGCGGAGGTGTTGGTCGGGAAACGGGCGTTTGGCGACTCGCGCGAAGTCAAAACAGCGGCGGATGGAACCTTTGTCGCGCGCGGTTGCGTGCCGGGGAAAACCGTGTTGACGGCTTCCGCCAAAGGTTATGCCGCGACAACCATTGGCATTGAAGCGACCACGAATAGCGAACCGCACCGGTTGATTTTGCGGGCCGGCTTTGCGTTGCGCATGCGAGTGGTCGGACCCGAGGGAGAGCCGGTCGCGGGGGCGAATGTCTGGCTGAATACGATGGCGCGAATGAATCCCGACGATGACAAAGACCCCCTGGTGCAGGCGGAATTTGCGCCGCGAACGGACAAAGATGGCCGCGTCGAATGGAATGAAGCGCCGAAGGAAGAATTGACCTTCGACATCCACGGGACCGGCTACATGCGCAAGAACGAGGTGAAGATCGCCGCGAACGGAGTGGAACAAATTGTGAGGCTCGATCCCGCTTTAACGATTTCTGGAACGGTGCGCGACGCCGAGAAAGGCTCGCCCATTCCTAAATTCAAAATAATCACCGGCTGGCGAGATGAATACAATTTTCCGGGCGCGCCGGAACCACGCAACAATTGGAGTTCGCTCGATCGATATTGGTTTTCATTTTCGAACGGCAAGTTCGAAAAGACGCTGGAGGAACCGGTTATTTACGGCCGGGACAAAATCGCCTACGTCTTCAAAATCGAAGCCGAAGGGTATCGTCCCGAGATTTCGCGCGTGGTCAATGCCACCGAAAAGAAGGCCCATTTCGATTTCACGTTAAAGCCCTCGGCGGTTTCGAAGCTGACGATCCTGGGCGTGAATGGCCAGCCCGCCACGGATGTCGATGTCGTTTTCGCCGTGGCGAAGATGCCTGTGTCCCTGCATGGCACGGCATTCGCGCGGCAACCCGGCGCGCCGGTGCGACCGGTGGATTCCAAAGGCCAGGTGAACTGGGATGGCGACGAGGGAGTGGTGGCAATTCTTGTGGCCGGGCCGTCCGGGTTCGCGCGCGCGAAACCGGAGGAGGCGATGGCTACGAAAACAATTCAACTACAGCCGTGGGGCCGGGTCGAAGCCACCATCACCCGTCGAGGAAAACCGATCGCGGACTGGAAATTCCGGCTGGATTCGAAACCGACGGACACGGTCGTTTTGCGGCTCGACCAGGAATTCACCAATGATGGCGGGGGAAATTACTCGCTGCCGTTTGCGCCCTCCGGCGAGTTCGACCTTGCTCGCATGGTTCCCAACGGGGATCGATCCTTTTCGCACGCGCCGATTCGCCCGGTGAAAATCGAGCCGGGCCAAACGACGCACGCCGATTACAGCGAAAACGGAACCGTCGCGAAGTTGCGGGTCGTCTGGCCCTCGAACATTACGAGGATCCCGCAATACGCGATGCATTGCATGGCGAGCCGGACGCCGCCGGGTTGGTCGCCTGAATTGATGAAAGACCCAAAACTTTTGCAGGAATTCAGCCAACGTCCGGAAGTGAAAGCCGCCGCCGCGCAGTTTCGCGCATTGCCGCTTTCGCAATCGAGTCCGGGCGTCTGGACGTTGGATGGAGCCGAGCCGGGCGAATACTCGATCAACGTGTTTGTTTATCGGACCGATGGCGGTAAAATGGACCTGCCTATTATGGGCTTCATGACGGCAAATCTTCCCGAGTCGAACACCGACGAATGCGTTGACCTTGGCGAATTGGTTCTCACCGCCGCTCCGATCGTTCAACAAAATTAGGCGCGCCAAATCGGGACAATCTTGCGCCGTCGCGCGGCAGGATGTTCCGCGCCGGACCGTTCACATCATTGGTAAACGCGGACCCAGTCCACGTACATGTGTTGGGGGAAGACGGTGTTGCGGTTTGGGGCGCCGGGCCAGTTTCCGCCGACGGCCATGTTGAGCAGGATGAAGAAGGGACGATGAAATTCGTCCATGGTCGGCCAGAGCGTGGTATCGATGCTGGTGCGGAAGAATTCGACACTGTCCAGGCGCCAGATGACTTCGGTCGGCTGCCACTCGAATTCGAACACGTGGAAGCCCTGATAAAAGAATTGCGGGTCGGGCAGTTCGATGGGGCCGCTGCCATAAGAGGCGTGGGAATTGTTCGCGTCCCAATGCAAGGTTCCGTAAATAGTGTCATCGCGATTTTCGCCGCCGCCAATCATTTCCATGATGTCGATTTCGCCGCACTTCGGCCAACCGACCGAGGTGATGTTATCGCCCAGCATCCAGAAGGCCGGCCAAATTCCCTGGCCGTAGGGAAGCTGAATGCGCGCGGCGACTTTGCCGTAGGTCCATGAATGCAGGCCCTGCGTTTTGATGCGCGCGGAAGTGTATTTGCTTTTGTTCTTAATCGCGGTGATGACGAGATTGCCGCCCGAGACGGAGACGTTCGCGGGATCGCTGGTATAAGTTTCGAGTTCGTTGTTGCCCCAACCGCCGCCGCCCAAGTCGAAATTCCAGTTATTACGATCAAGCGAGGTTCCGTTGAATTCATCGCCCCAGACGAGGGTCCAGCCAGCGCCGGGGGTCCAATCCGCGGCGTGGAGGTTGGTGAGGGCAAAAAAGAATGAAACGAGAAGGGTCCAGAATTTGGGTTTCATGCCAGAGTGTTACCCGGCAACTGCTTTGAAGGTCAATCGGGGGAAAGCTTAGGCGAACTGCATTCGATGCAAGTTGGCATAGGCGCCGCCGCGGGCGGGATGGAACGCTATAAGAGGGAGGCGGAGCTAACTCTTTGGTTGAGCGTTCAGGACTTCCTGGGGGGTGATCGCTGAAATTCTGCTGTAACGGCGGAAGTCCGCAGCATTGAGTGTGATGATGGTGGTGAGTGCGTGGCTAAGCATCCAGGCCACCAACCTTGCGTCGTGAACCTGAACACCCACAACTGAGTGATCGGTTAATAGATTTCGCCAAATTTGATAGGACCCCGGGCCTTCGGGCCATATCGAACAGAAGCGTTCAATTAGGCGGATGCGACGCTCAGTTTCAAAGACAGAGAGCCCGTACCCTCCACGAGACGATGCCGGTCGAGTCGAGACATTCCAAAATTCCGCCATATTCTGGATTGCGACCGCAAATTCATGGCCCTTACGTCGCTCCTGCCAAAGCGCTCTGCGAATCCATTCGCAGTTTGGATCGGCGCGATTGAACAACCGAAGAAGCACTCCAGTGTCAATCAGGCAGGTCATTAGTCGTGATCCGAATAAATATCTGCTCGGCTGAATTGCTGGGGCAATGTTGGAAGCGCCTCCGAAGCTTCATCAAGAAATCGATTCCATTCTGCTTCGCTCTGGAAGGCAGTCTCGGA
>Ga0070686_100002243_pt1 | contig 10661 bp, 19 predicted proteins | sample KBSS23LmetaG_FD_65654 | JGI IMG/M metagenome (GOLD analysis project Ga0070686, IMG submission 65654) | Switchgrass rhizosphere microbial communities from Kellogg Biological Station, Michigan, USA - KBS S2-3L metaG | ecosystem: Host-associated > Plants > Roots > Rhizosphere ...
CGATCGGCGATGTGCGCGACGACCAGCGACCCTTCGTCGAGCCGCACCTTGTACAACGCGCTCGGCAGCGTTTCCATCACGACTCCGACGACGGCGGCCACGTGATCGCTCGGCTGCAGCCTTGCCGATCGCTCGGCTAAAGCCTTCGCGCTCCCACTGGCACTTCACGCGCGGTCAGGATCCATGGCCCGTCGGCGGTCACTGCAACCGTGTGCTCGAAGTGCGCCGACAACCCGCCGTCGCGCGTCACCGCGGTCCAGCCGTCGGCGAGCACTTTCACCGCCGGCTTCCCCGCGTTCACCATCGGCTCGATCGCCAGGACCATGCCCTCGGTGAGCCGCGGCCCGCGGCCCGGTTCGCCGTAGTTCGGGACCTGCGGCTCCTCGTGCATCCGCTGGCCGATGCCGTGGCCGACGAACTCACGCACCACCGAGAACCCGTAGGCTTCGACGTGGTGCTGCACCGCATGCCCGATGTCCGAAATCCGTCCGCCGACGCGGACCCGCTCGATCGCCTTGTAGAGCGACTCCTCGGTGACCCGCAGCAGCGTCGCCGCCTGCTCCGAGACCGCGCCGACCGGCAGCGTCACCGCGCTGTCGCCGTAGTAGCCGTCGAGCGACGCGCCGACGTCGATCGAAACCACGTCGCCTTCGTTGAGGATCCGGCGCCCCGAGGGGATCCCGTGGATCACCTCTTCGTTGATAGACGCGCAGATCGTCGCCGGGTAGCCGTGGTAGCCCTTGAACGCCGGAATCGCGCCCGCGTCGCGAATCATCTCCTCGGCAATCTCGTCGAGCGCCGCCGTCGTGACGCCCGGGGCCACGCGAGCCGTCAGCTCGGTGAGCACTTCGCCGACCAGCCGGCCGGCGGCGCGCATCTTCTCGAGCTCCGCGGCCGAGCGGCAGACGATCACGGACGCATCCCCCGTCCCCCGCCGTTGCCAACCGCTTCGATCGCCGCCGCGAGATCAGCGGCCACCTTGTCGGGCGGCTGCGCGCCGTTGACCGACCGGAACGTCGGCCGCACGCGGTAGTACTCGACGAGCGGCTCGGACTGGCGGTGGTACACCTTCAGGCGCTCCCGCACGACCGCTTCGTTGTCGTCGGCGCGCTGCACCATCCGGCCGCCGCAGCGCCCGCAGGCGGTGGTGCCGTCTCCGACCGGCGCGTTGGCGCCGCAGCTCTCGCAAATCATCCGTGTCGCCAGCCGCCGCACCAGCTCCGCTTCCGGGACGACCATGTCGATCACGATCAGCGGATCGCGCCCGGCCATGAGGCGATCGAGCTCGGTCGCCTGGGCGACGGTGCGCGGGAACCCGTCGAGCACGAAGCCGCCGGCCATGTCCTGGCGGTCGAGCCGCTCGCGCACGATCCCGATCATCACCTCGTCGCTGACCAGCTCACCGCGATCCATGATCTCTTTCGCCCGCAGTCCAATCTCGGTGCCGGCGTGCACCGCCTCGCGCAGGATGTCGCCGGTCGATATCTTCGGAATCCCGCGCGTGCGTGCAAACCGTTCCGCCTGCGTTCCTTTCCCGGCGCCGGGCGGGCCGAGCATCAACAAGTTCAAAGCCATATGGTCACGCGCCTGTGGTCTCCGACTCCGACTCGAAACTTGCGACTGCGACCTGCGACTTCCGACTTGCGACCTACGCTCTGCGCCCGCGAATCCGCGACTTCTTCATGAACCCGTCATAGTGGCGCATGATCAGCTGCGACTCGACCTGCTGCACGGTGTCCATCGCCACGCCGACCACGATCAGCAGCGACGTGCCGCCGAAGAAAAACTGGACGTTCATGCCTTCGGTGATGAACCGCGGCAGGTTGGCGTCCAGATAGTCGCCGATGAACGGAATCGGCGCCACCTTGAACCCGCTGATCAGGAAGTTCGGCAGCAGCGCGATCAGCGCCAGATAGATCGCGCCGGCCAACGTGATGCGGGTGAGAATCGTGTCGATGTACTCCGCCGTCCGCTTGCCCGGCCGGATGCCCGGCACGAACCCGCCGTACTTCCGCATGTTCTCGGCGACGTCATCCGGGTTGAAGATGATCGCCGTGTAGAAGTAGGTGAAGAAGATGATGCCGACCACGTACAGCAGGTTGTAGAGCGGCATGTTGAAGCCGAGCTGCTGCGAGACGGTGTCGGCGATCCGTCCCGGGAACGCCTGCGCGATCGTCGCCGGAAACGCGAGGATCGACGAGGCGAAGATCACCGGGATGACGCCGCCGGTATTCACCTTCAGCGGAATGTGGGTGCTCGAGCCGCCGTACATCCGCCGCCCGACGACGCGCTTGGCATACTGCACCGTCACCCGCCGGTGCGCGCGCTCGACGAAGATGATCGCCGCGACCACGATCGCCATGAACACCAGCAGGATCAGGATCCGGATCAGCCCGAGCTGACCGGTCCGCATCTGCTCGAGGGTCTGCAGCACCGCGCGCGGGAACCCGACGACGATGCCGGCGTAGATGATCAGCGACATGCCGTTGCCGACGCCGCGCTCGGTGATCTGTTCGCCGAGCCACATGATGAAGCACGAGCCGGTGGTCAGCGTCAGCACCGTCATCGCCCGGAACGCGAGCCCCGGATTCATCACCAGCGGCAAGCCGCCGGCGATCTTGGTCTGGCGTTCGAGGAAAATGGCGATGCCGAGCGACTGCACCACGCTCAACAGGATCGTGCCGTAGCGGGTGTACTGCGTGATCTTGCGTCGCCCCAGCTCGCCTTCCTTCGAGAGCCGCTCGAGATACGGCCAGACGACGGTCAGCAGCTGCAGGATGATCGACGCGCTGATGTAGGGCATGATGCCCAGCGCGAAGATCGTCACGCGCGACAGGTTCTGTCCGGAGAACATGTCGTAGAGGCCGAACATCGTCCCCTGCATCTGCCGCGACAGCTCGGCCAACGCGGCGATGTTCACGCCTGGGGACGTGATGTTGTGGCCGAGGCGATACACCGCCAGCATGCCCAGCGTGAAGAGCACGCGGTTGCGCAGGTCGGTGACCGTGAAGATGTTCTTCAGGCTCTCGTTCACAGCTGCTCCGTCGCGCCGCCCGCTGCGGCAATCTTCTCCGCCGCCTTCCCGCTGAACTTGTGCGCGCGCACCGTCAGCGCCTTCGCGATCTCACCCCGCCCGAGGACCTTCACTTTCGCGCTGCCGCGCGCCACGAGCCCGTGCTCGCGCAGCAGGTCCGGCGTGATGACGGTGCCCGCGTCGAAACGCAGGCCGAGCGTATCGAGGTTGACGACCTCGTACTCGACACGAAACGGATTGTGGAAGCCGCGCTTCGGGACGCGCCGGTGCAGCGGCATCTGGCCGCCCTCGAAGCCGCGCTTGAACTTGAAGCCGGATCGCGACTTCGCGCCCTTGTGGCCGCGGCCGGCCGTCTTGCCGTTGCCCGATCCCTGGCCGCGCCCGATCCGCTTCTTCGCGTGTGTGGCGCCCGACGGCGGACGCAGATTGTTCAACGCCATTGCCTACTCCACTTCGACCAGATGACGGACCTTGTGGATCATGCCGCGCGTGGCCGGCGTGTCCTTGAGCTCCACGGTGTGGCGAATCCGCCGCAAGCCGAGCGCCTTGACGACAGTGCCCTGGTTGTTCTTGAAGCCAATCGGGCTCTTGACGAGCGTCACCTTGACGGTGGCGCCTTTCGTATCCGTTCGATGATTCATACGTCCGACTCTCTCGAAGTCGGGGCTCGGGGCTGGGGGCTAGCCGTCACCGCGACAGCTAGCCCCAAGCCCCTAGCCCCGAGTTCCTGCTGCTTCCAGCTCCCCGATTTCCTTGCCTCGCAGCCGCGCGATCAGCGTCGGATCCTTGAGCGCGTCGAGGCCCGCCACGGTCGCCCGCACCACGTTGTGCGGGTTGGCGGAGCCGAGCGACTTGGTCAGGATGTTGGTGATCCCGGCCGCTTCGACCACCGCGCGCACCGCGCCGCCGGCGATGATCCCGGTGCCGTCGGGCGCCGGCTTCAGCAGCACGCTGCCGGCGCCGAAATTGCCGACCACCGGATGCGGGATCGTCGTCCCCTGCAGCGGCACGCGAATCAGGTTCTTCTTCGCCGCCTCGATGCCCTTCTTGATCGCCGACGGCACTTCCTTCGCCTTGCCGATGCCGAAGCCGACCACGCCGTGGCCGTCGCCGACGACGACCAGCGCGCTGAAGCTCAGGTTCTTGCCGCCCTTCACCACCTTGGTGACGCGGTTGATCGACACCACGTTGTCCTTGATGTCGAGCTGCGACGGATCGATTCGTTCACGCGTGCGCATTAGAACTCCAGGCCTGCTTTACGTGCCGCATCGGCCACCGCCCGGATGCGCCCGTGATAGAGGAAGCCGCTGCGGTCGAAGACCACCCGCTTGATGCCCTTCTCGATCGATCGCTCGGCGATCGCCGTGCCGATCGCTTCAGCGCCCTTGATGTTGCCGCCCTTGACGTCCTTGGCGAAGGCGCCCTTCAGCTTGGCGTCGATGGTCGAGGCCGAGACCAGCGTCTCGCCGCTCATGTCGTCGATCACCTGGGCGTAGATGTGGCCGACGCTGCGGAACACGCTGAGCCGCGGCCGCTCTTTCGTCCCGGCGATCCGCTTGCGCTGGCGCAGCTGGATGCGGACGCGGCGATCGTCTTTGGTTTTGATCTTCATCGTTGTCTCACGGTCCGGCTAAAGCCGGACACTACTTGGCTCCGGTCTTGCCGGCCTTCTTCTTGAGCACTTCGCCGGTGTAGCGGACGCCCTTCTGCTTGTACGGATCCGGCTTGCGCAGGCGGCGGATGTTCGCCGCCACCTGTCCGACCAGCTGCCGATCGACGCCGGTCACGGTGATGTGCGTCTGCTTGTCGATCGCGACGTCGATCCCCTGCGGGATGTCGAAGACCACCGCGTGCGAGTAGCCGAGCGCGAAGATTACCTGCTTGCCCTTGAGCTCGGCGCGGTAGCCGACGCCGACGATGTCGAGCTCTTTCTTGTAGCCGTCGGTGACGCCGGCCACGGCGTTGGCGACCAGGCTGCGGGCGAGGCCGTGAAACTTGCCGAGCTGCGGATCCGCAGTCGCGGTCTTCGCCACCAGCTGACCGTCGGCCATCTCGAAGTTGATGCCGGCCGGGAACGCCTGGCGCAGTTTCCCTTTCGGGCCCTGCACTTCAACGGCGTCGCCGGCAACCTTGACGGTGACGCCCTTGGGAATCGCGATGGGCTTCTTACCGATTCGTGACATGTTCGTTTACCAGATGTTGCAGAGCACTTCGCCGCCGACGCCGGCCTTGACGGCGTTGCGCCCGGTCATCACGCCGCGCGACGTCGTCAGGATGCTGGTGCCGAGGCCGGCGAGCACCTCGGGAACGTCCTGCTTGCCGAAATAGACGCGGCGGCCGGGACGGCTGATCCGCTGCACGCCGGTGATCAGGCGCTCGCCGTGCGGTCCGTACTTCAGGAACAGACGCAGCGTCCGGGTGCCGGCGGGCGCCTTGTCGCCCGACTCTTCGAGCACCTTGAAGCCCTGGATGTAGCCTTCGTCCTGAAGAATGCGGGCGATGTCGGCCTTGAGCCGCGACGCCGGCATGTCAACGCGCGTGTGCTTGGCGGTGACCGCGTTGCGGATCCGCGTGAGCATATCTGCGATTGGATCAGTCATCTCTCAACCTTCGCTATCAAGTCTCAACTGACTACCAGCTGCTCTTCGTCACGCCGGTGATGTCACCTTCGAGCGCGAGCTTCCGGAAGCAGAGGCGGCAGAGCGCGAACTTCCGCATGTAGGCGCGCGGCCGCCCGCACAGGTGGCAGCGGTTGCGCAGCCGGATCTTGAACTTCGGCGCTTTCTGTTCCTTGGCGATTTTTGCTGTCGTTGCCATAGTTTTCTTCGGTGTCTCGCGCGGCCGTGGCCGCGCCAGCTAGCCCCTCGCCCCCAGCCCCAACTCAGTTCTGCCGAAACGGCATGCCGATGAACTGCAGCAGCTTGCGCGCCTCTTCGTCGGTCTTGGCCGTCGTCACCACCGACACGTTCATGCCGCGCGCCTTGTCGACCTTCATGTAGTCGATCTCGGGGAACAGCAGCTGATCGCGCAGGCCGAGCGTGTAGTTGCCGCGGCCGTCGAAGCCGCGCGGCGACACGCCCTTGAAGTCGCGGACGCGCGGCAGCGCGATCGTCATCAGCCGATCGAGGAACTCCCACATCCGCTCGCCGCGCAAGGTCACCATCGTCCCGACCGGCATCCCCTTGCGGACCTTGAAGGCGGCGATCGACTTCTTGGCGCGCCGCGTCACCGGCTTCTGGCCGGTGATCCGGGCGAGCTCGTCGGCGCCGGTGTCGATGATCTTGGCGTTCGCCGTCGCCTCGCCGAGGCCCATGTTGACGACGACCTTCTGGATCTTCGGGACCGCCATCACGTTCTTGTAGCCGAACTCCTTCTGGAGCGCCGGGATGACTTCCTTCTGGTACTTCGCTTTCAGTCGCGCGTTCATTTGTCGACCACTCCCTCGCACTTGCGGCAGATGCGCACCTTGCGGCCGTCGCCGAGGATCTTGTGGCCGACGCGCGTCTGCGCGCCGCACTCGGGGCACACCAGCTGCACGTTCGAGGCGTGCAGCGAGGCCTCGCGCTCGACGATGCCGCCCTTGATGTTGCGGCCCGGGTTCGGCTTGGTGTGCCGCTTGATCATGTTCACGCCTTCGACGATCAGGCGGTTCTTGTCCGGGTTGACCTTGAGGATGCGGCCCTTCTTGCCGCGATCCTTGCCGGTGATCACCAGCACGTTGTCGTTCTTCCGAAGCGGTGTCGCTACGCGGGGCATTACAGGACCTCTGGCGCCAACGAGATGATTTTCATGAAGCGGCGCTCGCGCAGTTCGCGCGCCACCGGGCCGAATACGCGCGTGCCGATCGGCTCGTTGTTGTCGTTGATCAGCACCGCGGCGTTGCGATCGAAACGGATGTAGCTGCCGTCGCGGCGGCGCTGCTCCTTCACCGTCCTGACGATCACCGCTTTGACAACCTGGCCCTTCTTCACGGTGCCTTCGGGCGTGGCTTCCTTCACCGACGCGGTGACGATGTCGCCGAGCCGCGCGTAGCGGCCGGTCGACCCGCCGATCGGGTTGATGATGGCGATCTTGCGCGCGCCCGAGTTGTCGGCGACGTCGAGGATCGATCGCATCTGAATCATGACTGTTCTCCGAAGGCCTGGCGGGTCAGGCGGGGCGGGCGAGTCTGGCGGGTCGGAGGCATCGAATCCTCCGACCTGCCTGACCTGCCCGACCTGCCTGACCTGCCCGACCGAGCTAGACTTCCACCGCCTGCCGCACGACGCGCTTCAGCGCCCAGCGCTTGCGGCGGCTCTGCGGCCGCGTCTCGACGATCTCGACGATGTCGCCGGGCTTCGCTTCGTTCTTTTCGTCGTGGCACATGAACTTCGACGTCCGCCGCTCGGTCTTGCCGTAGAGCCCGTGCCGCACCTGCCACTCGACGGCGACGACGATGCTCTTCTGCATCTTGTTGCTGACGACGACGCCGGTCTTCTCGGACTTTTGAGACATATCGTTTCACTTCGCGGCCGGCTGCCAGGTCAGGCGAGTCAGGCGGGTCTGGCGGGTCGGAGAATTCTCTTCGACCCATCCACCGCTATCCGACCTGCCCGACCTGCCCGACCTGCCTGACCTACCCGACCCTCTTCGCGTTCTGTCGCAGCACCGTCTTGATGCGAGCCAGATCCCGCCGCACCAAGCGCAGCTTATCCGGCGCCTCGAGCTGTCCCATCGACTTCTGGATCCGCATGCGGAACAGCTGATCGGTGAGCTCGCGCTCCTTGACGCTCAGCTCGTCGTTCCCCATGTTGCGCAGTTCTGCCGCCTTCATTGCACCTTCTCCTGCGCGAAGCGGGTCGCGAACTTGGTGCGGATCGGAATCTTCGCCGCGGCCAGCCGCATGGCTTCGCGCGCTTCCTTTTCCGTCACCCCTTCCATCTCGAAGAGCACCTTGCCCGGACGGACGACGGCGACCCACTGCTCGGGGGCACCCTTGCCCTTGCCCATACGGGTTTCCTGCGGCTTCTTCGTGATCGGCTTGTCGGGGAACACGCGCACCCAGATCTTGCCGCCGCGGGCGATGAAGCGCGTCATCGCGACGCGCGCCGCCTCGATCTGGCGATCCGTCAACCAGCAGGGCTCGAGCGCCTTCAGCCCGAAGTCGCCGAACGACACATCGGACCCGCGCCACGCCTTGCCGGCCATGCGCCCGCGCTGCTGCTTACGGTATTTGACTTTCTTCGGCATCAACATCGTTCTGTATCCCTGCTGGTCGGGCGGGTCTGGCAGGCCGGGCGGGTCTGGCGGGTCGAATACTCGATGTAATCAACCTGCGTGCTGAACCCGCGCAAACTGGCCTAGTGCGATCCCTCCAACCTCACCCGACAACTCCCAGCCTGCGGGCCGTCCGACCTGCCGGACCCGCCTGACCTGCCCGACCCGCCTGACCTGTCCCGGCCTACGCGCGCGCCTGCGGACGACGCGGGGCGCGCTCTCTGTATTCCTCTTCGCGGCCGCGCTGCGGCACCAGGCGCTCTCCTTTGTAGAGCCACACCTTGATGCCGATCTGGCCGTAGGTGGTGTTCGCTTCGGCGAAGCCGTAGTCGATGTCGGCGCGCAGCGTCTGCAGCGGCAGCTGGCCGTGCAGGTACCACTCGGAGCGGGCGATCTCGGCGCCGTTCAGGCGGCCGGATACGCGCACCTTGATGCCGCGGGCGCCGAAGCGCAGCGCCGACTCCACCGCCTTGCGCATCGCGCGGCGGAAGGCGACGCGCTTTTCGAGCTGCATCGCCACCGACTCGGAGATGAGCTGCGCGTCGAGTTCCGGCTTCTGGATTTCCTGGATGTTGATGAAGACGTCGCGGCTGGTCTTCTTCTGGATTTCCTGCTTCAGCTTGTCGACTTCCGTCCCCTTGCGGCCGATGATGATCCCCGGCCGCGAGGTGTAGATGTCGATCTTGAGCCGGTTGACCGCGCGCTCGGTCTCGATCTTGGCGACGCCGGCGTGCGCGAAGCGCTTCTTCAGGCTCTGGCGCAGCGCCAGATCCTCGTGCAGCAGCTTCGCGTACTCACGGTTCGAGTACCAGCGCGAACGCCACGTCTTGTTGAAACCGAGGCGGAACCCAAACGGGTGAACCTTCTGGCCCACTGCTACTCCTTCGTCTCTTTCTGCTGCTGTTTCTTCGACGGCGTCGTCGCCGACTTCAGCGCGCGGGCGCGCTTCGGCCGCGGCGCATCGGCGCCCGGGGTCGTGCCGACGGCGACCACCCGTTCCGGCCGCTCCGAGACATGCACGGTGAGGTGCGTGGTCCGCTTCAGGACGCGGAAGGCGCGCCCCATCGGCGCCGGACGGACGCGCTTGGCCGACGGCCCCTGGTTGGCGTAGCACGCCGAGACGAACAGCCGATCGACGTCGCCGCTGAAGCCGTCCTTGTTCTGCGCGTTGGCGATCGCCGAGCGCAGCACCTTCTCGATGTCGGCGGCGATCCCCTTGCGCGTGAACTTGAGCGTCGCGAGGGCGCGGTTGACGTCCTTGCCGCGGATCAGATCGAGGACGAGCCCCGCCTTCTGAGCCGACGTCCTGACGTAGCGCGCGGTCGCTTCTGCCTGAATCATGATTCCCGCTCCTTAGCTCGACGCCCCGGCCGGCTTCGCGCCGCCGCCACCACCGCCCGCCGGTGCGCCCGGCGCGCCGGCAACCGCCGCGGCCTTTTCGGCGACCTTCGTCGTGTGGCCCTTGAAGAGCCGCGTCGGCGCGAACTCGCCGAGCTTGTGTCCGACCATGTTCTCGGTGACGTACACCGGGATGAACTTCTTCCCGTTGTGCACGGCGAGCGTGTGGCCGACCATCTCGGGGACCACGGTCGAACGGCGCGACCAGGTCTTGATCACTTTCTTCTCGTTCGCGCGGTTCATCACCTCGACCTTCTCGAGGAGATGCGTGTCGACGAACGGACCTTTTTTCAGAGAGCGGCCCATTTACTTCTGTCTCCGCTGAACGATGAATCTGTCACTGACCTTGTTGTTGCGCGTCTTGTAGCCCTTGGTCGGGAGGCCCCACGGCGACACCGGATGGCGGCCGCCCGAGGTTTTGCCTTCACCGCCGCCGAGTGGATGGTCGACCGGGTTCATCGCTACGCCGCGGACGTGCGGCCGCTGGCCGAGCCACCGGCTGCGGCCGGCCTTGCCGACCGAGACGTTCTCGTGATCGAGATTGCCGACCTGGCCGATGGTGGCGAAGCACTCCGTGTTGATCTTGCGGATCTCGCCCGACGGCATCTTGACCGAGGCGTACTCGCCTTCCTTGGCGACCAGCTGCACCGACGATCCGGCGCTGCGCGCGATCTGTCCGCCCTTGCCCGGCTTCAGCTCCACGTTGTGCAGCAGCGTGCCGAGCGGGATGTTCTTCAGCGGCAGCGCGTTGCCGGGCAGGATGTCGACGTTCTGGCCGGCGACAATCGTGTCGCCGACCTTCAGGCCGATCGGCTGCAGGATGTAGCGCTTCTCGCCATCGGCATACGTGAGCAGCGCGATCCGCGCCGAGCGGTTCGGGTCGTACTCGACCGTCGACACCTTCGCCGGGATGTCGCGCTTGTCGCGCTTGAAGTCGATGATCCGGTACATCCGCTTGTGGCCGCCGCCGCGC
>Ga0070686_100002244_pt1 | contig 10661 bp, 6 predicted proteins | sample KBSS23LmetaG_FD_65654 | JGI IMG/M metagenome (GOLD analysis project Ga0070686, IMG submission 65654) | Switchgrass rhizosphere microbial communities from Kellogg Biological Station, Michigan, USA - KBS S2-3L metaG | ecosystem: Host-associated > Plants > Roots > Rhizosphere ...
GGACAACGCACAAGCTGCTGTTCCTTTGCTGTATCAAGGTTCTTACGTTGGACTACTGCTGGTCCAGGGCGAAGGATCGCGAATTTGGGCTGACAACGAATTGCTGCTTCTGCACACAGTCGCAGACCAGTTGACTGTCGCAGTTAACCAGGCTCACCTGTTCGCTCAACTACAGGTTCAAGCGCTCAATGATGGGTTGACCGGCTGCTACAACCGGCGCGCCTTCGAAATGCAGTTGGAGCGTGACCTGCACCTGGCGACACGAATGCAGCAACCGCTGTCGCTGATCATGCTCGATGCTGACAATTTCAAGAAGATTAACGATCACTCTGGCCACGACACCGGCGACTGTGCTTTACAGATCATGGCTGACAGCCTTCGCGCAGAGTTACGCGCGGTTGACTCGGCGGCGAGGTTTGGAGGCGATGAGTTTGCCGTCATACTCCCGCAAGCTGATCTTGAGGGCGCCATGATAGTTGCGGAGCGCTTACGCAAGCGAATGTCTGAAACAGAGATTCCAGGCTACGGCTTCATGACTGCTTCGTTCGGGCTTGCAACATTTCCCAGACACGCTTCATCACGCGACACATTGGTAGTTGCTGCTGATCGGGCCCTCTATCACTCAAAGAGCAGCGGCCGAAACCAGGTGAGCGTCCCTCCTGAGTCTGATGATGACGGAACGTTTCTCGACGTTGATACCTTGCCTGGTATAGAAACGTCTGTCGAAGTCAACTAAATCGATTCAATAAGCAGCCGTTCGCGAACAGCGAGGCGACCTGCATCGGTCGCACTCGTCGTAGCAGGACGGCTTTGTAGATCCGGGTGCATTTGGCGTCTGAGCCTCAAATCGCGCATCATACATTTTCAAAAACTTGAAGCGTGGTCTCAGCTCGCCGGTCGTAATGGATGATTTAAAGAAATTTGCCCGTTATTTCGCTCCCTACAAGTTTGCGCTGGTGACGGGCATCGCCTGCATTCTCGCCTACGTCCTCTGTAGCCTCTACATCCCTTTGATTGTTGGCCAGGCCATTGATGCGAATTGGACACAAGTTAGCTGGTCCAAGTTGACCATAGCTGCGGGCAAGGTGCTGGGCACAAGCATCATTGGCGGCGTTTTTCTATTTCTTCAGCGGCGTATTTTGATCGGCATGTCGCGGAACGTTGAATACGACCTGCGTCGGGATTTCTACGCTCACCTCGTAGATCAGCCGCAGTCGTTCTTTCATGAGCATCGCGTCGGCGACTTAATGGCTCGCGCTACAAACGATCTCGCCGCTGTCCGCCAACTGGCTGGGCCAATGATCATGTACACGCTTCAGACCGTGTTCGTGGTCGTGCTGGTGCTGCCAATGATGTTCATCATCAATTGGTGGCTGACCACATTGTTGTTTGTGACGATGCCTTTGGTGTCGCTAACCGTTAAGTTCTTTGGTCAGCAAGTACATGTCAGGTTTGAAAAGATTCAGGACTTCTTTGCACAAATCACCGCGCGTGCACAGGAGAACTTCACCGGTGTGCGCGTGGTGCGGGCCTACGCGCAGGAAGATGCGGAGATAGCGGCATTCAATGAATTGAATTGGGATTACGCCGAGAAGAATCTGAGTCTCGTGCGGATCGACGCCATCATGCGCCCCCTCATGCAGTTTTTGATCGGGATTGGTTTTGTTCTGATCATTTGGGCAGGTGTTCCACTTGCGGTGCGCGGCGAGATCACCGTCGGCGAGTTTACTGTATTCAATATGTACCTCACGCGTCTCATCTGGCCTTTGATTGCTTTAGGCTACGTGGTGAATCTTTATCAGCGCGGCACTGCTAGTCTTAAGCGACTCAACGTGATTTGGCGGATCCAGCCGCTAATCACGAACGCACCAGGCGTAACGACTAAGCCCCCCGTGCGCGGCAGAATTGAGTTTCGCGATCTGACATTTAGCTATCACCAGGGCGATGAACCTGTCCTGCGAAATATCAACCTGACCATTGCTGAAGGACAAACGGTAGCTTTTGTCGGTCGCACCGGAAGCGGTAAATCGACGCTCGTTAATCTGATTCCACGCTTGATTGAAGCGCCGGCGAACACTGTCTTCATCGATGATGTTCCAGTCAACGAATATCCATTAGCGCAATTGCGCGGGAGTATTGGCTATGTCCCTCAAGAGACATTCCTGTTTAGCGATACTCTGAAGGGCAACATTGCATTCGGCGTCGAGAAGAGCCAAACCGCCGAGATCGAGTGGGCAGCGGAGATAGCCGGACTCAGCGAAGATGTTGGCGGTTTCCCGGAACACTTTGAGGTGCTTGTTGGCGAGCGCGGCATCACTCTTTCAGGTGGGCAGAAACAACGAACGGCAATCGCTCGCGCTGTTATGCGACAACCAAAGATTCTGATACTCGACGACGCGTTGTCGTCTGTCGACACGTATACAGAAGAAAAAATTCTCGCCCAGTTGCGTGGTGTGATGCGCGACCGGACGAGCTTGATTGTTTCGCATCGCATTTCAACCGTGCGAGATGCAGATGTGATTTGCGTGCTCGACGAAGGACAAATAATCGAACAGGGAACACATGACCAATTGCTCGCCCGGAATGGTGCGTATGCGGATCTGTACGAACGGCAATTGTTGGAGGAAGAGCTCGCGGCTACATAAGGAAGATGTCGGCAACAGTCAAACAATTTCATGAAGAAGAGGCCATCGGTAAGACGTACGACTTCCAGGTCGCTCGGCGTCTCATCCGCTATCTGAAGCCTTACATGCGTCAGCTGATCCCCGCCCTTGCCTTAACGCTGGGCTTGAATCTGCTTGGTGTGTTACAGCCGAAATTTACGCAGTATGCAATCGACTGGCACATTCTGCCCCGGAAACTCGAGGGCGTCGGATTATTAGTTGCATTGTATGTGGGCGTTCAACTTCTGCGATTGGTGTTCTCGTATTTTCAGGCGGTCCTTTTGAACACGGTCGGCCAGTATGTGATGTTCGACATCAGACGCGAGCTTTACGACAAACTGCAGCATCAGGAGATTGCTTATTACGATCGCAATCCTGTCGGTCGCATTATGACCCGGCTCACCACCGACGTTGATGCGCTCAACGAGCTATTCACTCAAGGCGTAACAGATCTACTCGGCGATCTGGTGATGATCGCCGCGATCATTACGATGATGCTTTGGATGGACGTGCGCCTCACTCTCGTAACGCTGCTGACAGTGCCGCTGTTATTCGCCGCAACTACCTGGTTCCGTAAAGGAGCGCGACGCGGCTACGACATGGTGCGTACGCGAATCGCACGTATAAATGCATTTTTACAGGAGCACTTTGCAGGTGCTCAAACAGTTCAGATCTTCAACGCTGAGGCTAAGTCGCTGAAGAAGTTTCACGGCATCAACGAAGAATACCGGCGCGCGAACATTGAAACGATCTTTTACTACGCGGTTTTCTTTCCGCTCGTAGATTTTATTGGCGCGGTCGGCGTCGCGCTGATCATCTGGTACGGCGGGTATCGCGTGATGCAAAACACGGCGGGTCACACCGTGCTCACATTGGGCGCGCTCGTCGCGTTTATTCAATACTCGGGCTTTCTCTTCCAGCCGATTCGCGACATTTCCGACAAGTACAACGTTCTTCAAGCAGCGGTAGTCGCCTCGCATCGAATCTTTCGCACCCTTGATTTGCCGATCGCTATTTTGAATCCCGATCGTCCACAAAAAGCCGGGCGCGCTCAGGGACGAATTCAATTCGAGAATGTCTGGTTCGCTTACAAGGGCGAAGATTGGGTTTTGAAAGACGTATCGTTCACGATCGAGCCGGGACAATCGGTTGCTCTCGTGGGTCATACGGGATCGGGCAAGACCACAATCACGAATCTGTTAATGAGGTTCTACGACATCCAGCGTGGCCGAATTCTTTTAGACGGCGTCGACATTCGTGATTGGGACTTAAAGGCACTCCGGCAGAATTTCGCTGTAGTGCTTCAGGAAGTTTTCCTGTTTAGCGGTACGGTTGAAGGGAACATTCGACTCGGGCGTGAAGAAATCTCGGAGGAGCGCGTGAAGTGGGCGGCGCAGGAAGTTCACGCCGATCGCTTCATCAGCCGACTTAAAGACAAGTACAAAGCAGAGGTAAGGGAGCGTGGAGCCGGGTTATCGGTAGGCCAAAAACAGCTGGTATCGTTCGCGCGCGCGTTAGCCTTTGATCCGGCATTGTTAATTCTGGACGAGGCCACTAGCTCGATCGACACTGAGACAGAGCAGTTGATTCAGCGTGCGATTGAACGTGTTATGCGAGATCGAACATCAATCGTCGTGGCGCACCGTCTTTCCACGATTCAAAACGCGGATCGAATCATCGTGTTACATCACGGCGAGATTCGAGAGCAGGGAACTCATCAGGAGTTGTTGATTCAGCGTGGACTCTACTGGAAGCTCTACAAACTGCAGTACGCTGACAGCAACATCGATGCATCAGTGACAGACAATCCCGATCGCGAACCAATCGAGCCAATTCCTACGCGGCTCCAGTTTAGCGAGTGATAGTGAGACCACCGACGTGAAGTCGGTGGTCTCCCGAAAGGCAGCACACCGTTTAGGCAGAAACTAAAAAACCACCGGTATGAAACCGGTGGTCTTTTATTTCGCTGGAAGTTGCGAAAGAGCTAATCTGTTTGAGCGACTGCACTCGAGCGAGCCTTCATTGGAACCAATCCCTCGAACGACTTGTAGATCTGCAAATACATCTGCGTCTCGCGCGGAATCAAGCTCTTCCAATCTTCTCCGCCGCGCTTAAGATAACCAGGAAGCTTGGCAGCGTTTGAATTGTAACCAGCGGCCATCAATTCGGGCATTGTCGCCACCTTCGCATTCATCGCGTACTTCACTTCGTCGTTCGCCGCGAGCTCATTCCAGGTGTCCTGCATGTAAAGGAGCATCGCCTGGAGTGCGTTTGAATGGTTGCGCATGGCCGTCACGAAATCCGGAATCAACCCGACTCCAGGATGTCGCTGCCGTTCGAGGTTGTAAGCCCAAGGAATCATCTGCACCATTCCACCGGCGCCGGCGGAACTCACGGAGTAGCGATACGTGTCGATCTCGTTCAGGGCGTAGAGCGAATAAACCTCATCGTAGAGAGCCAGACGATTCTCGTTTCTGAAGCGATCGTGATCGACGTGCTCAACGACGCACAAGCGTTCCGCAATGTTGATTAGGTCGTTTGAGATCACGACTCCCTTGTCGCGTAATCTCTTTGCGGCAAGATCCAACATGTTGCGGACATAACCTTGACCCGACTTCGTGAGGTCCGTCGACAAAAGTGCCGGGTGAGCTGACGTGTAGTAAGCCAGCTCCTTAAAGGTGCCACTCTTTTCAATCGGAAACTCAACGACCAGCGGATCGAGTGATCTCCCGTCCTGAGTAAATACGGTCACGGCCGTATTCACGCCATTCGCCCTGATGACCCGGATCGTCAGCGGTTCGCCGAGCGAACCGGTCGTCGTGATCTCAGAACCCTTTGCCAGGAACGTCTGCTTCGCGATCGTCGCGACGTGAATATGAGAAGTCTTTCGATCGAGTGCTGCGATATTCACGAATTGGATCGACGGAGAAGCCGTAGGCGTCATCGCCGTGGGCTGCGGTCGAGTCTTGAATAACCGTTTGGCCTCAGCGATACGAGTTTGAATGAGCGCCGGTGTTAGAAAAAGCGGCGCTACGTTCCCTGACGTCGCAGGGGCGGTTAACACGGGTTCCGGTACAGGCTTTTTGACTTCCGTAACCCCTGTCGGTACTGCAGGCACAGGCGTCGGTACAGATGGTGCTACTTTAGGCGCGGTCTGTTGAGTAGACCCAACAGCAACCGTCCGTGGTCGCACTAGCTTGTCGGTTTGGGTTGTTTGTGAGAGCGCTTGCCAGGACGCGCAGAAAACAACAAGAGCGGATAGGGGTGCAACTAGAAAACTTCTCTTCATTTTTACGCTTCTTCAGGAGAGATACAGGACAGATGCCCTGCCGGGGGCTGGCACGTGACCTTAGATTCGCCCAGTGGCAGTGTGGTTGTCAACAACTTTCTAAAGGGAGCATCAATCAACTCCGAATCCAATACTGACGACGGCAGTGATGTCTTTCTCGAGTGAAGAGGTGTCGTTCATCCCCGAATCCGAGACTTCATTCGATCCAGCCGGTGTTATTTGCAGGACGCCCATACGTGCGGTTTTTACTGCACCGATTGAACTGCCCGTGCTCTCGGCGATCTTTGCGGCGCGCGTTTTGGCGTCTTTAGCTGCTTCTGCCAGCATCTCGATCTTCAGATTGCCAAGCTGGGTGTAGTAGTACTCCGGCGCCATCGACTCGAGCAGAATACCCTGGTTGATTAACTCGGTAGCTTCGCGAGCAATCTTGCCGATTTTCTGAACGTCCTTTGAGCGGACTTCGAGCTCCTGTCGCAACGAGTAACCAGTGATTTCAGACGTTTCGCCTCCATCAGAAGTTTTCCCGTGAAGTGTCTGCGAGGAGATTGATGAGATCGTGATCTCGTCGTCACGGATGCCTTTGCTAATGAGATAAGCTTTCACTTTCGGAACAGCTTCTGAAAGCGACTTGTAAGCTTCCGACAGCACCGGTGCCTGGTAAGAAACGGCTGATGTCCACACGACGAAGTCGGAAGTAATTTGTCGTTTCGCGGATCCGGTTACCGTGATCGTCTGTTCTCCACGTTTGCCTTTAACAAAGGCCCAACTGCCTAATCCTGCGGCGATGATTATCGCCAAAGGAATGGCCAGGATAGCCAATAGGGGTTTGGAATTTCCGTTCATTCTGGGGGACGCTCCTTTCGGAATCTGAAATTTGAGCCTGACAATATACTGCCATCGAGCGCAAATGAGCCACGCCTTAAACTTCACGCCTTACGCAAAATGGGTGTCTGTGCTTTCAAATTAGGCAATATCACCGATGCGGAAGTTCCTGGCGCACTCTTATATTTCTGCGCTTGGTAAAGAACGCTTTACAGGAAACTAGAATAACGGTTATGGCGGAATAATGAACGAGAGTTACCCTGTTCGCTTTATGTGTCGGCCCACAGTCTTTTGGGCTTACGCGCCAACTCTGTATACTTGCCGTTCATTGAAGATGCCATCCTTGTTTTCGTTCCCGATACACATTGAAGGGAGTTAGTTATGCCGGTTTATCGTCCCACACTGCCGATCATGCTTGCGTCAGTGTTAATCGCAGGGGTACTCGCGATGCCGATGTTTTCGGTGGTGCGATCACAAAATTCGACAGGTGTTGCTCAACAGATGATTAAGACAAACAACTATCCGGTTGCCCGCAAAGGAGATCAGGTCGACGACTATCATGGTGTAAAGGTCGCTGATCCGTATCGCTGGCTCGAAGATCTTGATTCTGAAGAAACTCGGAGGTGGGTCGAAGAGGAGAATAAACAGACTTTTGCTTATCTCGCAGAGATCCCCGCTCGAACAACCATCAAAGAGAGACTTACTAAACTTTGGAATTTCGAGAAGTACGGCGTTCCGTTCAAAGAAGGGAACAGATATTTCTATTCTCGGAATAGTGGATTACAAAACCAGAGTGTTTTGTATTCTGTGAACTCGCTCGATGCTGAGCCACAGACTCTCTTAGATCCGAACACACTCTCGACCGATGGAACAGTCGCGCTGTCCGGCACTGCTGTTAGTAACGATGGGAAACTCCTCGCCTACAGTCTTTCTGCTTCCGGATCTGATTGGCAGGAGTGGAAAGTCAGGGATATCACTACTGGAAAAGATCTCACGGACGATCTGAAGTGGTCCAAGTTTTCGAATGCTTCATGGACGCGCGACGGCAGTGGATTCTTCTACGTCCGTTACGATGAGCCGAAAGGCGACGCGCTCAAGGACACCAATTACTTTCAGAAACTCTATTTTCACAAAATTGGTTTGCCTCAATCCGAAGACGTTCTTGTGTATGAACGGCCCGACCAAAAGGATTGGTTGTTCGACGGCAAGGTTAGCAAAGACGGCAACTATTTGATCATCACTGTCTCTCAGGGCACTGATGTAAAGTCGCGCATCTACTACAAAGACCTCCGGACGAAAGATGCTCAAGTTGTAAAGCTGCTCGACGACTTTGATGCAGCGTACGTGTTTATTGGGAATGATGGCCCACGTTTCTGGTTCCAAACGGATGTTGGTGCACCTCGTGGAAAGATCATTGAGATCGATACCGCAAAGCCGGAGCGCAACAATTGGAAGATCCTTGTTCCCGAAACCAAAGAGACACTACAAGGCGTGACGGTGGTGGACCATAAGTTCATCGCGAATTACCTGAAAGATGCCTACACGCAGGTCAAGATATTCGGCTCCACGGGCAAGTTCATTAGAGAGGTTGAGTTCCCCACAATTGGATCGGCTGAAGGTTTTGGTGGAGAACCTGATGAACGAGAAACGTTCTATTCATTCACCGGCTTCACCACGCCGACGACGATTTATCGCTACGACATGGAGACAGGGAAGAGCACCGTATTTCGTCAACCACAAGTAGACTTCAATCCAGCGAACTTTGAAACCAAGCAAGTGTTCTATGCAAGCAAGGACGGCACAAAGGTGCCGATGTTTATTACATACAAGAAAGGGCTGAAGCTCGACGGAAACAATCCGACGTATCTTTATGGCTACGGCGGCTTCAACGTTTCGCTGACCCCCGAGTTTTCTGTCGGCATGGTGGTTTGGATGGAAATGGGCGGCGTCTTCGCTGTACCCAATCTTCGCGGCGGCAATGAATACGGTGAAGAGTGGCACCAGGGTGGAATGAAGTTGAAGAAGCAGAACGTCTTTGACGATTTCATTGGCGCTGCTGAGTGGTTAATTGCAAACAAGTACACGTCAACTCCGAAACTCGCCATCTCCGGTGGTAGCAATGGCGGCCTGTTGGTAGGCGCTGCTTTAACTCAGCGGCCAGACTTATTCGGCGCCGCGTTACCAGCAGTCGGTGTGATGGATATGCTTCGGTTTCAGAAGTTCACGATTGGTTGGGCTTGGGTCTCAGATTACGGTTCATCCGATAACGCTGAAGAGTTCAAAGCTCTCTACGCGTACTCGCCGTTGCACAACATCAAACCCGGCACTAAGTATCCGCCGACGTTGGTGACGACAGCGGATCATGATGATCGTGTATGGCCGGGTCACAGCTTCAAATTTGCTGCGACGTTACAAGCCGCGCAAGGTGGACCAGCGCCTGTGCTGATTCGCATAGAAACGAAAGCGGGGCATGGAGCAGGAAAACCTACGTCGAAGATTATCGAGGAGTCAGCGGATCGATATGCGTTTCTCGTGAGGACGTTGAATATGAAAACGAACTAAAGGAAAAACGCGGTAGCGTCGGGTCTCCGTGCCCATGATCGAGTGAGGCGGAACGAGACCGGACGCTACCGCGTTTCGGTACTGACTGTTTTTCATTGCGACCACGGCGCAGGTTTGCGCACCCACCGGAACTTGCGCAGTTCTTTGAGAAGACCTTTATCGAGAGGCCCTTCGTCACTGGCTTCGATATTCGCCTCCACGTGTCGAAGTTTCCGCATGCCGGGAATAATTGTAGTCACATCCTCATTTGAAAGAATGAACCTTAGCGCGAGTTCTGGCATTGTGATCCGGGTCTCGTGTTCGCGGTTCCACTGCTCGAGAAGGCTTTTAACCTGATCAGCTTTCTCAACGCTCGGTATCAAATTCTCGGGAACGAAATACGTATTGCGCCAATCGCCTTCTGGCCACGTGGTGTCTTTCGTTAGAGTCCCCGTCAGCGTTCCTTCATCGAACGGTACGCGCGCAATCACCGCAACACCCATTTCCCGACAAGCAGGAAACAGTTCATCCTCAGGATTCTGATCGAAGATGTTGTAAATAACCTGGACAGAGTCGATCTGTCCCGACTTCACAGCGCGGATCCCATTCCACGGCTCCCATCGATTGATGCTGATGCCAATACCCTGGATCAGTTTCTGACTTCGGAGGTCATCGACTTTGTAGAACCAACGATCGTCGCGCATCCAATCGTCATTCCATGTGTGAAACTGGATCAGATCGAATTGATCCAGCTTCGCGTTTTCTAAACTGCGATGCACATACTCTTCGACGTGATCCGGAGGGTACGAATCCTTCAGAGTCGATTCAGGTAAAGCAGGCCACTGAAGGTTCTTAGGGGGGATTTTGGTGGCGGTGTACAGCCGTTTGCCGCTGTTGCTTTTTACGGTTTGGCCCAGGAGCTTTTCGCTGTGGCCGCTGCCATAGGCGTAAGCTGTATCGAAGAAGTTGCAGCCGAGATCCGCAGCAGCTTGAAGTGATCGAAGTGATTCGTCATCGTCGGAGTTGGTCCAACTGCCCATACCCCACATGCCATAGCCAATTTCACCGACTTCCCAGTCAAGGCGTCCGAAGCGTCGATATCTCATGTGGCCAATATATCAAAGATGTTCGGCAGGCTTCATCAACCCGCGCCAGTATCAAACTCAAACCTCACAAAAATTGCTCAACAGATGTCCGATACGCTTTAGCTTGTCATAACTGGCGCAAGATTCAACTTACTTCGCAGTAGTCGCCACCGGCACTCACGACAAGCTTAAGAGTCTCTTGCAGAATTCACGATCGATGCCTCGGCCTTGCGCGGTAGCTCACGTTCGCAGCTACGACAA
>Ga0070686_100002245_pt1 | contig 10660 bp, 7 predicted proteins | sample KBSS23LmetaG_FD_65654 | JGI IMG/M metagenome (GOLD analysis project Ga0070686, IMG submission 65654) | Switchgrass rhizosphere microbial communities from Kellogg Biological Station, Michigan, USA - KBS S2-3L metaG | ecosystem: Host-associated > Plants > Roots > Rhizosphere ...
CCGGCAGGCCATGCCGTTGTCGCAGGTGCCGCAGTCGATGCTGCCGCCGCAGTTGTCCCCGACGACGCCGCAGTACTGCCCGCCCATCGGCTTGCAGTTGAGGCGATTCGTGCAGGCCGACGCGGGGATGCCGCAAACGCCCGTGATGCCGGCGCGCCCGCAGGTCTGGGGCGCGGTGCAGGTCTGGCAGTCGAGCGATCCGCCGCAGCCGTCGCCGATCTTGCCGCAGTACTGACCGCCGGCCGGAATGGCGCACTTCAGCGGGTTGCAGCCCGCCGGCACGCACAGGCCGCCGCTGCAGACGTTGCTGCCGGAGCAGTTTCCGCAGTCGAGCTCGCGCCCGCAGCCGTCGCCGACCTTGCCGCAGTACTGGGCGCTGCCGCCCGAGGTGCAGGTGATCGGTGTGCAGCTCGGTCCACCGATGCAAATGCCGGGCGCCGTCGCGCCGCCGCTGCAGGTCGCGTCGCCCGCGCAGGCTCCGCAGTCCAGCTTCTGTCCCTTGCAGCCGTTGCCGATCGTGTTGCAGTACGTGCCGCCCGCGGGCGTGCAGGTGTAGCTGGGCACGCAGGCGCCGCCCGCGCCGGTCGTTCCCGCCGTTCCGCTGCCGATGACGCCAGCGGCCCCCGTCGTGCCGCCGCTGCCGGTGCCGGCCGTCCCGCTGACCGGATGGTCGGCGCCCGCGTCGGTGCCCGACGTGCCGGCCGAACCGGACGTCGCCTTGACGCCCGCCGAGCAGCCCATCGCCAGCGCGAGGCCGGCGATCATCAGGGCTGAAACTTTTCTTTCGGACATGGAGGTTCTCCTTTTGCGGATGCGCGACGAAAGCTAGGGGCCGCCGGCCCACTCCACGGCGGCCATGAGGAGCTTGAAACCATCGATGGTCAGGTCCTGGATGGAGTCGACCTTCACGCCGAAGCCGACCCGGCGCGCCGCCGCGGTCCCGGTCATCAGCGCCGCGTTCTTCTCGTAGGCGAACTCCACCAGCTGGGTCGCCTGACCCATGATCGAGGTGACCTTCACCGCCGACGCGGTGGGCGTGCCCCAGTAGAGCGAGGTGCTGCGGCTGTCCAGGATCATCTTGAAGCCGACGCCGCGCATGACGTCGGAGTCGAGCGCCGCGTTGGTGTCCACCAGCGTGACCATCGTCGTGCTGGAGACCGATCCCTTCCCCGACGAGCCGGTGATCCAGCCGAGGTTGCTGTACGCGGAGTTGCCGAACACGATCATCGGCACCGCGACGTCCTTGAAGATCGGGACGAAGTCGCCGGAGCCGGCGCTCGACGAGACGAGCACCAGGTTCTGGCCGTTCGCGATCGTGGCGGGGCCGGTGCTCGGCCCGACGGTCACGATCATGCCGCGGTTCTCCAGCGTCAGCTTGAGGATGACCTCGCCGTCGTCGAGGCTGCTCGGGTTGTCGACGACCAGCAGCGCCTTCCGGCCGTTCAGGTTGACGGGGTCGCCGCCGGAGCCGCCGCTGCCGGTCGTGCCCGCGGTGCCGGTGGTGCCGGCCGTCCCGACCGTTCCGCCCCGGCCCGCCGATCCCGTCGTCCCGCTGCTGCCGGCGCTGCCCGTCGTTCCGCCGCGGCCTGCGGAGCCGGTCGTGCCGCTGCTGCCCGCGCTGCCCGTCGTTCCGCTGCTGCCGGCCGCGCCGGTGACGCCGGCCGATCCGGTCGTGCCCGCGGTTCCCGTCGTGCCCGCCGTCGCCGCCGATCCGGCCGCGCCCGTCGTCCCGGCCGAACCCGTCGTGCCCGCGCTGCCAATCGTTCCCGCCGAACCGGTCGTCCCGGCCTGGCTACCGCCCGTCCCCGGCGATCCGCCGCCGCCGACGTCCGTCGCGCAGCCGAGCACCGGAAGCGCAACAGCAAGGAAAAGCCAGGAAAGTCGCGGGACACCCGTCATGCGCGAAGAGTGTCCGCAGGCCCCCGGCGCGGTTCTTTGATGGGAACCCCAAAGGGGTTTCTACCCGCACAAACGTTTCTCGACGGAGGCGTCAACGCGACGTCCCCAATAGGGAGTCGTCGGACCTACATCAGCGGCGTCGCGCCGGTCAGAGGCGGGCGCCCGACGCGAGGCTGACGAGACCCATCACGATCAGCGCGCCGCCGACGCCCATGAGGCCGACGAAGGCGACCGTCGCGCTGCCTGTTCCGCCCGCGTGCGACGCCAGCGTCGGGAGCAGTCCGCCGAGCCCCAGCGCCGCGCCGGACGCGATCTTGACGATGCCGCCGCGGCGGTTCCCGGCGCGGAACGACTCACCGCAATCCCTGCAGACGTCGTTTTCGACCGGCCCGGAGCAGGTCCCGCACCGGGGCGCGCGCGATTCCGGCGGCAGGTCCTTGAACATCCCTGCGAGGATGACGGCGGTCTCGGCGGGCGGTGAGATCCAGAGGACGACGTGCTTGCTGCCGGGACCGCCGGCCATTCCGAAGTTCACCCGGAACCGGCCCTGGGTGGCGAGAACGTCGACCAGCTCGCGCAGGTCGCCCCACTTCGCGGCCACCGCACGGCCGCCGTGCGACTTCACGGCCATCCCCGCACTCGAGATCTCCAGCACCGCGTTGCCGTTGAAGGCCTGTCCTTTCCCCATCATGCCCATGACGGACACCGGCGTGCTGAACGGGCGCGTCTGGACGAGGTGGTCGCGCGACACGGGCGGAAAATCCTGCACGTACTTGGCGCGGATGTCCGCGGCGCCGACCGATCGATAGACGGGCTCCTTCGCGATCAGCTCTGCCTTGAAGGCGGCGAATGTCGGTCGAGGACCGAGTTGCAGCATGGCACAACCGTATCAGCGGTCGAGCAGGAGGTACAAGCAGGGCCGGCACTGATTGGGACGCTCGTGGTTAGCTTTTTCGATGGAGGTGGGTCATGGCGTGGCGTTGGCTGGTCGTTGTTTCTTGTTTGGGGGTGGCGCTTCCACTGGCCGCGCGCGCGGACGAGTTGCATGCGCCGAAGAACGTGAACGCCGAACCGCACACGGCGCAGTCGGCCGCGATGGCGACGCGCGCGGCGGTCGCTGACATGAACGGAAATCCGGAGGCGGCGCTGAACCTCGCCAACCAGGGCATCGGCGCCGATCCGCGTGATCCGTGGAACTACTACAACAAGGGCATGGCGCTCTCCGAGCTGCGCCAGACAGACGCGGCGATCGCGGCGCTGTTTGCGGCCGAGAATCATTTCGCGGCGAACGACAAGTGGGGGCGGTCGATCGCGAAGTACGGACGCGCCCATGCGTTCGCCGTGGCGGGGCGGTGCGTGGAGGCGAAGCGCGCCTTCGAGGAGTACGCGGCCTTCGTGGACAAGGACGATCCCCTCGCGGCAAAGATGGCTCGCCGTTACGCGGCGGACTGCAACTCGCCCGCGTCGCCCGCGCCGTCCGCGCCCCGGCCGCCTTCGCGCTGACCGGTTGTCGACGGGGAGCGCGGGCGCTATGAATCGTCCGCGATGAAACCCGCTTCCGCCGCCGCCGCCGTCGTCACGCGGGGCGGCGGCATCGAGGCGTGGCACGAGGCCGCGGTCGCCGTCGTCGACGGAAGCGGCCGCGTGATCCGGGCGCTGGGAGATCCGGAGCTGGCCACCTTCACACGCTCCGCGATCAAACCGCTGCAGGCGCTGCCGCTCTGCCTGACCGGAGCGGCCGACGCGATCGGCCTGGACGCCGAGGAGCTGGCGCTCGCGGCCGCGTCCCACGATGGCAGCGACGTTCACCGCGCGGTCGCCGAACGCATGCTGGGAAAGGCGGGCGGGCGCGTCGCGGATCTGCAGTGCGGCGCGCACTGGCCGATCGGCATGCGCACCGCCGGCCAGCATCCGTGCGCGGGCGAGGACCGCGATCCGCTGCGCCACAACTGCTCCGGCAAACACGCGGGGTTCCTCGCGGTGGCGCGCACGCTGGGCGTTGCTTTCGATCGTTACCTGGACCCGGATTCGGCGGTTCAACGCGCGGTCAGGCGCGCGGTCGCCGATGCCTGTGAAATCGACGACGCCAGCCTGCAGTCCGCGACCGACGGCTGCAGCGCGCCGAACTTCGCGATGCCGCTGTCGGCGCTCGCGCGCGGCTTCAAGAACCTCGCGACGCGCGGCCCCGCGGGCGCGCCGCTGGATGCCGCCCTCGCCCGTGTCCGCGGCGCGATGCAGGCGCACCCGTTGATGGTGTCGGGCGCCCAGCGCTTCGACGCGCAGCTGATGCGTGCCTTCGGCGGCCGCGTCGTCTGCAAGGGCGGCGCTGAGGGCCTCGAGGCGATCGGGTTCTCCGACCCGCCGCTCGGCATCGCCGTGAAGGTGCTGGACGGGGGCGAGCGCGCCGGTCCGCCGATCTGCGTCGCCGTGTTGCGGGCGCTCGGATTGATCGCCGGTGAAACACCCGAACCGCTGGCAGGCCGAGAACGCCCGGTTCTCACGAACCACCAGGGTCTTGAGACCGGCGCAATCGTCGCCAGCGTCAAGCTTGAAACCCTGTCCGGCTAGTCCGTGCCCGCGTCGGGGGCGCCGCCGTCGAGGCACTGGACCAGCGGTTCGGAACCCTGGCTGCACTTCGGGAGCGTGAAGCCGCCCGACGGGCCGCCAACGCAGTCGGTGCCGTCGAAGCCGGCGATCACGACGGCCACAAGCATGCCCGTGTTGGCGTCGTAGTAGTAGGTCCCGGCAACGTCCGTGACGGCCACCGTGACCACGTGGTAGCCGCCGCATTCGGCGCGGCTCGGGGGGAACTGCGCGGCGTCCGAGCAGAAGAAGGCGTCGTTCTGCGCCTCCGCCCAGGTGAGCACGCAATTTCCGGGCGTGGCGCAGTACTGCGCGATCGAGTTGTGGCACGCCAGCCTCTTCGAATCGCTGCAGGCCGCGAGCAGGCCGAGGGTTGCGACCAGAAAGACGAGGGGGCGGCGCACGCCCCGATCATAGTCATCTGCGGGCGCGGAGCCAGCGCGATGCCGCGTCCCGCTGCGCATCCGCCAGGGCGGCGCAGCGCAGCCCCTCCTCCACCGACTGGCGCAGGTCCTTCTCGACCCCTTCCAGCTTCGCCGCGCGCGGCTTGAAGGACGCCTCGGCGGCGCGCACCCGGGGCGCGTCGCACAGCGCGGAAACGGGGCGAACGAGGCGGCCGATGATGAATGCGGGGAACAGGCGCGCCAGCTCGTCGAAGTGGCGTTCGATCCAGGCGCTCACCACGTCGCGCCCCGCCGGGCGCAGGCCGATCCACGGAAACAGGTAGCGAAGATCCTGCGCCTTGATGGTGCCGTCGAGAACCAGACCCAGCGTGCGCTCGATCAGCGCCGGATCGTCGAAGCCGGCAAGCCCCGCCAGCGCCAGCACGCGCACCTCGGGTGTCGGCGGACGCAAGACGACGCCGCGCAGCCGGTCGAACAGCGCCGCGTCGCCGCGCTTGGCCGCCAGAGGCAGCGCGATGCGCGCCAGATCGGCGTTGCCCGCCGCCGGCGCGTCGAGCCACTCCCGAGCGCGGCGCCCCGCCTCGGCGAGCGTCGCGTCGTCCTGGCCCAGGTCTCCGAGCGTGATCAGGATGGCCTCGCGCATGAAGCGCTCGTCGTCGGACTGCGTCTCGCCCGCACGCCACCCGAGACGCCGGGCGGCCAGGCCGCAGAGCGCCCGAACGAAGCGAGCGAAGGCGGGGCGCGCGTCGTTCGTCACCAGCGATCGGTCGATCGATCGCAGCGCTTCCAGCATCTCCGTCCAGACGAGTCGGCTCCCGTCGTTCTGGAACCGCAGGCAGAGCTCGACAAACGCGGCGACCGAAAGCTGGCCGGCGCGCACCGCCGCCCACGCGTTGCTGATGACCCCGAAGCGCTCGCGTTCGGGTAACCGGCCGATGAAGGGCACCAGCGCCTTCAGCTCCGCCGGCCCCATCGCGACGCGGTAGTAGCCGGCCTCGCCTGCGTTTGCATAGACGAACGCCGGACAGGCGGCGCCGGCCGCGAGCTCCAGCGTCCCCTCCCGCTCGGTCAGGACGGTGCACGCCTTTTCGGCGGCGCCCGGCTTGTTCGCGCCGACGCTGACGCAGACTGGGACGTGCCAGGTCGCCCCGCCTTCGGGCGCGGGGCGCTCCAGCGTGCGGTATTCGCGCTGGCGCAGCGTCACCACCGGCGGCTTGCCCTTCTCGCACGCGACGCGCGCGTCGATGATCGGAAAGCCGGTCTGATCCGTGAAGCTGCGCATCACGCCCGCGACGTCGCGCCCTTCGCTGGCCTCGCCGAGCGCCGCGTACAGATCGTCGGCGGTGGCGTTGTGCCATTCGTGGCGCTGCAGATACCGGCGCAGGCCGGCGCGAAACACGTCGGGCCCCAGCCACGCCTCGGTCATCGCCAGCACCGCCCGCCCCTTGGCGTAGGTCACCGAGTCGAACGCCTCCTGCGCCTCGCTGCTGCTGCGGACCGGCTGCCGGATCCGGCGCGCGGTCGCCAGCGAATCGTCACCCATCACCTGTGACTTGGACGCGAGCGACTGCACGCGCGCGGCGGTCTCCGGGCGCCAGGCGTCGACGATCTCGTCGGCCATGAAGCTGGCGAACGCCTCGTTGAGCCACAGGTCGTCCCACCACGACATGGTGACGAGGTCGCCGAACCACTGATGCGCGGCCTCGTGCGCGATGAGGATGGCCATGCCGAGGCGCGCCGCGAGCGCCGCGCGGTCGCCGAGCAACACGCGCTCCTCACGGACGGTGATCAGACCGGCGTTCTCCATCGCGCTCGCGCCGAAGCTCGGCACCGCCAGGAGATCCAGCTTCGGGTAGGGGAACGGGCGGCCGAAGTAACGTTCCAGCTCGCCCAGCTCGGCGCGCGCCGTCGCCAGCCCCGGCCCGCCGAGGACCGCCTTGCCCGTCGTCGCGATCAGGCGCAGCGGCACGCGGCCCGCTAGCCCCTCGCGAATGTCGAACGCGCCGACCGCCAGCGCGACCAGGTAGGTCGGTAGCGGCGGGGAGGCCGCGAACTCGAAGCGGGTAAGCGCGCCGTTGGGTTGGCGGCCGACCTCGGGCATGTTGGACAGCGCGACCGATCCAGGCGGGACCGAGACCGCCAGCGTGAACGGCGTCTTGAAGCCCGGCTCGTCGAAGCAGGGAAACGCCCGCCGCGCATCCGTCGGCTCGAACTGCGTGAACGCGTACCAGCGCCCGCCCTCCTGCACGCGGTAGAGCCCGCGCAGGCCCGTGGCGAACGGAGCGTCGTATTCGATCTCGATCGTGGTCTCGCCGGGCGCGAACACGCGGTCGAACGCGAGCACCAGCTCCTCGGGATCGTCCTTCGACCCTGCGGCGCGCCGCATCTCGATCGTCGCCGGCAGCCGGACGTCCGGCGCGACGAGCGCCGCGCCTTTCACGTTCAGACCGCGCGCGTTCATCACGACCGCGCTGGTCGGATCGTCGATCCGCATGTCGATGCGCGCGCGCCCGGAGAAGCGCGACTGCGTCGGATCGACGACCAGGTCCAGCGCGTAACGCGTGGGGTGCGCCCGGCGCGGAAGCCGCCCGTCGGCGCGGGGCGGCGGCGCGCCCCGGCGCGCAACATTGGGATCGGGCCCCCGCCCGCAGGTCGCGCCGATCAAGAGAAGGATGAACGTGACCGCGCGCCGGCGCATCGCCGACGGAACTATACGCATTCGGCGACGGTCAGCTACGACGATGCGAGTTGGCGGAGGACGTAGTGGAGAATGCCGCCGTGCTGGTAGTAGGCGATCTCCTGGGGCGTGTCGATGCGGACGGTCGTCCGCAGCTCCCTGGTCTTGCCGTCGGCGCCGGTCGCGCGGACGGTCAGCTCGCGCCCGCCCGCGAAGCCGCCCTCCAGCAGCTTCGGCAGGCCGACGGTCTCGTAGACCTCCTCGCCGGTCAGGCCGAGCGACGCCGCGTTCTGGCCGGCCGCGTACTCGAGCGGCACGATCCCCATTCCGACCAGGTTGCTTCTGTGGATGCGCTCGTAGCTCTCCGCGATCACGAAGCGCACCCCCAGCAGGCGCGGCCCCTTCGCCGCCCAGTCGCGTGACGAGCCGCTGCCGTACTCCTTGCCGGCGAGGATCACGAGCGGCACGCCCTCGGCCGCGTACTTCTCGCTGGCCTCGAAGATGGACATCGGCGCGCCGTCGGGCAGATGGCGCGTGACGCCGCCCTCCGTGCCCGGCGCCAGCAGGTTCTTGAGGCGCACGTTGGCGAACGTCCCGCGCACCATCACCTCGTGGTTGCCGCGGCGAGCGCCGTAGCTGTTGAAGTCTTTCGACTTCACGCCGTGGGCGATCAGGTACTGGCCCGCGGGCCCGTCCTTCTTGATGCTGCCCGCAGGCGAGATGTGGTCGGTCGTCACGCTGTCGCCCAGCACCGCGAGGACACGCGCGCCCTTGATGTCGCCGACGGCGGCGGGCGTCTTGCTCATCCCCTCGAAGTAGGGCGGCTCCTTGATGTACGTGGACGCCGAATCCCAGACGTACGTCTGACCGAGCGGCACGTCCAGGTTCTTCCAGCGCTCGTCGCCCTCGAACACGACAGCGTAGCTCTGCTGGAACATCGCCGGCTTGACGGCCTTCGCGACCACCTCGTTGATCTCATTCGCCGACGGCCAGATGTCCTTCAGGTAGACCGGCGCGCCGCTCTTCCCCTCCCCCAGCGGCTCCTTGTCCAGATCGATGTCGATGCGGCCGGCCAGCGCGTACGCCACGACCAGCGGCGGCGACATCAAGTAGTTCGCGCGTACGTCGGGGTTGATGCGGCCCTCGAAGTTGCGGTTGCCGGAAAGCACGCTCGCCACGACCAGATCGTTCGCGTCGATCGCGTCGGCCACCGGCTGGGGCAGCGGGCCCGAGTTGCCGATGCAGGTGGTGCAGCCGTAACCGACCGTGTGGAACTTGAGCTGCTCGAGGTACGGCGTCAGCCCCGCCACCGCGAGGTATTCGGTCACGACCTTCGATCCCGGGGCCAGCGACGTCTTCACCCAGGGCTTGGTCTTGAGGCCCTTCTCGACCGCCTTCTTCGCGAGCAATCCCGCCGCCACCAGCACCGAGGGGTTCGACGTGTTGGTGCAGCTCGTGATCGCGGCGATCACCACCGAGCCGTTCTTGACGTCGGGGTGCGGCTGCGCCGCGGGCGCGTAGCCGACGTTGGTGTCCACGTCGGGCGGCGCGTCGGCCGACGCGGGCGCCTTCTTCTTGGCCTTCGGCTTGGCGAGGCTGGGCAGCGCGTCCTCGAACGACTTGCGCGCCGCGAACAGGCTGACGCGATCCTGCGGGCGCCTGGGTCCGGCCACGCTCGGCTCTACGGTCCCGAGCTCCAGATCGATGACGCTCGTATATTCCGCATCGGGCGTGTCGGGACCGTGGAACAGCCCCTGCTCGCGCGCGTAGGCCTCGACCACCTCGACGTCGGCCGCCGCGCGCCCGGTGAACCGCAGGTAGCGCAGCGTCTCGTCGTCGATCGGGAACATGCCGCACGTCGCGCCGTACTCGGGCGCCATGTTGGCGATCGTGGCGCGGTCCGCGAGCGACAGCGTCGCCACGCCCGCCCCGAAGAACTCGACGAACTTCCCGACGACGCCCGCCTTGCGCAGGATCTCGGTCACCGTCAGCACCAGATCGGTCGCGGTCGATCCCTCGCGCAGCTTGCCGTGCAAGCGGAAGCCGACCACCTGCGGGATCAGCATCGACAGCGGTTGCCCGAGCATCGCCGCCTCCGCCTCGATGCCGCCGACGCCCCAGCCGAGCACGCCCAGGCCGTTGACCATCGTCGTGTGTGAATCGGTGCCCACCAGCGTGTCGGGGTACGCCTGCGCCGGTCCGTTCTTGGATTCGGCGGTGAACACGACGCGCGCCAGGTATTCCAGGTTCACCTGGTGAACGATGCCGGTGTCGGGCGGCACCACGGCGAAGTTGCGGAACGCCGTCTGCCCCCAGCGCAGGAACGCGTAGCGCTCCTTGTTGCGCGCGAACTCGATCTGCGCGTTCAGGGTCAGCGCGTCGGGCCTCCCGAACTCGTCGACTTGCACCGAGTGATCGATGACCAGCTCGGCGGGCAGCAGCGGGTTGATGCGCGTCGCATCGCCGCCCAGCACCTTCATCGCCGCGCGCATCGCCGCGAGGTCGACCACCGCGGGAACGCCCGTGAAGTCCTGGAGCAGCACCCGCGCGGGCATGAACGCGATCTCGCTGGCCGGGGCGGCCTTGGCGTCCCAGCCGGCGAGCGCGCGGATGTCAGCTTCCTTGACCTGCTTGCCGTCCTCGTGGCGCAGCAGGTTCTCGAGCAGGATGCGCAGCGAAAACGGCAACCGTCCCGGTTTCAGCCCGGTCTTCTCCAGCGCGGAGAGCTTGTGAATTTCGAACTTGCGTTTGCCTACTGCGAGCGTGGTCAGGCTGCCGAAACTGTTCCCCATGGACGCATTCTTAGCGTCCGACGACAAGAAGTCGAGGGGGATGAACGCGGTACGGAGTCGACCGGATCCCGGGCGCTAGTCGCTCCGCGCCGGCTAGTTTTTCGCCTGCTGGGTCGATTCGAGATCGTTCAGGCAGTCGAGCTGCGCCTGGGCGGAGTCGCGCGTCGCACGGCCCGTGTTCGGATCGCAGGCGAAGTGACGCTCGACGCACTGGAAGGTCTCCTGGTTGATCGGCGACGATTCGTCCTGCGTGCGCGGGATGTCGGCGAGGCAGGCGTGCTTGGCGTTCGGGTCCATCAGCCGGT
>Ga0070686_100002247_pt1 | contig 10653 bp, 10 predicted proteins | sample KBSS23LmetaG_FD_65654 | JGI IMG/M metagenome (GOLD analysis project Ga0070686, IMG submission 65654) | Switchgrass rhizosphere microbial communities from Kellogg Biological Station, Michigan, USA - KBS S2-3L metaG | ecosystem: Host-associated > Plants > Roots > Rhizosphere ...
GATCACGTTATTTGTCGGCTGTATTAGTACAGCGCGATTTGCGGGAAATCGGTCTGAAACCACTATATCCTGAATACTGGAGAGCTTCATAATTCTTTCTCTCACAGTCATGACGACGGAAGACGCGGTGGTCTTGTAATCCTCGTCTAATATGTCATCGTAGCTTGTTCCGATGATCAACGTATACGGACCATACCGTCCATTTGCTTTCAGTACCGTGCGTGCGCCGCGGACATCGCCGACAATATCCGTGGGATCTTTCGACGCATCCGTCCATGTCAAGTTAGAATCGAATGCGAATTGACCCGCGTTTGTATCGGTGAGCAGACCAGGAATCGCTTGTCCATTGACTTTGAACTCACTCCCATCCGCACGCCGCGGACCTTCGATGACAGACAATTCCAGCGCTTCGTTCTCACGCCGAATGCTGTCCTGAATCATCGTGGTATCGAGCATTGCATACCCGGACCGCTCCCACTCAGCGAATAGACGTGGATGAATAGAGAATCCGTCCGTGAGGCAGTACACGGGTAGAGAATCCAATCCAAGATCCGGCCGGCGCTCTTCGACTTGATCCGGCTCTGGATACATAGAGAATTGTGGGTTACCTGTTTTATTGGACTTCTGCCAACGGATATTCATTATCCCGAGCCAATCGGTAATTGGATAGGTAAGGCCTTTTCTGTCCAGATAGTCAAGGACTGCGAGTCTTTCGAGTGCTACCGGAGTAACTGCCTTGTCGATGTACTCCTCGGCGTGCAACGGTAGTGGCGCACACGCGCGCATGTGAGCAACAGGGTCAACCCCGAGAGGGATTCCCTGCATGGATTCCGGTGAGATATCGTAAAAATCGGCCATGATACTATGTTTCCTTTCGAAAGGTTTTTCTGTTTTTATTTATGCCACTCTCATAATACGGATTCGAGTCAACGCATTAACTGTTCCACCGCTCGACTCTAGTGCATGGAAGTGATAGACGTTTGCGGTTGCTGTCGTTGCTGTAGCCGCTTTCACGGTTCCATCGCCTGCGGACTGTAGTGGACCACGCGCAATGTTTTGACCCGATGCAATCAACCCCCACCAACGCCCGCCAATAGGAATAGATGCAACAGGCATCTCGGAATCAATCGCGTATGGAGTGTCAATGGGAAGATTCTGGATATCCTGTTCGAGGGCAACAAACATGGAGGTCTGCCCAGCAGCCGCGGATGATTTTCTCCATGCGAGTACTCCGGAATTGTTGAAGGGCTCAACGAGCATTCCGGGACGAATATCCGCTTCACCAGCCGGAATATTGTCATAGATGAAGGACTTGTCCCGGGGGGACAATAGAACAGTGTTTGGTGCATGCGTCTCAAGAGGCATAGTGATTAGGTCTCCGTTTCAGAAAAGAAATTATCCGTTTCGTTCGTTAATTCGCCTTCACGGTCTCGGTCTTTCCATCCCTCAGGCTTCTCGCGACATCCCAAGACTTCGGCACAACCCGCGGTGCCTGTTTTTCAACCGGAGGAATCGGTAGACCACGGCCGAAGTAGGAAGCGGAAACAGTATTTTGATTCTGATTCTCGGTCTTCCCTTTCGACGCAAGTGTGAGTAGAGAATCCAATTCATCTGTCGGTTTACTATTGAGCTGATCTTCAGTATAGATTCCAGTCGTAAGAGACTTAAGACTTGCAATCACCGCTGTCCGGTGTGCGTTCTCTGCGGCAATGAAACCATTTGCCATTGCGACAAGAGGAGCCGGCGCAGTCGCTAGAAACTCTTCGATCGTTTGAGTTTTCGGAGAATCGACCGGATTAGCAGCGGAAGCCGAGGTAACTACAGGAGTCTCGACTTTGGCTTCCACTTTCTTCTCTGTATACTTTGCTTCCAATGCCACGATTCGATCATCCTTGAAACCCATGAGAACCTTTTCGTCGTCCTCAGTAAAAGGACTTGCGGCGTTGGAAATCAGCCGCGCGACAGCATTCTTTTTTTCCTTTTCAGTCAACATAGTGTCTCCGTTTCTATTTTCACTATTGCAGCCACAAGATGTAGCCGCGCGGATGGACGATGGATCATCGGTTATGCTCTCGTCTTCATCTATATTTGCATTCGCACTAGATTTCGTTTCCGACTCCATATTGTCTTTGGAACACATCGCACCCAGACTAATTGTATGATCATGTACTGCTTGAATGGTTTTTTGATCCTTGGTAGAATTTCGTTTTCCTACCATGTTGATCACGCGGACGTTTTGAATCCCGTCTTCATTATCACTTTTTGCATTTTCCATCATCATTTCAATGCATCTCTGGCTAGATGAAGCGCATGTGTATAAAGAATTCACCGCCTCATAGCAAAACAGCATAATAGATTCGAGTCTCGCGCATTCGATTTCCATTTCCGCGGCTTCACCTTCGGGGCTATCTGTGGGGTTTTCCGTTTCATCGGAAATCAATTGTCCCACGAGAACCTTTGCCGCCGAAATGGTCGCGGATGCCTGAGTGAGCAGAGAATTCATCGTATTATAATGGACTAACTCCGCGGCCTCTTCGCCAGCAGATTCCGACTCACCCATTGCAGAAGATCGAAACGCTTTCGTGAGCAGAGATCTCGCCTGGGCTATCAATCTATTTTCTGTTTTCACTTTTGGCTTCTCCTCAACTATTTTGCTTGCTGCTATGACTTCCACCGGATCATTTTCAGGCTCATAGACGGTTCGTTCTCTGACCGGAATCCGTTCAGCACCCAAAGTAACAGTTTTATTGTCGTCAGAAATCTCGAATGTCCGCTGGTAGAGATGAGACTCACCTTCATCTTCTATTCTCATCTGATAAACGAATGTTCCAGAGTCATCGTTGATTGATCCGGACATTACCCAGATGTATTTTGCATCAGTTTCAATTTCATAGACAGCAGATTCAAGAAGACTGGATTTATCCTGATTCGAGAGATCAGTGGACGATGATACGATTCTATTTTTCATTTCCATATTTCCACCCGCTGACCTTGGCGCCCCACATCCAGCGTTAATTGAGCATGCACCCTGCATTGATTTTGGAAGCATCGCCAAATGGTCAGGGGTGATTCTTCTCCAGATTCCGGAATAGACTTTTCCGCTTTTAATTCCGGATTTTGGTTCAGTAATTATAAATGCACATACGCTCACTTCGACCATTTCGCCAGCTTGCAATCTGCGAATAACCGATAATGGATCACCGCCGAGTGATTCTGCTTTAGCAATATCTAGCCACGCATCCATTTTTAGGCGATTGTCGGAACGGTCGAAACGTGAATTGAATACTTTTCCAAAACAGAAATTCTCTAGTATTTCCGGATCATTCGCAGATCCATCTCCGTACACGCCCGCAGAACTGGTAATGTGATCGGGGACAACAGGGCGGCCGTTCCATCCCGCGGGTGCGATGGCTAATTCTGAAGATAGAACTAATTCCGCGGTTTTACTATTCGCCGGATGGACGACAGAATCGCCAACCATTGCAACGACAGGAACAATTAGATGTGTCCGGCCTTCAAACGATGCAGAACGAAGAGAAGACCCTCCGGCTAGACCGGTAAGATGAGCGGTGTGGAAATTGGATTTCATTAGCTACCAAATTCTCCATACTTATCTTTCAATCTAGACAATTCTGCCCTCTCGTGTCGTTCTCTATCCATCGCTGATTGCCGCTTGGAAGGAAAACCTGACACTTGCGATACAAATTCATCACACTTGTCACATAACTCGGCCTCTTCTGGAGATGCATGGTCATGGGATAAATCTCCAAATGGTCCGCCGCCATCTTCGTCTGACGTAGCTGTCATTCGCCAACGGCCAGTAGGATTTCCGTCTGGTGCCGCGATCTGTCGTGCTTCTATCCACCATGCCATAAGATAGATCCCCAAGAAAAAGGCCGCTAATCTCCCATCTCGTCGCAGAAAGGGTACTCAAGATCCGGAAATTCTATTGGATCTCCGAGGTTTGTACATCCACATGCGGAGCAATATTCGTCATAGTCATCCGGCTCACCTGGAATATATGACCGATGCCCAATCCAAGTATGGGAATTGTACGCAGCAAAACTATCAGATTCGGATCTCTTGATCTTACTCGAATGGTGCCCCTCGTGCCCTTTAGGAAGACTACAAGGTTCAGCAATACCAGTCATAGAAACTTGTCCGCATATTTCTTCCATATAGCTACTCCAATTCCACCAATCCTTCTGTACATCTACAATTAACTTCTTCTCCGGGTTCTATTGGCGGATCATATGGCTCATTTAATCCTACCACCTGATCATTCATATCCCAATGTTCGTCACGTTCTCTTTCATCTTCGGTACCTATCCAGATTCTTCCTACATTATTAGGAATTAATCCTTGACTCTGTGCTTCTCCCCATAATTCTCTTTGTCCTTCATTTGCACTGCGCATTGTTTCGGTTCTGGCAATTGTTTCCGCGCGATAATTCCTCTGCATTTCAGAATATCGACTTACCTGTCTTGCGGTCCATTCAGGTGTAGGACCAGAAGTAGGAACTTTCGCACGGAATCCCGAAATATCTCGCACACCCGGAGATGGCAGAAATCTTTCAATGAGATCACCCGGTTGCGCGGCAGAAATCTCATCTATTAGATTGGAGACCGCGGTAATTTGATCAGAACGCAATCCAACAGTGTCATAGATTTGCTGTGCGAGAACGCGGGGAGGAAGACCCTCGGAGATCCCGTTTGCAATCATTTCGCGGATGGATGATTCTACGTTTTCGATGATTTCGGTAATCAATTCACTGGAACGTATAGCCGCGTACTCGATTGCACGAGGACTAGAGTCCGTGAATGATAGATCAAAGGAAGAAAGACCATCCGCGGATGACCGCATCGATGATTTTTTCGTCCTTCTGTTTTTCACAAACCATGATCCGCGAGCTTTTGCAGATTTTAATGCCCCTTGAGCCGCATTAACTACTATGGATTTTATTCTATGCGGCAGATATGCGGATAAATTTTGTTTCGATTGTCTTAGCACTCCGATTGCAAGCCCATCTAATCCGACGTGATCCCCGGATGAAATCTTACTTTCTATGTCTTTTACACTTATCGATCCACCTGCGGACTTCCATGCGGTCAATATTGTAGACTTTAATTTTCCGCTGTGCTTGTCGGCAATAGACCGAAGCATAGAACCGTGAGAAGAAATTGGATCTATCGATGCACTCACTGGCAATGCAGATTGTACAGGAAGAGGTTCGTCTTCGTTTCCCTCTTCTATTGATGGATTTGCATCTTCGGGATCTAATTCATCCTTGTTTAAAATGTCGGCTCGAATCTCCGCACCAGTCATTAATAATCCGGACCCAGCAGTAACAGAAAAACTATTTGCTTGTGCTATTTTAAACATTACATCGGCTTTTTCGTTCTCCGTTAATTCGTCTCGTGTCGGCCATACGACTTGATACCCTTTCGGGTTGATTGGTTTTGGAAGAGCACCAAATAGAATAAGTCTGTCAATGAATTGCCGAATCAACGGAACTGCAAATTCCTGTCTACGTTCTGCAATCCTATCTGCCCAATTGGAACGATCTTGGGTAGATGCGAGTTCTCCACGTTCAGTTCCGAGGAAAATTCTCTTAGGATACCCGAACGTTGCACAAATAAGATCAATGAGAAATTCAAAACTTGGGTTAAGGTTTGTTAGATTGGCGTTAAGGGGTTTAATATCCACCCAACGTGTAGGAATGATTCGGGATAGATTATTTACATAATCATCAATTGCATCAAATAGTTCTATTGATTCCGGATCATCTTTACCACCGAACGGTGCCGCGGGATCAATGGCAAGCTGCAATCCGGGATCTGCACGCCGCCAGATAGCCTCCATTTGACCACCGACACCCTTTGCAAGATCATCGAGGTAATTCCATACCGCTTGCAGTTTTGGTTCGGCGTAAACATTATTGTCGATGCCACTTTCGGCTACATGAATAACCCTTGACCAGTGAGTAGGGTAATAATTAAATCCACCTTCGGATCTGCCTGAAGAATTATCGGTGTAGATCTGGGCTGAGGACGGAATACCAAGCTGGAGATGGTAGGTAGATGGAAGTCCAAATCTCGGATCGGAAATCTCAGATGGTTTGAATCCGATGAAGGAATTTATCTGTGCTCTATCTTCCGGAATCGGAGTTAGATAGATAATGGAATCGGGACCCAATAGACTAGGCATCTCATAATTAAGATTTCCATCCGGGGTCCCGATTAATACCACTGCATAATGGCCTAGACATGCCTGGGTATCGGCGGTCTGGAGTATAGACGTAATATTCAATCGATCGTGAAGGCTATTCCATGCATTTTCAAATTCTGTATCTACTTCTTCGTCTTCATTTTCGATGATAGAGAATCCACCACCCCAAGTGGCTCTAGGATATGCTTCAATTAGACGTTTAGCAATACCACCGCGACGATAACGGGCGCGGTATTTCAGAATGTCTAAATTATCATCATATCCTAATACACGATTTAGATCTCGTTTGCCATTGAAACTTAGACCATTTTTGGATGCGAATTCGGCACGCCGGAGAAGAGCAGAGGTCGCGGCACGAATTTGAGCATCTTCAGAATTAGAAGAAGAAGAGCGGATAGAGGATGAACCATTACCGTTACCATTGGCACTCTTCTTGCGACGTGCGCCCGCGCGCGTATGAGATTGGTCCGCGGTCGTCGTGCGCTTGGATGCCATTTGGGCCTAGGGTAGTTTGAAATTTCTGGTACCCTAAACCTAGTATACGATGGACGGAAGATGAAAGTCAAGGTACTGAAAGGAAAAGGTTTGGCCTTGACAAAAAAGCGGAAGAGGGCGAGAATGGAGACATGAAACGCCGTATTGTCCGCCAGCACCGACGCCGGGCAAAAGCAAAGCTACGGCATCCTGCCGCGGTCCGTTCTCACCAACGGCCACGTCCTAGAGGACGAAAGATCCGCGTGAAGTGGTAGCCAAGGGAGCCGTGCAGGGTCTCCCTCATGCGGCCCGCAGGGGGAGAGATCGAGGGATGGCTAGATCCTTCTCCCTTCCCCGGGATAGACCTAACACCGGACAAAGATGTCTGTTGACAAGCTGGATGGTGTCACGTAGAGTAAGGACATGGAAACGAGAATCACCGCCGAACAGCTTACGAAGAGCATTCTCAAGTCTGTCCGCAAAGGATATAGGCAGGGAGCTGATGCCATATTGGATAGGGCATATCAGCGGGGTGCAGAAGCAAAAGCAAGTAGCGGATATACATCCTTCTGGAAAGAGCAGAGCCCCAAAAAAGAGTACACGGATAGTGATAACCCATATCCAGTAGGTAGTAAAGAGCATAAAAGTTTTGAGAACGGATGGAGAAAGAAATGAGCACACGCTACCAGGTAGGTCAGAAAGTCATCTGGAAATCAGCTCGCCGTGCACATCCCGGAGTCATTTCACGGGACTACACGATTACAGACCCAGAACATGGGTTTCTAGGGTACAATGTCACCATGAAATCAGGAAAAATAGTCTACGCCAACCACTCGGAATTGGCAGAGGAAAAGTAGATATGACTACCACCAAATACAAAGGATACATGATCAAGAACGTCGGAATCTCGCAGTGCATCTATTACATCTATAGGATCAACGCCGACATCACAGCTAATGGAGGAATAAAATGACTACTTCTTCCTGCTTCGTCCCGTCCAAGTCCACGATTGCACATGCTAAACTGAACGCGTGGGATAACGCGGTTCATGCATGGCGGGATTTTCTGGATTTTCCCAATTCCCACAGACATAGATCACTCCAAAAAGCAGAAGATCAAGCGGCTATGCTGGGAATTTTATCATTAGACCAAACGTCGAAGGACTTTATGATGACACAGGTCGCCAAAGGGTTGTAGATGTTCCACGTGAAACGTTCGGGATAGGACGCTCACCAGCGATTTGACTGCTGCTTTGGATCACTAAAACATTTTTCCACTGGAGGACCACCGCCCATGAGTTTTCCAAATCTAAAAGGTCCAATCCTGCCAAAGTATGAAACTCTGCCACCACACCCTGAAAGGAGGTGCAATAGCTAGGCACACGATACAAAAACCTTAATGCTAACCGACAAGGGAGAAAATGATGAAAAAGGTAAAAAATCTCAAACTGAGCCGAGAAACCCTTCGGTCTCTGACTCCTGAGGTCCTAGTCGCCGTACATGCTGGCGAGGACCAGGACCCCTACGGCGGAGGATCAACGAGCACGTTCAGCGTTCCCGTGACCGTGTGTCACCCCTAAAGAACATCGTCGTTGATTCTGGGTGGCACCTTAGAAGGATAGGTGCCACCTTTCATTTTTTGAGTAGTGTGCCTAGACTTCTGGGGGCACCTTTTTTATCTTATTGCCCTCTCTGGTCCCCACGTCAAACCAAATCCAGTAATTACCTTCACCAATTCATTGAACGCATTACTTGATGCGTCCACTTGGTCATCGAATTTTCCCGCCGGAAAACTACACAATTCGGATAAGTATTCTTCATTCCATAGGCCACGAACGATTTTTACATTTCCGGCATGACACTGTGCACGAAATGGATTTGCACGTTCGATCTTCGAATCCGTTTCCGGTGAAAAATCGAAATCATAACCGATAAGTAGCATTGATCGAGATTTGATTGTTGCCTTTCCACTTCCAGACCCTTCACGAATTTTGCATCTTTTACCATCGATTTCGGCGGTGGATTTGATTAGTGCATCAACAAGTGTTGATCTCGCCGATACCACACTCTCTACGTAAAATGTTCCCCCTAATCTCGCAATTTTTACTCCCCGCGGCCAATCTCCACCGTCTTCCGTTTCTGCAATATCCCAACCGCGGCACCGGATCGATTTTTCGGGAACAGCATCTACGATCTCGAACCAATCACGTTTGAATAGACCGCCACCGAGAGGAATGGGACGTTGTTCAAGTTGACCGGCGGACGCGAATGGCCCCAGCATTTCTTCTTCTTTTTTTACTTTTTCCTCCGACCATTGCTCAGGCCAGAGTAATTCTCCGGGGATGGTTCTATGGTCTCTCGGATCCGGTATATAGCCTTTGGGATCTATATCAGTTGGGGGCTCATACGCCCGATAATGCATAGGAAAACACAATTTATAGACACCAAGTGGATTAGAGACTGAATCATACGGGCCAGATTTTGACTCCATGTGGTATGTGGGATCTAACTCATGGAGACGCTGCATAACGAGAATAATAGCTGGATCGAGTGCAACCCGAGTGCTTACTGTAGTATCTATCCAATTATTTGCGTTGTTAATTTTAGCTCGGGTCTCCGATAGGCTGTCTTTTGCCTTCAAAGGATCATCGATGATTAATCGGTTTGGGTGGTCTCCAGTTCCTTGACCATCGACGGAGGTGGCAATTCTCCACCCTTTCGCGGTGGTATCCATGCGTTCTTCACCTGCCTTAGCAAGACGAAGAGAATAGTGGGATTGATAGAGATCAGAGCGTACTAGGTCCCGGACTCGATTGTTATCACGGATTGTATTCTTGTCCGTATACGATGCTGTCAAGTATCTAAGAGAGGGATCACTCGACCATTCCCACGCCGGCCAGAAAACAGAAATACATAGAGATTTCATCGTTCCGGGTGGAACGTTGACAATGAGATATTTGATTTTCCCGGAAGTGACTAGAGACAGAACATTACACAACTCATCTAGATGCCAATTCCAGCTAAGCTTGCGAGTTGGCTCTACAATCGGCCAGAATAGACGGATAAAATCAGGTAGAGATTGTTTTGCTAGAGAGGAATGAGTGAAAGAGCGTAGAATGTGCACAAAATAGAAAATACCCGGAGGATCTTATTTTATCCAAACCACGAATGTGGAATGCTGATCTCTTCTCCGTGATCCGCTTTATATCGAGCGGCGATAATTCGGAGGATAATGAAAACCGAAAGGCCGAGCAGTACCCACCAAGGAAAATGACGAAGAAATACACATAATCCAGCAAAGAACGATGCGCCGATCGTGGATAGGCAAATAAAGTCCTCGTGCGCTGGGGCATTCTTGGATAAATGAGTAATCAGCCCGTCTCCTAGATAGAGCCCAGATGAGATTTGGATAGCAATGAGAGACAACTCAGGACGAGATAATAGAAAGTTTAATATGAATGCGCAGGCGGCCGTAGAAAATCCGCCGTATGCACCAATGGCTAGGAGTATTTTTATCCACCTAGGGCATGTAGGACCGAAAAGGTATCCAGCGATGTCATGTCTACTCTCGTTTATTTGATGATAAATAGCAAATGGAAATAGAATAGACAGAGGGATGAGAATTTTGATCATAGGGCAACTTTCTATTAGTCCGAAGACTTCTCCAATTGATCCGCGAGACGACGGAGCAATTGAGAAGTAGTAAGATTTGAAGACGAAGAATCAACCGCCGACTTACTTTGCGCTTCCAACTCATCCAATCGATTCAACCGAGCCAACAGCTTACTTGGTTGGAATCCAGGACCATACGAGTTTGGGGTTAGCTCGTCGACATTGACTCCCTCAGCATCTTTACGTCGAAGCCAAGCCAGTTGCCGCGCAAAGATCTCGTCTTCGTGTCCTTGGGCCGCAGTCTTGCCCCAGACGGCCGAACGAGCCCAGAAGGGATGAC
>Ga0070686_100002249_pt1 | contig 10648 bp, 6 predicted proteins | sample KBSS23LmetaG_FD_65654 | JGI IMG/M metagenome (GOLD analysis project Ga0070686, IMG submission 65654) | Switchgrass rhizosphere microbial communities from Kellogg Biological Station, Michigan, USA - KBS S2-3L metaG | ecosystem: Host-associated > Plants > Roots > Rhizosphere ...
GGCGGCGTGTTGGTCAACACCGTGAGGCCGCGCCACCGCATCGTCTCGGGTTGATACGCGAGCGACACCGTCGTGCCGGCCGAACGCGCATCGCCCTGCGCGTCGTACGGACCGTTGTCGCAGATCGTGTACATGTCGATCGCGAGGATCTTGCCGTCCTTGCGGAAGCCGACCTTCGTGCGGGCGAGGATGCCCGGACGCGCGCGGCCGATGAAGTGCTCGTCCTCGCGGGTGATGCGCATCATCACCGGCGCGTTGACCTTCTTCGACAGCATCGCCGGGATCGCCATCGAGACGGCGCCCGGAATCTTGCTGCCGAAGCCGCCGCCCGTGTACTCGCTGACGATCACCACCCTCTCGGCCGCCTTGTCGACCGGGATGCCGCACCAGCGGGCGACCGACGCGACCGTCTGCACCGTGCTCTGCGTCGAGCCATGCAGGAACAGCTTGCCGTTCTGCCAGTACGCCATCGCGGTGCGCGTCTCGAGCGGCTGGTGACCGGTCGACTGCGTGACGAAGGTCTCGTCGAGGACGAGGTCTGCTTTCTTCATCGCCTCGTCGACGTTGCCGAACACCCACTCGTCGGTCGCTTTGCCGAGCGGCATCTGGCCCGCACCGGCGTTCTTGAAGTCGTCGTCGGTCCATTTCCAGGCGACGACCTGTGGCGGCGCCGGAGCGGCCGCGCCGCCTGCGCGTCCGCCGCCCCCGCGGCCCGCACGTCCTTCGGGACCGCGTCCCGTCGGCGCTGCGCCTTCGGTCGGCCCGCTGCGTCCTGCGGGCGGTGCTGCTGCTCCCGCCGCAGCGCCGCGCTGTTCACCAGCGGGACCGGTCGGCGTCGGTGTCTGCGGCGCCGCGGCGTTCGCGCCGGCGGCGCTGTTCGCCGGCCCGCGCGCGCCTGGGGCTGCCGGTGGGGCGGCCGGCCGCATCCACACGTTGCCGGTCGTGCGCGCGTTGGCGCCGCCTGGCCGCAGGCTCTCGATCGGATCGACGACGAAGGGCAGCGGTTCGAAGGTGATGTCGATTTTCTCGATCGCTTCGGCGGCGGTGAGCTCGTCGACTGCGGCCAGCGCGAGGATCGGTTCACCCTGATACAGCGGTTCGTTGGTGAGGCCGCGCTCGGAGATTTGCGACGCCTGCACGCCTTCGCCGAGCGTCGCGCCGGCTGCCGCGCCGGGCATGTCGTCGGCGGTGATGATTCCCTTCACGCCCGGATGCGCCATCGCCGCGCTGGTATCGAGGTGCGTGACCCGCGCATGCGGATACGGGCTGACCAGCAGCTTGCAGAACAGCATCCCCTCGATGCGATAGTCCTCGGCGTACTTCGCCTTGCCGGTCACCTTCGCGACGAGATCGGGTGTCGTGTAGTTCTGGCCGACGAGTTTGTTGTCCGCCATCACGCGTTCCTCATGTGCTCAGCGCCCTTCATCAGCGCGGTGAGAATCTTGTCGTAGTCCTGGCAGCGGCACAGGTTGCCGGAGACGCCGTGCGCGAGCTCCTGGCGGGTCGGGTTTGGATTCGTCTTCAGATAACCGGTCGCCGCCATCACGAAGCCGGGCATGCAGAACGCGCACTGGAAGCCCTGTTCGTCGACGACGCCCTGCTGCACGGCGCTCAACTTGCCGGTTGCCGCATCGGCGAGCCCCTCGATCGTCACGACCTTCTTGCCGCGGGCGCGATGCGTCAAAAACGAACAAGAGTAGTGCGGCACATCGTCGACGAGGACCGTGCACGCGCCGCATTCGGCGCGATCGCAGCCGATCTTCGTGCCGGTGAGCCCCAGCTTGTAGCGCAGCGTCATCGCCAGCGTTTCCTGCGGCATCACGTCGATGCGGCGATCCTGGCCGTTGACGTTCAGCGTAATCAGCCGCTCGACGCCGCCGGCGCCGGCCGGCTGGCCGTGCAGCGTCGTGTTGCGGAACAGGTACGCCGACGAGGAGGCGACGGCGCCCGCAGCGATCACGCCTTTGATGAAGCCGCGTCGCGACACCGAACCTGTCGATTCTTCCGACATCTTCATATCGTCCATTGCTGGATCACCTCGTCGGGTCGAGGATTCGACCGGATGGAGAGGGATTTAATCCCGGACACGATAATCCTGTACGCTCGCGAGGGCAAGGGGTCGCGATTGTCTTTGAATGTCACTTTTTCGCTGACTTTTCTTGGTGCGGCAGGTACTGTGACCGGTTCGAAGCATCTCCTCGAGCTCGACGGCCGGCGTGTCCTGATCGACTGCGGCCTGTTCCAGGGTCTCAAGGAACTTCGCGAGCGCAACTGGGCGCCGCTGCCGATCGATCCCTCCTCCATCGACGTGGTGGTGTTGACGCATGCCCACCTCGATCACTGCGGCTACCTGCCGCGTCTTGTCGCCGGCGGCTACCGCGGTCGCATTTTCTGCACACCGGCCACGAAGGACCTGTGCAGTCTGGTCCTGCCCGACGCGGCGCACATTCAGGAGGAAGACGCGCGCGAGGCCAACCGCCGCGGCTACTCGAAACACCAGCCGGCGCTGCCGCTGTACACGTCAGTCGACGCGGCGCGCGCGCTCGACCGGCTGCAGCCGGTCGGCTACGAACGTCCCGTCCCGCTCTGGGGGACAGATCCCGGCCAACGTCAGCCAGACACCAGCCCGACGCCAACCGTCGAGTTCATCAACGCCGGACATCTGCTCGGGTCGGCGTACGCGCGGATCCGCGTCGGCGACCTGACGCTCGTATTCGGCGGCGACCTTGGTCGCTACGGACGCCCGGTGCTGCCCGACCCGTCGCCGGTGACCGAAGCCGACGTCCTGCTGCTCGAATCGACCTACGGCGACCGCCTGCACGAGGCCGACGACAACGGCGAACGGCTGGCCGCGGTCGTCCGCGACACGGCGGCCCGCGGCGGCAAGCTGATCGTCCCCTCGTTCGCGATCGGCCGCGTCGAGGAAGTGCTCTACTGGCTGAAGCGGCTCGAGGAGGAGAAGCGGATTCCGTCGCTGCCGGTGTATGTCGACAGCCCGATGGCGGTCGGCGCGTTGCAGTTCTATTCGTCGCGCCTGAACGAGCTCGACCCGGAGCTGTCAGACAACGCGGGCGCCGCGCGCTCGAAATTCGACGGCATGCGCCGGGTCGCGGCCTTCGCCACGACCAGAATGACCATGGTCGCGTCGCCCCAGCAATCGGCCGACCTGGTGACCTCGAGGCAGCCGGCTATCGTGATTTCGTCCAGCGGCATGGCCACCGGCGGACGCGTGCTGCGCCACCTCGCGGCGACGATGACCAATCCGAAAAACACCGTGCTGTTTGTCGGCTACCAGGCGGCAGGTACGCGAGGCCGCCTGCTCACCGACGGCGCGACGGAGATCAAGCTCCTCGGCCGCACCTACCCGGTGGCGGCGCGGATCGAGCGGATCGACTCGATGTCGGCGCACGCCGACTACAGCGAGATCATGCGGTGGCTGTCCGGATTCACCCGCCCGCCGCGCATGACGTATCTGGTTCACGGCGATCCGGCGGCCCTCACCGCCCTCGCCGACCGCATCACCGGCGAACTGCACTGGCCGGTTCATATCGCGCGTCACCTCGAGACTGTGTGACGCGTGGAAGGCAGGAAGCCTTCTGCCTTGCTGCGAAGCCAGTGTAGGCTACGAGCTTGATGGCCTCGACTTCGCCCGCATCCATTCCGACCGCGCCGACGCCCACCGACCGCCCGTATCTCGTCGAACGCGTCGGCGAAGCGGCCGTGGTGCAGGTGTACGCCGACGGCTTTCGCGATCTCCCGCTGCGCGAGAAGACGCTGATCTGGCACCTCGGGCAGGCGGCGATCGCCGGGCGCGACATCTTCTACGACCAGCGATACGCCCACAACCTCGAGATGCGCGACGTGCTCGAAGCGATCGTGGGCCGCGGCGGGCAGGAGGGGCGGGACGGGCCGGATGGGGCGCTTGCGGCAATCGAGCGCTATACGAAGTTGTTCTGGATCAACACCGGGCCGTACAACAACCACACCGCCCGCAAGTTCGTGCTCGAGTGCACGCCGGCGGCGTTCCGCGAAATCGTTCACGCCGCCGCCGCCGAGGGCGCGGCATTCCCGCTGCGCGACGGCGAGACGCTCGACGCGATGCTCGATCGGCTCGAACCGCTCTTCTTCGACGCCGACGTCGATCCCACCGTCACCAGCAAGACGCCGCCGCCGGGCCAGGACATGCTCACGGCGAGCGCCAACAACCTCTACGTCGACGTGACCAGCAGCGATCTGCCCGGCTTCGTCGAGGAATACGGCCTGAACTCGCGGCTGGTGAAGCGCGACGGCCGGCTGGTCGAAGAGGTGTACTGCGTCGGCGGGAAATACAGCCCGCAGATCGCCGCGATCGTCCGGCACCTCGACGCCGCGATCCCGTACGCGACCGAGGCGATGGCCGCGGCGCTGCGCGCGCTGATCACCTTCTACACGACCGGCCGCCGCGCCGATCGCGAGGCCTACGACATCGCGTGGGTGCAGGACAAGGCATCGCCGGTCGACACGATCAACGGGTTCATCGAGGTCTACCTCGACGCGCGCAGCATCAAGGGCGCGTGGGAAGCGCTCGTCTTCTACGTCAACCGCGACAAGACGCACCAGATTCAGTCGATCGCCGCCAACGCGCAGTGGTTCGAGGACCACATGCCGTGGGACGCGCGCTACCGGAAGACGGGCGCGAAGGGCATCACCGCGAACGCCATCGACGTCGTCATCGAGAGCGGCGACTCGGGGCCGATCACGCCGGTCGGGATCAACCTGCCGAACGACCAGGCGATCCGCGAGCGGCACGGCAGCAAGTCGGTGTCGCTGTCCAACGTGATCGAGGCCTACGACAAGTCGACGATCCCCGAGCTGCGCAGCGAGTTCTCGTGGAGCGACGAGGAAACCGCGCGCGCCACGAAGTGGAGCGCGTTTGCCGCCGAGTTGACCACCAACATGCACGAGGTGATCGGCCACGGGTCGGGGCGCGTGTCGGAGCGGCTCGCGGTCAGTCCGCCGGAGGCGCTGAAGGAGCAGTACTCCGCGATCGAGGAGTCGCGCGCCGATCTCGTCGCGCTGTACTTCCTGCCCGAGGCGAAGCTCGCCGACATCGGGCTGCTCGCCGCGGAAGACCACCAGGACATCGTCCTCGCCGAGTACGAAGCCTACGCGCGCAACGCGCTCGTGCAGCTGCGCCGCGTCCGTCACGGGTCGCAGATCGAAGAAGACCACATGCGCAACCGGCAGCTGATCGTCCAGTGGCTGATGGCCAACACGTCGGCGATCGACGTGCGGCGGCGCGACGGCAAGACCTTTTACGTCATGGTCGACGCCGCCGCCTTCCGTGACGGTGTCGGCCGGCTGCTGTCCGAGGTGATGCGCATCAAGGCGGAAGGCGATTACGACGCGGCGCGCGCGCTGGTCGAGCGCTACGGCGTTCACTTCGATCCGCTGCTGCGCGACGAGGTGGTGGCCCGCGTCGAACGGCTGAATCTGCCGTCCTACACCGGCTTCGTGATGCCGCGGCTCACGGCGGTGCGCGACGCTGCCGGCGCGATCACCGACGTCGAGATTTCCTACCCGCTCGATCTCGCGACGCAGATGCTCGAGTACTCGGCAGCAACTCGGCATCTGAGAGCACGATCTTGAGCCGCCACGAAGGCACGAAGACACGAGGCATTCTTTTTGAGAAACGTCTTCTTCGTGCCTTCGTGTGTTCGTGGCTGATCGTCACGTCGGGAGGATTGGCAGCCCAGGAGCCGCCGGCTGCGCCGCGGGTATCGAGGCTCGCGATCCTGCAGGCCGAGGATCACCGCGCGCCGACGGCGCACGATGTCGCGGTGATCAGGTCGGGGCTGCACGGAGGCGACGATCAGACCACGAGGATTGCGGTGCGCGCGCTGGGCCGGCTCGAGCGGCCCTCGTTGATTGCCGACATCGTGTCGGCGCTGCGGCATCCGCTTCCGGAAGTCCGCACCGAGGCGGCGAACGCGATCGGCCAGGCGGCGCAGGGCTGGAAAGCGGACAAGCCGCCGGCGGCGGCAGCGGTCGATGCCGCGGTCGCACCGCTCGTGGCGCGGTTGAAAGTCGATGCCGACCCGGACGTTCGCGCCGCGATCTGCGAAACGCTCGGCCGCCTGCCGTATGTCACCGCGGCGCAGGCCGAGGCGGCGGAACGGACGCTGGTCGCGGCCGGCGCGAAGGCCGACACGGTCACCGACCGCCTCGGCGTCGCGAAGGGGCTCGAAGCGTTCGTTCGCGTGCAGCGCAAGCTGCACCCGCCAAGCGACGAGACTATTGCGATGCTGAAGCAGCTGGCGCGGCCGAGCTCGTCCGACGCCGCCGCCGGCGCGCGGATTCGCCGCCTCGCGCTCGAGGCGCTCGTCACCGCCGCGGCCGTTGACGCGGCGGTCGTCTCCGCAGCTGCCCACGATCCCGATGGCCAGGTGCGCCGGATTGCCATGCGCGCCGCGGCGCCGGCGGCGACCACCACCGTCTCCGCCGACGAAGCGCACGCGGTGCTGGCGGTTGGGATCGCAGACGACTCGCCGGCAGTACGCGTCGAGGCGCTGCGGGTCCTGCGGCTGCGCACCGATGCGGCCGCCTGTTCGTCGGCCGTCGCCGCCGCCGCCGACAAGGACGTGGAGGTCGCGCTCGCTGCGCTCGATCAGCTCGCGCCGTGCGGTGAATCAGCCGAGGCGGTCGCCGCGCTCGACCACGCGGTGACCGAGCTGGCGCATGCCGGCGCGCCGCGCGCGTGGCATCGCGCCGCGCACGCGCTCGTCGCGCTCGCCAGCGCCGCACCGGATCGCGCCGCCGCGGCGCTGCCGCAGTTCACCGGCTCGCGCATCTGGCAGCTGCGGCTGTATGCGGCGCGCGCCGCCGCGCAGCTCGCCAACCGCGGCGTGCTCGAGACGCTGGCGCGCGACGAGGACGACAACGTCGCCGAAGCCGCCGTCGAGGCGCTGCAGCAGCTCGCCGGCCACGACGCCGACGCGATCTACACGGCCGATCTCGCCCGCAGCGGCAACCAGATCGTGCGCGCTGCGGCGCTGGCGCTGGTCGACTCGCCGCATTCCGACGCCGCCGTGCCGGCGCTGAAGGCGACCTTGCAGCGGCTCGTCAAGGAAGGACGCGACAACTCGCACGACGCCCGCGACGCAATCGGCCGCGCGCTGACGTCGCTCGGCGCGACGGCGAACGGTTCCGTGCCTTCCAGAATCGAGAACGATCTGAACGCCGACGATCTGCGGCGGCTCGCCTCGCCGCGCGCCCGCGTGTCGATTCGCGATGTCGGCGCCTTCGAGCTCGCGCTGTTCACGGCGCAGGCGCCGGCGACGGTGCTGCGCTTCGCGCGGCTGGCGCACGCCGGCTACTACAACGGCCTGACGTTCCACCGCGTCGTTCCCAACTTCGTGATTCAGGGCGGCAGCCCCGGCGCCAACGAGTACGTCGGCGACGCGAGCTTCATGCGCGACGAGGTCGGCACGTGGCCGCACGTCCGCGGCGCGGTCGGCATCTCGACGCGCGGACACGACACCGGCGACGCGCAGATCTTCGTCGACCTGGTCGACAACCCGCGCCTCGACCACGTCTACACCGTCTTCGGCCAGGTCCTCAACGGCATCGACGTCGTCGATCGGATCCTCGAGGGCGACGTGATCGAGCGGATCGAAATACTTCCATAGCACCATGTTCTCCGACCGCGTTCCGCGTGAGCTGGCGGCGAACCGCCTGACGCAGGCGGTTGCCGGGTTGACCCGCGCCGGCCGGCCGTTCACCGACCTCACGCTGTCGAATCCGACCCGCGCCGGCTTCGACTACCCGGCCGACCTGCTGGCGCCGCTCGCCGACGCGCGTGCGCTCGAGTACGCGCCGTCGCCGCCCGGCCTGCGCAGCGCGCGCGAGGCGGTCGCACAGGACTACGCGCGGCAGGGGATCGACGTCGCCGCCGATCGGATCGTGCTGACGGCGAGCACCAGCGACGCCTACTCGATGCTGTTCAAGCTGCTCGCCGACGCCGGCGACGAGGTGCTCGTGCCGCGTCCGAGCTACCCGCTGTTCGAACCGCTGACGCGTCTCGATCTGGTGGCGACGCGCGCCTACGACCTCGACATCCACGGCGGCTGGCGGATCGATTTCGACAGCATCGCGCGCGCGCTCACGCCGCGGACCCGCGTGCTGCTGCTGGTCAGCCCGAACAACCCGACGGGATCCTTCGTCCGCCGCGACGAGTTCGACCGGCTCGCCGCGCTGTGCGCGGCCCACGACGTCGCCATCGTCGCCGACGAAGTCTTCGCCGACTACGAGCTCGAGCCGGGCACGGCGGCGCAGGCCGGCCGGGCCGCGGCCCGGCGCGACGTGCTGGCGTTTGCGCTCGGCGGGCTGTCGAAATCGATCGGCCTGCCGCAGGTGAAGCTCGGATGGATCGCCGCCGCGGGCCCCGACGCGCTCGTGCGCGCGGCCCTCGAGCGGCTCGAACACGTCTGCGACACGTACCTGGCGGTGGCGACGCCGGTGCAAGTGGCCGCCGGCGCGCTGCTCGAGCGCGGCGCGGCGATTCGCGATCAAATCGCGCGGCGGGTGGGCGCGAACTACGCGACGGTCCGCGAGAAGGCGGCGGCCGAACCGTCGGTTCGCGTCTTACCCGGCGACGGTGGCTGGTATGCGGTGCTGCAGGTACCGACGCTCGGCAGCGAAGAGGATCTCGTGCTCGATCTGCTCGCCACGGACGAGGTGCTCGTCCACCCCGGATACTTCTTCGATTTCCCGCGCGAATCGTTTCTGATCGTCAGCCTGCTGCCGCCGCCGGCGGCGTTCGCGCGCGGTATCGAGCGGCTGCTGCGGCACTTCGCTTGCAGCGTGGGGCGTCCATGAGTGCGTCGGCCGGCCGCCGCCGGGCGGGCATCCTCATCCCGTTATTCTCCATTCCCTCCACCGTCAGCTGGGGGATCGGCGACATCGGCGATGTCGAACCGGTCACGTCGTGGCTCGCCGGCGCCGGCGTCGACGTGCTGCAGCTGCTGCCGCTGAACGAGATGGCGCCGGGCCAGCAGTCGCCGTACTCGGCGATTAGCGCGATGGCGATCGATCCGATCTTCATTCGCGTGCCCGACGTCGCCGATTTCGAGGCGCTCGGCGGCGAGGCGGGGTTGTCCGCCGACGATCGCGCGACGCTGGCCCGAGTGCGGTCGGCGGCGCGCGTCGAGTACCGCGACATCCGGCGGCTGAAGGTCGCGGCGCTGCGCGCCGCCTACGAGCGCTTCGTCGAGGCTGAGTGGCGGCGCGACACCGAGCGCGCCCGCGCGCTGCGCAGTTACGTCAGCGAGCAGGCGTGGTGGATCGAGGACTACGCGCTGTTTCGCGCGCTGCACGCGCGCGAAGGCGAGCGGCCGTGGACGGAATGGTCGCTCGATCTGCAGCGCCGCGAGCCGGCGGCGATCGATCGGGCGCGGCGCGAGCTCGCCGACCAGGTGCTGTTCCAGCAGTATCTGCAGTGGCTCGCCGGGACGCAGTGGCAGCGCGCCCGCGCCCGCACCAACGGCCTGCAGCTTTTTGGCGACCTCCCCTTCATGGTCGACGGCGACAGCGCCGACGTGTGGGCGCGGCAGCATCAATTCCGCCTCGACGTGTCGGTCGGCGCGCCCCCCGACGCCTTCAGCGCGACCGGGCAGGACTGGGGCATGCCGCTCTACGAGTGGGACGTCATGCAGCGCGAGGACTATCGCTGGCTGCGTGAGCGCGCCCGCCGCAGCGCCGATCTGTTCGACGGCTATCGCGTCGATCACCTCGTCGGCTTCTACCGCACCTACGGCAAACGGCGCGACGGCGGCGAGGGGTTCTTCACCCCGCCCGACGAGCCGTCGCAGCTCGCGCAGGGCGAGCGCCTGATGGATCTGTTCCGCAGCGCCGGCGCGGAAATCATCGCCGAGGATCTCGGCATCGTTCCCGACTCGGTGCGCGCGTCGCTCGCCCGGATCGCCGTGCCCGGCTACCGCGTGTTCCGCTGGGAACGCCACTGGCACACGCCGGGCCAGCCGTTCCGCGATCCGCTCGAATACCCGGCCGCGTCGGTCGCGACGTCGGGCACGCACGACACTGAGCCGCTGATCGTCTGGTGGGAAGGCGCGTCGCAGGAAGAGCGGCGCAAGGTTGCCGATCTCTCGCTCGTTCAGCGGCTCGCCGGCGGTGCGAGTGTCGCCGATGCCGATTACCAGACGGGCGTGCGCGACGTGCTGATCGAAGCGCTGTACGCGTCGGGATCGGATCTGCTCCTGCTGCCGCTCCAGGATGCGTTCGGCTGGCGCGATCGCGTCAACGAACCGGCGACGGTCACCGACGACAACTGGACGTACCGTTTGCCGTGGCCGGTGGACGCCCTCGCGAACGAACCGGAAGCACGCGGTGTCCAGGCGCGCTTGCGTGCCTGGTCAGCGAAGCACGCGCGCCGATAGCGCGGTCAGAACGGCGACGCTGTCCCCCGCCCGGACGGCGCCGTCGGCTTCGGTAGCGGTTTGCGCGGCAGTTTCTCGTCGCGATTCGCGGTGTTGTAGACGAAGGCCGCGACAATCACCGCGTTGCGCATCATGTCGGTCGGCTGAATCCGTTCGTAGACGTCCATGTTCGAGTGGTGCGTCCGCGAGTTGTATTCGACTTCGTCCTGCACGAA
>Ga0070686_100002252_pt1 | contig 10640 bp, 6 predicted proteins | sample KBSS23LmetaG_FD_65654 | JGI IMG/M metagenome (GOLD analysis project Ga0070686, IMG submission 65654) | Switchgrass rhizosphere microbial communities from Kellogg Biological Station, Michigan, USA - KBS S2-3L metaG | ecosystem: Host-associated > Plants > Roots > Rhizosphere ...
GAAACCTTCTGGCAGTTGAATGAGTTTCTGTGAGTCGGCGGGGGCGCGGGGCGGCGTGGTGGCCGGGGCATGGGCACCGCTGAGTTGTTTTCCGGGCGGATTGTTTCGGTAGATCGGAAAGCCGAGCGCTTTGTTGAGGTCCGGATGGTAATCGGCGCCGATTAGCGGGACTCCAGACAACCCCAGCCAGGCGCAAAGCGTGGCCAGCAGAGTTAAGCGGTGCATGGCGCGACGATGACTGGGAATCAAACCATCTGCAAAGCAAAGTTGAGGGTGGCTCAAGGACAGATGGAGGAACCGCGATGCCTGCACATGCTGTTCACCGCGCGGAACATGGGCAAGAGGGAGAGTAAGAGTGGGAGTTGGAGAAATTTACTCAGCTCAACAGTTCCCGCTGCCAGGCGAGCAGTTCGGAGACATTCGTGTTCCACTCCGCTGCTAAGGCGACCAGGGTGGCGCGACTGGCGATGAGCGTGGGATCAATTCCAAGTTCCTCCGCCCGCCGATTGCGCCGGCGCTCCAGTTCGTGCAGCCGCCGTTTCTCAGCCTCACTCAAGCGGCGTCCTTTCCGGCGCAGCGGTCCGGGCGGGTGCTTCTCAGCCAGACCGTCGGCGGCGGCCTTGAGCACACCTTTGCGCCGGCGTGGCGTGAGATAATGCGGAAATACTTCCTGCAGCTCACGCCCCGCCACAGCGGCGCTGGAAAGCTTCACCATCATCTCTGGCGGGAGAATGAAATAGGGCGGCTTGTTGGCTGCGATAGCTTCCTGTTCGCGCCATTGCCATATCTCCCGCAGCACGGCCAAGCCTGGTGGAGACAAATGATGGCTGCCTTTAACTCGCCACACTTCGGCGGGATCGGGAGAACGAACGACCGCGCAATCTGCGATCAATTGCGCGCAACACTGCTGATGCCAACTGAGCCGGCCCTTGGCTTTCAATTCGGCGCGGAGGAACTCGGCCAGCGGTCGCAAGTGCCGCGTGTCGTTGCGCGCATAGGCTTCCATCCGTTCGGTCAAGGGACGCCGGGCCCAGTTGGCCTTTTGAGGGCCTTTCTCCAGGGTGACGCTGAGATATTTGGCGACGAGATTCACCAGCCCAAATTGCCGGCAACCGAGCAAGCGGCTGGCCAGCATCGTGTCGAAGATGGAGGTCGGGACAAAACCGCAGTCTTTGCGCAGCAAACGAAGATCGTAATCCGCTCCATGAAGAATCAATTCGTGCTGACTCAACACCTCGAACAACGGCCCCAGCTTCAGCGGCGCCAGCGGATCCACAAGTTGATCCTCCTCCGTGATACTGATCTGAATCAGGCAAAGCTTCTCCGGGTACGCATGCAAGCTGTCCGCCTCCGTGTCCAACGCAATCCAGGAGGCGGCGCCGAGTCGTGGAAGAAAGGCCGCCAGCTTCTCGTCCGTATCAATCACGCCGCGGATGATAGGGAAATTGCGCCGCGGCAAAAGAGAATTCGCCCCCAGAACCAGGACGGACTGCCGACCCTAAGGAGTCTTCTCCCACGAACAATCAGAATCCTGCAAGTTCTTCATCAGAAAACCTTTAGCAACAACCCCCGGAAGCGTCCCTGTCTGCTTTTGCGCCCGCTTTTCCGCGGCCAGTTCATGCCAGATTCCGCTTCACCGGGTCGGGTCGGCCCATTAGGGTTGAATCAACTATGAATCTCTCCCACGCCTTTGCCTCCACCGCGGACAATCAGGGTCGCAAGACGGCTGTCTTTTGGGGTGACCAGGAGTATTCCTACGAATTGCTGCTGGCGCAGAGCCGCTTTTTAGCCGGGCTGCTTTACGGACAGTTCGGCGTGAAGCCGGGCGACCGCGTCGGCTTGTGGTTGAAGAACTGTCCGGAGTTTATTCCCGCCCTCTACGCCGTCCTGCAACTGGGCGCCGTGGTGGTGCCAATCAACAATTTCCTCAAACCCGACGAGATTCAGCACATCCTCAACGACGCCGGCATTAATGTGCTCATCACCGATGCCGCCACCGAGGAGCATCTGCCAGCCGTGGCCGCCCTGAGGCCAGGACTCAAGTCGTGGCCGGTGGAATCGTTCGCCCGTCCCGATGTTGCAGCGGCGACCCTCAAGGCCGCTGCGCCGAATGTGGCTGAGCCATCGGCGCACGACTTGGCCCTCATCATCTATACCTCGGGCACGACCGGCCGTTCCAAAGGCGCCATGCTCACGCACGGCAACCTCATGCACAACGTCGAGAGTTGCCGCCAGGTGCTTGCCGCCGTCGACCACGATCGATTCGCCGTCCTCCTGCCGATGTTCCACAGCTTCATGCTGACCGTCGGCGTCTTGCTGCCGCTGACGGTCGGAGGTTCGCTGGTCTTAATCCGTTCGCTGCACCCGCCCAAAAACATCCTGCAGGATATTTATCAGCGCCAAGCAACCATCCTGCCGGCGGTTCCGTCTCTATTTCGCACCCTGGCGTCCGTACCTCTGCCCCCCGGCCTGCCCTTGAGAATTTGTATCAGCGGCGGCGCCCCACTGCCGCTCGAGATTCTGCGTGATTTCAATCTGAAGATGCCCCTTCCGCTTATCGAAGGCTACGGGCTGAGCGAAGCGAGCCCCGTCGTGAGCCTCAATCCGCTACAGGGCCCGCGCAAAGAAGGTTCCATCGGCAAGCCGATCCCAGGCGTCGAGGTCAGCGTCCAGGACGATTCAGGCAACCTCCTGCCCGTCGGCGCCACCGGAGAGATTTGCGTGCGCGGCGGCAATGTCATGCGCGGCTATTGGAATCAGCCCGAGGCAACGGCCACCACCCTCCGGGCCGGCTGGCTCTTGACCGGTGATTTGGGCCATCGCGACTCCGACGGCTTTTTCTACATCAGCGATCGCAAAAAGGACATGCTCATCGTCAATGGCATCAACGTCTATCCCCGCGAAATCGAAGAGGTGCTTTATCAGTTCCCCGGCGTGCGCGAGGCGGCGGTGGTAGGGATGCCCGACGCCCGGCGCGGCGAGCAACCCATCGCCTTCGTCGCCCCTAAAGAAGGCACGTCCCTCGAAGAAAAATCCATCCTCCAGTTCGTGCGGCAGAAACTGGCCGATTACAAAGTGCCCAAACGCGTCACCTTCTTGCCCGCCCTCCCCCGCAACGCCACCGGCAAAGTTCTGAAAACCGCGCTGCGGCAAACACCCAGCGTCAGCCCGTAGAAAACCGTGCCGGCCGAACGCGCGGGCTTGTTTAGCGCCTCGTGCTGAAGCCCAATAACCGGTCATCAATGACCACTACCCAGTTACCCGTCGGACTTGTCACTGGTCACTTCTCACCGGGAATTGACCACATCTCACGGCGATTCACCGCGGCGCGAAATAAAAACGAAAATCCATCAGAACCCCTCTGCTCGTCCCTCGCTGCGCGGGTCGGCCACCCCGGTGAACCGCTTTTTGGATTCGTCGAAGCCCACGGCCTGGGTCGCGCCCAGTGCGTCCACCACCCGGACGTGGTGCCCGAGTTTCTCCAATTCACGAATCACGTCGTCTCCCGCTTTGCGTTCGAGGCGCAATTCGTCAGGCTGCCATTGATGATGAAACCGGACCGCGGCCAGCGCCTTTTCCAGCGGCATCTCAAAATCGAGCACATACAACAAGGTTAAGACGGTTTGGCTGATGATGGTGGGTCCGCCGGCCGCGCCGAGCGAGAGTACCGGCTTGCCATCGCGCAGCACCAGGGTGGGGCTCATGCTGGAGAGCGGGCGCTTGTTCGGCGCCACCGCATTGGCCTCGGCCCCCACCAATCCAAACGCGTTCGGCACTCCCGGTTGGCTCGAGAAATCGTCCATCTGATTGTTGAGCACCACTCCCGTGCCCGGCACCACCACCTTCGAGCCGAACGACGTGTTGATCGTGGCCGTGCACGCCACCCAATTCCCCGAACGATCAGCCGTGGAAAAGTGCGTCGTATGTTTGCCAAACAGGTCGGTCTCCGCCGCGCTGGGCGTCGCATGGCCAGGGACAGGCCTCGCGTGACGCTTGTCAATTCGCTTGGCCAACTCGGCGGCATACTCTTTGGCCACCAGCCCGCGCGGCACCTTCGCAAAATCAGGATCTCCCAGCCAGAACGCACGGTCGGCAAACGCCAGCTTCATAGCTTCCGTCACCAGGTGGATAAAATCCGCCGAACCAGCGCGAAGTTTCCGCACCTTGAACTGCTCCAAAATATTTAAGATCTGCGCCACGTGCACGCCGCCAGAACTCGGCGGCGGAAATCCAAGGATCTCGTAACCACGGTAAGTGGTCCGAACGGGCTCTCGCAATTCGATGGCATAACGTCCGAAATCCTCCGCTGTCATCAGCCCGCCATTGGCGCGCATCCATTCTTCAGTCCGTCGCGCGAACGGGCCCTTGTAAAACCACGATGCCCCTTCGCTGGCCAAGGCCCGATACGTGGCGGCTAGATCCGGTTGCCGCAGGATTTCGCCCGCCTCCCACGCAGCTCCGTCGGGCTTGAGCAGCGCCACTCGGGACGCTTCAAATCGGCGCAAATCCTCCGCCGTGGCGGCCAGCCGTTGGGCGTAGCTGCGATTCAAGGCAAAACCTTGCTCCGCCAACTGCGCTGCCACCCTGAGATGGTTGGCCAATGGAAGCTCCCCGAAGGTGCGCGCCGCGTACTCGTACGCCGCCAGCGCTCCCGGCACGCCCGCCGCCAACGCCCCGGTCTGACTCAGCCCCGCGTCCGGTTTCCCATCGCGCACGAACATGTCGCGCGTGGCTGCAGCCGGGGCCTTCTCCCGCCCGTCGATGACAACTTCCCGCCCGTCCGCCAGACGGATGACCATGAAACAACCGCCGCCCAACCCGCTGTTGTGACCGTCCACAATTCCAAGCGTCAGCGCGGCGGCAATGGCGGCATCGATCGCATTGCCGCCCTGACGCAGCGCCTGGACGGCAGCGTCGGTCGCCAGCGGATGGATGGTGGCCGCGATCGCTTGCACGCCGGAGCCGATGGCCGACTTATCGGCACCAGCACCACGAGCCCAACTCAGGCTCAGCACCAGAACCAGCGCCAGCCTGGCTATTGCGTATCGAGATTTCATGGAAAAGTAGTTAACACAGAACGCCATGCGAGTCTCGCTTCTTCTGCCAGCCCTCACCGCACGAGGGCCGAGCACCGCGACTCCGCGCTTGGCAAGCGCAGGGATTTGAGGTCAGATGCCGCCGCCCTGTGATGACAGATATGAAATGTCTATGAATCTTCAAACCGCGTCGTTGCTTTCGTTGCCGCACGGTCGACCCGCTTGCGCCGGTTTCCTCTTGGTGCCGTTGGCAATGCTGGTCCTCGCCGCGGCAGGACACGCCGCCGATTCCGTGGCGGCTTACACGCGGTTCGAGCAAACTCTGGAAAGCTCCGTGAATTACGGCAATCCAGTCCAAGAAGCATCGCTCACCGCCAAATTCACCGCGCCCAACGGCAGCACATCCACCGTTCCCGGCTTCTGGGATGGCGCCAAAACCTGGCGGGTCCGTTTCCTCCCCACCACCCCTGGAGCATGGAAATTTGACATCACATGCTCCGACGCCAGCAACCAGGGGCTGAAGAAGTCCGGCAACTTCACGGTCACCGCCGCGTCCGGCCAATCCCGCTTCGCCGCGCATGGGCCCATCAGTGTGGCCCCCGACGGCCGTTATCTGGTGCACAGCGACGGCACGCCGTATTTTTGGCTGGGCGACACGGCGTGGAATGGACCGCTGCTTTCGTCCACCAGTGAGTGGGATTTATACGTCAAGGAACGCGCGCGTCAGAAGTTCTCGGCCGTGCAATGGGTCGCGACCCAATTCCGCGCGGCTCCCGACGGCGACGCCCAGAAGCAACTCGCCTATAGCGGCACGGAGAAAATCGCGATTAAACCTGCGTTTTTCCAGCGCCTGGATGAGAAGGTCGACGCGATGAACCGCGCCGGCTTGCTGAGCGTGCCAGTGCTGCTGTGGGCTATCAACGGCGGCGGCAATCCCAAGGTCAATCCGGGCGTGGCCCTGCCCGACGAGCAGGCGATTCTGCTGGCGCGTTACATGGTCGCCCGCTGGAGCGGCAACGCCGTGGCGTGGATACTGGCCGGCGATGGCGATTACCGCGGTGAGAAGGCGGAACGTTGGCGCCGCATCGGACGCGCCGTGTTCAATGACATGGCCCACGCGCCGGTCACCATGCACCCCGGCGGCATGCAGTGGGTTTGGAAAGAGTTCATCGAGGAAAAATGGTACGGCATCATCGGCTACCAAAGCGGCCACGGAGATGACGACAAAACTCTGAAATGGATCACGGAAGGTCCCTTGACCGACGACTGGGCGAAATTGCCCCATCGGCCCATCATTAACCTCGAACCGCCCTACGAAAACCATCTCGCCTACCAGTCCAAGAAACCGCACTCACCCGAAAGCGTGCGCCGGGCGGTTTATTGGTCGCTGCTCTGCGCCCCCACCGCCGGCGTGACCTACGGCGGCCACGGCGTTTGGGGCTGGGACGACGGCACCAAGCCGCCCACGGACCACCCCGGCACCGGCGTGCCCCTGCCCTGGCAAAAAGCCTTGACCATGCCCGGCGCCGAACAAATGGCGCATGTGTTCTCCTTCTTCAGCACGATCGATTGGTGGAAATTGCGCCCCGCCCCTGTCGTCGTGGTCAATAACCCGGGCGTGCAGTCGCCATCCAAATACATCGCCGGGGCAAAATCCGACGACAAAGATCTCATGGTGGTTTATGTGCCGGAAGATCGCACGGTCGAGATCAAGCTCGACAGCATGCCCTCTTCCCCCAACGTCTCCTGGATCAACCCGCGCACCGGCGAAAAAAGTCCCGCCGTCGCAGTCGTCACCGCCAACACTTGCCAGTTTCCCACCCCAGCGGAAGGAGATTGGATCTTGTTTATGAAAATGGACAAGAAGGAGACCGCCGAAAAAACCACGGAAACGAAGTGAGCCCCGTCTGGCGCGGTTCTTGAGTTGACTTTCTTACCATGCAACGAGCCATTCGCCTTGTGCCGGTCACGATACTGGCATTGTTCCTGACGCTTTCAGGACTGCCGGCAGCCAGTCCGGAGTCGTCTTTTGATTTTCAAGAAGTATACGAACTGCTCAAAGCCAATCTCGCCGGAACCACCGAGGGTGAGCTCAACCGGGCGGCCGTCCGCGGGCTCATAAGCCAGCTCCACGGCAAGGTCAGCGTCGTTGGCGAATCGGCTCCGCCGGAGACCACCAATAGCGTCCAGGTCAGCAGCGCGGTGTTTGAGAATCGTTTCGGTTACTTGCGCGTGCCTCGGTTGCTCCCGGACAGCCCCGGACAATTCGCCACTGCCCTGCGGGAGCTCAGCGCCACCAACAAATTGAAGGGGCTCGCTCTGGACCTGCGCTTCACTTTTGGCCAGGACTATGGCGCCGCGGTTGCCATCGCCGACCGTTTCCTCACCAATGCCCTGCCCATTGTCGATTGGGGCGAGGGTTGGAAAAACTCCACCACCAAATCCAATGCCATCATGTTGCCATTGGCTATCTTGATCAACAGCAAGACCAGTGGTGCTGCCGAAGTTCTCGCCGGCATCCTGCGCTATCGCAGCGTCGGGTTGCTCCTGGGCACCAACACGGCCGGACAAGCCAGCATGGCCAAGGAGTTCACCCTCAAATCCGGCCAGCGCCTCCGTGTCGCCATCGCCCCAGTCAAACTCAGCGATGACCGCGAACTTCCATTCACCGGACTCAAACCTGACATCGCCGTCGACGTGGCTCCGGAAGACGAATCGGCCTGGTACGAGGACGCTTTCAAGCCGCTGGCCAGAGCCGGACGCCTTGCCAGTGCGGCGACCAATGACGTCAGCACTGCCACCAACCGCCCGCCGCGCCGCCGCCCCAGTGAAGCCGAATTGGTCCGCGCCTACCGGGAAGGGCAAACTCTGGACCGATTGCCCGCCGAGCCGCTCCTAAGCGGTGCTCCCTCTGCTCCCCGCCCCGCCGAGGCTCCGCTGGTCAATGACCCGGTGCTCGCACGCGCGCTGGACCTGCTTAAAGGCCTCTCTGTCGTCCAACAGTTCCGCGACGTAACGGTTCGCTAAGTCCCCTCCTGCATCACCGCGGTGTCCGCGCTTAGCCTTGGGTTTGGCGTTCAGCGTCTGCTGTTCAACCGCGGGCCGGATGATTCCGACCCGCGGCTGAGTCGTGGGCATTCCCACCTTCCTTGGCGTTCCAACGAGTGACAGTCTATCCCCCAGCGCCGGTTGCCCTGGACATGCCGGAGCGGACAGTGCCCACTACTTACACGGCCAGAGCGGAGACGATCTTGCAAAAATGTGACGGGCCCTCCTTCGATGCCCATGACGCGGCTCTGATGACGGTCTTCGTGCCTTGAGGCATGTCGTTGAACGGGGAAGTTGAATCGCTTGGCCCCGGTTAACAATTACCACGGCAAATTTGCATGCCGATTGCAAGAAACCCTCCCGTTGCAACGTGTAACTCAGTGCACGGTGAAACTGCCATACTCAGGCCGGGCCGACGAATGGGCCTCGATCCGGCAAAAAATTCTAACCCGCTTCCCCCGCCCTCATGGCGAAGCGTGGAGCGAATTCTGCCGCCAATACTGGCAGCCCATCTACCAGGTCGCGCGCCGTTCTGGGCTGAGCTCCGAGGCCGCCGAAGAAGTCGTGGTGGAATTGGTCACGATGGCGGCGCCGCATTTGGCCGATTTCCAGGCCTGGGCTTCTCGTGGCCTGCGCAGCTGGGTTCGAGAAACCACCAAGTGGCGCATTCAGCACCGGCTGGCGGCGGAGAACGCCTTCGCCCAGCAACCGGTCAACTTGGCCGGCCTGGAAAAGGCCTGGGACGAGGAATGGCAATCAGGTCTGCGGCAGATCGCGCTGGGCAACGTCCGGGAAAAGGTCTCTCCGCAAGCCTATCAAGTCTACGATCTCTGGATCTTGCGCCACTGGCCCCTGGCCAAACTCAGGGCAACCCTCGGCATGAGCCTTCCCCATATTCTTGTCGCAGGCTTCCGCGTCAAACGCCTCGTCGAACGCGAACTCAAACGGCTCGAGCACGAACCCCTCTGAACGCCAATCAAAGGCTAAGCAAGGCGGCCAAACTTTTTCTCCAGCTCGCGATAGCTCATCTCAATCAGCGTCGGCCGACCATGCGGACAAGTATACGGCATCGCGCAGCCACGCAGGTCGTTGACCAGGTTTTCCAGTTCGGGACCGCTCAACGGATCATTAGCTTTCACCGAATGCCGACACACGGTCTTGGCAATCGTCGCCTCACCCAGACGCTGCGAGTTCACCTGCTGTCCGGCCGCCTTAAGTTCATCGATTAGCTCAAGCACAAATCGCCGCGGCTCCTTCGCCTTCACCATCGGCGGCAGCCCATCCAACAGAAACGTCCGCTCCCCGAACTCGCTTAATCCAACTCCCATCCGCGTCAGCACCGACAATTGCTCCCGCAAAAACTGGGCGTCTCGCACCGATAGCTCGACCGTCTCGGGCAGAAGCAACCGCTGCGACGGTGCGTCTCCCTCTTCCAGGCGACGCAGCATCTGCTCAAACAGGATGCGTTCATGGGCGGCGTGTTGATCCATCAACACCAGCCCGCGATCGGATTCGAGAACCACGTAGAGCCGGCCAACGACGCCGACCAATCGCAGCGGCACAGTCAACAGCGGCAGCGGCTCCGTTGACGCGAGCGCGGGCGCGGGCGTCCCAGCCGCCAATCCCTTTCCCGCCACCACCTCGGGCGGCTCATCCGCCCCCTCCGGCTTGCGGCTCAACGCCGGAAGTTGGGGTTCCAGAGGAAGAGCAACCGAACGGAGCGGCGTCTCAACTGGCGCCGGGACCGGAACCGGCGTCCGCGATAACAACGCGGTGCCTGTCAACGCGGTAAACGAAGGCAGCTCAAGAGGCGCGGCCGGAGCGACCAGAACCGGCCCCGATGCGACCGGCATTACCATGCTCGGAGGGTTGGCTTCCGTGCCGCCGGTCGATGCGGTTGCGCTCCCGGGGCCATGAAAATTCAGCAATGCCTCGCGAATGGCCTGCGCCGTGAATTGTCGCACGGCGCGTTCCTGATGAAACTTCACCTCGCGCTTGGCCGGATGAATGTTCACATCCACTGCCGCGGGATCGATTTCCAGAAAAAGGCACCCCACCGGGTAACGCCCCTTCATCAAGGCTGTATGATATCCCTCAATCAGGGCGAAGTTCAGTCCGCGATTTTCGACCGGACGACGGTTGACAAACAGGTGCTGTTCTTCGCGGGTCGAGCGCGACACGCCTGGCTGTCCAATCCAACCCCAGATCCGGAAGCGCTCGCGCTGTTCCGCTCCAGGTTTTCCGCCTTCCATCTCTTCGAGTACCGGATCCAAACCGCCCGAGGCCTCGACCCGCGCCGCGAAATCCACCGGCAGCAATTTCGTCCCGGCTCCAAACAACGCGCGCATCCGCTCCCGCAACGAGGCAAGCTCCGCTCCCGTCCGCGTGTCCGGCGGCACGGACGCCAGTTGCCACACTGTCTTCCCGTCTTTCACGAACGTGAACGCCACCGCTGGGTGCGCCAGTGCGGCCAGAAGCACGGAGTGATGAATATGGGAATATTCGGTCTCTTCGCTGCGCAGAAACTTCCGGCGGGCCGGCAGATTGTAGAAAAGT
>Ga0070686_100002254_pt1 | contig 10636 bp, 7 predicted proteins | sample KBSS23LmetaG_FD_65654 | JGI IMG/M metagenome (GOLD analysis project Ga0070686, IMG submission 65654) | Switchgrass rhizosphere microbial communities from Kellogg Biological Station, Michigan, USA - KBS S2-3L metaG | ecosystem: Host-associated > Plants > Roots > Rhizosphere ...
GGATGGTGGGTGCCGAGCGCCACCGATAAATCCTTCGCCGCCGCCAGAGATCCATGCATGCTGAAGAGCCTGTGCGGCGGCGGCTCAGGATGACATCATCTGCTCGGAATCGACGGACTGAGGTTTTCTCAATCCCCTGCCCCGCTCGACGAGACGAGCCCCCGCCGGCACAAGGGCCGGGCGGGGGCTCGTCCGATCGCAGCCGACCGACGTGCTTACAGCTCGCTGCCGCAGATCTCGCAGTACCAGGCCTGGGGCTCGTTGATGGCGCCGCACTCCTTGCAGAGCAACGCCTCGCCGCGCTTGCGCGGCTGTTCCTGCGTGCCCTCGGCGGGCGTGGGGGGGCTCACGCCGGGGCCGCCGCCCGAGCCGCCCTCGAAGCCGCCGCCCAGCCCCGCCGCCGACGCCGCGCCGCCCGGCCCGCGCTGCGCGCCGCCGCTGATGGCGCGGTCCAGCTCCTCCAGGAAGGCGAGGTCGTCTGCCGCCAGGTCGGCCGCGGGGGTGGCGGCGCCTCCCGAGGCCGGCGCGTCGAGGTTGTCCAGGAACGCCAGGTCGTCGGCGTCGCCGCCCGAGGTCCCGGCCCACTTCCCCGCGGCGCCGCCCTGCAGCCCGTCCAGCCAGGGCAGGTCCTGCGTGGCGTCGCCGGGCTGCGTGGCCGGCGAGGCGGGAGAGCCGCCGAACTCGTTGGCGAACGGGTCCCACCCGTCCACGTCGTCGGCCGTGGGCGTGCCGCCGCTCGCGGTGGGCGCGCTTCCCGGCTCGGCGACCGGCTCCATCTCCACGTCGCCCAGCCCCAGCGCGTCGCTGCCGGGCGACGCCGACTCGGCTTCAACCTCGCTGATCCACGCGGCGAGCTCCTCGCCCGAGACGCCCGCGGCACGGTTTCCACCGTCGCTGCCGCTCGGCGCCGCGCCGCCGGCCCCATCCGCGGGCGACGCCATCTCCAGCTCCGGCTCCCACGAGTCGCCCGCATCCGCGCCGTCCGCATCTTCCCCATCGTCCGCGGCCGCCTGGGCGGGCGCCGGCTCCTCGGCGGCGTAGAACGGCAGCTCGTCGCCCGCGCCGTCATCATCGTCGAAGCCCGGATCGAACCCGCCGTCGAACCCGGCGTCCGCCGCCGGCCCGGCCGCGGAGGGCTCCTCCAACGGCGGCGAGTCGTCCGCCGCGCCCTCCCCCGACGCCGCGCCGGCGATCTCGCCGGCCAGGGTGCCCAGGTGCTCCACCTCGCCGCGGGCGGCGTCCACCGCCTGGTCGGCGGCCGACACCTCCTCCTCCAGCGGCCCGCGCGCCCGGTCCCACGCGGCTTCGTCCAGCTCGCCGATCAGGTGGCGCAGGCGGGTCTCCTCCAGCGCGTCGGCGGCGAGGGTGCGGCGCTCCTCGGCGGCGGCCAGCTGGTCGCGCAGCTCCTGGAGCTGTCGCTGGATCTCCTCGCCGTGCGCCGACAGCTCCCCGGTCACGCGGGCCAGCCGCTCCTGATAGTCGGCGCGCACGCGCTCGGCCACGCGGCTGGGTGCGCCGGTCTGCACCTCGTCGAGCCGGGCGATCCAGGCGCGCAGCTGCTCGCGCTGGCCCACCAGGGCGTGCACGTGGTCGCTGCCGGATCCGTTCTCGTGCGTCGTCATCGGGGTCTCTCTGGCTTCGGCGCGGCGAGCGGTCATCCGCGGAACATGTCGAGCACCACCTCCACCACCTCGGCCGCGGGCACCGGCTCCACCTGGCCGTTGGCCGGGAACGCGGGCGGCTGGAACAGGCTGCGCTCCAGGGTGCGGTCGTAGGCGGTCCACCCCCCGTCCTGCACGCCGTTCAGCAGGGCCATGGCGGGGTTCATCTTGCTGTCCAGGTCGTCGGCATAGTGCAGGATCACGGCCTCCAGCGTCTGCGGCACCTTGGGGCTGGCCCATTCGTGCCGTCCCTGGTGGCTGGCCACCAGGTGCTGCAGGTGGAGGAGGCGGTGCGGGTCCATCCCGGGGATCCCCTCCCCTTCCCTGGCCACCATCTGCAGCCCGATCACGATGTGCCCCAGCAGGTGCCCCTCGTCGGTGTAGCTGAAGGTGCGGTTGGCCGACAGCTCGCGCACCTTGCCCACGTCGTGCAGCAGCGCGCCGGTGATCAGCAGGTCGCGGTCCACGCGCGCGCCCTGCTTCTGGTAGTGCGCGCACAGCGCGTCGCACGCCCTGGCCACCGAGAGCGAGTGCTCCAGCAGCCCGCCCAGGTAGGCGTGGTGGTTCCGCTTGGCGGCGGGGTGCAGGCGGTACTGCTTCCCCGTGGTCGTCTTCCGCCCCGTCATCCGCTGGAGGAGGAGGCGGAGCGCGGGGTCGCCCACGCTCTCGACCAGCAGGTCGAGCTCGCGCCCCATCACCCCGCGGTCGCGCGGCGACGAGGGGACGAACAGCTCCAGGTCGTCCTCGCCGATCTCCACCGGCTGCACCGCCGAAAGCGTCAGCTCCAGCTTGCCGTTGTAGGTGCTGGTGCGCCCGCGCACGCCCACCACGTCGTCGGCCGCGAACAGCGTGTCCAGGCGCTCGGCATTGTCCCACACCTTGGCCTCGATGGTGCCGCTGCGGTCGGCCAGCACCAGGTGGAGGTAGGGCTTGGCGCTCTTGGTCTCCTTGCGCTGCTTGTCGGCGACGAGATAGCACCCGGCCACGTCGGTCCCGTCGGCCAGCTCGCGCACCCGGGGCCACGCGCCGCCGCAGAAGCTGCGCAGCTCCGGGCGCACCGGCGCGGCGTGCCCGCGGAAGGGGAGGATGCTCATCGCGCCGCCCCCTCCCACACCGTGCGCCCGGCGACGATGGTGCGCACCGCGCGGCAGCGCAGCTTGCGCCCGCCGAACGGCGTATTGCGCGAGAGCGACTGGAAGGTGGACGCGTCCACCGTCCACTCGGCCAGCGGGTCCACGATCGTCACGTCGCCCGCCGAGCCCTCGCGCAGTGACCCCAGGCCAAAGCGGTCCAGCGACATGGCGCGCGCCGGGGCGCAGCTCATCCGCTCCACCATGGTCCCCAGGTCGATCAGCCCCGTGGCCACCAGCTCGGTGAAGGCCAGCCCCACGGCGGTCTCCAGCCCCACGATGCCGTTGGGCGCGTCTTCGAAAGCCTGCTCCTTCTCGTCGTAGTGGTGCGGCGCGTGGTCGGTGGCGATCACGTCCAGCGTGCCGTCGGCCACGCCGGCGCGCACCGCGTCGCGGTCGGCGGCCGAGCGCAGCGGCGGGTTCATCTTGGCGTTGGTGTTGTACCACTCCACCGCTTCGTCGGTGAGGGTGAAGTGGTGCGGGCTCCCCTCGGCCGTCACGCGCACGCCGCGCGCCCTGGCAGCGCGGATCATCTCCACGCCGCCGCGGGTGGCCACGTGCTGGATGTGCAGGCGGCCGCCGGTGAGCTCGGCCAGCAGCAGGTCGCGGGCGATCATCACGTCCTCGGCCGCGTTGGGGATGCCGGTGAGCCCCAGGCGGGTGGCGATGATCCCCTCGTTCATCGTCCCCCCGCGCGAAAGCGTCAGCTCTTCCGCATGGACGGCGACTGGCAGGTCGAAGCTCTGCGCGTACTCCAGCGCCATGCGCATGAGCCCGGCGTTCATCACCGGCCTGCCGTCGTCGGTGATGCACACGGCGCCGGCGGCCAGCAGCTCGCCGATCTCGGTGAGCTGCTCGCCCTTCTGCCCCGGCGTGATGCAGCCGGAGGGGTACACGCGCGCCAGCCCGGCCGCCGCCCCGCGCGCGCGGACGAAGCCGACGGATGCGGGCGAGTCGATGGGCGGGTCGGTGTTGGGCATGGCCACCACGGCGGTGAAGCCGCCGGCAACGGCCGCCCGCGCCCCGCTCGCGATGGTCTCCTTGTGCTCGCCGCCGGGCTCGCGCAGGTGCACGTGCACGTCGATCAGCCCGGGGGTGACCACCAGCCCCGACGCGTCGATCACGTCCGTTCCGTCGGACGCTTCGACGTTTTCCCCGACGCGAGCGACGCGGCCGCCGTCCAGCAGCACGTCGAGCACCGCGTCGATCTCCTGCGACGGGTCGACCAGGCGGCCGCCGCGGATCAGCACGCGGCTCACGCGGCCGCCTCCACGTCCTGGGCGGGGCCGCCGGCCAGCAGGTAGAGCACGGCCATGCGCACCGCCACGCCGTTGGTCACCTGCTGAAGGATCACGGAATGCGGCCCGTCGGCCACGTCGCTGTCGATCTCCACGCCGCGGTTCATGGGGCCGGGATGCAGGATGAGCACGTCACGCGGGGCCGCTTCCACGCGGGCCCGGGTCACGCCGAAGATGCGGTTGTACTCGCGCAGGGACGGGATGAAGCCCGCCTTCATGCGCTCGAGCTGGAGGCGGAGGACGTTGAGCACGTCGGCCCACTCGATCGCCTCCTCGATGCGGCGGAACCAGTGCACGCCCAGGTCGGCCACGTCGGCCGGCATCAGCGTGAGCGGCCCGCACACGGCCACCTGCGCGCCCAGCCGCTTGAGCCCGTGGATGTTGGAGCGGGCCACCCGCGAATGCAGCACGTCGCCGCAGATGCACACCTTGAGCCCCTCGATGGGGCCGCGGTGGTCGCGGATGGTGAGCAGGTCGAGCAGCCCCTGCGTGGGGTGCTCGTGCTTCCCGTCGCCCGCGTTGATGACGTGGCTCTCGATGCGGTCGGCCAGGAACTTCGCCGAGCCGGACGATGCGTGGCGGATCACCACCATGTCGATCCGCATCGCCTCCAGGTTGCGCGCCGTGTCCACCAGCGTCTCGCCCTTCTGCACCGACGAGCCGCTGGTGGAGATGCTCACGGTGTCGGCGCCCATCCGCTTCTCGGCGAACTCGAAGGAGACGCGGGTGCGGGTGCTGTTCTCGAAGAAGGCGTTGACGACGGTGCGTCCCCGCAGGAAGGGGACCTTCCGCACCGGCCGCTCGCTGATCTCCTTGAAGGTCTCGGCGGTGTCGAGGATGGCCGTGATCTGCTCGCGGGTGAGCTCTTCGAGGCCCACCAGGTCCTTCCCCAGGGTGGGGTTCACCAGCTCCTGCGCCATCAGCCGCCCGCCTCCACCAGGTCCACGCCCAGCGACCCGTCGATCTCGGGAACCCTCACCTCCACCCGCCCGCCCTCGGGAACCTCCACCCGCTCGCCCGCCACGTCGGCCTGGATCGGCAGCTCGCGCCCGCCGCGGTCCACCAGCACGGCCAGCAGCGTGCGCCGCGGCCGTCCGAAGTCGGCCAGCTCGTCGAGCGCGGCGCGCACGGTGCGGCCGGTGTAGAGGACGTCGTCCACGATGCACACCGTGCGGCCGTCGATGCCGCCGGCGGGGAGGCGCGTCTGGCCCACCACGGGGCGCGGCCCCACCACCATCAGGTCGTCGCGGTAGAGGGTGATGTCGAGCGAGCCGGTGGCGAGCGTCAGCCCGCTGCGCTCGCGGATGTGCGCGGCGAGCAGCGCGGCGAGCTGCACCCCGCGCCGGTGGATGCCCAGCAGCACCAGCTCGGTGGCGCCGGCCGCCAGCCGTACCACCTCGTCGGCGATGCGGGAAACGGCCTGCTCCACGGCCGGAGCGTCCATGATGGGGCGTCGCTGGGGTCCTGTCATGGATCCGGGAGAAGGGTGCGCGGGATGTGGACGGGGTGCGGGAAAGCTAGCCCGTGGCGGGGCCGGGTGTCAACGAACTCCCCCCGTCGAAATCGCCCCTGGAAGCGTGAACGTCTACCTGACGCCACGCCGGGCTCGGCGGCCGACCATGCCATCCACCGGCGCCCCGGCAACGACTCCCGCGTCCGCGTGAATCGGCGGGACCGCGCCGCCCTGGGACCCGCGCTTGCCAGCAACCCGATTCCGACTGATTTTTCGAGACTCCTTTCCCTCGCGCCACCGGATGGCGGCGCCAGCGTGAATCACTCGATCGTGGAGAAAGACCGATGCGCAAGATGAAGCTCGAGCTGGAGCGGCTGGCGGTGGACTCGTTCGAGGTCGCCTCCGGCATGGACGCGCGCGGGACGGTGCAAGGCAACGAGCTGACTCCGGCCTGTTCGTTCCGGAACTCCTGTATCGATTCCTGCCAGCTCTCCTGCACCGGGAGCTGCTACACCGGCCTGAACTGCCAGCAGGTCTGCTGACCCGCCGCCGGTTGAGACTTCAGCCGGATACGGACGGGCAGCGAGCGTTCCACAGCACCGGCCGGAAGGGACTTATACGGAGGAAGCGGAGGAACGACGAGCAGTTCTCCGTTTCCTCCGTTGCTCCGTGTGAGCTCCGTCCCGTCGTCACACGGATGCACGCCGCCCCGGCGGCCGTGGCATGAGCCGCGGCCGCCGTTCGCTATTCCTGCGGGTTGACCTTGCTGCGGCGGCGGGCGCGGAAGAAGGCGCGCAGCATGTCGCCGGCCTCCTCGGCCAGCACCCCCGTGGTGAGATCCACGCGGTGGTTCAGCCTGGGATACTGCACCAGGTTCTCGAGCGATCCGCTCATCCCGGCCTTGGGGTCGGCCGCGGCGTAGACCAGGCGGGGGATGCGGGCCAGCACGATGGCGCCCGAGCACATGGCGCAGGGCTCCAGCGTGACGTAGAGCGTGCACTCCAGCAGCCGCCAGTGGCCGATCACCTGCGCGGCGCGGCGGATGGCCACCATCTCGGCGTGGGTGCTGGGGTCCTGCAGGGTGTGCGTGAGGTTGTGGCCGGTGGCCACCAGCTCGCCGCCGCGCACGATCACCGCCCCCACCGGCACCTCGCCCAGCGCCTCGGCCGCGCGCGCCTCCTGCAGCGCCAGCCGCATCCAGCGCTCGTCGTCGGTCTCGGCCTCACGTTCGGCCACATCGGCGCTCACCGGCTCGTGCATCGTCGTCGCTGTAAGAAAGTCGTCCCGCCCGGCGTTCTGATCTCAATCGAGCCAGACATGGTACGGATCGGATCACCCAATCGGCCGGGACCAACGCGAAGGATCGTCTCGGCTGCAAGGATCTTCGCTGACGAGACAGAGGTTCGCGCCCCACTTGGAACTGCGAGGTGGGTTCGACCGAAGCGACGAGGCTCGAAGTCCGGCAAACGGTTACAGCGTGTCGCTTCACGCGAGCACAGGGTGCCGATTAGCTTCGTGATCCGTAGGCTTTGGGCCAATCCACAAGGCCCGTCCCGTCGCCCCTCCCCTCCCGACGATCCTCCCCCTCGATGACCTTCCCTTCCCGCTCCCCGCTCCCCTTGGCTGCGACCCTCCTCGTCGCGGCGGGGCTTTCCCTCACCCTGGCCGCCCGCGGGCTCCCCGCCGGACGGCATCGCGACACCCTCGCGATCGTCGAGATCGGCCGTCGACCGGTGGTCGAGCCGCGACCCGGCGCAGCCGCCATCCCGAACCATTCCGCGGCCGGCAAGACGCACCGGAGCGCCGTCTCGGGTCCGCTCCGGGTGGAGCCGAACGGCGGCACGGCGTACCTGGTCAGGCCGCAGACGTTCACAATCTGGAACACGGGGACCTCCACCGCCACGTACTCGCTCGCCGCCACCTGCGAGGGCGCGGCGACGGGCTGCTCGGCCAGCGCCAGCTCGGTGACGATCGCGCCGTCGGCGTCGGCGCAGGTGACGGTGAGCTACACCTTCACCGGCGCCGGCGTGGTGCGGCTGACCGCCACCGGGCCCGGGGGTGGCGAGTCGGGGTGGATCGAGGTGAAGCCGCTGTCGAACGGGTACCTGTCGTATCCCCGGCGCCACCGGTGCGTGACGGTGGCGCTCCCCGGCGCGGCGGCCAGCGAATGCGGCGACCTTCGCCTGGCCCACGCGCTCCCCGGCGTGCGCACCCTCAACCAGGCGCGCGCGCCCGTGCTGCTGTACAACAGCGGCCTGGCCGAGCCGCGCCTGCGCGTCGTCTACACCTTCACCCCCACCGCATCCAAGGCGGCGCCCGACAGCGTGACGCTGGGGGTGACGCTGGCCAGCGGCCGCGCCCTGGGGCGGCAGGTCTGGCGGGGCGGGTGGGTGCCGGGCGAGGTCCGCCGCATGGTGTACAGCGCCGAGGCGCCCGACGTGGCCACGGGGATCTACACCGTCAACGTCCAGACGACCGCGTGGCGCAGCGGGGTGGCGACCGTGACCGACCAGCAGACCGACGTCGTGCTGGTCAACCGCTCGGGAAGCCGCTTCGGCGCCGGGTGGTGGGTGGCGGGGCTGGAGGAGATCCGGCACCTGGCGAACGGCAGCAAGCTGTGGGTGAGCGGTGACGGAAGCGCGGGCGTGTACGTGCCCACCAACGACAGCACCTGGGTCGCGTGGAACCCGGAACGGCCCGACACGCTGAAGAAGCGGGTGAACGCCCAGGGCGTGTCTCGCTTCGTGCGGCTCCTCCCCGGCGGAACCCGCGTGGTGTTCGGGCCGACGGGCACGCAGGACAGCGCCGTGAGCCGGGTGGGGCAAACCACCTCGTTCGCCTACGGCGCCAGCGGGCTGTCCACCATCACGGTGCCGGGCGGCGCCGTCTACACCTTCGAATACGGCGGCGCCACGCGGCCGCGGCTCTGGCGCGTGCGGCTCGACCGCGACACGGTGCGTCGCACGGTGGAGATCGGCGTGCAGGACGGCGACCCGCGCATCCGCAGCATCACCGACCCGGACGGCGCGCTGACCACCTTCGACTACGCGGCCGCCGACACCGCGCGGAAGCGGATCACCCGGCGGATGGACCCGCGCCGCCTCACCTGGTCGAGCTACGCCTACGACGAGGGCGGCAAGGTGACCCGGGGCCAGCTCGACATGGGCGCCGCGGGCGAGGGCGACGACCTCGTCGTCCGCATCGTCCCGGCCGAGTCGCGCGGCGCGGCACCCGCGGCCGCGCCGTTCGACAGCGCCTACACCCGGGTGGACGGGCCGCGCGCCGACGCCGACGCGTACGACGTGACCCGCTTCTGGATCGCGCCCAAGCTCGACAACAGCGTGCCGCAGCGCATCGTGGACGCGCTGGGCAACGAGACGGTGCTCACCTACGGCGACGCGCGCTTCGAGATGCTGCCCACGCGCGTGGACCATCCGGTGCTGGCGAATGGGACGAGGCAGAGCGCGACCGCCACCTACGACGCCCGCGGCAACGTCCGGAGCTCCGCCTCGGTGAACCCGCTGGGCGACGGACGCGACGCCACCACGCGCTACGAGCGCGCCGACCCCGCCTGGCCCGACTTCGTCACCCGCGTCACGCAGCCCGCGGGCGAGATCACCGACCTGTCGTACGACGCCGCGGGGAACCGCGCCTGGGTGCAGGACGGCCGCGGCGCGGCCAGCCGGGTGACGTTCGGCTACGGCGCGGCGGGGCTGCCCACCTCGGTGCAGGACCCGTACGGCCACGTGGAGACGATGGTGTACGACGCCGCGGGGAACCTGCACGGCACCCGCACCCCGCTCGGCTTCTGGTCGCTGGCCTACGCCGACGCGCTGGGCCGTGACACGCTGGTGGTGACCCCCGCCGACACCGCCGCCTTCGCCCGCGACACGTCGGCCCTCCGCGGCGGCGGCGTGCGCGAGCGCACGGTGTACGACGCGGCGGGCCGCCCGCTGCTGGTGCAGACCACCGGGCCCGCCGTGCGCTACGACCGCACCTACACCGGCGTGCCCGAGAACGTGGGGGCGCTCACGCTCTCGGTCCGCAACAGCTACGACGCGGCGGGGCTGGTGCTGGCCACCGCCCGCTGGTCGGCCCCCGACTCGGCGCAGGTGGACACCATCACCACCCGCTGGCGCTACGACGCCGCCGGGCGCCGGGTGGCCGAGATCGCCCCCACCTCGCCCGACTCGGCCGAGCGCAGGGACAGCACGGCGTACGACCCGGCGGGGAACGTGACCGGCACCGTGGACCGGCTGGGGCAGCAGGTGACGATGCAGTACGACGCCGTGGGCCGGCTTACGCGCCGCACCATCCCCGCATCGGCCGACGCGCTGGGCGAGGTGGAGCAGTTCACCTACGACGCGATGGGAAGCCTGCGCTCGGCCACCAACTCGGCGGCCATCGTGCGTCGCGGCTACCTGCCGGGGGGCGCGCTGGCGGCCGACACGCTGGAGATCGCCACCGAGGCGGGGTCGCTGACGGGCCGGCACCGCTACGTCACCACCTACGGCTACGACCTGGAGGGGCGCCGCACGACGATGACGGTGCCCGACAGCCTGGCCCCGTCGCCCACCCGCAGGCAGTTCCTGTACGCGTACGACGCGCAGACCGGCGCGCTGCGGAGCGTGACCGACCCGCTGGGCAACGCCTACGCGTTCGCGCAGCGGCTGGACGGCGCGCTCGACACGCTGCGGCTGCCGGGCGGGATCGCCGAGAGCTACCGCTACGATGCCGACGGCCGGATGACCCGCCGCGTGCGCACGCGGCTCTTCTCCGGCTCGGCCTACTCGCTCTACGACGATTCGCTGGCCTACACGCCGCGCGGCAAGGTCGCCTACGCGGCGCTCCTGGACGGGAGCTCGCGGATGGACTACGACGGGCTGGGGCACCTGGCCCATGCCTACGCGCACGACGCGATCGCCTACACCAGCCAGGACTCGGAGGAGGAATATCGCTCCGACGCGCTGGGCAATACGCTCTGGCGGCGCAGCGCCGGCTTCACCATCCAGTCGTCGCCGCCCACCGCGCCCGTCTACCCCGTCTCCGAGCTCTACCAGCGCTGGACGGGCCGGCACTACGCCAGCATCAAGG
>Ga0070686_100002255_pt1 | contig 10634 bp, 7 predicted proteins | sample KBSS23LmetaG_FD_65654 | JGI IMG/M metagenome (GOLD analysis project Ga0070686, IMG submission 65654) | Switchgrass rhizosphere microbial communities from Kellogg Biological Station, Michigan, USA - KBS S2-3L metaG | ecosystem: Host-associated > Plants > Roots > Rhizosphere ...
AGGTTGTTGCGCTTTCCCCCTTCTGCCCCAAACGAATGAACAACGACGTGATACTTCTTCCCGTCAACCTCGAAACTTTCCTCAGTCCAATCGGGTGCGATTTCCGTCGGCGTATCTATGAGGATGTCCCAATTTGGAAACTGCCATTCCGTTTGTCCCGGCCGTTCTGTCCGTCCGTTGACAATCTTCCAACCACTCGGCGGATTGATGACAAGCTTCACTGGATCGGGTTTGTGATCAACGACGTACATGAAGATGCATCCGCCGTTGTAATTTGCATGTCGTCCGTCGAGCTGTGAAAACGTGCCGGAGAGATCATTGGCGAACACTTTGTACTTGATCGTCAGCGCGGAACTTCCGAGCGGAGATACGCTCCACGTCTGATCGTTCACGCGCGTGACCGGCCGCATCGCCTGGTCGCAGCGGCCTGGAGGGGGGCAGATGCCTGCGGCTGCAGAAAACTCCTGAACATTCTTCGCAAAATCAAAAACTGCGTACCGGCCGGGCGACCACTTCGGCATTTGAAACTCGACGGCCTTGTCTCTCATTTCGTCCGGCAGCTCAACTTCAATTGCAACTTCGAAGAGATGCGAGTTCGGTTTCGACATCGAAAGACGATAAGTAATCGATTTGAGTGGTGTAGTTTGGGCAACAACCGTTCCGCTAAATGAAAATGCGACGATCGCTGCAACACACAGAATCCCGCGGCGAAATTGAAGAGGCATTGGTAGCTCCGACGATTGCCGAAATCAGATAAAGAGGCCGGTATCTTCGCACACGCAAAGCGAATCACACCAACCCGGAATTTTGGACAGGATTTCAGGATTACAAGATTTACGGAAGTGGACAATCGAACAGTTTTGGGTAGGCGTCGGTCTCAAGTAGACTATTGAACCAACGCTAAAGGCCAAAGACCTAAGACCAAGAAACCCCATGCCGGCAACTGAACGTCTCTATTACAACGACTCCCACCTAATCGAGTTTGACGCTCGTGTTGTGGATGTAACTGAGCGTGTCAGTGGGTGGACCGCAGTCGTATTGGACCGCACAGCGTTTTATCCCACGGGCGGCGGCCAACCGAGCGACACTGGCGTATTGAATGGGTCGCGCGTCGTTGAGTGCATCGACGACGGTGACAACGGTGTCTTGCACATAATGCAAGGCGCGACACCTGCCCGAGGCGAAGCTGTTAAAGGTCGTATCGATTGGGCCCGCCGTCTGGACCACCTCCAACAACACACAGGCCAACACATTCTTTCGCAGGCGTTCGTAAAACTGTTCAATGCTCCGACCAAGAGCTTTCGCGTGTTGGATCAATCATGCGAAATCGACGTCGATCTCGCTCATCCGAGCAATGAGGTTATCGAACGCGCGGTTGAGCTCGCCAACAATGTGATTTGGGAAGACCGCGCGATCGCGATCCGCAATGTCACGAAAGAGGAGGCTGCTGAGTTGCCCTTGAGAAAAGAGTCGTCGCGTGAAGGCGAGTTACGTCTGATTGAAATTGATGGCTTTGATCTCACGCCGTGCGGTGGCACTCACGCATATCGAACAGGCGAAGTAGGAATTGTCGCGGTTCGATCGTGGGAAAGGGCAAAGGGTTTAGTTCGTATTGAATTTGTCGCCGGGGGTCGCGCACTCGCGGATTATCGAAAGGCAAACAAGAGTGCGCGTGAGATTGCTGCGTTGTTCAGCGCCGGAAGAGATGATGCACCACATCTCGCTGCGCAAATGATTGACGAGAACAAAGAACTGCACCGCCGTATTCGCGTTCTCGAAGAGACCGCGGCGGCTGATGAAGCAGAAAAACTCTTCAGCGAAACCGGCCCGCGTGAAGATGGAACACGAATAATTGCAAAAGTTTTTGACGGGCGTGACAACGATTTATTAAAGAAGTTGGCGCACGCGCTTACGGCCCGGCCCCAAACAGTCGCACTGCTCGGTTCGCGTGATGGCGATACTGCGCGCCTGGTCTTCGCCCGGTCTCAAGATGCTGACGGCGATATGAGTTCATTGATGCGCGAAGCATGCGCCTCACTCGATGGCCGCGGCGGTGGTAAACCCGAAATGGCCCAAGGTGGTGGGAAAAAGATCGACCAACTCGCCGAGGCGCTCACCCGCGCCGCTAGTTCACTTTAATCCCCGATTCAGTACCGTTCGCGGTAGCAGACTGCCAAGGCTCACGCTAGTCAGTCTTGCCTCAAAAGCCAGATCTGTTCTTCGTGTTTGATCGCGTCAATTCGTGGATCGTCCTTTTTTTGATACCGAACAGAAACGATCCACGAATTTGACACGAAAAAGCACGAAGACATTGCCGCCGTTATCGAGTTTAATCGGTGCGATCGCCTGAACTAGTGCGGTAGTATTAGTACCTGCAACGCAAATAGGAGGGCTCGCCCATGTCGCGCATTCGCTCGATCGCTCTACTGATCTCCTTAGCGCTAAGCTGCGCATTGTTTTTGTTGATGGCGGGCGCAGCCAGTTTCGCTGACGAACCTCCTGTGTCGACGGCGCAAGGTCTCGAGGCCTGGCAACAGGTTTATTCAGTCCTCACGCACCCGCGGTGCATTAACTGCCACACTGCGACGCACTATCCACAACAAGGCGATGATCGACATCGACACTTCGCAAATGTAGTGCGTGGTCCTGGCAACACGGGTGTACCCGGACTCAATTGTGCAAGTTGCCATCAAAAAGCCAACGCCGATTCCACGGGTGTGCCTGGTGGTAATGGCTGGCACCTCGCACCACTATCGATGAAATGGCAGGACGAAAACGATCAACCGCTATCGAGCGTAATGGTGTGCCGGTCTCTTAAGGACCGTTCCAAAAACCACAACCTGGATGGTCCCGGTTTGCTCAAACATCATGAAGAGGAGCCACTCGTTCATTGGGCCTGGAACCCGGGCCGGCGGCCGGACGGTTCAATACGTACGCTGCCACCACTGACACACGAGGAGTTTGTCGCTGCAACAAAGCGATGGGTTGAAGCAGGCATGCCGTGTCCAACGGGAAAGTAGGAGGATCTCTCTAATGGCTACTTATCGACTTAATGTAAACGGACGACAACGTGAGGTGACTACCGATCCTTCGACACCCTTACTTTGGGTGCTCCGTGATGAGTTGAAGATGACCGGAACGAAATACGGTTGTGGAATCAGCGCGTGCGGTGCTTGCACAGTACATCTCGACGGTGTCGCGACGCGTTCATGCGTAGTTCCGGTTTCGATGATTGATGATCGACCGATAGTTACTATCGAAGGTATCGGTGCGGATCCCGTCGGGCGCGCCGTACAGAATGCCTGGATCGATAAAGATGTTGTCCAGTGTGGCTACTGTCAGAGTGGACAGATCATGAGCGCCGTCGCTTTGCTGAAAAATACAAGCAATCCAACCGACGTCAACATCGAGGAATCGATGGGAGGAAATCTTTGCCGGTGCGCAACGTACGTTCGAATTCGTGAAGCCATCAAGAGCGCCGCCAAACAAGTGAAGTAGAAGTCAGTACCGTCCGCGATAGCGGATGGGAGTCCGAGGAGGCAAAGCATGACTAGTCACTCAAAAACCCTCTCTCTTAATCGTCGAACGTTCCTGCGTGTCTCTTCGGTTGCGGCCGGCGGTTTAGTAGTGTCGCTATACTTCGATCGTTCGGTGCGGGGACAGGAGGGACAACCTCAGCCTCAATCTCAACCGCCCCAGAAAGTTTATCCGCCCGATGCGTTCATCCGGATCACCTCGGATGGAAACATTGTGATCCAGGTGAATCGCCTGGAATTCGGTCAGGGCGTGCACACTGCTTTACCGATGGTGCTCGCAGATGAATTGGACGCTGAATGGTCTCACGTTGTGGCAGAACTCGCTCCAGCGTCTGACGTTTACAAGGATCCGCTCTTTGGAATTCAAATGGTTGGGGGCTCCGGTTCGATCGCCCACTCGTTTCAGCAATATCGCGAACTCGGCGCAAAGACGCGCGCGATGCTCGTTGCGGCCGCTGCGAGCAAGTGGAATGTGTCACCGGCACAGTGTCGAACAGAAGCCAGCGTCGTATTTGGACCAGGCGCGCAGAAAGCGAGTTATGCTGAACTCGCAAGTGATGCTGCGCGCCAGCCTGTTCCTCAAAAAGTTCAATTAAAGAACCCATCAGAGTTTCGTCTGATCGGTAAGCCTGTTCGCCGTCTCGATAGCAAACCAAAGTGCAACGGGTCGACGAAGTTTGGTTTGGACCTCGATCTTCCGGGAATGAAAGTAGCAGTGGTGGCGCATCCGCCTGTGTTTGGTGGAAAGGTAAAAAGTTTCGACGACAAAGAAGCGCGCGCGATCGATGGGGTCAGAGATGTATTTCAAATCCCGGTAAATGTTGGCGGCACGGGCGTCGCGGTTGTCGCGGATAAGTTTTGGCCGGCGAAACAGGCGCGCGATCTTCTAAAGATCGAGTGGGATCTGTCAGGCGTGCAAGCCGCTGATACCTCAGAGCTATTGACGCATTATCGTCAGCTGGCGACGACGACGGGCAACGTAGCCGTGACGCGCGGTGATGAAAAGGCACTGGAAAAGATTCCAACGACGAATCGCATTGTTGCTGATTTTGAATTTCCTTATCTCGCACACGCGCCGATGGAGCCTTTGAACACAACGGTGCGCTTTGATGGTGATCGCGCTGAGACCTGGGCAGGCTCACAGTTTCAGACCTTCGATCAAATGGCGATCGCTGAAGTGCTTGGACTGACTCCTGAGCGCGTCACCTTCCACACAGAGATGGCGGGCGGCGGATTTGGCCGGCGCGCGGTGACTGATTCACACATCCAGCGTGAGGCAGCAGTAATCGCGAAGCGGATGCGAGGAACGCCCGTCAAATTGATCTGGACACGCGAGGATGATGTTCAAGGTGGATACTACCGGCCGATGCACGTGCATCGAGTAGAAGTCGGAGTTGGCCCAGACGGTTTGCCCGCGGCCTGGCGGCATGTGGTCGTGGGCCAGTCGATCCTGGCCGGAACACCGTTCGCTTCGTTTCTAATCAAGAATGGCGTGGACGGGACAGCTGTAGAAGGCGCTGCTGATGCTCCGTATGTTATTCCGAACTTTCACGTATCTGTTCATCACCCTACCGTGAATGTTCCCGTGTTGTGGTGGCGTTCGGTTGGGCATACGCACACAGCTTTCGTCATGGAGACGCTTGTCGACGAGTTAGCGACACGCGCGAAGATGGATCCAATCACCTATCGACGCAAACTGCTTAAGCCGGATTCACACAAACTGCGTCGCACGCTGGATCTGCTCGAGACCAAAACAGCGAATTGGCGTTTGCCACGCGGCCGGGCAAAAGGCATCGCCTGCCACGAATGTTTTGATACCGGCGTGGCGTGTGCAGTTGATGTTTCCATTGAAAACAAACGTCCGAAAATTTATAGAGCTACGGTGGCAGTTGATTGCGGGATGGCAGTTAATCCATTAACGATTGAAAGTCAGTTTCAGGCAGGACTTGGGTTTGGCTTAATTCAGCTAGTTTCTGGTGGCGCGATTACTCTGAAGAACGGTCGGGTGGAGCAGCGAAACTTCGACGGCTACACGCCGCCATATATCATCGACGCTCCCGTAGACGTTGACGTTCACATCGTTCCGAGCACAGATGCGCCGACTGGATGTGGCGAACCCCCAGTGCCGGTGATCAGCCCCGCAGTCGTAAACGCGCTTGCGAAGCTAACTGGCAAACGCTACCGCACACTACCGTTGGTTAACATCTAGGTGGATTGCAGTTCCATCTTGTCACTCCGTTAGGAGTGACATTGACACACTGACCCATTCTCGTTGCAATAGAACTCTCCCCGACGAATTCGCCACAATCAAGGAGTAGAAGTGATGAAAGTTTTCCGTGCAATCGCTGCTCTTGCCGCGATCAGTGCATTCGCCATCTTCGTCCACACACAAACGCGGCCAGGCAGCCCAACCACTACTCAACCGAAATCTGCGGCGGGCCCGGCGAACATTGCAGTCATCGACACCGCACAGTTCAGTGATGATAAAGAAGGCATCGCCCGCGTGATGAATGCGATGAAACAGATTGAAACGAAGTTCACACCGCTGCAAACCGAAATACGCGGCATGCGCGACAGACTGACCACCTTGCGCTCTGATATTCAAAAGAAGCAGGCGATACAGGATCCAAAAATGACTCAGCAGCAGGTTGAGGAAGCGAATCGACTCGAGGTTCAGGTCAAGCGCAAGGCTGAGGACGCGCAAGCTAGTTACCAGAAGGAATCCCTTGCGATGCTTGAACCGATGCAAAAAGACATTAGTGACGCGCTGGCAGCGTACGCGCAGGCGAAAGGCATTTCGCTTTTGATCGATCTGAATCGTGTGCCGTTGATATACGCCTCACCAACTCTCGACATCACGAAGGAATTCATCACCGAGTACAACCGGACACATCCCGTGAGATGAGTGATCGGTAGTTTGTGCTTGGTACTTTGTGCTTGGTAGTTTGTGCTTGGTACTTTGTGCTTGGTACTTGGTACTTTGTGCTTGGTATTTTTGTGCTTGGTGCTTTGTGCTTTGTGCTTTGTGCTTCGTACTTGGTACTTGACCAAGCAGTAAGTACTAAGCACAAAGGTCGAAGTAGAAACGATGTGATTTGACACCAGAGTCATGGTCTTCCTAATATGCTAATCCGCGTGGGGCAGTAGCTCAGTTTGGCAGAGCGCCGCGTTCGCAATGCGGAGGTCAGGGGTTCGATCCCCCTCTGCTCCACCAATTGAATTCAAACACTTACAGCCGCCGGCACTGGCGGCTGTTTTGGCTAACTGACCAAAACTTGACCAACTTTTCCGGAATTTAGCCTCACTGCCTCAACTGCCACTCGTTTACTATTTTCGACAGCGCGTACGTAACGCATCGTCACTCGAATGTCTGAGTGTCCAAGTAACTGCGCTATCGGGACCTCCCAGTAGCTCAAGTAGGTCACCACTTACTGGGGAGCTCTTAAGGCCGTCGGATGCCGTTTTTATACTGGCGCTGAGCGCGATGGCAGGGTGAGTTGAACTATCAGCACACTCGTGAGTTACCAAGGTTCTTCATGACAATATCCGATGAAGGTCCGTTCCAAAAAACGCTGTGACTGCCTTATTGATGCGTGGTTTTGGCCAGCGTATCAGCGCTTTTCCTAACCACGTCGCTCAATTCAATCAAAGCATCCAGGTCGCGACGCGCCTTAAGTGCGAGCTGATTGTCGAGTGTGCCCATGTCACTAAAAACTGGATTGGTCAGAAAATCAGTCATTAGTACGTTGACCGATGAAAGCAATGATCTCATCTGCGCTTCGTCCTGCGGAACAATTTCTTTTGGACGCTTCTCGTCCTTTTTCGTTTTTGGAAGACCAGCCAGGTTTATTCTAAGTCGAGTGCCACGCTTCTTCATTTCGACCGCATAATCCGAAGTAGCTTTGTAATTTATCGGTTCAGATGCGGCTGTCGCCAGCTTGAACTGCTCGCTGATGACCCGCAATCGATTAAAATCCTCATTGACCTCCGCCAGAACGGTTTTTGAATCTTTCGGTGTGTTTGCCCCATCTTCCAGGGCGCGGACATTAAGCTCATGCCGCTCCTGCGTCGTTCGCTGACTATAAGCCTCGGTGAAAACCGCGAGCATTACCGTGATAACCGCGCTAACTAATGTCAGAAATCTAATGAACTGCTTAGAGCGAATTGTTTTCATATATCACTCCGTTCGAGAACGGGAAGAGAACTCTGTGGGGCGGGGGCAAGGTATATGATTAGGGACATATCCTACAAGCATAGCTAATCGTTCTTATCTGATTTCAAAGTCTATCCACTGGGTCGCCAAACGGTTCTTCTCTTTGGCAAGACCGTCACTAACTATAACTTGCAAAATGTAATCGCCAGGTGGCAGGTGTGGATCCAAAGGTAACCGTCCAAAGGCCACAACTTTCTTTGAGTCCAGCTGACCGCTCAGAGACAAGAGCTTGCCGGTAAAGACCAGCTTGTTATCGCGAAACAGTCGTACCTGAGATTGCAACCGGGTTTGGTGAGTGTCCTTAGCAAGCCGCGGATTGTAAACTTCGAATCCATACTCCACCAGCGCGCCGGAGCGGAAGCGACGAATCGCCGGCCCTGACTGTGGGTCGGGCTCGTTTATCGAGCCTTCGACGGAATTGCTGCTTGTTGATTCGTCACTGTTTGATGCCACGCTGCTAGTTACGTTTGTCAGACCGCTTCTATTCGCATCGCGTTGGGCCAGATAAAGGCCGGAAAGGGTCAACCGCTGTTTCTTCAGATCGGGAACTTCGATGTACTGATTGGCGGAACCGAGGCGCCCTGAGGCCGCATCGCGGACTGCAATGCGTAGTTGGAAAGCGCCCGGTGTCTCAACGGGCAGGTTGATGCCGAAAATAAGGCCATGTTCGATCGTGCTTCGGTAGTTCGCACGCGACACGACGATGTTCTGGAAACGGGAACGCCGATCAATCGGAACTCCAGCATCATCGAAGGTCATCGCCAATACGTCCACCGCCGCTTGATAAGATCCGTCCGGTTGTTCCTTAAAGGTCAAACTGTCGCCACTCACGAAAATGAACGAGCGCATGAATGAACCTTCCGGCGCTTCATTCATGAAGATTGAAGTCAAACGCAAATCAACATTTCCCGATTCAAAGGGAGTGGTGATTGCAGCCATTAACTGTTCAGGCACACTTCGTCCAACCGTGTGCGCTTCTTCATTAGGAATCCCAAAAAAGCCTGTGCGGGTGCGTACAATCAAGCCGGGCCGTTTCACTTTCACGGAGACTTGATGGTAACGGCGCCTACCAGTCTCGGGATTAAACGTTGATTCGTCGGGGCGATAGCCGATCAAATAATAGTGCTTCGAGGCATCGAGCGCTCGCTTAATGCCGAGACTAACGTCATTGTTGTTGGTGACGAAAAAACCTCCCGTCTCGAAGGCCAAATACTTGAGCCCTTCCTGCGATTGCCACATATCGAGAGTTTTTTGATTGAGCGATTGCATGAGCGCCGGTCCGGAATTGGCGCGCACCATTGTGCCGTCGCTCAGGGTCATTACCGCTGACGTGTTGTCGGCGGCTGTCAGGTTCAGTGGGGGTAGGCCTCTTGGATCGATAGTATAAATGACTACGGAAGCGCGATTCGCGAGATCGGTAAGTCTACGTAATGCTTGAATCGTGCGATAGGCGCCCTCGCCTTCCGAGTTGAACAGCTCCAATGTGTCAGATAAAAGGACAACTGACTTGCGTCCCGGCAAGGTTCTCAACCCCCGAATGATGTAATTGAGAGCGCCGAGAGTTCCAACCGAGAATACTTCGTCCTTAAAATCGCTGTAGTTTTGTCGCGATTCCCGCTCCATATCGGTTCTTGAGCCCGGCTCTGTCGGGGCCACAGGACCGTTGGCTGACGGACGCATGCTGCCGGTTACAAGGGGACTGTCCTCAATTGGTGCAAACGCAGCGATGCCCGCCCGCCCGCGACTATTCCACTTAACTCGGTCAATAGCTGCGTAAAGCAGTCGCTTGTCCGAAGTGAACGTTTGCAGCGCCCCGACACCGGCACCCGTGCGAATGATGGCTACGAGATCTCCAGGCTGCATCTGCTCGTCGATGAACTTGCGCAACGCGTTCCGAACAAAGTGCATGCTTTCAAATGAGAGCCCCAGATCATCAACCACGAGCGCAAACGTACGCTCTACCTTTTCAGGGCGGAGCCGAATCGTCGGTATTGGGACATCAACGATTCCCTTTGACCGGGAATCCGTCTTTGCCGCTTTGTCCGGAGCTTCCGTTGATTCGGCCGACACGAACGAGAAGTTAGTGATCTTCTGCAAGCGGCCATCTTCATACACTTCGAAATCTTCGTTTCGCAGATCCGTCACCGGTCGGCCGTTCTTATCCGTAACGGTGGCATCTATTTGAACTAGGTTCGTAGTGATTTTGACTACGTCGTCCGCCGACTGTGCCGAAGTACGCGGCTGAGGCGTCTGCTGGGCGAAGACGTTTCCAGTCAACGCTTGAGAAACTACCAGCGCGATGATCAGTTGAATCTTCATGCAATGACCCAATTATACGGTGGGCAATTGGATGTTCAAAAAAGCACTGGGGAGGCCATACAGAAAAGAAAGCGAGGGCGGGTTGTCTAGTTCGCAATGCGGAGGTCAGGGGTTCGACCCCCCTCTGCTCCACCAGATAAACTCACATCATTCCAACGAAAATTCGCGCTGCGAGTATTCAAGACGTGTCCCCGACTACCAGCCCATCGCCGTAGACATGCGAACCTGACTTCACCTGCCCTTCCACAATCCTTGTGCAACTAACGGCACGTATGTGTCGAGTCCGTCAGGCCTAAACTTGATCGTGCGCCCCTGCTCAGCGCTCATGTAGGCAGTCATGAGCAGTTCTGTTATCTCGAGACCGTCGTAAAAATTTTCTTCCGGTTGCCTTCCATCGAGAAAGCATTGAACAAAATAACGATCCTGTGCTTCGTAACCGTACTCCGCGGCTTCGTTCCCAATCACTGGCATTAAGCCCTGTTCGGCATTCTGTTTTTCAACCAGGTCTTCACCGACAGCGCCTTTCACCTCACGGCTCAAGAATAACTTCAATCCACTATCGAGCG
>Ga0070686_100002256_pt1 | contig 10630 bp, 6 predicted proteins | sample KBSS23LmetaG_FD_65654 | JGI IMG/M metagenome (GOLD analysis project Ga0070686, IMG submission 65654) | Switchgrass rhizosphere microbial communities from Kellogg Biological Station, Michigan, USA - KBS S2-3L metaG | ecosystem: Host-associated > Plants > Roots > Rhizosphere ...
AAATTAAAATGCTGTGAACTCGCGGTGTTGTCTTTTATAGAACGGAGTCCAACGATTCGTGAAACCGCTAACTCCACCTGCACACCTCTTTTACTGCCCAAGAGTTCATGCCATTCATCTACGGCAATAATTTTCAGCGTAGTGAAAATGTCTGCATATCCCTTCTGAGCCAATAATAGGTGCAAACTCTCCGGAGTGATGATAAGCACCTCAGGCATTTGTCTTTTCTGTCGCTGCCTTTCATTGATATCTGTATCTCCATTCCGAATACCAATTTTCCAATTCATTTCTAATTCGGCAATCACTTCTTCCATTGCTCTGCCAATATCCTTTGCCAGCGCTCGCAGAGGTGTTACCCACAAGAGCTGCAATCCATTCTTAGATTTAGAACGGTAATTTTTCGGATGGTCATTTATAAACGTGATCAATGCTCCTAGAAAAACAGAAAACGTTTTTCCGCATCCGGTTGGCGCGTTGACGAGCCCACTTTTTCCTTCGTAAATGGCTTGCCAGGTTTGTTCCTGAAATAAAAATGGATGTCGACTATTGGACGCCAGCCAACGCTCAATAACTGAATAACCAACGGAATCGTATACTGAAAATTGATTTGCTTGTTGCATACTCACTTGCCGTAAATCTCCAACATGTTTTTAAGATCTGCTAAGGTATTGATCTCCTGAACAGTTTTATCTTGTCGCCAGCGATGTATTCTGGGAAAACGCAATGCTACACCTGATTTATGGCGGTTGGACGCAGCAATGCCTTCAAATGCAATTTCGAAAACTAATTCGGGTTTCACCGTTCTTACCGGCCCAAATTTTTCGAGAGAATTTCTTTTCACAAAAGAATCCACTTGCGCAAATTCTTTGTCGGTGAGACCAGAATATGCTTTCGCAAAGGTGACAAGTTGATCGCCATCTTTCACCGCAAAGGTATAATCTGTGTAAAGATTGCTCCTTCTTCCGCTTCCCTTGGCTGCATAAACCATTACCGCATCAATGGTTAGCGGATCAATTTTCCATTTCCACCAGTCGCCCCTTCTCCTTCCCACCTGATAGTTCGAAGATTTCCTCTTCAGCATGATCCCTTCACTATTCAACGATCGTGATCTTTCTCTTTGGCGCTTCAATTCTTCCCAGTCGTTAAATTCAACGATTGGCGAGAGATGAATAGGGAAATTTTCATTTATATTCCTAAAATGATTTATCAACTCTTCTAACTTTTTTCTTCTATCGATCAATGACCATTCACGAATGTCTTGTCCTTCCACCTCCAACAGATCATATGCAAAAAAGGTTGCGGGCGCTTCCTGTAGGTTTTTCTTTGTCACATTCTTTCTTCCGATTCTTGTTTGTAGGACATTAAAATTAAGAACCTGTCCATTTTGATAAGGCAATACTTCGCCATCGATGGCAATTCCTTCTGGTAACAATTGTTGTAGCACCTGGTATTCCGGAAATTTTTCGGTGATCAGTTCTTCACCGCGACTCCACGCAAAAAGTTCTCCATTCCGTTTGATGATTTGTCCTCTTATGCCATCCCATTTCCACTCAGCCTGCCATTCCGCCGGCTCACCCAAAGTAGCAGGATCATCCTCCAATGCATATGCCAGGTAAAAAGGGTAAGGCTTCGAATGATCAATTGCGGTTGCATGACTTTCTCCGAGAAGATCGTCAAAACTCGTTGTAGAAGGATCCCAGTTTCCGCTGATGCGATGTGCGATCACTGACGCGGGCAATTGAACTACCCGCGCGAGTGAATTCACCATCATTTGTTGCGATACACCTATCCTGAACGCGCCGGTAATGAATTTGTTGAAAACGAACCTTTGTGAATAATCCATTTCTTTCCAACAATCCAATATAAATTTTTTCTTGATGGCCTCTTCCTGCTTTTCAATAACTATAAGTTGTTCCACGTAATAAGAAAGCGAATGCGGTTGCATTGTTTCTTCAGATTCGGGAAGCAGCAGTGCAATTGTTTCAGCAAGATCGCCAACCGTTGAATATGATTCCACAAATAACCAGTCCGGAATGTTTGCAGCTTCCATGCACCATGTTCCTAACTGTGTTGAGTTTACTGCGCGTTTAGGCCTTCGGCCACTGAACAATGCGATCACCCAGACCTTATCCTTATCGGGAGCCGATAAAAAATATCCCGATAAAGCCTCCAGCTTCTCGTTTGTTTTTGTTGTTGTACCTAATATTTTTACCAGTTCGGCAAATTGCTTCATGAAAGATCAGAACTTTTAGAGGAGGTTGAAACTTGAGATGGTTCTTCAGAAAGATCAGATCCTTCTTCTTCACCGTATTCAGTTTTCACTTCGGCGGAAGGAATTCCAATTTCATTTAGATAGCGACTCAATGCTGATTGGAAGCCATGCGTTACATAAACCATTTGTGCCCCCGTTGCTTTTATCGTGTCGAGCAATCCAGTCCAATCAGCGTGATCACTCAGTGCGAAACCAGCGTCCACATTCCTTCGCCTGACATTACCGCGCACCTGCATCCATCCACTGCACACGCCCACTGAATAAGGAATGAACCTCCTTATCCATGGCGAAGCATCTGCTCCTGATGGTGCAAGCACAACACTTTGTTGCAGCACTTCTTTTGGAATGTCAGGCGTCACACGCTTTACTTCAGGGAATTTCCAGCCAGCCTGGATCAATGCTTGTTGTGTATTGTAAACTGCGCCATGTGCAAATATGTGATCCGTTGATTCTGCCACTGTCTGAAGTATTCGTTGCGTTTTTCCAAGACTGTAAGCAATCAAAACAGATGGTTTGTTATTTCGCCTGTTGTTGCTGATCCATTCTTTCATGTTGGAGAAAATTTCTTCTTGTGTCTTCCACCTGTAAATGGGCAGGCCAAAAGTGGATTCAGTAATAAAAGTATGACAAGGAACAGGTTCAAACTGTCCGCTGATGCCATCGTTTTCCACCTTATAATCTCCACTGAAAACACAAACTTCTCCTTTGTATTCAAGTCGAATTTGCGAAGACCCGATAATGTGTCCTGCAGGATGCAGACTAAGCTTCACTCCATTGATGTCTATTTGCTCATTCCAGCGGAGGGTTTCATAATGTTGATCTCCCAGTCGAAGTTGAAGTATTGGCTTGGTGAATTCGTGACACAAATACGACCCGTTACCGGGGCGTGCATGATCGCTGTGACCGTGACTAATAACGGCTTTGGGAACCGGTTTCCATGGATCGATATAGAAACCTCCTATAGGACAACACAGACCTTTATCGGTAAATTGAATGAGCATATACTATTGAATTTCCAATTGCAATAACTGCTCCAACGCTATTGGCGCTTAGTTTCCACCAATAATTTCATCATATTTGTCCATAATATGCTTCGTTCCTTCAAGCAATTCTTTTCGGGACCAATAGCATCCACGATTTGTTTTGTCGTGGCCTTGTTTTCCAGGATGATGTTGCTTCGGATTTTTTTTGATTTTGGTTCCGATAAATTGGGACAGGTTTTGATTGCCAGAAATTTCCTTGGGGGAAAGGCCCTTACGATTGGCCAGGTTAGTGCTGAGAATCTTGCGCATCAAATTTATGCTCCCGCCATTTATAATCCGCCAATCGGCTGGCCGCCGGGTTACAGTATATTACTGAGCCCTTTGCTTCTCATCACGAGTAATATCGCTTTGGCTTGTCTGCTGTTGGACTTTATTGCGGCACTCATTTTCCTGATCTATTTAAGAAAGTTACTTCAACTCTTAAAATTTGACAGCGCGAATGTCAATCTTTTCTTATTATTCCAAGGTTTCATTATTTATAATTCCGGTCCGTCTGATTTCCTGGGTTTAACCTTTTTGGTGATGGCAATGTTTTACCTGGTGAAATCCTATCAAAGTACTCAGTTCTCCCCTGCGTTGGTCTTAATGTTGAGCGTCTCATTCATTGGAGCCGCAATGCTTCGATACCTGTATCAGCCGGTATCGTTTCTGATTCTTTTCTTTTCCATCATTCATGCACTTGCTAATGGCAAGCGACGTGTAGCTGTCCGTAGTTTTATACCGCTCCTACTGCTTTCAACAGCTTCTTTATTTTGGTTTGCCTATCAAAAGGGATATCATCTTCATGGTGTATATATGGCGCCATCGGCCACAGGATTTTTCCCGAAAAACCTACTGCTGATGAATCCGTTTGTACTTGCTTCTCTGTTCAATATTCACTTTTATACTGTTCAGTTATCTAAGCTTTTTCACCAATCATACGGTTCAATTGCTGGAATTTTTCAATGGACGAATTTCCTATTGGTCGTGGCGCTCACTCTAATTTATTTCAGGTTCGCTCAAAAGAGCTGGAGGCGACTAAAAGCAGAACACATTTTTTTATTGATTGGAGGATTTGCGTGTATTGCTATTGTTGGAGGATTGTGTTTTTTGTCTATACTGCACAGCAGAGAAGTTGGTCCTCCTTTGTTCCGATGGACCTATGTTACGCCAGGACGATACTATTTATTTCCGATGCTCTTTCTGCAAATATTTGTATGGAACTGGTTATTTGTAAGAGCCCATGCTACTAATACAGTCTTGTTGCGAATTGCTCAAGCATTTTTTGCCTTGCTTGTTTGTATTGAGATCCTTCATGGAAGTTATCTAATTGTCAAAAAATTCTCTTCTCCCCTTGTTGCTATTTCAAAAACAGCGGAAGCCAGTGCCGAAGACAAAGCTCTTGCAGACTATTTGGAGCGATATGATTTCAATCGTTCTAAACTTGTGGTGAGTGCGTTTACAAAGCGATTTATTTTTTACGCTCAATTGAAAGGCGCATTTGGGTTTTATAATCCACTGGATTTGTATCCTGATAAATTAAGATCCGGGGAACGCACTGCATTGTTGTTAATTGTAACAAAAGGTGAAGAGCAATTTGTGAGCGCGTTTTTGAAACAGCCTGGAGTACGAATGGTAACAACTGCTGGTGAATATAATTTTTATGAATATGAAATTGATGGGCACTAATTGATACCAGCGATCACGCCATTGAGCTTACGGATGAAGTAGAGCTTCTTGTTTTCAAAATAATCCAGCGTCATGTTTTGCCGGTTAGTGTAAACTGGTTGGATATCGAAATCAGTAAACACGGATATTTTTTTATCAGAGATGCCCGAATTTAGAGTGGGTCCATATTGCAAAAGAAGTTTACCAAACCGATACATGGTTTCATAACCACGATACACCATATCACTTGGGCGGGAATAGAATTTCGTTTTAAAATAATCCTGGATGGAAAGCGCGGTATTGTTTGTGTTGGCAACGTAAAATGGCGTGCTGTAAATTACTTCAAGCGTTTTCATGCCCGGTTTGTTCAACTCAGCCAATCCATCCCAATTGGGCATTCCGATTAATTTCACATTATAATCATCACTGATAGAAGAAAGTTTTTGACAGAGGTTGTTTGCAAAATTCAAGTCAAGACTACCTGCGATGCAGACGGTGCCACGGTTTTTGTTCAAATACAGGGCGAGGAGTGTTGAATCGAAGTTATTTTCCAGTGTCACGTATTTTATTTTGAGTGGCACAGACGCTGTCACTTTTGTATAGTCATTGAAGTAAGCTTGCAACCTATCTTCCTGCGCGCCTTTTTTTCTGAATACAACTACATCGTCAAGTGGAAATTGTTTTTGAAGGAATCGATAAATCCCTTCACAATGCGTTTTGAGTGTTGAATTGAGAATAACGAGGTAGGGATTATTGGTTATTCCGCCATCATTGGGAAAGTTTACATTGATAAACGGAATTTTCTTTTGTAAAGCGGCGTTTGCAAGTAAATTCATCTCAACATTATTCACGTTCCCAATAATGAGATCAATGGTATTGAATTCCGCGCTGCTCAACACTGATGGTAATGGGTGCTCTACTGATTTCAAATCATAGACAAATACGTCGAGCTGTGCTTTTTCTTTTTCTAATGAATCCAAAGCCAATTGAATTCCTTCATAAAACTCCAGTCCCGGATTGATGTATTTCGGGAAATATTTATCAAGCTTGTACGATTGTGAGGCGTCAAAAACGGAATCCAGATACAGGGGAGTAAATACGGCAACCTGGAATCGCTTAATGCTGGTGTCTTTACTGGTAGAGTCTGCCTGGGAAAAGGATTGCGTAAAGCTGGCGAGGCAAATAATCAGCAAAACAATCTTCAGCCTAAGTATCATAGTAGGGTTTTGTTCAAGAATTCATTGCACCTCCAGACGGCTATTCCCACTCGATCGTTGCAGGAGGTTTGCTGCTAATATCATAAACCACCCGGTTAATTCCTTTTACATTATTGATAATATCGCTTGAAACATGAGCCAGGAAATCATATGGCAAATGGGCCCAATCAGCGGTCATACCGTCTACGCTTGTTACGGCTCTCAACGCCACGGTATATTCATAAGTTCGTTCATCACCCATAACGCCAACACTTTTGACTGGCAACAATATAGCGCCTGCCTGCCAAACCTGGTTATAAAGATGGTGATGTTTTAATCCTTCAATATAAATTTCATCGGCCTTTTGTAACAATTCCACTTTTTCAGGGGTTATTTCTCCCAAGATCCTAATAGCAAGACCGGGACCGGGAAAAGGATGGCGTTGCAACAACTCATCAGGTATTTGTAGTTCCTTACCCACCCTGCGAACTTCATCCTTGAATAAGAACCGGAGCGGCTCTACCAGTTCCAGGTGCATGATATCAGGCAATCCGCCTACGTTGTGATGCGATTTTATGGTCATAGACGGTCCATGAACAGACACGCTTTCGATGACGTCGGGGTATATAGTACCTTGTCCCAGCAATTCGATGCCTGATACTTTCTTTGCTTCTGATTGGAACACGTCGATAAACAATTTTCCAATTGTTTTTCTTTTCTCTTCAGGATCAGTTTTTCCTTTAAGTGCATCATAGAATAAATCCTTTGCATCTACACCTTTTACGTTCAGTCCGATTTTTTTGTATGTGTCCAGTACCTGTTGGAACTCGTCTTTTCTTAATACTCCATTGTCCACGAATATTCCAGATAAATTATCACCAATAGCGCGGTCGATGAGCGTAGCGGCAACTGTTGAATCAACGCCACCACTCAGTGCCATGATCACTTTTCTATTTCCTATTTGTTTTTTTAATGAGGCAACAGTGTCTGTAATAAAATGGGCCGGAGTCCAGTCCTGCGAACACTTGCATACATTGACCAGGAAATTATTGAGGATCTTTTTTCCTTCGATGGAATGATATACTTCGGGATGAAACTGGAGGCCATATAACACCTGCCCATTTCCATTTTTTCGAAAGGCGGCAACCGGAATAGAATCCGTTGTTGCCAGCAATTCAAATCCTTTTGGTAACTCCAAAATGGTATCGGCATGACTCATCCATACTTGGGAGCGCTCAGTCACGTCTCTTAGGAGAAGATCTTCCTTTTCTTTGTGCAGTAATGCTCTTCCGTATTCCCGCTTATTACTCTTCTCCACGCGCCCGCCGAATTGTTTAGCTGTCAACTGAGCCCCGTAACACACGCCCAGTACAGGTAGTTTGCTATTCAATTCATTAATGTTTACCTCAGGTGCCTTATCATCGTTGACGGAGAACGGAGATCCTGATAAAATAATTCCCTTTAATGAAGGATCAAATTCAAACTTTTGGTGGTAGGGAATAATCTCGCAGTAAACATTCGCTTCCCTCACAGCCCTGGCGATCAATTGGGTATACTGACTGCCAAAGTCGAGGATGAGGATTTTTTCTGTCATGGTCGCGCAAAGGTAACTCATATAAGGCACAAGGAACAAGGCACAAGGGACAAGGAAGGTCCAAGACCCAAGAACCAAAAGCCAAGCAAGAATTAAGGGGTGAAAGTCTTAAAGCCTGATTCACCCGGGGATTTAAATTCCTTCCTTAATTCGTGCAAATCCCCGTCCGACCGAATCGTCCGGGCGGGCGTGTAATTCGTGTCCCCGCCGCAGGCGGGTGTAACGTGTTACCGGAATGTGCGTCTAATGAATTGTTCACGATAATTCCAAATTATCCAAATTTGTATTCCCAAAACAATCGACATGAAACAACTTCTTTTTATTCTTGCTCTGGCAGCTGTCAGTTTACCCTCTTGCCGTTATGCCTTTGGAAAACGAGTCAGCGGAAATGGAAATGTAAAAACGGAGGACAGGCAACTCAATAATTTCAGCAGCGTAAGCAGTCATGGCCCCTATGACGTATTTCTGAGCCAGGACTCTTCTTATAAAGTTTCCGTAGAGGCGGAGGACAACCTCCTTCCATATATTGAAACTTACGTTGAGAACAATGAGTTGAAAGTTCGTACCAAAGAAGGCTATTGGCTTCGAAACAAAAGAAAGATTACCGTTCATGTTTCAGGCCCGTCATTTACCGCGATCCGAACTGTGGGCTCGGGCGATATTATCAGCGATGCACAAATCACCAATACATCGCCAATTGAATTAGAAGCAACAGGCAGTGGCAACATAAAGGTCAAATTGAGTGCACCAGATGTAAAAGCGAAAGTCACTGGGAGCGGCAACATTGATCTCCAGGGTGAAACCAAAGAATTTAATGGAAGAATTGTAGGCAGCGGAAATATTAAAGCTTACGATATGAAATCTGAAAATGCCAGCGTGGAAATTTCAGGAAGTGGTAACGCCGAAGTTTTCGCCAGCATGAAATTAAGTGTTGAAGTAAATGGCAGCGGTGATGTTCGCTATAAAGGTGATGGACAAGTGACAAGTAATATACATGGGAGTGGGAGTGTGAAGAAAGTGAATTAAAGGTCCAAGGCACAAGGTACAAGGCACAAGAAAGGCACAAGATGTAAAGAACCAAAAGCCAAGGAAGATCCAAGCACGGAAAGACTCTCCAGTTTTAATTGCCTTCCGATCTTGGGCCTTCCTTGGCTTTTAAGTCCTATGCCTTGGATATTACTTGTGCCTTGAACCTTGTGCCTTTACAGCGATGCCTTTTAATAATATCGTACAGTAATCCAAACATCTCTATTCCTTCCTTTATCATCAGTGCAAGAAACTTTTACCGGGCCTTCGTCGGGAACAAAGAATTGTTTTGATTTTGCGGGAGTGCTCTTATAGAATTTGTTGTTGATGTACCAGTATACTTGTTGTACATCATTTCCAGTGTTGCATGTCAGTTGTAATGGTTCGGGTTCTTTTTTGTTGATCAGATATTCAGTTCCATTAACAGGAAAAGTGATTAGCGGACCGTTCTCGCGAAACAGTTTTTCACAATCTGGGTTGTGTCGGGGAATTTTTTCATATGCAATATTGTTTTCGTCAAAATAAGCCTGCATCTCCGGCTGGATCACTTTATAGGATTTCTTCTTATATCCGGTTACCGGCGCGCAATTCCTGCAGTAAGATATTTTTTCATCAGCCGATACCATTACCTCCTGAACGTTGTTGCAGACTGTCATCGGAGAAACAAGCGGAATGCTATAATCACTCACGATATTTTGACAGTGATCTCCAGGCACCATTCCTGTTTCGGAGCAAACCATTCTTAATTCACAATCCTTAGGTTGACTAAACCATTCCTGGTCGGTATCATAATCGATCGTATTAAATATTTTGAAGAGGAGTGGAGTTGCAATATTCGCTCCACTAAGATCGGGCGCTCCCACACCAGAAAAATTCCCTACCCAAACACCCACGGTGTAATGTTTGTTGTAGCCAATGCTCCATGCATCTCTTCTTCCATATGACGTCCCGGTTTTCCACGCAATTTTAGGAAGATGTTCAGTGCTTTGCCAACTCAATGGAAAATCGGGTCGGTTTATTTTTGAAAGGATATCATTAATCATAAAAGCCGAAGCGGGAGTTAGTACCTCTTTCCCTTTCGCATTTTCCTGGAAGTCCTCTTTTGTATAGGATGGCGCGATGTATCTGCCTTCATTAGCGAAGGTGGAATACAAGGCAGTCATTTCTTCAAGCGTTGTGCCGCAACCGCCGAGTATGATGGATAGACCTAGTTTTTGGCGATCCTTTGCAACCTGCTTGAAATTGCAATCTATTAACTCGTTTACAAATTTGTCTTTGCCAAGAGAACGAAGTGACTTCACGGCTGGAATATTAAGTGAATGTTCCAGCGCGTATTCGGCGGTCACATAGCCATTGAATTTCCGATCGTAGTTTTCGGGAGTATAACCATTATAGTTGATAGCAACGTCAGTGATGACGCGCTTTGGTGTAAGCAATCCCTGGTCGAAGCACAGCCCGTATAGCAACGGTTTCAATGCGCTTCCCGGTTGCCTGATCGCTGCAGCGCCATTTACCTGCCCAGCCTCAGTTGAGTCAAAGAAGTCGGCTGATCCAACATATGAAATGACTTTATGGGTTTGATTATCGATTACGATTACAGCGGCGTTATTTATTTTCTTATAAGAAGTGGATCGAACATAGTCTTTCACCAGCTTTTCAATCCCACTCTGCTTATTCATGTCAATATGCGTATGAACGATCTTACCCCTGCTTTTCAGTTTGTATGAGAGGTGACGGATATATTTGGGAACGGACCCTCGAGTGGCAGTGAGTGGCTCATTCAAGGCATCCTCGATTTCTTTTTGCGTAAACACTTTTTCGCGTGCGAAGGCATTCAGCCAGCGGTTGCGTT
>Ga0070686_100002257_pt1 | contig 10628 bp, 7 predicted proteins | sample KBSS23LmetaG_FD_65654 | JGI IMG/M metagenome (GOLD analysis project Ga0070686, IMG submission 65654) | Switchgrass rhizosphere microbial communities from Kellogg Biological Station, Michigan, USA - KBS S2-3L metaG | ecosystem: Host-associated > Plants > Roots > Rhizosphere ...
AACGCGACCGAGTCAATCAGCCGACGACGGCGTTAACTATCCTCGAACGAGCGATCCCCCGCCCACGACTCCAGCCGCCACACCAACTTTCTTTACGATCAAAGTAGGCGTTAGGGCCGACAACACGAACAACGGTTGGACTAACAGCGGGCTCGTCGTTCGGAAAGGTCAGCGGTTGAAGATTAGCGCATCGGGACGGGTATCACTCGGGCGCGGCCGCTTCTCGTTGCCCGGCGGTGTTTCGACAATCCCTGACAACGACAAGCTCATGCGGAACGAAGCGACAGGTGCCTTGATCGCCGTGATAGGCGACGACAACGACGACTTCATACTGATCGGGCCTCGACGTGAATTCGTCGCACAACGAGACGGCGTACTGTTTTTGGGTGTGAATGAAGGCGACCTGACCGATAACACGGGCAGCTACGATATCGTGATCGAAGCCGAGGCTGGCGGTGGTTCATCGCGGCCCTAGACGTAGTAGAAGAACGTAGTAAACTTCGGTCACCCCCGGGGCATCAGACAAATGCAGGTTTGTTTCTGAAGCGGGAGCTCCTCAATCCAGAGCTCTTTATTTTCATACCTGGATTCCGCGGAGTAACACAATGAAATCCTTTAAAGCTTTACTAACTCTGGCTGTAATCGGCGCTCTGTGCTTTGCCGCAATGGCGCCCTTGGCAGTTTCTCAATCGCGTCGCCAGCCACCGACCACGAACGAAAAGAAGAATAAGCGCCCTGAGCCAGGCAAGGAAGGTGAACAACAGCCGGAGCCGCTACCGCCTGACATCGTCAAGCCACCCCAGGACCTGGAAAAGGTGACGATTGGAACTCAGCTGGTGAACGTCGATGCTGTCGTCTATCACAAGAAGAGCGGTCAGATTATCGCGAACCTAAAAAAGGGCAACTTCGCGATCTTCAAAGACGGCGTGCAACAGACCATCACGAATTTTGGTACGCCTGAAGCGCCGATCACAGTCGCTATGGTGGTCGAATACAGCAAATGGTCCGAGATATTTGGTTATTACGGCAGCGGCGGCTATGACCCCGGGACTTACGAAGTAATCCGGCCGACTGCGATGTTTCTGTCCCAATTCATCCATCCACCGGATGATTACGTTTCGGTGGTCGCGTTTGACATTCGTCCCACTCCGCTGACGGATTTCACCAACGACCCGACGCGCATCTCTGCAGTGATCAATCTGTTGCTCCGAAATCAGCCTGCGTTCCGCGAGACGAATCTGTTCGACGCATTGAAGTTTGTGCTTGTAGGCGGTCGTGGTGATTCAGTCGTGCTGGAGGACTCGAAATCAAGCAAGTCAGATTATTCGGGTCTTGTCGCTGTCCAGGGACGACGGCGAGCGGTGATCTTAGTCGCGTCGGGCATCGACACGTTCAGCAAGATCAACTACGGCGAGGCGCGCAAGGTTCTGCAGAATTCTGGCATCCCGGTGTACATCATCGGAACCGCCAATCTGTTCAAGAAGAAGTACGGCGATCAGCTCGGCGCTAACGATGGTCTGGATGGATCACCCGGTCGCATGACGTTTCTACAGGCTGAGAATGCCTTGCAGACATTTGCCAAAGAGACCGGTGGCATGTATTACCCGGTGACATTCGACGGGGAGTTACCGAAAGTACTCGGCAGTATCAACACGCTACTGCGCAGCCAGTACAGTCTTGGTTTCAATCCGGGAGACGAACGCGACGGCAAGCAACACAAGCTCGTGGTGAAAGTAGATGTCGATGGCGATGGCACTTACGACGATAAAGAGTTTGTAGTGCAGGCGCGACAGTTTTATAACGCGCCTAAGCCGGATGGCTCAAAACCAGCAGGATCTCAATAGCAACCAAAAGAACATCCACAGATTTCGCAGATTCCACAGATTTAGCTGTAGAACGCGACGTTGATCATTTGTGCTGCTGACGAGAATTGTGTAGCCCAAGCACTCAACGTCGCTTTCTAAAAACTAAATCTGTGTAATCTGTGGATGCTCTTCTAGGCGCCGTACACTCTCAAGCGAAATTCATCATTAAACGAAACAAACTCCCCTCGCTTACCTGAAAACAGTTTCGATTGTCGCAGCAGCTCAGGCAGGCCACGCAACGGCAACTTCAAGCCATACTCCCGACTCGTAAGCATGGCCGACAGCTGCGGATTCAAACGCTGCGGCACACCGTAGCGTATCGCTTTCTGGGCCACGGGCGTAAACCCTGAGCTTCGACGTGAGTTAATAAACTCCAGCGAGTGATCGAAAATGTGAACGCGAGTGGGCAGATCGCGGAGCGCGAGATCTCGATGGGCCAACATATTCGCTAGCGCTTCCAATACCACACCGCGATGATAATTCGCTCGCGCTGGCACCGGCGATTGCTCTGAGTCGTTGGTCGAGCCGTTCTTCGGTCGCTGATCACGCAGGTCGCAATAACGCGTGATAAAGCGTGTCAGTCCCTCGTGAAGCGTCAGTAAATTGCCCGCAAACTTTACACGCTCGACTATAGCCGATTGCAACGACTCTCCGGAAAACCTCATCGCAATTACCGCTGCCCGCGGCAATAGTTCGGTAACGCGATCGTCGCGTCCAAACAAAAGCAACCCGGCCACGGTGGGAACCACGTCTTGTCCCGCTTGCGTCGCCAGCAATAAATCTCTTTCCATTACCGAGGCAGTCGGATATCCAGCAGCGTTGGCCTCTTCAAAAGCGCCGCCTTCGAACTCCCGCAGGTACGACCACAGATGAGCTTCATCGATGTCGTCCATTGTTGACCCGAGTGCCGGCACTGCTTCGTAACGCAGCGGCCTTGCCTCATCCAGTAAGGCTGAGAGCTCTTCGCGCGATGCTTCACGCTTCTCTGCACCAATACGCAGATAGAACCGGCCATCACGTGTTCGGTATGGCCGTCTTTTGCTATCGACATCGAGTGCGACGATTCGCCGGCCATTGTCGAGTGCAACTCGATCTATAAACGGGACCAGCGGCGGTTGAATCTCTTCCCGGCAAATCCGGACGAGTTCTTCCTGCACGCGCTCTGGATCATCTACACCCTCAACTCGCAGCTGGTCGTTCACTCCAAAAACGATGACACCGCCGCCAGTGTTTGCGAGCGCGACGATCTCCTGCGCGATCTTTTCAGTGTTGGATAGTTTGACCTTGAGCTCGAGGAAAGTATCTTCGCCGCCGCGAATCAGACGCAACAGTTCGGTGCGAGAGGTTTGCGGAGCAGGAGTGGAGAGGACGTATTCCTGAAAGGAACGTTCGGTAACCGGCTCATGCCGCTGGTTGCTACGAAATCTTCTGCGAGCCATTTGTGTAATGACGGGGCTCTCGACCCGCCCGGACGTTCGCGACGCCTCTGGATTCAAAAGTTAAAGAACGGAATCATTTGACATTCGCGAAGAGCGAAGCGCCAAGAGCAAGAACTTGCCTCGTAGCTCTTACCTCTTGGCCCTTACCTCTTTCCTACTGGTCGGGCTCTTTAATCGCCTCAAGTATCTGAATCTCGCGCCGCTCGAGCGCGCGACCCTGTGCATTGATCACAAAAAAATAGATGCCGATTAGGATTAACGCGATGGCCGCCAGTGTAGCATATTCAAGAATCAGGCTCTCCGTAGCGTAACCAATCAATGTCGCTGCCATCGGAGGCATAGCCAGTAACACCAACAAAGGAATTAAAAACAGTCCGGCGACACCCGACGTATTAAGACGTTTGCCAAACTGCATGCGTTTCGGAAAGTTGACCGATTGCCAGTTGCCCACGACGCAAGCCATTGTCGCGAAGCAAACAAAACTAAGCGTTACGAACAGTAGTGTGCCGGGATCCAGGTCTCGAAAAATGATCTCGTTCACAGCCAGGAGTACCGTGGAGAACGTAAGTGCAATAGTGATAACTGCGAGGTTTTTGCCAAACAGGATTCTTGTGCGATCAATGGGAGAAAGGATCAGCGCCCGCATCCCGGCGTCTTCCATGGCGAACTGATTACACCACAATCCAGCGAGCAACAGGAATACGTACAGCACACCTCCGGAAGCAATTAATCCTCCAGCGTAAGTCAAAAACTCACCCCGCGTGGAGCTCGAAAATGAACTAAATCCCCCACCGAATCGTCGTGCGTTCATGAGTCGAATAAAAATCCAAATCAGAGGCATCAACGCCAACATCCGCAGCTGCGCATTGCGTAGCCCGTATCGCAACTCCTTTTCGTAAATCGCCGATAAATCGTCGGGCATCAGCGGCAGCTTCCAACCAACGTAGTTGCTTTCCTGTACGACCGCGCGAACCTGTCGACGTTTGGCGCCTTCATAACCAAGCGCGGCGCGACGAGCAATCAAATAAGTACCCACAATGAGTAGCGCCGCCAGAATGCTCAACAGAAGAAAGGCGGCGATGTAGGTGTTTGGATCTTTGTTATAACGCGCATCGATGAGAAGTGCGGCTGCGCCCGGTGGTGTCCAGCGGAGAATCCTCAACGACTCGGAATGTCGTGCAATCAACGGAGCGAGTTGGCCTGCCATCGCACCACCTAAACCGGCGGTTGCGCCAATGATCGCGATGATCGTCTCACCGCGGCCTCGCTTGCGTCTAAAGACGGATCCGATTGTGGTCGATAACCATTTCGACAACGCGACGCCAAACAAGGAAATGGGAATCGCCGCCAATAATGTCGCGACGAATTCCCCTGACCCGAGTGCCGCACCAATACTCATGGCAACGATAGCCGGAATCGCGAACAATGATTGTATGTTCGCGACTTCACTCACAAAGTCGATCGCAAAAAGTTTTCGCAGACTGATTGGGTAGAGTAAAAGGTTCCCGGCGTCGAATTGCCTGCTGCTGCCGATGCTGAGGGGTATCGTGGCCCACATGAGATAGAGGAACGCATAGATAGAGAAGAAGATGAATTCACTTGAGAAACTATCTTGCTGGCCCCTTCTGCGCGACGCTTGAAGCATGCTAGCGATAGACGGTTTGGTGAGTGCGTAGGCAGCGATACCAAGCCCGGCCGCGACAACAAGAGCGAGGAGTAGTGCCGCCAGCATCCCGATAATGGATGCCACCTGGTTCGCAACGGCCTTTCTTGAGCGCAGCGAGTTGCGTAGCATGCGCCATTTCAACCAGATGATTGTGATTAGTTGAGACATGTGCAGTGGTGGTGGTCAGCCGTCCTGCGCGTATCCGACCGACTGCAGTATAGAATGACTACGAAGGATTCGAGTAATTATCGAATGACCGAAAGTACAGAAGGGAGCGAAGCGACCGATGTCAACTCAGCGAGCACTCAATGCGCATTGACATCGGTCGCTTCGCTCCCGTTCTGTAGTTGAGTGATCGCTGAAGGCTGTTATCCGCGTAGATTTGATCAAATCATCCTTCAATGATCGCCGAGTTTAATCGGTCGCTTCGCTCCCGTTCTGTAGTTGAGTCTCTAACGGACGGTCGACGAGTAGCCGATTCGTCACTGACCACGGACAAACGATTGAACCACGCTTACGTCAGTATCGGATCAAATCTCGGTGACCGCGCAGGCTATCTTCTGCTGGCTGTGCGGGGCATGTTGGCTGCTGGTTTGCGGCCACTACGATTGTCGCGGATTTATGAAACGGCGCCTGTCGGTTACATCGAGCAACCACATTTTCTGAATATGGTCGCGGAACTCGACGGCGCCCATTTGCCTACGCCCGAACAGCTGTTGGCGTGTCTCTTACGCATTGAATATGCGCTCGGTCGCACTCGCGGAGTTCCGCAGGGTCCACGCACGATTGATCTTGACCTCTTGTTTTATCCAAATGTGCTAAGCGACACCGAATACCTGACGCTGCCGCATCCGCGAATCCAGGCAAGACGATTTGTTCTCGAGCCGCTGAATGAACTCGTCCCCTCTCTGGTCCATCCTGTTCTGGAAAAGACGATCGGTGAGCTGCTCTTGGAAACAACCGACGACTCCGACGTGCGCGTGTGGAAACCTTGAGACGGAGACGTGGGGACAGTTGCGTGAGACGGAGCCTTGCACAAAAAGTCCGGCTAGCGGCTCTAAGCCTGCAAAGCAGGCGCAAGCATAAAGCCTGGGGCGTCAGCCCCAGGATCCAGAGAACCAAATCTTCGCAGCCCGCGAGAGCGGGCGACAGTCTTAACCTTTCTGAGCTTTCGCCCGCTCTCGCGGGCTCGGGACCTTAATGCGACTTGTACCTGGGGCTGACGCCCAGGCTTTATGCCTACACCCGCTACGCGGGTTCTGCAATCAGAGATTTGGCAGTTCTTGTGCAAACCTGTGAGACGGAACAATCGCTACTTCTGTCCGTCTCCCCCCTTCTCCACTTTCCCCGTCTCTTCCTCTGCTTTTCCCTACTTTGGGTTTGCCGTTATAATGCCCCCACTTGTTACGACCCCGTGGACATTTAAAGCCTGCCGTTTACCTGACAGCTCCATTGTCAAAAAGCCAATCGTGTAAAGAGAGCTAAACCATGCCTTATCTGAAGCCTGAACGTCCGGAAAAGGTGAGCGCGCCGTCGTTGCTTTTGAGTAAACAGCGAGGCGAACGCCTGGTTTGTCTAACCGCCTACGATTACCCGACTGCACGTCTTGTTGATGAAGCGGGAATCGACATCATCCTGGTGGGCGATAGTCTTGGAAATGTCGTGCTCGGTTATGGCAACACTGTGCCGGTAACACTCGACGAGATTCTGATCCATCTCAAAGCTGTTCGTCGTGGTGTTCAGCGTGCTCTGCTGGTCGCTGACATGCCTTATGGCACATTCCATACGGGCGATGACGACGCAGTTCGGAACGCTTTGCGGCTCGTCAAAGAAGGCGAGGCGGAAGCGATCAAACTCGAAGGCGGCCATAAACGAGTTCACTTGGTGAAGCGATTGGTTGATGAAGAGATCAGCGTGATGGGCCATATCGGCTTGACGCCGCAATCGATCAATCAGCTCGGTGCATATCGCGTGCAGGGCAAGACCGCGAAAGCCGCTCGTCAGCTGCTTGATGACGCACGCGCTCTCGAGGATGCCGGCGCATTTGCGGTCGTTCTCGAAGTCGTGCCGCGAGAGATCGCGCAAATGATTACGGAGAGTATCAGCATACCTACCATCGGAATCGGAGCGGGTGTACACTGCGACATCCAGGTGTTGGTCCTTCACGACATGTTGGGCTTGTCTTTCGGCAAACAAGCACGCTTCGTTCGTCCCTACGCGAATCTTCGTGAAGTAATTACTGAAGCAGTCACGCGTTATGCGGATGACGTAAGAAATGGAACGTACCCCGCGCACGACGAATCGTATACTCTGCCTTCCGATGCAGCACACGAATTGAACATAGAGGTTCCAGCGAAGAGCTCCACCGTCGACAATTCCTAATCACCCTCAATTATGGAGTTAATCAACCGACGTCAGCGCATGGGTTCAGTCGCGCGCAAAATTCGCCGCGAGCAAGATAAAACTATCGGGTTAGTTCCAACGATGGGTGCTCTGCACGAGGGGCATCTGAGTCTCGTGCGTGAGGCGAGGCGAATGTGCGACGTTGTTGTCGTCTCCGTCTTTGTCAATCCCGCGCAATTTGGACCAGGCGAGGACTTCGAAAAGTATCCGCGCGATCTTACAAAAGACACCGCGCTGTTGACTGATTACAACGTCGATTACATTTTTGCTCCGACGGTAGACGAAATCTATCCAAAAGGATTCTCGACATACGTCACTGTTGAAGGCTTGTCGGAACAGTTGGAAGGATCTTCGCGACCCGGACATTTCCGCGGCGTCGCGACAGTCGTAACGATCCTGTTGAATACCGTCAGACCTGATTTCGCTTTTTTTGGTCAGAAGGACGCGCAACAGGCGCTGGTCATACGACGACTCGTAAAGGATCTCGCGTTCGATACAGAGATCGTTGTGCTGCCGACAGTTCGTGAGGATTCGGGCTTAGCAATATCGTCTCGCAATCTTTATTTGACAGGCGAAGAGCAGCAGGCGGCAACGGTGATCCATCGCGCGCTAAAGGCGGCAAAGAATGCGTACAGGGATGGAGAACGTAGTGCAGGTCGATTAGCCGATCTGGTTCGATCGACGATTGAGAACGAACCGCGCGCACGTCTGGATTACGTCAGCATCTCTGACGCAGAAACGTTGGAGCGACTGGATAAGCTTGATGAGCGGCCGATATTGGTGGCGTTGGCGGCGTACATTGGAAAGACCAGGCTTATCGACAACACGATTCTGAATAAGACAAAGAAGAAGGAAGCGGCAGCAGTAAAAGTCTAAGTAGGATCTAAAATAACGGGAGCGAAGCGACCGATTTCAAGGTACGTTGAGTGCTGCGTAGTTGAAATCCGTTGCTTCGCTCCCGTTGTCTAAATCGACGGTTACTTGCCCTTGACGGAAGTTTCCATATACTCAATCAGCGGGAATGAAACAGAAAACTCATATAAGGTTGAACCTAAACGGCGAAGAGACTGAAGTCGCTTTCTCCCCACACAAAACACTGCTGGAAGTCTTACGCGAAGATCTTAATTTAACTGGCACGAAGCATGGCTGCGAGCTAGGAGAATGCGGCACGTGCGCGGTGTTGGTTGATGGCCGCTCAATTTTGTCGTGTTTGATGCTGGGCCTGGACGCCGAAGGCCGTGAGGTAAAGACGATCGAAGGCATGGCGAACGGAGCTGAGTTGCACCCGCTGCAAGAGACGTTTGCCGACACGGGCGCCGCACAGTGTGGTTACTGTTCGCCCGGTTTTTTGTTAGTCGCTGAAGAGTTGTTGAAGAAGAATGCGAATCCGACTCGAATTGAGATCCAGGAAGCGTTGTCGGGGAATCTTTGCCGGTGCACTGGCTACATCAAGATTTACGAAGCAGTTGAGTTAGCCGCGGCGAAGATGCGTGGCGAAGAAATGGAATTGCCGAGGGAGGCAGTTTACGGATTGGATTAACGCTTCACAGGATAAACAAGATTTCAGGATTTACATGACATCCTATAATTCTGACATCTTGTTGTCTTGTCTAAGTTTTTAAGACGGTTCTGGTAGATGAGTAACAAAGGGAAAACGTCGAACAACTTAAACGTCGTCGGAAAACCTTTCCGCAAAGTCGACGCGCGGGCGAAGTGCGTCGGACAAACTAAATTCGCCGACGACATCGTTCTGCCGCGCATGTTGTACTGCAAGATGCTGCGCAGTCATCTTCCCCATGCGCTAATCAAAAACATCGATGTTTCGAAAGCGCTGGCGCTTCCCGGTGTTTTTGCAGTCATCACGGGCAAAGACCTCCCGAAGTCATATGGAATTCTTCCCGTTAGTCAGGACGAACACGCACTCTGCATAGACAAAGTCCGCTTCATTGGAGACCCGGTTGCCGCCGTCGCAGCTATCGACGAAGACGTCGCCTTCGACGCGATGAATTTAATCGAGGTCGAATACGAACCTCTCAATACGATCTCTTCGATCGATGAAGCCCTGCTGATTGATGAGCCGCGTATTCACGATTACGGTGACAGCGGAAACATTCACAAGAAAGTGTCTTTGGAATTCGGCACGGTCGAAGAAGGGTTCGCTGAAGCCGATCTCGTCCGCGAAGACATCTTTTTCTACGAAGGCAACACGCACCTGCCGATGGAACAACATGCGGCAGTTGCACACTACGATTCGGACAACAAGATAACGCTTTGGAGCTCTACTCAAACTCCACATTACGTCCACCGCGCATTAGCGAAGGTGCTCGAGATGCCGGCAAGTCACATTCGCGTCATTGCTACTCCCAACGGTGGCGGCTTCGGCGGCAAGAGCGATCCATTCAATCACGAGGTTGCGGTCTGCAAACTCGCGATGATCACCGGCCGTCCGGTGAAAGTGACGCTGACACGTGAAGAGGTTTTCTACTGTCATCGCGGCCGACATCCTGTCTTGATGAAGTTCAAAACGGGTGTGAAGAAAGATGGCGCGATAACTGGAATGCATTTCCAGTCGTTCCTGGATGGCGGCGCTTATGGCAGCTACGGGGTTGCCAGCACGTTCTATACAGGTGCGTTGCAAACGGTCACTTACGACGTGCCGCGCTACAAATTCGACGGACTGCGTGCCTTCACAAACAAACCACCATGTGGTCCAAAACGCGGTCACGGCACACCACAACCGCGTTACGGCCTTGAAGTGCACCTCGACAAGATTGCTGAACAACTCAATCTCGATCCGGTTGAGATCCGGCGTAGTCATCTGGTGGCACCGAACACAGTTACAGCCAACTATCTTCGCATCGGCAGCATGGGTCTTGGAAAATGTATAGACAAAGTCGCCGAAGGTTCAGATTGGAAGAACAAGTTTTCCGGTTGGAATGGCACGTCGCGCAAGCTGCCGTACGGGAAAGGTATCGGCATCGCGTGCAGTTCGTACATTTGCGGCGCGGGTCTGCCGATCTATTGGAACAACATGCCGCAGTCCGGAGTTCAACTCCGACTCGACAGGCAAGGTGGTGTTTGTGTGATGTGCGGATCGACGGATATCGGCCAGGGATCCGATTCGATACTCGCCTACATCGTCGCTGAAGTTCTCGGGATCGATCCTTTTGACATTCGTGTTGTGACTGCCGACACAGATCTGACTCCGGTTGATCTCGGTAGTTACTCAAGCCGCGTCACGCTTATGACCGGCAA
>Ga0070686_100002258_pt1 | contig 10628 bp, 12 predicted proteins | sample KBSS23LmetaG_FD_65654 | JGI IMG/M metagenome (GOLD analysis project Ga0070686, IMG submission 65654) | Switchgrass rhizosphere microbial communities from Kellogg Biological Station, Michigan, USA - KBS S2-3L metaG | ecosystem: Host-associated > Plants > Roots > Rhizosphere ...
CCAATCGCGCGGAGGACCGCGCCGATCACCTTGCCATACTGGGGGAGCGCCTCCGTGAGCGCGCTCCCGAGCAGCGTGAGCGCGGCGCCGCGCCCGAGCACGCCCGCGGTCGCCTTGACCTTCTGCCCCAGCGTGAGCTCCACCGTGTCGACGCGCCCGTCGAGCTCCACGACGGACGCGCGCAGCATCGCCAGCTCCTTGTGGAACACGTCAAAGCGCTGGTTGGTGACCGTCCCGTAGCCGTCGAGCTGGGTGGCCATCTTGCGCTGCGTCTGGAGGATCTGGTTGTGCCCCGCGATCATCTTTTCGATCTGCGCGCGAAACTCCGCAGGGATGAGCCACGAGGCGCGGGGCCGCTCATCCAGCGTGAGCAGCCGGAACGGCTCGCGCGGCGAGGGCGGCGGCGGCGGGATCATCGGGACGCGCTCGGTCGGAGGGATCCGCTCCTCCTCGTCGCTCGGGCGCGGATCGCTCGGGCGGGGAAACCGCGGAGGCTTGCGGCGCCCCTCGTCGCTCACGGCGTCCCCGCGTCTCCGTGCTGGCGGTCACACGCGCGAACGCGCTGGATGACGTCCACCGCGTCGTAGACGGTCGCGTTCAAGGGGTCGCTCGGGAGCACCTTCAGCGCATCCAGCCGGCACGCCATCACGGGCGTGAGCTGGCCGCCGGCGGTGCAACGGGTGGCAACGACCGCCAGCAGAGTCGCCGCGATGGCGCCGGCGATCTGCGCCACGGGGTGGACACCTGGCTTGGTTGGCTTGACGCGATCCATCCGGACCTCCAGGCCGAAGACTACCGCGCAGAGGTTCAGCGGTCAAAATTGACCTATCACCCGAAACGGTTCATCCTCGCCGGCGCTGCGACGACACGCGCGCCCCCCAGGGCGCGCCCCGTAGGGCTCGGTCGGGTCACAACCGAGCTCAGGCTGGGGCGATATCCTCTCCCCGCGCGCACGCCCCCGGCGCTGGCCGATTCGGGGGCCCTCGTGTGGGGCGCACGGCTCCGCTGTAGCCGTGCCACGTGAAACGAAATGGGACACCGTCCCGTTTCGGCGAGCCATTTTCAGCGCCGGCCGTGCTGTTAACGCGGCCGCGTGGGAACTTCTCGGGATGCGAAAGCTCGCTCTGGTGGTCGTGGTCGTGGCGGTCGTGTTCGGGGTGCGCGCGGCGCTCGCCGGCGGGAAAACCGATCTCTGGATGCTCAGCTGCGCCTCTGATGCGCCCGATGACACCGAGATGGCGCAGACGTTCGTGGGCTGGATGGCGAGCGAGAGCACGTGCCAGGCGACGGCGGACGCGATGACGGCCTACATGCGCGGCTCCGCCAAGGGCTACGCGGTGTTCGTGTGCACGCCGCCCGGCGACCACCCGCGCTGAACGGTTGACGGCGCGCCCCGATTCGGGGTCTAGTTTCGTGGCTCCCCGGCGTCATGGCGTCCCCCCCCTCCGTCGCGCCGGGGAGCGATCTATTCGAGGGGTGGTTACGAGTCGGGGTCCGGGATCGTCACCGTCGGCACGCTGCGCGTGATGACGAGCCGATCGCCGTCCTGGCGGAAGTACCACGCCGCGCCGGCAAGGATGTGCCGCGCGGGTAGGAGCTGGCTGAGCGCGTCGGCGATGAGGATGTCGAAATCATCGTCCTGCGTCTGCTGGGTGCGTCGTCGCTTTGCGTTTGCCATATCAGGTTGGGCCTCCAGAGACCGTGATGAGGTTCCACATGCTGACCGGTCTCCACCGGTCGCTGGTGCCATCGTACCAGAGCAGACACGACCCGCCGCGTGAGCGGAGGTGCAGGCCGTCGCTCGCGCTGCCGTTGTCCATGATGACGAACCGGTTCGCGGCGGAGCTCGACCCGCTCTCATGAACGAGCGTGATGTTGAAGCTCGAGCTCACGTTGATGAGCAGCAGGAAGTGCCCGTCCGCGGACGGCACGATCCCCGTCACGAAGATGTGCGCAGACGGGTCCATGCGAACGACGGTGACGCTGGAGCTCACCGACATGTCATTCTGGGATGACGCCGGCGAGAGCGTCTGGGTGCCAAACAGCAGCATCCGCGCGTTGACGGTGATGTTGCCGCTGAACGTGGTGGTCCCCGCGAAGCTGTTCGTTCCCGTGAAGTCCAGATCGCGCGCCTCGAGCGTGCTCTCGATGATGGCGACGACCTGCCCCGCGCTCAGGTCCGTGACGTCACCCGTCCCGGCGCCGGCGGCGCGCCCGCGGATGGTCGACTGCGCCATCTGCGCGAGCTTGGCGTTCGTGACGCTGTTGTTCGCGTAGGCGCCCGTGGCGAGCGTGCCAAACGTGAGCGTGCCGCCGCTCTCGCGCAGCGCGTTGTCACTGCCCGACACGGCCGAGATGTCGGCGACGTCGCCCGTCGTGCTCCCGGTGCGGCCGATGACGGAGCGCGCCGCGCTCTGCCGGAGCTTGGCGTCCGTGATGGCGTTCGCGGCGACCTGCCCCGTCGCGAGCTGAGCGGCCACGATGTTGCCTGCGACCCGCCCGAGCACGGTGTTCGTACCCACGGCGATCGCGTTCGGGGTGAGCGTGCCGGCGGTGTCGTTGCCGAGGATGCTGTTCGCCCCGATGCCCGCGAGCTTCGCCACGGTGATGACGCCGTCGGCGATGTCGGCTGTGATGATCTGGTCGAACACGAGCGCGTTGCTGCGCCGGACGAGCGCGCGATCGTTCGTGGCCGCGCTGATGTCCGCTGGGTCTCCGGAGCTATTGGCAGAGCGCCCGATGACGCTGCAGGCTCCCGAGTTGCGAAGCTTCGCGTCCGTCACCGCATCGTTGGCAATGCCGCCCGTGGCGATGGTGCCGAACCCGAGGACGCTGCCGCTCTCCCGGAGCACGGCATCGCTCGCCGCCGTCGCGCTGATGTCCGCGGGGTCGCCGCTCGAGTTTGCGCTCCGCCCGATGACGCTGAGCGCGCCCGAGTTACGGAGCTTCGCGTCGGTGACGGCGTCGTTCGTGATGCCGGCGGTAGCGATGGCCCCGAACCCGAGCGTGGTCCCGCTCCGCCGGAGCACGTCACCGTCCGCGCTGGTCGCGATATCCGCTGGATCGCCCGTGCTGTTGGCGGAGCGGCCGATGACCGAGAGCGCGGCGGAGTCCCGGAGCTTCGCGTCACTGACGGTATTGTTGTCGATCGTCCAGGTCGCGCCGTTTGACGAGACCGTGATGTCGCCATAGTCGGCATCGGCGACGCTCGACCGGCCCACGCCGATGACGTTGCCGCGGCTCTCCGATTGGCGGATGACGGCCGACTCCCCAGCGCGCAGAACGAGGTTGACGTTGTTGGGGCAGTTGAACTGCTCGCCGCTGTTGGCGCTCGCGTCCTCGTGGTTGAGGGTCAGGGTGCTGGCCGTGCCGCGCCCGACACGCATCGTGATCTCTTGCCCCGCGGCGAGCGCCATCCCGCGCAGCGTGAGATTGCTCGGCGGCGAGATGCGCAGGTAGGTCGTGCCCGCGTCGAACCCCGTCGGCGCGTAGCTCGTGACCGTGCCCGAGCTCGCCGTGTCGAGGACGACCAGATAGCGGAGGTTGCCCGCCTGCTGGTCCCCGGTGAGGTCGGTGGGGTCGCCCGTGCCCGCGGTGACGAATCGGCCCTTCGTGGTGCCCGCTGTCATGTTGGCGAGCTTCGCGTTCGTGACCGCGTCGTCGGTGATGCCGGCGGTGGCGATCGTGCCAAATCCCAGCGTCGAGCCACTCTCGCGCAGGACGGCTCCGCTCGCGGCCGACGCGGAGATGTCCGCCGGATCGCCGCTGCTGTTCGCCGAGCGTCCGATGACGCTGAGCGCTCCGCTGTTGCGCAGCTTTGCGTCCGTGACCACGTCGTTGTCGATGGTCCACGTGGCCCCGTTGGCGCTGACGGTGATGTCGCCGTAGTCCGCGTCGGCGACGCTGGTGCGCCCCACCGCGATCACGTTGTTGCGGGACTCGGTGCTGCGGATGATCGCCGCTTCACCGGCGCGCAGCACGAGATTGACGTTGTTCGGCGTGTTGAACCGCTCGGTGGCCGTCGCGGCGAGGTCCTCGCTGTTGATGGTGACGGTGAACGCCGAGCTCCGCCCGACCCGGATCACGATCTGCTGGCCGTCGGCGAGCGCCATCCCCTGGATCGTGAGGTTCGCGGGGGGCGAGATGCGGATACCGACCGTGTCCGCGGCGAGGCCCGTAGGCGCGTAGCTCAGGACCGTGCCCGAGCTGGTCGTGTCGACGAAGGTGGCGAAGCGGAGCAAGCTCGCCGTCTGAGCGCCCGTGAGGTCCGTGGGCACGCCGGTCCCGGCGGTCACCGCTCGCCCCTTCACGGTGCCCGCAGCCATGTTGGCGAGGCCCGCGTTCGCAACGGTGCCCCAGCCGATGGTCGAGCCGCTCTCGCGCAAAACCGTGTTGCTGCCCGCCACCGACGCAATGTCCGCCGGCGCGCCAACGGAGTTGGCGGCGCGCCCGTGCACCGAGAGCGCCTGGCGGTTCGTGAACTTCGCGTCCGTGATCGAGCCGTCCGCGTAGCCGCCGGTGGTGACCTGGCCCCATGCGATCGAGCCGAGCGCCTCGTGGAGAACCGCCTCGCTCGAGGGCGTGGCGGCGAGCTCGGTGGGGACGCCGCTCGTACCTGACGCGCGCGCGAGCACGGAGAGCGCGCTGAACGAGCGGAAAGCGGTCGTGTTGCTGTTCTGGCTCGCCGTCACGTCGCCGGTGAGCGCCGCGCGCTGCACCTCGTTCGTGCCCGGGAAGTCCACGACGATCGACGTCGAGGCGTTGACGTTCAGGTTGTAGTTGGGGCTGCCGATGTATCTCAACCCGAGGCCGGCGAACGCCGAGACGTTGCGCGCGAGCGGCGCGCTGAACGTTCCATTGACGTTCATGTAGATCTGACCGTCCTGCACCTTGGGCAGGTCGTTGTTAAAGATCGCGCTCCAGAGGATGCTGGTCGGCGCGGTGCCTGAGCCGGAGCCGCCGCCGGTGGCGTCGCTCGTGTTGACGCGCAGAAACCGGCTCGACAGGGTCGGCGGGGTAATGGACGCGACGTTATCGGCCGACGACCGGCGACCGATAACCGTCATGGCCGACACCGGGATCTCGGTCGCTGGCGCCGCGCTGCCGGTCGGGTTACCGAGCACGGTGTAAGCGCTCATCGAGCCGAGCACGCTCGTCCCCGGGTTCGTCTCGTAATTGTCGGGCCCGGCGGGGTCGAACGTGTACGAGCCCGCGTCCCCGATGCTCACGGTGGTCCCGTCGGGGCTCACCACCGTGACGGGGTCCTCCACGTCGGTGAGGAGCAACGTCACCGGATCGAGGTAGCCCTCCGCGCCGGGGGGCAGAAGCGTGATGGTCTGGCCGTTGCCGACGCCCGAGATCACGCTCCCGGGCTGCGCGTACATGTCCTCGATGAGCGGAATGAGGTTGCGGACCCGCCCTTGCTTGGTGAGCTCGTTATAGATGCCCTGGAAAGCGTCCCGGATGACGCGCGCAGCGTCGTTCGGGATGCCCGGGATGTAGCTCGGAACCTGCCATGCGAGCCGCGGCGGGACGTAGCCGGGCAGGTTCAGCGCTGGCCGTGGGTGATCGCACTCGATCGTCACGGGTCAGCGCCTCCGGAAGTGCAGGCCCCCCGCGCGGGTGGGCTGGATGGGGCCAGCGCGGTTCACCCGGTTGATGTTCACCAGCATCCGCTCCCCGATGATGCTCCGCTCCCTGACCGCCTTGGCGTCCTGGGTCGGATCCATCTCGTCATCCTTGAACAGCGCCAGGATCGCGGCATTCCAGAGCGCCCACTGCAGCCAGTCGCCATCGAACCCGTGCACCAGGTGGGCCTCCGCGGTGAGCGGGGGAAACTCGGGCAGGTAGATCACCTGGTATTCGAGCCCGAGCGTCGAGGCGGGGAAGATCTGGATCTTGCCCGTGTTCGTATCGAGCGCCGTGCTGGACGGCCTCGTCTCGCGGGGGAGCGTGCGGATGAGAAACGCCTGGGGCGGGCCCTGCGTGCCGTACCAGCGCCGCCGCTCCGCGAGCACCATGGTGTCGAGGGCACCCCAGCGCGCGCCCGAGCCGCTGGAGCCGTAGTTCACGTCCACGCCGTGGATGCTCACGGCCCCCGTGGGCCAGCTCACCTCGAGGTAGTTCTGGCCCGTCACCGGCGGCGCGGTGGGAAGCGCCGCCGGCGTCGACCATTCGAGCAGCCCCGTGAACCCCCCGCGCGTGAGCTCCGCGCGCACCGCCGCCAGGCTCGTGTTGATGTAGCCGAGCAGCGTCGCGCGCGGATGGCGGACCTCCATATCGGTGAGGTCCGCCAGATCGATCAACTCGTCGATCAGCTGGGTGCCGGTCTTGGTGGTCACCGCTTACAGGCCGCCGCCACCGCGCCCGCCGCCGCGCTCCTCCACGACGGTAAGGATGGCTTGCCGGAGGGCTTCGCAGCGCTCCTCATAGGGCGCCTTGTCATCGAGGACCGTCTCACAATAGGCCTCGAATGGGCCCGCGCCCACGTCGAGGTCCATGCTCGGCGCGTCCTCCTCGAGATCGCTCGAGTAGTCCTCCAGATCGTCGTCCTCCTCCTCGGGTGGAGGACCGCCGACGACCGCAAACAAGCCTTTCCCTGCCATTTACGCGCTCGCCGCCGGGATCGGCATCTTCGTAACGCGGCACTCGATACGCCAGTTGGCGGGGTTCGAGCTCACGCCCGTGATGCTCAGGATGATGTCGTTGGTGGACACCGTGACGGCGGGCACCGTCGGATCGAACCCATCGCCGTCCATGTCGGCGATGAGCGCCTCCTCCAGCAGCACCGGCGTGGTTCCACCGAGCAGCACCGCGATGCTTTCCCAGTAGAAATACTCCGCGCCGTTGCCCCGCGCGCAGACCCGGCTGTTGATGCGGTAGAAGGCTGAGGAGTCGTTGAAAAACGCCGCGCCGAGCTCCGTCGTGAGGTTCAGCGCGATCCCCGCGTCGTTCGTGGTCGTGGTCTGGGTCGAGGCCACGGTCGGCTCGTCCAGGACGGTGGCGAGCGCCTGGAGCTGGCCCGCCGCCTCGCTCACGTTGCCGGAGCTGAGCGAGGCGCCCGCCTGCTTCACCGCGGCCAGCGCTTGGTACCACTTGGAAATCAGCTTCTCGGGGTTGCCCGGGATGGTGGGGACGTAGGTTCCGAGGGTCACGAGTAAACTCCAGTCTCGACGTCGAGGGTGATGTGCACCTCGGTGTTGTCGGCGGGCGCCGCGGCGGCGCTGGTGGCGACGGCGGCGCCAGCTTCGCTGCCGTCATAGGCGATCTGTCGTGTGATGAACGAGAGGGTCCCGGCGGCGGCGTCGAACGCCGTCACCGTGGTCGTGAACACGGATGCAGCCGCACCCGGGTTCACGAGATGGATCCCCGCGAGGTGGTAGTCCCTGCCCTGGGGCAGGCCGGCAACGCTGTAGGAGCCAGCGGAGCCGGTGATCGTCGCGGCGTGGCTCTGGCGCCGCGTAGACGATACCGTCACCGTGGCGCCAGATGCCGAGAAGGCCGCACGCACGCGGCATCGGATGGGGCGGGCGAACATGTCGCCCACCCCTTGCACGTGATAGTTTTCCTGCTTGGTGGGGTCGCTCACCGTGACCTCAGTTCAGCGGGCAGCGCGCCAGGCTCGTGGGGTTCATCGTGCGGAGCGACGCATACCCCGTGTACTGGAGTGCGTAGGTGTCGGTGTTCGGGTCGCGCACCCAGCGGAGACCGTCGTCATCCATCACGGCGGGGATGCCCGCGGCGGAGTGGAGCGTCCAGTCCTCCGGATCCGTCATCCAGCAGACGTCCGGATCGAACATCGGCCCCTCCTCGAGGCGCACGTCCGCGCCCACGCACGTGAGCTCGATGTACTTATAGCCGTACTTCGTCTTGCCCTGGTCGGTGACGCGGTAGCCCGCCTCGCGCCAGTCGGTGCGCTGGAGGAGCTGGCTCGCTTCGTTGAAGCGCGTCGTGTGGACATAGGCCACCTTCTTGGCGTCGCTCCAGCCGTAGCGGCTGATCGCGAGCACGGCGAGCTTTTCGATGCGCTGCAGGATGTTGAGGCCGACCACCTCGGATGCCGTGAGGCGGATACCGCCCAACACTTCATCAATCGTCCTGTCCATGTTCTTGAACAGGGTCGCGCCGGGCGCCGTCGCCGGACACCAGGAGGCGAGGGTATCGATGACGAACCCGGACGAGTCGCCATCAACGCCGTTGTCGTACCCCGCGCCGTTGTTGCTCGGGGCGTACATGCTCAGGTTGAACACGTACATGGTCCCCGTCCACCCGGTGGGGGTGCCCGCGGAGCCGCCGGAGGTGGCGGAGACGGTGAACGTCGGCGAGGAGCCCGAGCGGCCCACCTTCGTGATGAACCCCTGAGAGCCGCCGCCGAGTAGAGACCCGCTGGTCCCGTCCGCCGCGCTCGCCACGAGGATCATGTCCGGCCGGAACCGGTTGATGTGCTCGGGGTTGCTCGTGATCGTGCAGACGCCGGAGCTGATGGTGATGGTGGCGAGGTAGAGCCCGGCGCTGGTCGAGGTGACCATCCACTCGAGCATCTGCCCGGACTGCTTGAGATGGCCGTCGACGTGCGCGCCCATGGCGCGGAGCGCCGCGGCGTCGCCCGAGTTGCCGCGCTTGACCTCGCGCTCCGTGACGACCACCTCACCCTTGAGGCAGCCCTGAGCGTTCGAGATCTGCTGGAACGAGCCGTTACCGCGTCGCCCGCCCTGGTTGGCGATGGCGCGCGCGCCGGCACGGGTTCCGCCCCAGCCCACGCCGCCCGAAATCTGGACGAACGAGCGGAACGATTCGCCGTCGGGGTTCACGGTCCGTTTGACGGCCGAGAGGAACCGGGTCGGCATCAGGGCGAGGTTCGCGACCTTGTCCTGTGAGGCGTACTTTCGCTTGAGAAGTTGTTCGGTGTAGGTATTACCCACGGGGAAACTCCGGAAAAAAACGGTTGTCCGAGCGTCGACGCTGCTCGGTTCGCTTTCTCCGGATTACGGGCCCGGGGCCTCCTGCCCGTTTATAGACTAGGGCGAACGTCTCTCCGTGGTTCCGGGCTCACGGGCGCCCATGTCGAGTAGCGGGTGCCGGAGTCGAACCGACCATCATCGGGGAATGAACCCGCTCGGGAGCCGCTCCCGTAACCCGCAACACTTGTCACCCAGCTGGGGGTGGGTGGGGTGCGACCCGCTTCGAGGAGGCCTACCGCCCACCGACCAGCCAAGTGCCCTAACCCTGAACGGGGGTTCGGGTTCTGTCAAGCTTCCGCTAAAGCCCCCCGAACATGCCGGCGCCAGCCCGCCAGAGCAGGAACGTCCCGCACACCAGCGCGACGCACCAGACGAACGCCTCCGGCCACGTCATCGCCGCTCCCGGATCGCCCTGGCGATGTCGCGGAGGGCCTTCCGGATGCCCCCCAGCTCGAGCCAGAACACCAGCCCCCACGCGCTGATGATGAGCCCCACCCAGCTCACACGAGCCCCGCCTGGCCCGCGGGGCGCGAGGGCTCGTCCTGGGGCGCGATGCGGATCGTTGCCGTGATGCCCGCGCCCGCCAGGAGCTCCCGCACGCGGGCATCGATGCGCGCGTCCAGGTAGGCCTCGAACGACGGCGCGTAGGTCACGCTGGACGCCTTGGCGTGGCCGTTGGCGGCGGGGGCAGGAGGGGCAGTGGCGGGCTCGGGCGGCGCCTTGGGTGGCCGCGCCGGGTACTTCTTGACCCACGCGCGGAGGCTCTGGGGGGAGACCCCGGCCTCCGCCGCGACGGCGGAGTAGCTCTCGCCCGCGCGCACGCGCTTCACGTAGGCGCGTTTCTCCGCCTTGCTGTAGCCGGAATGGTTCGTGGCCATTAGACGGTCTCCGCCGGCGGCGCGTCGGTGGGGTGTTCGTCGCCCTGGTCATGGTTCATGCACTCGCACGTCGCGGCGTGCTCGAGCTCCTCCGCCGCCGATCCCAGCGCCGCATGGGCCAGCAGGACTTGCCCGTACACGCTGCCCATGTGGAAAACGGTCTTCCCCTCGTCGAGGCCCTTGGCGTGATTGACCAGGCAAGGCCTGAGCATCTCGAGTTTGGCGTGCATTGCCTTGAGTGTGTTGGCGATGCTCCATAAGGCGAGCTTTTCTGCCGGCAGATCGCCGAACGCGCGGAGAAAAGTTTCCATCTTGTCGAGCACCCGCGCCTGGGTCTCCGGAGGAGCCGAGCGGACGTTTCGGGTTACCGTCTCGCGTAGCCGTTGCTTCTGCTCCTCGGTGAGCTTCTGACCGGGCTCTAGTTCGAGCTCCAGGATCCCGCTCATGTCGGTGGCGGAGTCGGGTAGGCCATCCGCGCCGATGCGCGTCTCGTGTTGTTGCTGCGTCATGTGTCCTCGTGTTGTTGGTTGTCCCCCCTCGGGGGGTTAGGAGAAAAGCCGCGCGAGCGCGTCGAGGGTGTCGTGGTTGAGCCGGTCGACGTGCCAGAGCATGAACGCGGCTGGAGCAAGGATGTGCAGCGCGTAGATCGCGCGGAGCTTGAGGGTGTTCATGTAGGTGGGTCCTCCACCGCGGGAGTATCGGGGCTCAGGCGACATTGCGCAACCAAGGCGCACGCGCGGCGCTCCGCCTCCGCGATATCGCTGCAGGTTGCCATGTACTCCGCGATCGA
>Ga0070686_100002260_pt1 | contig 10625 bp, 4 predicted proteins | sample KBSS23LmetaG_FD_65654 | JGI IMG/M metagenome (GOLD analysis project Ga0070686, IMG submission 65654) | Switchgrass rhizosphere microbial communities from Kellogg Biological Station, Michigan, USA - KBS S2-3L metaG | ecosystem: Host-associated > Plants > Roots > Rhizosphere ...
TCCCCGTTGGGTTGCTGGGCGTCTTCCATCACGAAGTTGCCATTGAGTCCCGCCGGCACGCCACCATGGATGCTGCGCTGGTTGCCATTCAAAAACATGTGCACATAGCGTCGGTAATTGAACTGCAGGCCCATCTCCCGGAAGAACAGATAAGAGGTTTGTTCGGTCTGACCGCTCGTGTCGCTGGGACTATTGCTGCCATCCGCCGGATTGCCCACTGTGCCAATGACGGTATCGGTCGTGCCCAGAAACAAATCGTCCTCGGGGAAATTGCAGACATAATCCATGCGCTCGGCGTTATTGGTCGGGCTGCCGTCGAAGGAGGTGCGGTGCCAGGGGCTGCCGGCAAAATTGGGGCGCGCGTTGTAGATCACACGGTAATTGTTGTAGACAAAGGTGCCGTCCATGACCGCGTTGTTGAGGTCATCGCGCGCCGTCCAGCGTCCGAGATTGGTGAGCGTGCCCCAGAGATGATAGCTGGCGAAGCTGCCCATCATTTGCCGATCGCCCCAACGCACCAGGAGCTCCTTGGTGATGGCGTCGGACGGGAAACAACGGACAAACCCGGCCGGAGGAAAGACATCCTGCGGGAAGGTGTTGGCGGCGCCGAGAGGATCGGAGGCTTCCAGATAGAAGCTGATGGCTGCGCCGGCGACCTGGCCGGGAAGCGTGCCAGAGTAAACGCCATCGCCCGCGATCGCATCGCCGTTGATACCAGTATCGTTCATGTCAAGAGACTGGAAGTTGCCGGGAGTGACGGCATCGAGCCGGTATTTGATGCGCAGGGACGCGATGCCGTCCGGGTCCTGGGCGCGAGCTGTCACAACGACGGGTTCATTGGCGGCGGGCAGGGCGGGGGAATGGACCACCTCGTAAACAGCGGGGCCGGCATTGGACACCGCACGGCTGTTGGGAGCGCCAGGGGTGCCGAGATTGGTCGGAACGGACATGCGCCCGGAGACCTCGAGCATGCCGCCATGCAGGCGCAGCAGAATTTCTGGCCAGCCACGAATCCAACGGACTTTGCAGCGGAGGATGACGTTGGTGGAACTGGTGCTTAAGCCGGAGAGGGTGCCGGAACGAATGCGGTTGGCGCCGTTGTCGCCGCGTGAGGCGGCGCGGATGTGCAGGCTGCTGTTACCGGAGAAGCCGACGTTCTCGATGGTGGAGCCGTCATGGGAGCCCTGCAGGGTCCAGCTGGTCAGCCCGCTCTCGAAGCTGGGATTTGGGATGAGATTGGGACCGGTGTTATTATGCACCTCCACGTCGTCGAGCAGGCATTCGCCAACGCCCAACTGGAAGATATGCAGTTGGTCGAAGACCGGGCTGCCCAGCGGCGTTGTGCCTGAAGTCGTGAGGTTGCCCGACAGTTCGATATTGGACCACGTGCCTTTGCTCGTTTCATCGCTATCCGCCCAATTCGCCGGCTGGCGTATGTCGGCGTCGGGGTCCACTAACTCCAGGCTGCTGCCGCCGCCGTCCGACCAATTGCCCCACCGCCCGCCATCGCCGTAGGTCACATCGCAGATCAGGATGGAGATGATGTTGGTGACGGGGCCGTTGGTGCCTGGGACGATATTGGGCTCGGTGCGGAGCAGGGCGATACGCTCTCCGCCATTGGCGAGGGAACCGCTGTAATTGCCGACCGTGTTGCCGCTATTGAGGTTGCCATAGTGAGCGAGCAGATTGGTCACGTTTTCCGCCACCACCAGGTAACCGCCCGGCGCGATCAGGACGTTGCTGGGGAAATTGTAGCTGATGCCGCCGCGCAGTCTCCATCCGGACATGTTCTGGGTGACGCTGCTGCGATTGTAGAGTTCGATGTATTCGTCGTTGTTTTGTCCTGTAATCGGATTGTACATGATCTCATTGATGACCACGGGTGGCGAGGCAATCCGGGAGTTGGCGGTGCCGGGTGTAGGCGAGGCCAGCACCGAAAAGACCGGAGAGCCGTCGGGGGAACGTCCGCTGCTGACGCCGCTGGCCTGACCGGGATAGTCGACGGCGTCGACCACGCGCGTGCGCGCCGCGTCGTAAAGGTAGAGGCGTTCACCGCCCGCGCTGAGGCTGAACCCAAGCTGCGCCTGCGTGAAATGCAGAAAACCGCGTGCCGGAATGATGGCGGGGCCGGGAATTTGGAATTTGAACACATTGGCTTCATCGGTTAGCCAGGCGCCGGCCAGATCGACATCTCCATTGCTGTGGTTGTAGAGCTCGATGAAATCGAGCGTGCCGCCATCAGAGTTGGCCAGGAGTTCATTGATGACAATGGAGCTGAGGGGCTGCGGGCCGTAGGGTTCATCGCGTCCCGGCGAGCCGTCGATCGTCGAACTGGCGGACCAGGCTTTGGGACTGCGCTCGCCGAAGGAGGGCCGGCGGAGCACCAACGAATGCCCCGAGCCGTCGGCGGCCGTGGGCCACGGGTCGGAGGATTGATAGGGGACTTCCACGAGGACCGCGCCGGCCGGGTTACGCAGGCGAATCAATCCGCCGCCACCGGGCAGGCTGTTGGTGGTGGCGCCCACCCACGGGCCCAGCACCCCCGTGATGCCATAATGGCTCTGCACGAAGGACGGATCGCGAGCGACCACCACGAATTGGCCCGGCTGCACCAGCAGCTCGTTGGTGAAGGTAAAATCGATGGAGCCCGACAGGCGATGACGCACCAGGTTTTCCGGATACGCTTCGGCATTGTAAATCTCGATGAACTCCAGGCTGCGATTCGTATCTTCCGGCGCCACGCGTGGGTGATACATGATCTCGCTGATGGCGAAGGCCGAGCGACGCGTCGATGGGCCGAGAGGTTCGCGGTCCAGGTTGGGAGCGCTGACCGTGGGGCCTGGGTTGACCACATTGTCCACGCTGCGAAAGCTGGCGCTGGCCAGCACGTTGGAGTTGCGGCTGCCCACCGCCAGCCCGACGAACATCGACGGCATGTTGTTCGTAATGGTGTAAGAGCCAAGTGGTGTCCAGGTGACGCCATCGACGCTGGCAAATCCTGAGAAGCCCGTGCCAGCGCGCCGCAACCGAAGCCACATATTGGGATAAGTGGCGGGGAATGAACCAATATTGGTCGAGAGGCTCGGGACGATGGAGCGGTACTGGAAGAAGCTTCCGCCTCGGCCCGGCGTGGCCAGCGCAGCCGCGAAGCGGCTGCCGCCCGTGAGGTTTTCGCGCGCCATCAGGCCCGCTCGGGACCAAGCGTCGGCCAGCGAGAGTGTTTGCAGTCGCACGGAGACATCGAAATCGCCTGCCAGCAGCTGATAATGAAAATGAAATTGATCGTTGGTGCCGCCGATCTCAATTCCCGCGCCGGTGAGATCAAATCCTCCGGTGACCGTGCTGGAGGAACCGCTGCGGCTCGGGGTGCCCACCTCCGCCGACGTATAGCTCCCAGGGTCCAGGATGAGTTGCGCCGGCGCCGGCGCCATCGCCAGAGCAAACGCCGCGGTCAGGGTAAGAAATTTCATTCGGTCAATTCTCTTCATAGTTCGCTTCCTCCAAGGGTGGGTGGGTGGACTAATTAGTGTCTGCGAGGCGCGGGCGGGCGTTGCTTATTCGTCGCGAGTTTTGATTTCCTTGTAGCCCAGTTCTGCAGCAGACGCCGTCCGGCTGTAAGCCGAACAGGCAAACAGATGGACGACGCGATACGACCGGTTGCATGGGCTGATAACGAACAGGTTTACAGAATTGTAACGTAAAGGCAATCACAGAAGTGCGGAGTGGGCGCTCCAGTCTAGAGGTCTGGAGGGTGTCCGCCCTCACCCCCAGCCCCTCTCCCATCCGATGGGAGAGGGTGGCCGCAGGCCGGGTGAGGGTCAGGTTCATGGAGGGAATTGACTTGGCCGTTCCAAGCGCTCGACGGGGTGGTTGACCTTGCGCTGGTTTTCTGTCCGACTAACCGCCAATCCGTTGCATGACGCCGCTATTCGCTGCCGCCGGGTCGGCTGATTACTGGCCTTTCGCTGTTTTGGGGATCAGTGTCGCTCTCATCATCTTTCTCATCACTGTGCTGCGCGTCCACGCCTTCATGGCGTTGATCCTGGCGGCTTTTGTGGCGGGGTTGCTGGCCAAAACGCTCCCGGGCGAACCGGCGAAGAGTCACTGGGTGCAAGCCGTGGAACTGACCACCTCCGAGTTCGGCTCCACCGCGGGCGCCATTGGCGTTGTCATTGCCCTGGCGTCCGTGATCGGAATGTGCCTGATGGAGAGCGGCGCCGCGGACAAGGTGGTGCGGCGGTTTTTGGCGCTGTTCGGCTCGAGCCGCGCCGGAGCCGCCATCCTGGTGAGCGGCTATATTCTTTCCATTCCCATCTTTTTCGACACCTTCTTCATGCTGCTGCTGCCGCTGGCAGTGGCGATGCACTTGCGAACGGGCAAAGACTATTTGCTCTACATCATGGCGATTTGCTGCGGGGGCACCGTGACCCACTCGCTCATCGCGCCGCATCCAGGTCCGTTGGCGATGGCCGAAAGCCTCAAGCTGGACCTTGGCCTCACCATCATGGTGGGCATCATCGCCGGGGCGATTCCCACCGCCTGCTCCTGGCTGGCGGTGAAGTGGCTCAACCGGCGCATGACAGTGCCGCTGCGGGAAGTGCCGGGCATGGCGCTGGCCGAACTGCGCGCCAATGCCGAACGGCCGGAGTCGGAGTTGCCGTCGTTCTGCCGGTCCATCCTGCCGGTTATTTTACCGATTGTATTGATCTCGCTTTCGTCGACGTTCGTCGCGATTCAGGGCAAGGGATTTGAGCGGGCGGATTTGCGAGATCCGGCGGCGCTCGTGCGCCGGCTTCAAATGGCCAAAGAACCATCAGACCGATGGGTGGCTGCGCAGTTGTCGTCCAGCACACACGAGCGTTTGGCGAAAGCCGAGGCGCGGCCGGATGTCCATTTGCAGGATGCGCTGGTGGGAGAGCTAAATGCCTTGATACGGGGCGGTTCGTTGGCCGCCCGAGTGGAACTCCAAGGCGTCAAGCTGCGCCCGGAAACGGAGGCGTTGCGCCGCTCGGCGCCTCAGGCGGATAACCTGGTTCGTTTGCAGCGGATGTTGCTGGAGGACGCGCTGGAATTGAAACCGACGCGCGGCATGAGCCCGGTGCTGTATGCCTGGGGAACTTTTTGGGGCAATCGCAATGTGGCCCTACTGCTGGGCGCGGTGCTGGCCATCATCGTGCTGGTGCGGCAGAAACAGGGCCTCACGTTGGCGCGCATCGCCGAAATGATCGAGCCGCCTTTCGCCACCGCCGGCGTCATTATTCTCATCACCAGCGCGGGCGGCGCCTTTGGATTAATGCTGAAACACGCGGGAGTCGGCGACGCGGTGAAAGCGCTGGTGGAAGGCAAAGAGATCAATCTGCTGCTGCTCTCCTGGGCCGTCGCCGCCGTTATCCGGGTCGCCCAAGGCTCCGCCACCGTGGCCATGCTGACGACCGCCGCCATGATTTATCCCATTATGACGGGCGGACAAGGATTGCCGTATCACCCGGTTTACATCTTCATGGCGATTGGATTTGGCGCCATGATGTTGTCCTGGATGAACGACAGCGGCTTTTGGGTCGTGGGCAAACTGAGTGGATTTACCGAAAAGGAAACGCTGAAGACCTGGACGGTGGTGGTGTCCGTGAACAGTGTGGCGGGTTTGCTGGCGTGTCTGCTCTTCTCGCGCATTCTCCCGCTGACGTAAACAACAGCTTTTCACTCATGAAAACAATGCATTGGGCGGTTTTGCTGCTCGGTTGGCTGGGTGCGCTCACGCGCTCGGCCTGGGCTATCGACACGATGAATACCCGGCTTGTTTCAGAGCCGGTTCCCGGCCCCCATGGGATCGCCTTCGCCTACGCCAACGACCTTTGGGTCGCTGCGCTCGATGGCTCGGCGGTGCGCCGGTTGACGGTTCATCCCGGCGTGGAATCGGGTCCGCGGCTTTCCCCGGACGGCACGCTGGTGGCCTTCACCGGACGCTACGAAGGGAACACGGATGTCTACGTGGTGCCGTCCGCCGGCGGCGTGCCGCAACGGTTAACCTGGCATTCCGGGGCGGATATCGCCCTCGACTTCACTCCCGACGGCAAGTCGATTTTGTTTTCGTCCGCCCGCGAGGTTTATACCGGTCGCTACACTCAGCTCTTCACGGTGCCGGTGACGGGAGGTTACCCAACGAAGTTGCCGATTCCGAATGCGAGCAAGGCGGCCATCGCGCCGGATGGCCGGACCATCGCGTACGTTCCGCTGCGGGAAGAGTTCGGGCAGTGGAAACATTACCGCGGCGGCGCGGTGTCCCGCATTCTGCTGTATGACGTCGACACGCGGGAGGTGAAGCAGGTTCCGCAACCCTCGGCGCGATGTAATGACACCGACCCGATGTGGGTGGGCAGCGCGCTTTACTTTCGTTCCGATCGCGACGGTGAATTCAATGTGTATGGGTTCGACGCGGCCACTCAAACGGTGCGACGCCTGACCGAACACACGGATTTCCCCGTGGTGCATGCGGCAGCGGGGGGCGGCAAAATCGCCTATGAAACGGGCGGGTACATTCATCTCCTGGACCCGGCCAGTGGCAAAGCGACGCCGCTGCGCGTGGGCGTGGCCGCGGACCTCATGGAACGCCGCGCGCGTTGGGCCAAAGGCGCCAAATGGATTCGCAACGCCAGCTTGTCACCCTCAGGCGCCCGGGTGGCCTTCGAGTTCCGGGGCGAAGTCGTCACCGTCCCGCGGGAGAAAGGCGACGATCGCAATCTGACTCTCACCCCGGCCGTGCACGAGCGCTCGCCGGCTTGGTCGCCGGATGGCCAGTGGATTGCGCACTTTTCGGATGAAGGTGGTGCCTACGCGCTGCATTTGCTTGCGCAAGACGGCAAAGGCAAACGGCGGACCTTCCCGCTTGAGGGCGCCGGATTTTACAAACAGCCGCGGTGGTCGCCCGACGCCAAGAAGCTCAGTTACACCGACAACGCCCTGGCGATTTGGATCCTCGACATCGAAACAGGAAAGCAAACCAAAGTCGCCGCGGACGTGGTTTATGGGCCGCAGCCGGCGCTGGACCACGCTTGGTCGCCCGATTCACGCTGGCTGGCCTACACCCAAAACACCCCCACCCTGTTTAATCGTGTCTTCCTCTATTCTGTCCGTGACGGGAAATCGTATCCGGTCAGCGACGGATTGGCCAATGCGACGGACCCGGTCTTCGACAAGTCGGGCCAGTTCCTTTTCTTTTTGGTTTCCACCGATGCCGGGCCGGCCGTCGATTGGTTCTCCCAAGCCAATGCCGACATTCGCTCCGTGGAACAGGTCTATTTCGCGATTTTGGCGAAGGGAATTCCTTCCCCCTTGACCAAGGAGAGCGATGAGGAGAAGCCAAAGACCGATGCCGACAAGGACCAGGAGACGGAAGCATCGGAGGAGAAGGCCAAGAAGAGTGACACGAAGCCGGCGGACAAAAAGGAGAAGGAGAAAGCAAAGTCGGAGAAGCTGGCCAAGGAAGCGAAATCGGCGCCGGAGGTGAAGTTCGACGCAGACGGATTGTCGGAGCGGATCCTGGCGCTGCCGGTGAAGGCGGGGCGTTATTACGACCTGGCCACGGGCGCCACGAATCAGCTTTTTTATCGGCGGGCGGCTTCCACCGATCGTGGCGCCAGCGCCGCCGTGTTCCGTTACGATTTCAAGACACGCAAGGAAGAACAACTGCTGGATGCCGCCGACTCGTTGGCCCTTTCGGCCGACCACAAACACGCTCTCGTGCGGGTCAAGGAGGCGTGGCATGTCGTGGAGATGGGCGACAAGCTGGACCTGGCGAAGTTCAAACTCGATGTCGAGCGCATCCAGGTGAAGCTCGAGCCGCCGGAGGAATTGGGGGCAAATCCTGGACGAAGTCTGGCGCATCAATCGCGACTTTTTTTACGACCCCGGCTTTCACGGGGCGGACTGGCCAGCCATTAAGAAAAAGTATTCCGCGTTCCTGCCCGAGCTCGCCACGCGCCATGACCTTGGGCGGGTCATCCGTTGGATGCTGAGTGAACTGGCGGTTGGGCATTCGTATCAATCCCCCGGCGACAGCGCGTTCGACAGCGAAACCATTCCCGGCGGGTTGCTCGGAGCCGATTATGAAGTGGCCAATGGCCGCTACCGATTCCGCAAAGTGTATGGCGGCTTAAATTGGAGTCCGGAGCTCCGTTCGCCGCTGACGGAGCCTGGGGTGGATGTGCGGGCCGGTGAATATCTTCTGGCCGTGGCCGGGCGCGACCTCAGGCCGCCCGATAATCTGTATGAGCGCTTCGAACGCACGGCGGGGCGGTTTCTGGACCTGACGGTCGGGCCCAACGCCGACGGCACCGGTTCGCGCACGGTCAAGGTGGTGCCGGTGGACAACGAGTCTGGCTTGCGCAACCGCGATTGGGTCGAATCCAACCTTCGGCGCGTGAACGACGCAACCCAGGGTCGCGTCGCTTACGTCTACGTCCCGAACACCGCGGATTTGGGCCATACCTATTTCAAACGCTACTTTTTCCCCCAAGCCGATCGGCAGGCCATCATTGTGGACGAACGCCACAATGGCGGCGGTTCGGTGGCGGACTATTATATCGATATTCTGCGGCGGCCGGTGGTGAGTTTCTGGGCGCTGCGCTACGGCGCCGATCTCAAAACGCCGCTGGCCGGCATTCAAGGGCCCAAAGCCATGCTCATCGATGAAACGGCCGGTTCCGGTGGCGATCTCTTGCCCTGGATGTTCCACAAGTTTCAGCTCGGACCCCTCATTGGCAAACGCACCTGGGGCGGCTTGGTCGGTATTCTCGGATTTCCGGTCCTCCTGGATGGTGGCACGGTGACCGCGCCCAATATCGCGTTTTGGACCGAAGACGGTTTCCTGGTCGAGAACGAAGGCGTCGCCCCGGATATCGAAGTGGAGCAGACGCCGAAAGATGTTTTGGCCGGACGCGACCCGCAGCTCGAGAAGGCGATCGAAGTTGTCCTCCAAGAGTTGGAAAAAAATCCGCCGCGCACGCCCAAGCGTCCGCCGTATCCAGTTCGCGCGCGGTGACAGGTAGCGCAGGCCTGAAAGTGCTTGGAAGTCTGCGCTATCTCGCGCGTGACACTCGCCGATGGTTTGGCTAATCTCGGCTTCAATCAGATAGTACATCCAGCCTATGAAGACGTACTTCTTCCGCCTGGCTCTCCTGGTGAGCATTACCTTTCGCGTTTTGGCCGAGAGCGATACGACGCTGATACTCGATGGGGTGACCAACCATGCCGGCGAGTTGTTTGTTTTGGGCGACACCGGGCCATCCAACTTCCTGCTCATCACCAACGGCGGCGTGCTGACCGACGCGGATGGCGTCGTGGGATACAATCCGGCGGCGCGCAGCAATCTTGGAGTTGTGACGGGAGTGGGTTCTCTTTGGACCAGCTCGCGGAGCCTGCTCATTGGAGCCACGGGTGCGCTGAACCAGGTTTCGATTCTGGCCGGAGGCAGGGCGGGGGTTGGGCAGTCCGCGGTATTGGGAGTGGAGGCAAGGAGCACCAACAATGTTCTGCTTATCAACGGGCCGGGCTCCGTCTTCGACAATATTTATTTGTATCTTGGAGTTGAGGGTTCGGGCAACCGCTTGATCGTAACCAACGGCGGCCGGCTGAATGGAAATAACAGCCGCGATACCGCCGATGTCGTTGGTTACTGGCAGACGGCAACTGAAAATCAGTTGCTGCTGACTGGTGCGGGCACCACCGGGCGGCTCGACAATGTTGCCATCGGGATGAACGGCGCGCGCAATCACCTGCGCATCGACAATGGCGCACGCCTGCTCAATTCCTCGGTGGGCTTGGGTGTGCAGGAAACGTCGGTGCAGAATTCCGCCTTGGCCACAGGAGCGGGCTCGGTCTGGAGTGTTCTCGGTTCGCTGTCGGTCGGTTCGCGCGGACCGAGCAATCTGCTGTCGGTTGAAGACGGTGCACGCGTGGACAGTGCCGGCGGAGGGTTGGGTTCCTTCACGACCTCGACCAATAATTCGGCGGTCATCACGGGAACAGGGACAGTCTGGAATGCCTCCGGAGAATTTAACTTGGGCCGCGCTGGCTCGGGTAATCGTCTCCTGGTGGCCGGTGGCGGCTCGTTTCAAGCAGGCACGCTTTACGTGGGCAATCAGTCCTCGCGCAACCGACTGTTGGTGTTGCCCACGGGCGGCGTGCGGGCCGATGCAATCCTTGTTGGTGGCACGGCCGAGGCCAACGGCAACGAAATCCAACTCGATGGCGCGGCCGGCACGCGGCCTTCCTGTTCGATGCCGGCACCAGTTGGAGCAACACCAGCCTCACCATTGGCGACACGTCCAGTTCGAACCAATTGGCCGTGGCCGGCGGCGCCCGCCTCGAGAGCGGCTCCGCCTTGCTTGGCTCCGGCAGCATGGCCGTGGAGAATGCCGCAACCATCTCGGGCCCCGGCTCGGCTTGGAATCTCTCCTCCAACCTCGTCATCGGCGGCGTCGGCCATATGAATCGGCTGACCGTCGCGGGCGGCGCAAGTGTTTCCACGCCCCAGCTGTGGCTCGGCGCCGGCTCGCTCGTCGCCCCGACGGCGCTGTTCAATAGCGACTCGAACAGGGTCGTTATCGAGGGAAGCAACAGCACGCTCA
>Ga0070686_100002261_pt1 | contig 10623 bp, 8 predicted proteins | sample KBSS23LmetaG_FD_65654 | JGI IMG/M metagenome (GOLD analysis project Ga0070686, IMG submission 65654) | Switchgrass rhizosphere microbial communities from Kellogg Biological Station, Michigan, USA - KBS S2-3L metaG | ecosystem: Host-associated > Plants > Roots > Rhizosphere ...
AGGAATTCGGCGTGGCCGTCGCGCATCACGAAGACGCCTTCCACTTCCTTGCGTGTCTGACCGGGCTTCAGCTCCGCCGCCGATGCCACCGTTTCGACGCCCGGGCCCGACGCCGGCGCGGCGCGGCGGCGCTTCGGATCGCGCGGCTCCTTGACGATTTGCCCGTTGGCGTCGTAGACCAGTTCGCGCACGGCGACCGCCGGAATCGGCACGGAGACGACCTCCTTGCGCGTGGCCGTCGTGATGTCGGCGGTGCAGGTGAAGCCAGGTCGCACTTCCGGCACCGGCTCGTCGATCATCACCTTCACCAGGAAGTTCGTCGCCTGCGTCGCCGTGGCGGCGCCGGCCACCTGAATCGGGCTGTTGCCGATTTCCGCGACGTGCCCCTTGAACGACTTGTCGGGGATCGCGTCGATGGAGATCTTCGCCCGCTGGCCCATCTGCACGTGCGGCACGTTGGTTTCGTCGACTTCGACTTCGGCCTGGATGATTGCCATGTCGGCGAGCTCGAGGAGCACGGTCCCGGCGTTGTTCATCGTGCCGATGACGGCCGTCTCGCCTTCCTGCACGTTGCGCCGCGTGACGATGCCGTCGATCGGCGATTCGATGCGGACTTTGCTGAGATCGTAGCGGGCGTTCTCGAGGCCGGCGCGCTCCTGCGCGATCCGGCTCTCCTGCGGGCGGATCTGTTTCTCGCGCTCCTGCAGCAGCGATTCGGCCGAGCGGACGTCGTTCTCCGCCTTCTCGAGCGCCTCGCGCGTCGTCAACTGCTGCGCCCAGAGGTTGCGCTGCCGCGCCAGCGTCTGCTGCGCCTGCTGCAGCTGCACCTTCGCGGTCTCGATCGCCTGCCGCATCTGGTCGAGCGACTGCTCGGCGGCCTGCAGCGAGGCGTTGCCGCTTTCGACCCGCGTGCTGAGCGACTTCGGGTCGATCTGCAGCAGGAACTGGCCCTTCTTGATCCGGTCGCCTTCGTTGACGGCGAGGTTGACGACGCGGCCGGACGTTTCGGCGCTGATTTTGACCAGCCGCTGCGGCTGCACCTTGCCCGACGCCGAGACGACCGCCTCGAGATCGCGGGTCCTGATCGTCTCGGTGGTGACCGTCAGCCCCTTGTCTTTCCGGAAGTAGAAATTCGCGCCGGCAACGGCGCCGGCGACGAGCACGATTCCGAGGATGATGAGAATCTTCTTGCGCGACATCTACGCTCCTGCAGCCGCGGTTTTGATCGCCGCGATCACGATGCCGATGACCACATAAATCGCGATCACGGTCGTCGCGATCGGGGCCGTGCGCCTCCGGTACACGACGCCGAGGCCGATCGCCAGGCTGACCATCCACCAGATGAAGACCAGGTCGATCGCGCCGAGCAGCCGCGCCGGAAACGAGCCGTCGTCGAGAAACGGCGCGAACACCGCCAGGCTGGTCGTCGACGACAGCGTCTGGCGTGCGTAGGCCAGCGGCGTGCTGAACAGCGACAGCGCGGCGAGAATCACTCCCGAGTGGACGACGACGGCGAAGACCTGTTTGAAGCTGGCGTCGGCGCCGAGCAGCGCATTGAACACGGCGAAGGCGAGGCCGGCCACGAGCAGTGCGCCACCAGCCAGCGTGGCCAGCTGGATTACCGGCGCGACGTAGACCAGATATTTCGAGAATGCCTCGAGCCGATCGATCTGTGCCTGATTGACCTGCCGGCCGTACGACTCCGCCTGGGTGATCTGCTGATCGACCACCGCGGCGCGGCCCACTTCGGTGCTCATGAAGGCAGTCGCGACCGAGGCCGTGACGAGATACACCACCACAAACATCGCGGCCCATCGCGGGCGGGCAGCGACGTCGGCATAGGTGGCGCGCGGTGAGAAGATGACGCCGGCGATGCGCGCGGGAAGGCTCTTCGGGCTGGTCGCCGAACCCGCATCGACGGTGGGGAGTGTCTGCACCATCTCGGTCTTCTCTCGGATCTAGGTTAAATACGACCGCCGCTTCGCCGGTGTTCTGTGACTTTTCCGTGACGTCTGCCCGGGCCCGGCGGCAAACACCTTGCGCAGCACGCCGAGGCCGCCGAGCAGCCGGCGCCGCGTCGGAACGTCGAGCGGCGCGAGCATTTCCGCCAGGTGCGATTCGGCCGCGCGGCTGACCCGTTCGAGCGCGGCGCGGCCGGTGGCGGTCACCTCGATGATCACCACCCGGCGATCGTCCTCCGGCGCCGTTCGCTTGACCCAGCCGCGCTCGACCATCGCGCTGATCGAGCTCGAGATGGTCGGCAGGCTGACGCCCTGCAGCGAGGCGAGATCGGTGAGCATGCGCGGCCGTACGCTGAGCACCGAGAGCAGGCCGAAGTGCGCAGGCGCGGGCAGCTCGCCGGCGGCGCGCAGCTGCGCCGCGACGGTCCGCATCACCTGCGGGACGATCTCGAGAATTTCGCGCGCGCTTTCGCGCGCCTGGTCGCGTGTCATTGCTTAGGGGTCCTAAGCATTATACCAGCCGCGGGCGGCGAAGCGCCGCTGCTTTCCTTGACAGTGGGAAACCGGGTGTTTACCATGCTGGGTCCGCTGCGACACAAGGAGCGTGAGCGTGGTCGGTTTCGTGCCGAAGGAGATGTTCTTCACCAAAGGAGTCGGGAAGCACCGCGAGAAGCTCACCTCGTTCGAGCTGGCGCTCCGCTCCGCGGGCATCGCCGCGTGCAACCTCGTTCGCGTGTCGAGCATCTTTCCGCCGAACTGCCGGATCCTGTCGCGCGGCGAAGGCATGAAGCGCCTCGAGCCCGGCCAAGTCACCTTCGTGGTGATGTCGGAAGCGGCAACGCGCGAACCGCATCGACTCATCGCTGCCACCGTCGGCGTCGCGATCCCGCGCGACCGCGAGCTGTACGGATATCTGTCGGAGCATCACAGCTTCGGCGAGAGCGAGGACATCGCCGGCGACTACGCCGAAGAGCTCGCCGCCGAGATGCTGGCGACGACGCTCGGCCTCGAGTTCGACCCCGACAAGAGCTGGGACGAGAAGAAAGAGGTCTACCGGCTCTCCAACGAGATCGTCCGCACGCAGAACGTGACCCAGACGGCCGTCGGCGACAAGAAAGGTCTGTGGACCACCGTCGTCGCCGCAGCTGTACTGGTCGGATGATAGCGGCTCGCAGATTTCCGCTCGCGGCCACTCAAGGGCACAGAGGACAACAAAGGAAATAGAGGAAACGGCTAGGCTTAGGGACATGCGCAATGTCTCTCGGTCCGTCGTGTCACGTTTCGGCTCTTTAGCCTTCCGCTCTTTAGCCTCTGTTCTTTCCTTTCTGGCCTCGTTCGCCGTCGCCAGTGCCCAAACGACGGACGTGATCGGGATACGCGCCCAGGGGATGGGTGGTGCTTTCACCGCCGTCGCCGACGATGCGACCGCCTGGTATTGGAACCCAGGGGGCCTGGCCGGAGGACCGTACCTTAACGGGCTGATAGAGTTCGCCAAGCCCGACACCTCGACGTCGGAGTCTGTGCGCGGCCTTTCGGTCGCTTACCCTGCTCTTGGATTCACCTATTACCGCTTGCCGCTCAGGCAAATACGGATATCCGCCTCTACAGAATCGTCAGCCATTAACCGACAAGATGATGAAGCCGCGCTGAGGGTCTACGGCGCGACAGTCGGTCAGTCCATCGGCAATCACCTGGTCGTCGGGACGACGCTCAAGGTTCTCCACGCGGACGACACGAACGTGGCGTTCGACGTCGGGGTCATGACCTCGTTCGGACCGGTGCGCGCCGGAGTGACCATGCACGACATCACGGAGCCGAGCTTTGGCTCAGGACCGACCGTGTTCACGCTGGATCGCACGGCGCGACTGGGGGTTGCGCTGACCAGTGGCAAGCGGGCGGCGATTGGGTCGGCGACGTTGTCGTTCGATGCCGACCTGACCACGACGCACGATCCGCTGTTCGGCGACGACCGGCGGATGGCTCTGGGTGGCGAGGCTTGGACCAAGGGACTTCGGGCCGGTCTGCGCGGAGGGGTGAACTGGAACCGCGCGGCCGATAAAGGTGCGGAGCTCAGCGGTGGCCTCAGCTTCGCGATACGGTCGAGTTCGTTCGTCGACGCGTATGTCGTCGGCGGCGACGAGACCGTTCGCCACGGCTGGGGTTTTGCCTTGAGAGTGACGTTTTAGGGCAATCATTGACACATTTTGTCAACCAAGAGTAAACTCGTCAGTTCATGGCCGTCCGTATAGGCGAACTCCTTCTCAAGGAGAAACTGATCTCCGCGGAGCAGCTTCAGCAGGCGCTGACGCAGCAGAAGTCCAACGGGGGCAAGCTCGGCTACAACCTCGTCAAGATGGGGTTCGTCAAGGACGAGCAAATCACCGCGCTGCTGAGCAAGCAGTACGGCGTTCCGGCCATCAACCTCGCCAGCTTCAAGATCGACCTCACGATCATCAAGCTCGTCCCGACCGAGACCGCGCGGAAGTACCAAATCATCCCGCTGAGTCGATCGGGCAGCACGCTGACGATCGCGATGACGGACCCGACCAACGTCTTCGCGATGGACGACATCAAGTTCATGACCGGGTACACGGTCGAACCGGTGGTCGCCTCCGAGGTCGCGATCACCGACGCGATCGAGAAGTACTACCCGAGCGGCAAGGCGGGCGCGGGCGGCGCGGCCGGCGCCAAGGGCGGCAAGCCGGGCGACAAGCCGGCGACCGGCAGCACGCTCGAAATGGCCAGCCGCGGCCTCGAGGAACTGCAGGCGTCGCTCGGCGGCGCCGACGATGTCGAGGTCCTCGAAGAACTGCAGGAGATCAGCGCCGAAGCGCTGGCCCGCCAGGGTGAAGATGCGCCCGTCGTCCGGCTCGTCAACGTCGTCCTGATGTCGGCGATCCAGAAGGGCGCCAGCGACATCCACATCGAGCCGTACGAGAAAGAGCTCCGCGTCCGCTACCGCATCGACGGCATCCTCTACAACATCATGGCGCCGCCGATGAAGTATCGCGACGCGATCGTCTCGCGCGTCAAGATCATGTCGAAGCTCGACATCGCCGAGAAGCGCCTGCCGCAGGACGGCCGCATCAAGATCCGCTACAACGAACAGGGCGAGCCGAAAGAGATCGACTTCCGCGTGTCGGTGCTGCCGACGCTGTTCGGCGAAAAAATCGTGCTCCGCTTGCTCGACAAAGACAAGCTGATGCTCGACATGACCAAGCTCGGGTTCGAGCCCGAGTCGCTGACCAAGTTCGAGGAGGCGATCGCGCGGCCGTGGGGCATGGTGCTCGTCACCGGTCCGACCGGCAGCGGCAAGACCAACACGCTCTACTCGTCGATTGCGAAGATCAACACGCCCGAAACCAACATCATGACCGCCGAGGACCCGGTCGAATTCAACCTCGCCGGCGTCAACCAGGTGCAGGTCAAGGAGAACATCGGGCTCAACTTCGCGGCCGCGCTGCGCTCGTTCCTCCGCCAGGATCCCAACATCATCCTGGTCGGCGAAATCCGCGACTTCGAGACTGCGGAAATCGCCGTCAAGGCGGCGCTCACCGGCCACCTCGTGCTCTCCACGCTGCACACCAACGACGCGCCGAGCACGATCAACCGCTTGATGAACATGGGCATCGAGCCGTTCCTGGTCGCCAGCTCCGTGCATCTGATCTGCGCGCAGCGGCTGGTGCGCCGCGTCTGCAGCCAATGCAAGGAACCGAATCCGATGACGCCGGAGGCGCTGATGCAGGCCGGCTTCAACGCCGACGACGCCGCCAACGTGACGCCGATGAAGGGCGCCGGCTGCGACCGCTGCAACAACACGGGCTACAAAGGGCGGGTCGGCCTGTACGAGGTAATGGCGGTCAGCGAGGAACTGCGCGAGCTGATTCTCGTCGGCGCCTCGGGTCTCGAACTGCGCCGCAAGGCGATCGACGAAGGGATGATCACGCTCCGCGCCAGCGGTCTGCGCAAGGTGAAGGACGGGCTCACGTCGATCGAGGAAGTCGTTCGCGAGACCGTCAAGTGAGGTGTCGGAGCTAAGGGCTCGGGGCTAGCTGTCGCGGACTCGGTGGACTCGGGGAGACAGCAAGTCCCCAGCCCCCAGCCCCGACAGCGATAGTGACAGCGATAGACAGAAAAGGGGAACACGTGGCGACTTTACCTGAACTGCTGAAAACGATGGTCGACATGCAGGGGTCCGACCTGCACATTGCGACGCAGACGCCGCCGCAGGTGCGCGTCCATGGCCACCTGCAGCGGCTGCCGCTGCCCGAGCTCACGCCGGCCGAGACCAAGAATCTCGTCTACAGCGTGCTCACCGACTCGCAGAAGAAGCGCTTCGAGGAATCGATGGAGCTCGACTTCTCGTTCGGCATCAAGGCAATCGGCTCGCGGTTCCGCTGCAACGTGTTCAACCAGCGCGGCGCCGTCGGCGCGGTCTACCGGTTGATTCCGGAAAAGATCCGCACCTTTCAGGAGCTCGGGCTGCCGCCGGTGCTGGCGACGCTGGCCGAGCGGCCGCGCGGCCTGGTGCTGATCACCGGACCGACCGGCAGCGGCAAGTCGACGACGCTGGCGGCGATGCTCGACAAGATCAACACCGAGCGCCACGACCACATCCTCACCATCGAGGATCCGATCGAGTACATCCACCCGCACAAGAACTGCCTCGTCAACCAGCGCGAGGTGCACAGCGACACCGGCAGCTTCGGCAACGCGCTGCGCGCCGCGCTTCGCGAGGACCCCGACATCGTCCTGATCGGCGAGATGCGCGACCTCGAAACCGTCGAAGCGGCGCTGAAGATCGCCGAGACCGGCCACCTGACGTTCGGCACGCTCCACACCAACTCGGCGGCGCAGACGATCAACCGCATCATCGACATCTTCCCGGCCAACCAGCAGGCGCAGATCCGCACGCAGCTGTCGCTGGTCCTCGAAGGCATCGTCTGTCAGGCGCTGCTGCCGCGCGTCGACGGCAAGGGGCGCGTCTGCTCGCTCGAGATCATGGTGCCGACGCCGGCGATCCGGAACCTGATTCGCGACGACAAAGTGCACCAGATTTACGGCGCGATGCAGACCGGCCAGGAAAAGCTCGGGATGCAGACCGCAAACCAGTCGCTGGCGAGCCTGTTCATGAAGCGGCTGATCAGCCAGGACACCGCGCTCAGCGCCTCATCGAACAAGGACGAGCTGCTCGACATGATGAACCGCGGCGTCGGCGTGGTCGCCGGCGCAGGAATGAACCGGCCGGGCGCGGTACCGATTCCGCGGCCGCCGGCACGGACATAGCGACGAGCCTCTGATACAGGGATTCAGCCATGCCTACTTTTGCCTACTCGGGACGGACACGCGCCGGACAGAACGTCAACGGCGAACGCGTTGCCGACACGATGGACGCCGCCGTCGCCGCGCTGCGCCGTGAACAGATCAATGTCACGCGCATCACGCCACAGGCCGCCAAGGCCGAAGCCAAGGCCGCCGCGCCGAAGGCGGGCAAGACCGGCAAGAAAGTCGCCGCGAAGAACCTGGCGATTTTCACCCGGCAGTTCTCGGTGATGATCGACGCCGGCCTGCCGCTGGTGCAGTGTCTCGACATTCTCGGCAACCAGGAAGAAGACAAGAACTTCGCGGCGGTGATCCTGCAGACGCGCAGCGACGTCGAGGCGGGCGCGTCGCTCGCCGACGCGATGCGCAAGCACCCCAAGACCTTCGACCCGCTGTTCACCAACATGATCGCCGCCGGCGAGGCGGGCGGTATTCTCGACACGATTCTCAAGCGGCTCTCGACCTACATCGAAAAGGCGGTCAAGCTGGCCGGCCAGGTCAAGTCGGCGATGATTTATCCGATCGCCGTGATCGTCATCGCCGGCGGCGTCGTCGGCGTCATTCTCTGGAAGGTCATCCCGACGTTCGCGCAATTGTTCTCCGGTCTCGGCGCCGAGCTGCCGCTGCCGACGCGCGTCGTCATCTTCATGAGCGACAACCTGGTCCGCTACTTCCCGTTCCTGCTGGTCGGCGCCGGCGCCGCCGGGTACGGCTTCAAGAGCTACTACGCCACCGAGAACGGCCGGCACGTGGTCGACTCGCTGTCGCTCAAGGCACCAGTGCTCGGCAACATCATGCGGAAGATCGCGGTCGCGCGGTTCTGCCGGACGCTGTCGACGCTGATCGCATCGGGCGTGCCGATTCTCGACGGCCTGGAAATCACCGCCAAGACCTCGGGCAATGCCATCGTCGAAGACGCGATCATGGTGACCCGCAAGAGCATCGAGCGCGGCGAGACGATCTCGGTGCCGTTGAAGGACACGGCGGTCTTCCCGCCGATGGTCACGCAGATGATTGGTGTCGGCGAAGCGACCGGCGCGCTCGACACGATGCTCGGCAAGATCGCCGACTTCTACGAGGAAGAGGTCGACACCGCGGTCGCCGGCCTGCTGACGCTGCTCGAGCCGATCATGATCGCGATCCTCGGCATCGTCGTCGGCGGCATCGTGATCGCGATGTACCTGCCGATCTTCGATCTGATCTCCAAGCTGACGTAGAAATGAGACAAGGGCACAGAGGGCAACAGAGGAAAAAGAGGGGGAGCCCGCTCGCGTTCGCGAGGCTCCTCGCTTCGCCTGTCCTCTCGGCGCCTCGACTCCCCTCGCCTCCGTTGTCCTCTGCGTCCTTGACATGACTCAGCTACGGCGGAAGGTCGTCCGGCTGATGCTGGTGCGAGCCATCATCGGCACGATCCTGCTCGGCTCGGCGATCTTCATGGAGGTCACCGCCCCCGGCTCGTTCCCGATCAACCCGTACTTCTTCCTGATCGGGTTCACCTACGCGCTGACGATCATCTATGTCCTGACGCTGCGCTACGTCGACCGCTATCGCTGGCTGGTCGACCTGCAGCTCGGCGTCGACGCCTTGATCGTGTCGGCGTTCATCTATCTCACCGGCGGCATCACCAGCTACTTCAGCTCGTTGTACGTGCTGCCGGTCATCGCGGCGAGCACGATTCAATTCCGCCGCGGCGGCCTGATGGTGGCGACGCTCAGCGCGCTGTTGTATGCCGGGCTGGTGCTGTCGCAGTATCTGGCCGCCACCGGACTGCAGACCGACCCCTGGCTGATGTCGATGTCGGTGGTGCTGCCGCCAGTGTCGGTCGCGCGCTACACCGCGGCGCTGAACGTGTTCGGGTTCTTCGCCGTTGCGCTGCTCAGCGGATCGCTGGCCAACAGCCTGCGCTCGGCCGGCGTCCAGCTCGAACAGGCGTCGAGTGAGATTGCCGATCTGCAGGCGTTGAATCAGCACGTGATCGACAGCCTGCCGAGTGGCCTCGCGACCACCGACCCGATGCACCGCATCCTGACCTTCAACCGCGGCGCCGAAGCGATTACCGGGGTGCCGTTCCGCGACGCCGTCGGGCGCGCGGTCGACGAGGTCCTGCAGCTGCCGCCGGTCGTGATGCACTCGATCCAGCACGAGCTGCGCGTCAAGGGCGCGCGCCGGCACGAGTTCCGGTATCAGCCGTCCGACGGCCGGTCCGAGCGCGAAATCGGGCTCACGGCGACGTACCTCGAAACACCCGGCGGCCGCGCTGGCCTGATCTTCACCTTTCAGGACGTCACGGCGATCAAGCGGATGGAACGCGATTCGGCGATTCAGCAGCGTCTCGCCGCCGTCGGCGAGATGGCGGCCGGGATCGCCCACGAGATTCGCAACCCGCTCGCCTCGATGTCGGGCTCGATCCAGATCCTGCGCCAGGAGCTGCCGCTCAGCAGCGAGCAGGAGCAACTGATGGACATCGTGCTCCGCGAATCGGAACGGCTGAACACGACGATCCGCTCGTTCCTCGCCTACGCGCGGCCGCAGCGGTTCCAGATCGCCCGCTTCGACGTGCGGCGCGTGCTCAACGACACGGCGCTGCTGCTGCGCAACAGCAACGAACTGCGCGACGGCCACGAAATTCACGTCAGCCTGCCCGAGAGCGAACTGTGGTACGACGCCGATGAAGGGCAGATCAAACAAATCGTCTGGAACCTGGCGACCAACGGGCTGCGCGCGATGCCGAACGGCGGCCGCCTGCAGCTCACCGCCGAAGTCGAGACGTCAGAAGGGGTCGTGCTGACCGTGCGCGACGAGGGCGTCGGGATTCCGCCGGAGGAACTCGACAGCCTGTTCCAGCCGTTTCACGGCACCTTCGCGAAGGGCAGCGGCCTCGGCCTCGCCATCGTTCATCGCATCGTCGCCGATTATCAGGGTGAGATTCGCGTGAGCTCGAAGCCTGGAGCGGGAACGACCGTGTCAGTGCGGCTGCCGGCGCGGACAGCGGCGGCCTTCGACGAGGGCTCAGGCCGCCCCGAGCCAGGTCGAGGGGCGGTGGTCTCATGAGCACGGTAGCCCAGCCGATTGCGCCGGCCACCGAACGGCGGCCGCCGCGGATTCTGGTCGTCGACGACGAGCGGTCGATGCGCGAGCTGCTGGCGATCGTGCTGCGGCGCGAGGGCTACGAGGTGTTGCTCGCGGAAAACGGCCGCGGCGCGATCGACATGCTCGAGCGCGAACCGGTCGACCTGCTCATCTCCGACATCAAGATGCCCGACCTGAGCGGCGTCGACGTGCTTCGCGCCGCCAAGAAGATCGACCAGGACATCCTCGGGATCATGATCACCGCGTTCGC
>Ga0070686_100002262_pt1 | contig 10618 bp, 6 predicted proteins | sample KBSS23LmetaG_FD_65654 | JGI IMG/M metagenome (GOLD analysis project Ga0070686, IMG submission 65654) | Switchgrass rhizosphere microbial communities from Kellogg Biological Station, Michigan, USA - KBS S2-3L metaG | ecosystem: Host-associated > Plants > Roots > Rhizosphere ...
GGAGCGGCGGGCTGATCTCGTAGAGCCGCGGCCAGTTCTTGCCGGTCACGAACAGCCGGCCCTCCGCCTCGTCCCAGGCGATTCCGTTCAGCACGTCGCGAATGTCGCGCCGGCCCGATTCGGCGACGATCTCGGAAAGGTCGATCCGCGCCGAGACTGTCCCCGTTTCGGGATCGATCCGCGCGATCGTGTCGGTCATGAAGACGTTGGCGAGCAGCTCCCCGCCGATGTAGGCGAGGTCGTTGAGCAGGCGCAGCGGTCGCCCGCCCTCGACGACGGTCAGCGTCCGCCGGACCGCGAAGCTTTCGGGATCGACGATCCGCAGGACGGGCGAGCCGTCGCTGATCACCAGTTCGTCACCGATCCGGACGAGGCCCCAGCCCTGGCCCGCGCAGGGCGTGGCCCCGCGCGCGGCGAAATCGTCCCGCCCCCAGCGCAGCGCCGTGCCCGAGCTCAAGGTCAGGCCGATGATCTCGTCGCGCCAGTCGGCGATGCCTTCACCCCAGGCATCGGCCGGAAAGGGCGTCCGGCGCAGCACTTCGCCGTCCTCGAGCCGCACCTCCCTCAGCTCCGATTTGCCGACCTCGCCCACGCTTTCGAACAGCCGTCCGTCGCAGCGAAGCAGGCCCTGGGTGAAGGCGCCGGGATCGTGCGGATAGACGTCGACGATCTCGGCGCGCTCGACCGGAATGCCGGGCGCGATGGGCGGCGGCGGGAAGGCGAAGCGGATCGTGATCCCCTGGGTCATGCCAAAGCAGGGGCGAGCCAGTCGGGGATGATCGCCTCGCCGAGATCGTCGAGGCGACGATGCTCGACCGCGAGGCCGAGCGCGGGATAATGGATGCGGGTGCGCGGGCCGGGCGCGTCGGCGGGGACGACGACGAGGCGGCGGTTGACCTTCTGCCGCCAGTTCATCCGCGCCGTATTTTCCTGGCCGACATAGCAGCCCTTGCCGAAGCTGACCCCGTTCAGTTCGGCGGCGTTGCATTCGAGCCAGAGAAGCTGGTCCGTGCCGAGCTCGGCGACGCCTTCGGTGACTCCGTGCGCCAGGCGGTGCGCGAGCCAGCCCTCGGCCGGATCGCCGGCGGGCGCGAGCCAGCGCCGGCCGAGCGCGGGCAGGCGCGGGTCGCTCTCCCCGTCCCTCGTCCAATGGACCGCCAGCCCCTCCTCCCGCCCGATCTCGATCTTCCTGCGCAGCCGGTAAAGCGCCAGCCGCCGCGCCAGCGCGTCCGCCTGCTGGGCTTCGCAGTCGATCAGCACGTCCGCGCCGCCGTCCCACATGATGAAGTCGAACAGGGCCTTGCCCTGCGCGGTGAGCAGCCCGGCCCAGAGCGGCCGATCCGGCGCCAACGCGTCAACGTCGTTGGTGACGAGGCCCTGGAGGAAGCCGCGCACATCCTCGCCGGAGAGGCGAAGCACGGCACGATCGACAAGGGTGGTCCCGGCCATGGACAGGAGTTAGGGATGCGCGAAGGCCCTGAGAACCCCGTCATTCCAGCGCAAGCTGGAATCTCGCTTCTTTGGGGGCTGGGCTCGAAGAAAAGGGGGATTCCAGCTGTCGCTGGAATGACGAGAAAAAGAGAATGGACCCGCCCACCCGCCTGACCATCCGCCGGCCCGACGACTGGCACGTCCATCTGCGCGACGGCGAGATGCTGAAGGCGGTGGCGCCCCACAGCGCGCGCCAGTTCGCGCGCGCGATCGTGATGCCGAACCTGGTGCCGCCGGTGACCGAGGTCGCCGCGGCCGAGGCCTATCGCGCTAGGATCCTCGCCGCCTTGTCCGCGCAGAGCGATTTCACCCCGCTGATGACCTGCTATCTGACCGACCGGGCCGACGCGGCGGAGATCGGGCGCGGCTTCGAAATGGGCGTGTTCGCGGCCTGCAAGCTCTATCCGGCTCACGCCACGATCAACAGCGCGCAGGGCGTGACCGACGTTCGCAACCTCCGGCCGGCGCTCGAAGCGATGCAGAATATCGGCATGCCGTTGCTGGTCCATGGCGAGGTCACCGATCCCGCGGTCGACATCTTCGATCGCGAGGCCGTGTTCATCGACCGCGTCCTCGCCGGCCTGATCCGCGATTTCCCCGCCCTGAAGATCGTCTTCGAGCATATCACCACGGCCGAAGCGGTGAGCTTCGTCGAGGGCGCGGGCCCGAACGTCGCCGCGACGGTCACGCCGCACCACCTCGTGATCAACCGCAATGCGATCTTCGAGGGCGGCCTCAGGCCCCATGCCTATTGCCTGCCGGTCGCCAAGCGCGAACGGCACCGGCTCGCGGTCCGCCGCGCCGCGACCTCGGGCTCGCCGAAATTCTTCCTCGGCACCGACAGCGCGCCGCACGCCGTCAGCGCCAAGGAATCGGCCTGCGGCTGCGCCGGCATCTTCAACGCGCCCTTCGCGCTCGAAACCTATGCGGCGGTGTTCGAGGAGGAAGACGCGCTGGACAGGTTCGAAGCCTTCGCCTCGGAGAACGGGCCGCTTTTCTATGGCCTGCCGCTCAACGAGGGGCAGGTGGTGCTGGAGCGGAGCCCGGTGACGGTCTCGGAGACCGAGGCCGGAGTCAGTGTCTTCCTGGCCGGCAAGACTCTCCCGTGGCAACTGGCCCCCCAATCGTCATCCCGGACTTGATCCGGGATCCATGAACACCAGACTCGATCAGCTCGCAAAAGCAGTGTTCATGGATGCTGAAACAAGTTCAGCATGACGGGCTGTGAGACTCGTCAGTCGGGATGACGATCGGGCGGCTCAAGCCGTCACCGCCTCGCCGATCGCATCGAGCTCTGCGGCCGCTTCGGCCGGCAGCACCAAATTCGCCGCTTCCAGATTCTCGCGGAGATGGGCGACCGAGGAGGTGCCGGGGATCAGCAAGATGTTCGGGGCGCGCTGCAGCAGCCAGGCGAGCGCGACCTGCATCGGCGTCGCGCCAAGCCCCTCCGCCACCGCTTCGAGCCGCCCGGACTGGATCGGGCTGAAGCCGCCGAGCGGGAAGAAGGGGACATAGGCGATGCCCCGTTCGGCCAGCGCGTAGATCATCGCGTCGTCGTCCCGGTGGACGATATTGTAGTGGTTCTGGACGCAGACCACCGGCGCGATCCGTTCCGCCTCCTCGAGCTGCGCCAGGGTGACGTTGCTGAGGCCGAGATGGCGGACCAGGCCTTTGCGCCGGAGCTCGGCGAGCGCGGTGAACGGCTCCTCGATCGAGCCCTCCTCGGGCCCCAGCATGCCGCCGACGCGCAGATTGACCAATTCGACCGCGTCGATCGCGAGGTTGCGCAGATTGTCGTGGAGGCCGGCCTCGAGGTCGGCGGGCGTGCGCGCCGGAATCCAGGAGGCGTCGCTGCTCCGCACCGCGCCGAGCTTGGTGACGATGACGAGGTCTTCCGGATAGGGATGGAGTGCCTCGCGGATGATCTGGTTGACGACATGGGGTCCGTAGAAATCGCTCGTGTCGATATGATCGACGCCGCTCGCCACCGCTTCGCGAAGCACGGCGACCGCGGCCTCATGGTCCTTCGGCGGGCCGAACACGCCGGGGCCGGCGAGCTGCATCGCGCCATAGCCCATCCGGTTCACCTCGCGGTCGCCGAGCCGGTAGCGGCCCGCTGCTTGGATGTCGGTCATGGCGAATCTCCTCGGCCTGTCGCGGCGCCTATGCGCCTGGCGAGCGGGGAGGTTAAGGGGTCATCAGCGAGAGAGGTTCCGGAGCGACGGAGGGGAGCTTTGCTCCGCCACGGGACCATTGTCCCGTGACGTCGATCGGGCTCGGCCGCAGGCCGACCCGTCGGCCGAGCGGGCCTGCCACTAGAACGGCAGCCAGCGATTATGCTCGGAGAAGCGCATGTAGCCGGCATTGATGCCGAGCCGCATGCCGACGCCGAGGCGGATCGGGATCAGCACCACGTCGCCGCGCCGCATATATTGGGCGTTGAAGCCCCCGATGAAATAAGCGTGGCCCTCGGCCTGGGGATAGCGGCGGAACAGATCCTGGCTGTCGTGCAGATTGTAGACGAGCACGAACACCTTGTTGGCGTCGGCGCCGGCGTCGAAGCCGATCGACGGGCCGGTCCAGTAAACGGTGCGGTCGCCCTCGATCTGGTGGTGCATCACGCCCGATCCGTAGCGCACGCCGAGGACGAAGGCGCCGCCGGCCTCCGAGCCCGCAATATAGGCGATCGGCTCGCCCTGGTCGTGGAGGATGTTCTCGAGGACATGGGCGAGGCCCTGCGCGCCGCGGCCGAACACGCCCTCGGCGGCGTTGAACACGTCGCGGCGCGGCACGGTGTTGCCCTGCTCGGTGGTGCGGTCGGCAATCTCACGATTGTCCTGGGCCGGCGCCACCGCGGGCGGCTGGGTCGAATCGGACTGGACCGCCTGCGGCTCGACCGGGGTGTAATCGGAGGCCGAGGGCGTCGCCGCCGGGTCGGTGGACTGCGTCTCCGGCGCCTGCGCATTGGTCGGCGCGGGCGCATTCTGCCAGCTCGAGGGCTGGCTCGGATCGACATTCTGGATCTGCGCGGCGGCCGGCATTGCGGCACAGGCGAAGGCCGCGGCCGCGGCGAGGTTCAAGAAGCTCTTCAGCATGGCATTTTCCCCAGACGCTCTCGCGAATAATTTAGCGCCGCCAAACCTTTCCCGTCCATGAATCGGCGGCGAGCCGAGTCGATATCGCGCCCAGACGAGTCGATTCCGGACCCGCGACTCCTGCAAGGATGACCAATAGGCCGCGGGGAGGCGGCTGCGGACATGGTAATGCTACGATGGGATTTCGGATTCCGGCCCGGTTGAACGATCCGACCACGCCTTATATAGGCCGCCACTTGAAGGCCGTTCCCGGAGACGTGGGTGAGTGGCTGAAACCAACGGTTTGCTAAACCGTCGTAGGGATAAATTCCTTACCGAGGGTTCGAATCCCTCCGTCTCCGCCACGGAAAGGCCCCCCGTTCGGGGGCCTTTTCAGATCCCCGCCCACGCGTGACAAGCCCGTTGACGGCCTCGACGCCGCGCCATAATCATTTGACCCTCAATGGGAATTTCTGTCAGCTCCCGATTCCCGAGAGCAATGAGGGGCGACGGAATTTCCAGATAAGTCGAGGTTTGCAGGTCGCGGGGGCGGCAGCGTAGCTGGTTTCGGGGGGAGACGATGTTTCAATCGCACAGGCGCCACGGCGGCGCTGCGCTGATCAACGCGGAGGACGCCAGTCTCGCAAGACCTGCCTCGACCGCCACGCCCGCGATCGGGGCGCCGCCCAATGTGGCGCCGACATTCGGCGCGCCGGATTTCGCCATCACGCGCGTGTCCACAGGCTCGTTGGGCGAACAGTCCAATGGCAGCAGCTTCCTCGGCGCGGTCTCGCCGGACGGATCGAAGCTGGTTTTTACCAGCACGGCCACGAATCTCGTCGCCGGAGATACCAACGATGCGGTGGACATCTTCATCAAGAATCTCGTCACTGGAGACATCGCGCGCATCTCTCCCGCGAACCCCAATGCCGGGCGCTTCGGCAGCAGCCTTCCCACCTTCTCCCCCGACGGGACCAAGGTCGCATTCGTCACAGACTTCAGCAATCTCGGCTTCAACGACTTCAACCAGACGGACGACATCGTCATCAAGGACCTGGCGACCGGCACCCTGACGCTCGTGTCGAGCACGCCCGGCGGCGCGGCGGGGAACGGCCCGAGCGGGGGGCTGGTCCCGGAATTCTCACCCGATGGAACCAAGATCCTGTTCAACAGCTGGGCGAGCGACCTGGTTGCCGGGGACACCAACGGGCAGCCGGACGTCTTCATGAAGGACCTCGTCTCCGGCACGGTCACCCGCATCTCGGTCGACTCGACCGGCGCGCAAGGCGACGCGCAGAGCGGCGAGGCCCATTTCTCGCCCGACGGCACGAAAGTCCTCTTCACCTCGCGCTCGCCCAATTTCGCCGCGGGCAAGGCGACGCCCGAATATGACCTGTTCATCAAGGACCTCGCGACCGGCGCGGTCACCCGGGTTTCGGAGAGCGCAGGCGGCGCGGCCGGCAATGCCCTGAGCTTCGAAGCGGTCTTCTCGCCGGACGGGACGAAGGTCCTGTTCACCAGCTTCGCGAGCAACTTGGTTGCAGGCGACACCAACAACCATGCCGATCTCTTCCTCAAGGATCTCGTCACGGGAGCGATCGAGCGCGTCTCGGTCAACGAGAATGGGCAGCAGATCACCGGACTCAATGGCGAGGCGCGGGGCGCGCATTTCTCGCCGGACGGGACCGAGATCGTCTTCTACAGCGGCGCATCCAATCTGACGCCCGGCGATACCAGCTTCACCGACGAGTTTTACTACGATGTCTTCGTCAAGAACCTGATCAGCGGCAAGGTCACCCGCCTCTCCACGACGACGACCGGCATCTTCGGCAATTTGAGCAGCGACGCGACGATATTCCTGCCGGACGGGCGCCATGTCGCATTCAACAGCCAAGCCTCCAACCTGGTCGCCGGCGATACCAATTCGACCGACATTTTTCTGGCAACGCTCGGCACCAAGGCAATCGCCTATGTCGAGAATGGTCAGGCTCTCCAGGTCGCGGCCTTCGTGAACGTCGCGGACAGCGACAGCCTCAATTATTCGGGCGGCAGCCTGAATGTCGCAATCACCGCGGGCGCCGTTGCGGGTGACGCGCTGGTGCTGCGCACCTCGAGCTTCGCCGGCCACGGGATCGAGCTGTCCGGCAACATTGTCCTGTTGAACGGCGTCGCGATCGGCACTCTCAACGCGACCGCCACGGGCTTTACCGTCCAGTTCAACGGCGCGGCCGACGACAATGCGGTGAAGGCCATTGCCGAGGCGGCCTATTTTTCAAGCAGCTCGGACGATCCCGGCGGCACCGCCCGCACCGTGACCTTCACCCTCGTCGATGGCGGCGGCACCGACAATGGCGGCCACGATACCGCCAGCTTCACGCGCCTCGTCAGCGTCACGCCGGTCGACGACGCGCCGGTGCCGGTCGCGGACAATTATTCGATGAACGAGAACCAAGTGTTGAACGTCGGTGCCGCGGCGGGCGTGCTGATCAACGATACCGACGTGGACGGCGGGCCCAAGCTGGTCGCATCCATCAACAGCCTCGGCTTCATGGTTGGATCGCCCTTGACGCTCAACTCGGGCGCGACGGTCACGCTCAATGCCGATGGCTCGTTCACCTACGATCCCGACGGCGCCTTCGACTATCTCATCTCACCGGAAACCGCGGCCGCGACGGGCGCCGTGAACAGCATCGCGGTCGACAGCTTCACCTACGGGCTGAACGGCGGCAACATGACGACGGTCAGCGTGACCGTGCACGGGCTGGACGGCGCCGGCGACCATCTGGGCGGCGACGGCGGCGCCAACACGATCACCGACACGGTCGGCGTCAATTACTTCGACCTGAGCCAGGGTGGCAACGACACCGCTTCGGGGCTTGGCGGCAACGACGCCTTCTTCTTCGGCGCCGCGTTCACCGGCGCCGATAGGGTCGACGGCGGCGATGGCGACAACGACCAGATCGGTCTCCTGGGCGACTATACCGGCCCGAACGCGCTGATCCTGGCCGCGAGCACGATCGCCAATGTCGAGGCGATCGTGGTGCTTCCCGGCTTCAGCTACGCCATCATGACGGTCGACGAAAACGTGCCGGCCGGCGGCCTGCTGAAAGTGCAGGCGACCTTGCTCGGCTTCGGCGAAGGCCTGACCTTCAACGGCGCGGCCGAGCATGACGGCAGATTCATGGTCTTCGGGGGCAGCGGCAACGACCATTTCACCGGCGGAAGCGGCGACGACGGCTTCTATTTCGGGCCCGGCGGCTTCGTCGCCAGCGGTCCCTTCGGCTTCGATACCGTCAACGGGGGGGCCGGCAGCAACGATCAGCTCGGCCTCGACGGCGATTATGGCAGCGCCGGCTCGCCGCTCGTGCTGAGCGGCGCCAACATCGCCAACGTCGAGGCGGTGGTCCTGCTTCCCGGCCCCGCCGGGACGCCCAATCATTTCTATGTCAGCACCAGCGACTCCTTCGTGCCGTCCGGCCAGACGCGGACGATCTTCGGCCTCCAGACCTCGACCGGCTTCACCTTCAACGGCGCCAACGAGCATAATGGCGCGTTCAAGGTCTATGGCGGGTCCGGCGCCGACACCGTCACCGGCAGCGACGGGGGCGACTGGATCTTCGGCGGCAATGGCGGCGACACGCTGACCGGCGGTGCCGGCGCCGACACTTTCTATTATGACGACGTCATCCAGTCGACGAGCAGCGGGTTCGACAGGCTGCTCGGCTTCGACGACGGCGCCGACAAGATCGACCTCCCGTTCGCGGTGACCGGACTCGCCGGGCCGGCCTCGGGCAATCTCAGCAACGCCAGCTTCGATGCCGATCTCTCCAGCGCCTTCGCCGGGCTCACCAGCCACCAGGCGGGGATGTTCACCGCCACGGGCGGCGACATGAACGGGCGCAGCTTCCTGGTGATCGATGCGGACGGCAATGGAGGCTACCAGGCCGGAAGCGACTATGTGATCGAGATCGTCACGCCCGCGAGTCCGGTCGACAATCCCGCCATCTTCGTCTGAGGGGCAAGCCATGGAGCGATGGAACCGAACGGATCGGATCCACCGCCCAGGCCCCTAGCCGGGCTTGCGGAAGCGCATCGCGAACCGGTCGGTATGGCCGCGGATCGAAGGGTCGTTCGACCGCGCGTCGTGCGGGTCCGCCGGATTGGCGAGCACAGGCGATTCCGCGTCGAGCCGGAAGCCGGCCGCGCGGACCTCGTCGCGCACCGCCTGCGGGTCGATCCGATGCAGGGTCGAGGTCGCGGTGACGCCGGTTCCCGGCGCCGCATGATCCTCGACATAATAGACACCGCCGCGCCGAAGCACGCCGAGCACGGCCCGGTTGAGCGCGCCGATGTCGGCGGTGGGCCCGTTATGGAAATCGTGGTAATTTTCGGAGGTCCAGACCAGGTCGACCGGCTGGGCCATGGTCAGGCTGCGGATGTCGCTGACCACGATCTCGACATTCGGATAGGAGCTCACGGTGGCCCGTAGGCGGTTCATCGATTCCGGCCGCTGCGCGAAGCCCGGCGACACCACCGCGAACACCCGGCCGCGGGGGCCCACGCTTCTCGCCAGGATCCGGGTATAATAGCCGCCGCCCGGCGCAAGCTCGACGATCCGGTCGCCCGCCCTCACCCCTGCGAAGGCGACGATCTGGGCGGGCCTGCGCTCCGCGTCGCGGGCGACATCCTCGGCCGGCCGCGCCGGATCGGCGACGGCGCCGGCAATGAGGCGCGACGGCCTGGAGACCCTCTCCCCCGGCGCCGAGGTGGCGAGCGCGAGTAGGGCCGTGGCGGCAAGCACATATCGGATCGTCTTCATCTCCGTCTCCCTCTCTGCCGCCCTATCCGAGTTCAGTGACGCTGGAAATCCGCGCCCCATTTCCTGCCCCGCAAATAGGTCGCGCTTATGGCCCGGTCGTCGCCGAGCACCTGCAGTGCGAACAGCCGGTCGTGCAGCGGCGCGCCGGCGCAGCGGCGGGCGAGCAGGGGGATGGCGGCCGTGTCGAGCAGGATGAAGTCGGCCTCCTGGCCTGGCAGCAGGCTGCCGACGCAGTCCGCGATGCCCATCATCCGCGCGCCGCCCGCGGTGGCGAGATGGAGCGCGCGGAAGGGATCGAGGCTGGCGCCCCTCAGCTGGCAGACCCGATAGGCTTCGCCCAGAGTGTGGAGGACCGAGAGGCTCGTGCCCGCGCCGATGTCGGTGCCGATGCCGATCGAAACGCCGTGGCGGTCGGCCTGGGCCAGGTCGAACAGGCCCGAGCCGAGGAAGAGGTTGCTGGTCGGGCAGAAGGCGATGCCCGCGCCCGCCTCCGCCATGCGGGCCAGCGCGCGGTCGCTCATATGGACGCAGTGCGCGAAGACCGAGCGCGGGCCGACCAGGCCGAACCGGTCGTAGACGTCGAGATAGTCGGCCGCCTCGGGATAGCGCTCGGCGACGAAGGCGATCTCGCCGGGATTTTCGGACAGGTGGGTGTGCATCAGCACGTCGGGATGGGCGGCGACCAGATCGCCCGCATCGGCGAGTTGCGCGCTGCTCGAGGTCGGCACGAAGCGCGGCGTCACCGCATAGCCGAGGCGGCCGCGGCCGCGCCATCGCGCGATCAGATCCTCGCTCTCGGCGCGGCCCGAGGCGACGCTGTCGCGCAGGCCTTCCGGGCCCAGGTCCATCAGCACCTTGCCGGAGACGATCCGCATGTCGCGCGCCAGCGCCGCTTCGAACAGGGCGTCGACCGAGCCCGGATGGACGGTGGCGAAGACCAGGGCGCTGGTGGTGCCGTGGCGGAGCAATTCGTCGAGGAAGAAGGCGGCCACCACGTCGGCATGGGCGCGGTCGGCGAAGGCCTTCTCGGCCGGGAAGATATGGCGCTCGAGCCATTGCATGAGCTGCTCGCCGTGCGAGGCGATGGCGTGGATCTGCGGATAATGGACATGGGCGTCAACGAAGCCGGGGACGATCAAACCGTCCAGATCCTCGACCTGTGCGTCGCAGAATCGCTCGGCCAGCTCTTCATGGGGGCCGCAGGCGATGACGAGGCCGTCCTCCACGACGAGCA
>Ga0070686_100002267_pt1 | contig 10612 bp, 3 predicted proteins | sample KBSS23LmetaG_FD_65654 | JGI IMG/M metagenome (GOLD analysis project Ga0070686, IMG submission 65654) | Switchgrass rhizosphere microbial communities from Kellogg Biological Station, Michigan, USA - KBS S2-3L metaG | ecosystem: Host-associated > Plants > Roots > Rhizosphere ...
CAAAGACCAATTATACGGTGACGGACCCATTGTACGTGGCGGCTTACGGCAAGAATAGCAGTAATCTCGTTTACTTCACCACGGGGTCTGCTGGATACCTTGGCGACAGACCTCTGGTTTTGAGATCCTACGCTAGTTATGATCTGTACCGGTCACTTTATGCGACGAATGCCGGATTGCAGGGAATCGCCGTTGATGCAAATGCGACCGTTTACGTCAGTGATGGTTCGGACACCATCCGCCGCTTCACTGATCTAAATTCAATGCAACCTATTACTCTCGGCGGGGTGAAAGCCTCCGCCGGTCTGGCCGTGGATGCCGCGGGCAACCTTTACTTTAGTAGTGAATCCGGGGCATCGATCGGAATATACGAATGGCAAGCCGGCAGCACATCCAATAGCGTAAAATTATTGGCGCAGGCCTCCGTGAACTTAAGCGATGCGGTGGCAGTGGATGGTTCGGGGAATGTGTACTTTGTCGATAATCCGGGAAACGCAATCAAAGTGCGGAATGCCGCCAGCGGGGCCACAACAGTACTGGTTTCGGTCCTTTATCCAAAGGGAGTTGCGGTCGATGAAAATGGCAATGTCTATTTCTCGTCCTTTGGCAACCAGGCGCAGGTCTCCGAATTGGTGCATGCGTGGGTGGACACAACACCCAGAAACCAACCCAAGTTGGCCGGTTCCTATTCTCTGCCTCTGGTGTTGCCTGCCACGACGAACCTGCGGCCTCCCTTCGCACCGACCGCCAAGGCCGGTCAATCGTGGTTGAGCATCACGAACGCCCAGGACGGCGTGGTGAGTTATTCTTTGGCAGAAAACGACACGGGCAGCAATCGCGTGGCGACCATCAGCGTGCTGGGCCAGACCATAACTATCACGCAGGCAGGAACGCTGGCGGCTCCATTGGTTGTCAGCCAGTCCGCGATCGTGACAGACACGATGGCCACGTTGAATGGCACTGTAAACCCCGGGGGCGGCGCCACCGGTTATTGGATCGAATACGGCCAGACGCCTAGTTACGGCTCTACCAGTAGCGTCGGAACTCTCGATGCCGGCACTTCGGCTGTCGCGGTCAGCAATGTGATCAGTGGATTGACGGGCTACACAGTCTATCATTACAGAATGGTGGCTACTAATAGCGCCGGCACGAATATGACTGCGGATGCTACCTTCACTGAACCGGCCCATCTTGGAGTCACTACTCTTGAGGAGGGTCCTTCGGCCGGGAGCGACCATGTGTCCCTCTCATACGGAGGCGCGTGGACGAACACATCCAGCGTTTCCTGGCTGAGCCTTGACTCCGGCAGCCTCAGTGGCTCCGGAAGCACCAACATCTCTTTCAGTTTTGACGCCAATACCGGCGACACGCCACGAACGGGCACGCTCACAATTGCCGGAGCCACTCTGACTGTCACTCAGTTCCCAACCCTCAGCTTCACGCATCTAAGCGTGGGACCGACGGCTGGCAGCAGCAATGTGGTTTTGAAAACCAGCGGGGCATGGACAGCCTCCTCCGACGTACCCTGGCTGCACTTGGATCTGGCCAGCATTAGTGGCTCCGGCAGCGCCAGCGTCGGTTTCAGTTATGACTCTAATACCGGCGCCACGCCACGAACAGGCACGCTCACGATCGCCGGCGGCACGGTGACCGTGACTCAGTTTCAAACAAGCCTGGGTCTCCGGCTCGGCGTCACCAACCTGACCGTGGAGCCCGCGGCTGGAACCAATAGTGTGGTTCTGGCCGCTACTGCCGGATCATGGGTGGCTTCCACCGATGCGCCCTGGTTGCGCGTTAGTCCAGCGGGCTTCGGCAGCACGAACATCCTCTTTAGTTATGATGCCAATCCGAGCATCACGAACCGCTCTGGCGTCCTCACCATTGCCGGGTTGACGCTGACCGTGAATCAAGCGGGGGCAGGCTATGTCCCTGCGACCGCGGCCCTGCTCTTTGGAACATCCACCAACGGGACCTACCTGGCGGTTGATGACGTCGGCAATGTTTATTTCAATAATTACAGCGATCGCGGAGCAATCTGGGAGTGGAATGTGGCCAGCCAAACACAAAGCAGCCTGGTGTCCGGACTGATCTACCCGAGTTACGTGACCGTAGATCATTCCGGCCTTGTTTACTTCGGGGCAATTCGCGCGGATTTTCAGGGGGAATATTCGATCCGAGTCTGGAATCCGGTCAGCCAGACGCTAACCGCTCTGGCGCCAGGATTCATAGCCGGGGGCCTCGGAGTAGATGGCGCGAACAGTCTCTACGCGCTCAACGGGGCAAATGGGGCGATTACAAAATGGACCGCAGGGAACCCGCCACCAACGAGCCTGGGCAATTTGCCGAATGGTCCGATCCAAATGGCCGTGGATGTGGCCGGGAATGTTTACTTCAAGGACACAGCTGTCAATGCTGCACGCGACGCAGTCATCAATTCAGTCAAAATGTGGAATGCGGTCAGCCAGACGGTAAGCACATTGTATGAGTATCCTGGGGACGGCGACGTATTGGACGTCCGAGGTCTGGCCGTGGATGGCTCGGGCAATGTCTATTTCAGTTTGCAACCCGGGGAACAGGCGGTGATGAAATGGAATGCGGCGAGCCGGATCGTAACTCCCCTGGTCGCCTCGGAGGCCCGAGCTTTTGGCGTGGCGGCGGACGGCGCGGGCAATGTTTACTACCGGACCCTTCCGCTTAGCTTCGAGTTCGCCATGGAGGTGGATGAGTTGCCGCGGGCCTGGGTGTCGCCGACGTGGAACAAAGCTATACCGAGGGTGGGCGGCAGCGACGCTTTGCTCCCGATCGCGCCTGCCACGGTAAACCTCCGAGGTGGCTTCGCGCCAACCAGTGATCAATCCTGGTTGAGCATCACCAGCGCGAACGATGGCGTGGTCAGCTTTTCTTCGACAGCGAACTTATCGGGAGCCGCGCGCGTCGCGCACATCAACGTGCTGGGTCAGAGCGTGCCGGTTACCCAATCGAGCTTGCCAGTCCTTGCGAGTCCGTTCGCCACCGACGTGACCCGTCTCACGGCCACTCTGAATGCGACGGTAAACCCGGAGGGAGCCGCCACCTCTTATTGGTTTGAATATGGCGCCACTGACAGTTATGGCCTGAGGACTTCGACTAATCAAATCGGCGGTACCTCCGACGCCGGCGTTAACCACCAGGTCCCCGGACTGACAGCGGGTACGCTCTATCATTTTCGGTTCGTCGCCGTGAATCAGGATGGAAGGACGGAGAGCTCGGACAGGACTTTCACAACCTTGCCGCCCGTCGCTCCAACGATTTCCCAGGTTAGGCTCACAAATCTGACGGAATCGACCGCGACATTGCGAGGGACCGTGGATTCAGGGGGACTTGAGACTACCTATTGGTTCGAATATGGCTTGACGACCAATTACAACCTGGCGACGACCCACACCAATCTGGTCGCTGGCCTCTCCGGAGTGGATCTCTCCGCCGACATTAGTGGATTCACGCCGGGCGCGACCAATCATTTCAGGATGGTAGCCACAAATAACCTCGGCTCTGTGGTAAGCGCAGATAAGACTTTCATCGCGTTGACGATTGACCCGGTGATTACCGGTCTGACGGCCACGAATGTGACTACTCACAGCGCGACCTTGCGAGCCATCGTAAACCCGGGAGGAGCTTCCAGAGCCTATAAGTTCGAATACGGAACAGCCGATTTCTCCGACCGGTTCAACCCGCACGAGGAGACGTCCGTCGCCAGCACGCCGGACGATGCGACGGCCGATCCCGTGAGTGTTGACATTAGCGGATTGACCGCCGGCATGACCTATTACTACCGGATTCTTGTTTCCCCGAACGTCGGAATAAGTTACATCATCACTAATTCGTCCTTTACGACGGTCGGCAAACCGACTGTGGCAACCCAGGACGCGGCCAATGTGGGCACCGACACGGCGACCTTGGCCGGGACTGTAAATCCGAAAGGAGACGCCACAGCGTACTGGTTCGAATACGGTCCGTCGGAATCACTTGGCTCCGTATCCGAGCACGTTTCGCTCGGCAGCGGCTTCACAACTCTCTCCGTTAGCAATGCCCTCGCGTTCAGCGCGGGGACGACCACTTATTTCCGAATTGTGGCCACGAATAGCGTGGGCAGGAGCGAGGGCAATATTCTTACGTTCACCACGACGGCCCTTTTGTTAGGGACCAGCGACCTGTTGGTCAGTCCTTCCGCAGGCGGAGACAGTGTGGCGCTCGCGGCGGGCGCGGGGCAGTCTTCATTGTGGACAGCTTCGGCCCACGATCCATGGCTGCACCTCAGCCCGGAGAATCAAGCGGGCATGGGTAGCACGAACGTCGTTTTCACTTTTGACCCTAACTCAGGGTCCACGCGCAAAGGAACCCTGACCATCGCCGGGCGGACGGTGACTGTCACTCAGGCGGGTTCGACTTATGTGCCGGCAGCCGCGTCGCCGTTGGTGACCAGCGGACTAAATTCTCCCGTTGGCGTGGCGGTGGATCGGGTCGGCAATGTATTTGTCGCGGATGCGGGCGATAACTCGATTAAGCAATGGCAGTTGGCTTCCCGGATGGTCACGGACCTGGTGTCCACGGGATTGAACTCCCCGTCTGGCGTCGCGGTCGATAGCGCCGGATCTCTCTATATCTCCGATCAAAATAATAACTTGTTGAAGAAGTGGGATCCCTCCTCCCAATCCATCGCCACCCTAGAACCTTCGGGATTGGGTTCGCCGCACGGGGTGGCGGTGGATGAGGCGGGCAATGTTTTTATCGCGGATTTTGACAACGCCGCGGTGAAGAGATTGGATGCGGTGGCCCGCACCACGAGCACGCTGGTTTCCTCGGATTCAGGTTTAGCCGGCACGACTGGAGTGGCGGTGGATCTGGGCGGCAAGGTCTATATCGCGGATAACAACCGCGCGATTACCGTGTGGAATCCGGGCAATCAAACGGCGAGCACACTGGTCTCCGGGCTCACGGCCGTTCCGAGAAGCGTGACGGTCGATGGCTCGGGCCACGTTTACTTTCCAGATCCCTCCAGCGGCTCGATCAAACAGTGGAATGCGGCCGGCAAGACGGTGGTGACGGCGCTCGCCGCGGGACTGACTTCACCGTCCGGCGTGGCGGTGGATGGCGCGGGCAATATCTATGTCTCCGACGACGCGACCGGGGTGATCACCAAACTGCCCCGAGCGTTTCTCGACGCAACCCATCGAACTGTTCCAAGCCATGCGGGCACGGATTCCCTTCCGGCGGTGCTGCCCGCGACGGTTGATTTGAGTGGGTCATTCGCGCCGTCGAGCGATCAACCGTGGCTGACTATCACGGGTGTGACAAATGGAGTGGTGAGCTTCGCCTTCACGGCGAACAATTCCGGGAGCAACCGGATGGCGAACATTAAACTCCTCGGGCAAAGCGTGGGGATCACCCAGACGCTCCCCGCGACGCAAGCCGTTAATTCGTTCCTATTCGCCAATGGCGTGGGCGGTGGGCAACCCGCCGGCAATCCAGGGGGCGCGTTCGGATTTCAATTCAATGGCGCTCCGGGCGCTGCCTACACCGTTTTTGCCACGACCAATATCGAACTGCCCATCAGCGAATGGCAAAACCTGGGCAGCGCCATCGAAACTCCCGGTGGATCAGGCCATTTTCAATTCTCCGATCTCACCGCGACCGACTCGATAAAGTTCTATGTCGTGATTGGCCAATAACGAGCTTCAGATGCAAGTCTTGGTCCGGCCCGTCGAAACACCTTGAATTCCAGGATGGCCGGGTCCGGGAATTGAAGGTGGCGGCGTCGCTACACCAGGCAAGGAGGACAGGCAGATCGAAATTGCCGCGAAGGAAGGACGACTTCCTGGCCGTTCGGCTGTGCGGGTTATACCCCATAGCGCTGGTGTGTCCCGGAGCTATTTTCAAACGGTGATCAATAAAAAGACTTTTGGCGGAGCCCGATGGATTGGACTCATTTTTAGCGCAGGATTCCTCGTCACATTTACTGGATGCGTGGTGGACCGGCCGCGCCGGGAAACGGTTTATGTTGCGCCTCCGCCCCCAGTGGTGGTGATTGAGGAGGACTACGTTTACTATCCGCACTACCAGGTCTATTACAGCCCGAGCCGCCACCACTATGCCTACCGCGAAGGTCGCGCCTGGGTGGCTCAACCCGCTCCCCGTGGCGTGACCATTAACGCGCTCCAGGCTTCACCTTCGGTCCACATGACCTTTCGCGGCCCGCCCGCGCAGCATCACGTCGAAGTGATCCGGCAATATCCTAAAAACTGGCGCCCCTCGGATGGCAGACCGGGCGAACACGGACGTGACCATGATCGCCGATAAAACCGCCGAATCCGCTTAAAGAGTTTCTTTTGAAAGGCCTCACTTAAACATGGCGTGTTTGCGATCACCGGCCGACAGCACGTAGGCGGTAAGGTCGAGGATTTCGTCCTGAGTCAGTAGGTTCAACAAGCCTGCGGGCATCGGCGAGGTTTTGCTCGGCTCGATACTTTTGACCTGCTTGCGATCGAGGCGTTCCTGCTGGTTCGGGTCGGCGGGGTCGGTGTTCACGCTAACCGTATCGCCGTTCAGGTTGACGATCATTCCCGTGACTGTTTCGCCATCGGTTTTGGTGAGGACCATGGGGACGAATTGCTCGTTGATTTCCTTGCTCGGATTGATCACCTGATCGAGGAAATCGCGCGGGGAATATCGTGAACCCGCCGCCGTGAGATCCGGTCCCGTCATGCCGCCTTCATTGCCAAACCGATGGCACGCGAAGCATCCCGCGGCGCCAAAGATTTTGCGACCATCCTCGAAGTTGCGCTTTTTCAAACCGCGATCCGCCGCCGGCGCGAGGTCCTCGAGCTTCCATTCCTTCATGGTTGTTCGACCCGCCAGAGCCGAACCGATGGCGGCGAGCGGCGAAGTCTTTTGCGGCTTCCTGGCGAGCACGCTCGCCAGCGTCTTTTGTTCCTCGTCGCTCAAACTCGCGACCGCGTCGTTGCGAATGAATTCGATGAACTTCTCGAAGCTGGCGCCGCCCCGATAATTCGCGGCTTTCAAGAACCACTCAAAATATTCAGTGCGCAATTCGGTCGTCCAACCGGTCTTGAGCATCCGCAACGAGCGCGCGTATTCCATCTGCTCCTCCTGCGTCGGCGCCGCGCGCAAAAGCGCCATCCCCTTGGCCGCGACCGTGGGCGATTGCAGATAAACCAGCGTTTCGCAAAGAAGCCAATTGAGGTCCATGGTCGCGCCCGGAAACAGCGGATCGAGGCGCGCCAGAATCGGTTGAACATCCGCGGGCCGTCCAAAGCGAACGAACACGATTTCGTGCGTGCGCAGATACGTGAGCCGCTGTTCGTGGTTCAGCTTGCTCCAGCTAATCTCCGCAAGCGCTTTCAAAATCTTATCTCCCATCGCCTTGTCCGACGGCGGATCATTCGGTTTGCGATTCAACGGATCGCGTCCGGTCAAACGCGCCAGGCCCATCAACGCTTCGACTTGTTTTCCGGGATTTTTTTCCTGCAGCGCGCGCTCCGCCCACGACGCGGCGGGCTGATGTTCGAGCGCGGTGCGCGCGGCCCAGCGAATAAAACGATCTTCGTGATCGAGCTGCGGCCATGCTTCTTTGACGGCGGCGGGATTGGGCTCATCGACATGAAAGGCTTCGAGCTTGTGGCGCAATTCGCGTTCCTTGTATCCAGCGTTCGAGGTGGATTTCAGGGCGGCGGTTGTTTCGTTGCCCGTGTAAGTGACCCGATAAAGTCCCGACTGCACCTTGCGTCCGCCGATCGTGAAATACATCGCGCCGTCCGTGGGATGAATGATCACGTCCGTCAACGGCAGCGGCGCGCCGGAGAGAAATTCTTCTTTCGTCGCGGTGTAACTGGAACCTTTGGGTTGGAAATGAATCGCGTAAAGTCGGCCCCAACTCCAATCCGACGCGAAGAGCGATTCCTGGTATTTGGCGGGAAACTTCGCGGCGTACCCAAACGTCACGCCCGTGGGCGAGCCGGGGCCGATATTCAACGCCGGCGGCAAATTATCCGGATAAAATTCCGGACGTTTGCCCGCGCCGTTGCGCCAGCCGAATTCGCTCCCGCTTGTGACGTGGCAAATGCGCGTGGGGCGATACCACGGCGTGTTGAAATCGTATTCCATGTCCGCGTCGTAAGTGAACAGTTCGCCGTCGCGATTAAAGGCCGCGTCGAAGATGTTTCGGTAACCCGACGAATACACTTCGAAATCTTTGCCGTCGGGCGACACGCGATAAATGATTCCGCCCGGCGCGAAAACGTCGCGCATAAAGCCGCGCCCATCGGGCATGCGCGGCAGCAAATGATCTTCGCCCCAAATCACCGGTACACGCGAACGATTGAACTCCGTCGGCGTCGTGCCGTTGCCCGTGACCAGGAAAAGCGATTTGCCATCGGGCGCGAGAAGGATGGCGTGGACGCCGTGATCGCCGCGCGCCTTCATGGCGCGCAATTTTTCGACGCGATCCAGCGTGTCGTTGCCCTTGGAAGAAGTGATGCGATACAAGCCGCTTTCGATTTTGTTTTCGTAATCGTTCACCGCGACATAGAGCGCATCAAACGCCCAGAGCAATCCGTTCGCGGCGCGGATTTGCGCGGGAATTTTTTCGATCTTTGCGGGATCGAGCGGCTGTCCGGCGGCGGGCGGCACGAAGCGAAACAGGCCGCCGTATTGATCGCTGGCGATGATGCGCCCCTTCGGATCGACGCATAGATTCACCCACGAGCCCTGGTCCACGGCGGGCACGGAATAAAGCAACTCGACCTTAAAGTCTTTCGGCGCCCGAATCCGCTCGGCAGGCGTCGCCTTGTTCTCGTTGACGTTCCGATTGACCGGCGCGCGTTCCGCGGCATTCGATTGAAACAAAAGCAAACCACCGAACGCCAGCGAGAGAATCGATTTCATGAGGGCAAAATATCGGCGAAAAGTTATTTGGATGCCACGCTATTTTCCACGCGCCGCCTTGAGGGAGGGATGTTGCTCTATGCGCCCCAGCAACTTTTCGCCGACGCAAAGATACGTCCGGACGAAAGGCGCCTTCGCAGGAAGCGTCGAGTCAGGCCGAAGTCGCGCCGACGCTGGTATTCGTTGCGAATGCCGCGCACTTCCGCGGAGAGATTATGGGTGCTCGCGACCCGCCCGATTTGCCGGACGACATCGAGATCGGTGGCGAAGAGCGATGGAAAGACGCGCAACAACAGCGCGGCCAAGGAGCTCCAGGGCGGATGCAACCACCGCTCCAAAGCCACAATGTCGAAGTCCCCATCAGCGATCTCGTAATGCTTGCAAAAACGCTCACGAAAGGAGCGAGGTTCGGGCATACTCCCCGAATCATCGGGAAAACCCTGAGCCGACTCAAGCCTTTCTAGGCCTGTCCGTATGCACGTAGCAGCGTTAAACCTCTTTCTTTAAGCAGATCAACGACTTAGCTCGACAGGCGGCCGCGAAAATAATTTGACGCTACCGAGGGCGGGGGACCAATCTCCAATCCACAAATTGCCTTCCCATATGAATTCGCTCAACTCGAAACTGCCGCGCCGCGATTTTATTGCCGGCCTCGGCGCCTCCGCTCTCGCCGCTTCTCTTCCGAATGTCATCGGCGCCGAAGCGCCGCGCGAAAAGATGCTGGGCATCCAGGTCGGCGCCGTTTCGTTCGTCGATGAAGGCGTCGAGCAAACGCTCGACATTTTTAAGGAAAAAGGGGCGATGAACACGATTTTTTTGACGACCTTCACCTACGGTCGCGGTCTCGCCGGACGCCAGATTCCCGGCCTGCCGTTTCCCGACCACGGCTCGCAACAATCGGACGACAAAACATTTCACGGCGGCAATTACGCCGCGCCGCATGCCGAATTTTACAAGAACACCATTCTCAAAGAAACCCGCGCGCCGGAGCATGGCGACCTCGACATCGTCGCCAGCGTTTTGCCCGCCGCCAAAAAGCGCGGGATGAAATTGTTCTGTTCGATCGAGGATGTTTTTCGCTCGGATATTCCCGGCGTGAAGGAAGTTTCCGAAGTCGATCTGCAGGGACGCAAAACGAATACGCTCTGCCTGTTTCATCCGGACGTGCGCGGATTTTGGACCGGCCTCGCGGCGGATCTTTGCAAGTCCTACGACATCGATGGAATTTTATTTTTTAACGAACGCAACGGCCCGCTCTTGAACGCCCTCGGGGCCAGCCACGCGCAAAGCATCGCTTCATCGCGCGTCACCTGTTTTTGCGAGCATCATCAAAACGCCGCCAAGGTCGCCGGCATCAACTTCGACCGCGCCCGCGCCGGCTACACCAAACTCGACCAATACATCCAGGCCGCCTTGAAAAATCAGCGCCCGATCGACGGTTACTTCGTGGAGTTCTGGCGCATCCTCGGCGAATTTCCTGAGATCATGGCGTGGGATCGCCTGTTCGACGAAGGCAAACACCAGGTCCTCGCCGAAGTGAACGCGGCCGTGAAAAGCGTGGGCAAGAATCTCCAGGTCGGCTTCCACATCGAACACGTCAATTCGTTCAACCCGATTTTCCGCGCCACGCGCAGCTACGAAGATCTCGCCACGAAATCCGATTTCCTGAAAA
>Ga0070686_100002270_pt1 | contig 10605 bp, 3 predicted proteins | sample KBSS23LmetaG_FD_65654 | JGI IMG/M metagenome (GOLD analysis project Ga0070686, IMG submission 65654) | Switchgrass rhizosphere microbial communities from Kellogg Biological Station, Michigan, USA - KBS S2-3L metaG | ecosystem: Host-associated > Plants > Roots > Rhizosphere ...
GTTGGGCGTGCCGGCCGGCCCCGCCATCAGCACCACCACCTCGACATTGGTGACGTTGCCGCCGAGCACGAGCGGTGAGCCGACGCTGCCATAATCGCCGTCGAGCCCGAGCTGGTCGTTGGTGCCGAGATTGCCGTTGACGACGTCGGCCGAGGTGAACCCGCCCGGCCCGAAATAGAAGCCGTCATTGCCCCAGCCGCCGGTGAAGCTGTCATTGCCCTGGCCGCCGAAGGTCATGAAGGCGCCGTCATGCTCGGCCGAGCCGTCGAAATGGAGGGTCTGGCCGGCGGCGAGCTGGGTCGCCTGCACCTTCAAGATCCCGCCCGCCGCGACGTTGCCGTCATTCATCGTGAGGTCGTAGCTGAATCCCGGCAGGACCACGATCGCCTCGATATTGGCGATGGTATTGGCACCGAGCGTCAGCGCATTTACCCCGGCATAATTGCCCTGGAGCCCGATCTGATCATTCGTCCCCGCGCCGCCGTCCACGCGGTCCGACGCGGTGAAGTTCGCTCCGAAGAAGAAGCCGTCATTGCCGCCGAAGCCATGCATGTCGTCGTCGCCGGACGTGCCGATAAGGAGGTCGTCGCCGGTGGTTCCGAGGATGTCGGTCGAGGAAAACACCCTCGACCTCACATCTCCCATCGGGTTGTTGGACGAATCCCGGAAAAAATGCGCCCAGCTCAGCAGGATGTCGCCGTCGCTCGTCGTCGCAAGCGACTCTTCGTGCGCATTTTCCAGACCGTTCTCGACCAGGAACGGATCCCCCACCACCTGTCCGGCGTCGTCGAATATCTGGGCGATGACGAAGCTCTCCTCCGTTCCGATGATGTCCGTCGTCCAGCTGACCACGAAACCGCCGCCGGGAAGTCCAGCCACATGCGGCGTGCCGATTCCCAGGGCATTCACATCCTGTGGCCCAAGCACGAGCACGTTGCCGATCTGCACGCCGCTTGAATTGAAGATATGCGCCTCGATCTGATGCGTGCTTCCGTCCTCGCTCCCGAGCGCAACGACGAATCCGCCGCCGTCGAGCGCAGCGACACTGCCGTCATCGGCGTCCGGTCCATTACCCAATATCTCGAACTGGGCGCCGATCTTCGCGCCGGCACTGTCGAACCGCTGGGCGTTGAAGCCCTGGGTGTCCTCGTCGGTCCAGGTAACGACAAAGCCGCCGCCGCTGAGCGCCGCGACATGGGGAGCGCCCTGATTGCCGTCGATCTGCGTATTCACGCGAAACTCGCCGCCGATCTTGTTGCCGTTCGCATCGAGAAGCTGTGCTACGACCTGGCTGCCGAAGGCGGCGCCGTTTTCGTCCACCGACAGCGCCCAGACCGCCACGATATTGCCATTGACGAGATGTGCGGCATCGGGGCTGTTGAGAATCCCTTCATTGGTGGTGCTGACCAGGATTTGCCCGCCCACCTTGGCGCCGGTCGCATCGAAGATCTGGGCGTTGATCGGGAATGCGTTGCCGGAGGGTACATTGATGCTATCGCCCTCGTAGAATGTGATGAAGCCGCCGCCAGCGAGCGCGACGACCGAGAAGGCTCCGCTGCGAGAGCCGTCGCTCGCGGAGAATTCGGTGCCGATGGGCGTCCCGCCGGCGGCATAGAGCTGGCCTCTGACTCCCGCCGGACCGGGGCCGATATTCTCCCAGCTGACCAGATAGGCGCCCCCGTCGAGCGCCGTGATATGGGTGGCTCCCTGAAACGTGCCGGCCTGCGGCGGCGGCACCGTCAGTTCGTCGCCGGCGGCATAGCGCGCTTCGCGTGCCGCATTGGCGATGGTCAGCGTCAGCGTCTCGTCATAGCTGTGACCGTTGAGGTCGGTCGCCCGAATGGTGACATCGACGCTGGAGGCCGTCTCGAAGTCGAGCTTGTGATTGTTGTCGACGACCAGCTTGTCGCCGTCGATGCGGAAGGCGCCGCCGCTCGTATCGGAGAGGATCGTGTAGGTGAAGCTGGTGTTGATCGCGCCGGTCCCGCTCAACGTGGCGACGGGGAGATTGGCGATCGCGGTTTCGCCGACGGTCGCGTTCGAAAGCGCGATATCGGTCGGCGCGTCGGTCGTTAGCGTCAGGATCTGGGACTTCACCGCAATGCCGGAGGCGTCGCCGCCGACCCCGCTATTGTCGGTCCACGTCATGACGATATCGCCCGATGCTAGGACGGTCATCTTCGGCACCGCCTGTGCCCCGGCGACGACGCTGGAGACAATGAACTCGGTGCCCACTTTTGCGCCGCTCGCGTCGAAGACCTGCGCCCAGACGTCGTCGAGATTGCCGGTCACATTCACGCTCTGCCATGCGACGATGAAGCCGCCGCCCGGGAGGGCCTGGACGTCGGCCGTCCGCTGGTCGCCCGCTTCCGCCCCGTTGACCTCGAACACGCCGCCGACCTTCTGCCCCGCAGCGTCAAACAATTGGCCCTTGAGGTCCAGGCCCAGAGTGCTGCCGGAGGTCTGCTGCTCGGCCCAGATCATCACGAAGCCGGAGCCGACCACCGCGGTGTCGGGACCCGAGACGGAAAAGGGGGTGCCGCTGTTCGCCTGCAGCTCCGATCCGATCTTGGCGCCGCTGCTGTCGAAAAGCTGATATTTGATGCCGTTCGAAAGCCAGCTCGCGACGAAGCCGCCGGAGCTCAGGGGAATCATTTCAAGGGTCGTCTGGGGGCCCGTCGTGAAGGTGTTGACGAGAAACTCGCTGCCGACGCGGGCTGCGTTCGCGTCGAAGATCTGGGCCTTGAGCCCGATGCTGCTCGCGTCTCCCCCCTGGAGACTCAAGTCCTGCCAGCCGATCACGAAGCCGCCACCCTGGAGCTCGGTGATCTTGGGCACCGACTGGTCGTTGGCCGTCGTGGTGTTGACCAGGAACTCGCTGCCGACCTTGGTTCCGTTCGCTTCGAACAGCTGACCCTTGACCGCGAAACCGCTGGAATCGCCGCCCTGGCCGCTCGAATCGGTCCAGGTCACCACGAAGCGCCCGGAGGGAAGCATGCTTGCCCGGGGGGTCTGCTGGTTGTTGGTCAGGGAGGTGTTGACGAGGAACTCGCCGCCGACCTTAACGCCGTCCGCATCGAAAAGCTGCGCCTTGACGCCGGTACCGCTCATATCCGTGCCCAGCGCGCTGCCGTCCGTCCAGACAATGACATAGCCCCCCCCGGCCAGCGCATCGACATATTGGCCGCTCTGGTTGCCGGTGGTTTCGGTGTTGACGAGGACTTCCCCGCCCTTGCGCTTGTAAAGCTGGACCATTTCTTCCCCTTGAGCCTCCTCAGCTTGATGCTGACGGCCGCCCGTGTCTCATTGATATCGTGCTTCCGCCCTTGCCCCCGGCCAGGTAGGAAGTCCGCTCTTTTCCTTATTTTTCCGAGACGTAGGGGAGCTTCAGGCGAGGCGTCAACACGAATCTCCCTGATCTAGAAAAATTATCGGGGTGCGAAGGAGGTCGTTTCGGAGACATAATATTCTGCTCCTTCGCCGAGTTGTGCCGAAGCGACACCTTCAATGGTTCGGTTTACTTCCGACGGCAAATAAAAGCACCGCCGCTGACTTGATTTTGACGTGGCCCGCAGCTCAATGCGCGAAGGCGTCGGTCCTTTGGCGGCGGGCGAGCAGGAAGGCGTCGCCGACGAGCTGCAGCGGGACGAGATCGACGTCGCGCGCGCAGGACCGGATCAGTGCGGCGAAGCGGCGGTAGAGGCCCGCATATTCATTGGTCTCGCCAATCGGGACCGGCGCGCCCGCAATGGCGAGGCGGGCGCCGCCCTCGGCCAGGACGAGCGGGCCGGCGTCGGTCTCGACCGCGATGTCCCAGCTTTGCGGGCCGGTTTGGCGCCAGTCGAATTCGGCGACGACGATCGGCGCGCCGTCGAGTGCGAGGCGCAGGCTCGCGGCGATCGGCGTCTGGCGGTTCGCTGGGATCAACAGGCTTGCCGCCGCCACGGCGAGCGCGCCCGGCAGGATGCGCGTCAGGATCGAGAGCGCGTTGATGCCGGGATCGAACACGCCGAGGCCGCCCGGCTGCCAGATCCATTCCTGGCCCGGATGCCAGACGCGCACATCCTCCTTCCAGATCACCCGCACCCCGCGGACCGCCTTGCCCTCGAGCCAGGCGCGCGCCGGTGCGATGCCGGCCGCCTCGCGGCTGTGCCAGCTCGCGAACAGGGTGAGGCCTTTCGCCTCCGCGATCCGGGCGAGAGCGGCGACCTCGGCGACATCGGTGTCCGGCGGCTTTTCGAGCATGACGTGCCGACCGGCTTCGAGCGCCGCCTGCGCCATCGCCGCGCGCCCCTGAGGCGGCGTGCAGAAGGAGACAGCGTCTATCTCCATGCCCGATCCGAGCAAGGCGCCCAGATCATTGAAATTGGGCACGCCCTCCACGCAGCCATGATTGCTGACCGTGGCGGCCAGGCTGAAGTCGGCGCTCACGGCCAGCGTCGGCAGATGCTGGCTGCGCGCGATCGCGCCGATGCCGACGAGGGCGAGCTTGATCTTTGGCGCCATGTTCAGCCATTCCCATAAAGGAGCGGCCCGGCGCCGCAAGCGGGCGACGAGGAGCGATGGCGATGGGCGTGGAGACGATGGGCATCCTCGGCGTCGTCCCTATCCCGGTCGGGCTCGACGCCGGCAGGCGGTGAGCGGGTGCAGGGCCCCTTCCTCGCCGTCGATTGGGGCACGACCAACCGGCGCGCCTGGCGGATCGGCGCCGGCGGCGCGCCCGAAGCGGAGGAGTGGGATGGGCGCGGCGTCCTTTCGGTGGAGGCCGGCGGCTTCGCGGCCGAGGCGGCGGCGCTCCGGGCCCGGCTCGGCGATCTGCCGATGCTCTGCGCGGGCATGGCCGGCTCCAACCGCGGCTGGGCCGAGACGGCCTACCTTTCCTGTCCGCTCCGCCTCGAGGCGATCGCCGCCGCCTTCTTCTGGGTCGAGCCCGGCCGGACCGCGCTTCTGCCCGGGGCGGCGATGCGAGGGAAGCGGCCCGAGGTGATGCGCGGCGAGGAAGTCCAGGCGCTGGGCGCCGTCGCCGCCGGCCTCGTGCCGCCGGACGCCCTGCTCTGCCTCCCCGGCACCCATTGCAAATGGGTGGAGATGAAGCATGGGCGGCTCGAGAGCTTCGTCACGGCGATGACCGGCGAGCTCTTCGCCCTGCTGCGGGACCATAGCCTGCTCGCGCCCGCGCTCGCCGCTCCTGTCGCACCCGGGCCGGCCTTTCTCGAAGGCGTGGCCGTGTCCGGCGCCGACCTGCTCGCCCGTCTGTTCGAGGTCCGCGCCGCCTCCCTGCTCGGCGGCCGCGCCCAGGAGGAGGCCGCGGCCTGTGCGAGCGGCTTGCTGATCGGCGCCGACGTCGGCGCGCGCGATGTCGCGGGCCGCGACGTCCATCTGCTTGCCGGGCCGCCGCTCGGGGCGCTTTACGGCGCGGCGATCGAAGCGCGCGGGGGCCGGCCGGTCGCGGTGGACGGCGCCGCCGCCTTCCTCGCCGGCATTGGCGCGATCTGGAGCATGGCATGAACCGCGCCCCCGCCGATTTCGCCGCCGCCTTCGCGCGCTGCCCTCTGGTCGCGATCCTCCGCGGCATCGCGCCGGGCGAGGTCGAGACGGTCGGGGAGGCGCTCGCCGAGGCTGGGTTCACCCTGATCGAGGTGCCGCTCAATTCGCCCCAGCCGTTCGAATCCATCGCCCGGCTGGCGCGGCGGCTGGAGGGCCGGGCCCTGGCCGGCGCGGGGACCGTGCTGGATCCGGCCGAGGTGCGGGCGGTGGCGGAGGCCGGCGGGCGGCTGATCGTGTCTCCGAACACCGCGCCGCGGGTGATCGCCGCGACGATCGAGGCTGGGCTCGCCTCCATGCCCGGCTATTTCACTCCGAGCGAGGCCTTCGCCGCGATCGGGGCCGGCGCCCATGCGCTGAAACTGTTCCCGGCCGAGGCGGCGGCTCCCGCGGTGCTGCGCGCGCAACTGGCGGTGCTGCCGGCTGCCGTGCCCGTGCTCGCGGTCGGCGGCATCGTCCCGGAGGCCATGGCCGGGTGGGCCGCGGCCGGCGCCAGCGGTTTCGGCGTCGGCTCGGCGCTCTACAAGCCGGGCATGGCGGCGGCCGAGGTGCGCCGCCGCGCCGGGCGCTTCATCGCCGCCTGGCGGGCCTTGGCCTGATCCGGGTCGGGAGCGGAAAGACCGCCGCTTCGGTGCAGAGATGCGGCCATCTACCGGATTCGAGGCGCAAATCGCCGCCATTCGCTTTCCGTACACCATTTTTTCGTTGTGAGTTTTTCAATCTCTCTTGCTATTAGGGCGGCAAGGGATCGGAGAAAATCATCCTTATTCGAGCGGGGGGGCCGCGCGAAGGAGCGATGAGTGAACGACCTATCCCCCCGCGAGTTTCTCGACCGCCGGCAGCTCGTCGGCGCGCTGCGAGCCTTTCGTCGTGGCGATTTCTCGGTGCGCCTGCCCGAGGACCTTCCCGGAACCGACGGCGAGATCGCCCAGCTCTTCAATGAGGTCGTGACCCTCGAAGAGCAGATGACCGAGGAGTTCGAGCGGCTCTCGATCGTCGTCGGCAAGGAAGGCAAGATCAGCCAGCGCGGCCGCGTCCGCGGCGCCACCGGCAGCTGGGAGGCGAAGCTGCGCTCGGTCAACGAGCTGATCGAGGACATGGTCCAGCCGACCGCCGAGGTCGCGCGCGTGATCGGCGCTGTCGCCAAGGGCGACCTCTCCCAGGCGATGACGGTCGAGATCGACGGGCGGCCGCTGCGCGGCGAGTTCCTGCGCATCGGCAAGATCGTGAACACGATGGTCGATCAGCTGAATGGGTTCGCATCGGAAGTCACACGCGTGGCCCGCGAGGTCGGCACCGAGGGCAAATTGGGCGGCCAGGCGAACGTGAAGGGCGTCGCCGGCACCTGGAAGGACCTCACCGACAACGTCAACGCGATGGCGACCAACCTCACCGGCCAGGTTCGCAACATCGCCGAGGTGACGACCGCGGTGGCCTCGGGCGACCTTTCCAAGAAGATCACGGTGGAGGTGAGGGGCGAGATCCTCGAGCTCAAGAACACGATCAACGTCATGGTCGACCAGCTCAACAGCTTCGCCTCGGAGGTGACCCGCGTCGCCCGCGAGGTCGGCACCGAAGGCAAGCTCGGCGGCCAGGCGCGCGTGGAGGGCGTCGGCGGCACCTGGAAGGACCTCACCGACAACGTGAACCTGATGGCCGAGAATCTCACCGGCCAGGTCCGCAACATCGCCGAGGTGACCACCGCCGTCGCCTCGGGCGACCTCTCCAAGAAGATCACCGTCGACGTGAAGGGCGAGATTCTCGAGCTCAAGAACACGATCAACGTGATGGTCGATCAGCTCAACGCCTTCGCCTCCGAGGTGACCCGCGTCGCCAAGGAGGTCGGCACCGAAGGCAAGCTCGGCGGCCAGGCGCAGGTCCCGGGCGTCGGCGGCACCTGGAAGGACCTCACCGACAATGTGAATCTGATGGCCGACAATCTCACCGGCCAGGTCCGCAACATCGCCGACGTCACCACCGCGGTGGCCAAGGGCGACCTTTCGAAGAAGATCACGGTCGACGTGAAGGGCGAGATCCTCGAGCTCAAGAACACGATCAACGTCATGGTCGACCAGCTCAACAGCTTCGCCTCGGAGGTGACCCGCGTCGCCCGCGAGGTCGGCACCGAAGGCAAATTGGGCGGCCAGGCGCAGGTCCCCGGCGTCGCCGGCACCTGGGCCGACCTCACCGACAATGTGAACCTCATGGCCGCGAACCTGACCGGCCAGGTCCGCAACATCGCCGAGGTGACGACCGCCGTGGCCCGCGGCGACCTTTCCAAGAAGATCACCGTCGACGTGAAGGGCGAGATCCTCGAGCTCAAGAACACGATCAACGTGATGGTCGACCAGCTCAATTCGTTCGCCTCGGAAGTCACGCGCGTGGCCCGCGAGGTCGGCTCGGAAGGAAAGCTCGGCGGCCAGGCCAAGGTGGAGGGCGTCGCCGGCACCTGGGCCGACCTCACCGACAATGTGAACGCCATGGCCGGCAACCTCACCGGCCAGGTCCGCAACATCGCCGAGGTGACCACCGCGGTGGCCTCGGGCGACCTCTCCAAGAAGATCACCGTCGAGGTGAAGGGCGAGATCCTCGAGCTCAAGAACACGATCAACGTCATGGTCGACCAGCTCAACTCCTTCGCCTCGGAGGTCAGCCGCGTCGCCCGCGAGGTCGGCTCGGAAGGCAAATTGGGCGGCCAGGCCAAGGTGGAGGGCGTCGGCGGCACCTGGAAGGACCTGACCGACAATGTGAACGAGCTGGCCGCCAACCTCACCGGCCAGGTCCGCAACATCGCCGAGGTGACCACCGCGGTGGCGCTCGGCGACCTTTCGAAGAAGATCACCGTCGACGTGCGCGGCGAGATATTGGAGCTCAAGAACACGATCAACGTCATGGTCGATCAGCTGAACGGCTTCGCCTCGGAGGTGACGCGTGTCGCCCGCGAGGTCGGCACCGAAGGAAAGCTCGGCGGCCAGGCGCAGGTGCCCGGCGTCGCCGGCACCTGGAAGGACCTCACCGACAACGTCAACCTGATGGCCGAGAACCTCACCGGCCAGGTCCGCAACATCGCCGAGGTCACCACCGCGGTGGCGAGGGGCGACCTTTCGAAGAAGATCACCGTCGACGTGAAGGGCGAGATCCTCGAGCTCAAGAACACGATCAACGTCATGGTCGATCAGCTCAACGGCTTCGCCTCGGAGGTGACCCGCGTCGCCCGCGAGGTCGGCACCGAGGGCAAGCTCGGCGGCCAGGCGCAGGTCCCGGGCGTCGGCGGCACCTGGAAGGACCTCACGGACAATGTGAACCTGATGGCGACCAACCTCACCAACCAGGTGCGCGGCATCGCCGACGTGGTGACCGCGGTCGCCCAGGGCAATCTGAAGCGCAAGCTCACCGTGGACGCCAAGGGCGAGATCGCGGCGCTCGCCGAGACCATCAACTTCATGATCGAGACGCTGTCGACCTTCGGCGACCAGGTGACCAACATGGCCCGCGAGGTCGGCATCGAGGGCCGGCTCGGCGGCCAGGCGCGCGTCCCCGGCGCCGCCGGCCTGTGGCGCGATCTCACCGACAACGTGAACCAGCTGGCCGCGAACCTAACCAATCAGGTTCGCTCGATCGCCGACGTGGCGACCGCGGTGACCAAGGGCGACCTCACCCGCTCGATCGCGGTCGAGGCCTCGGGCGAGATGGCGGCCTTGAAGGACACGATCAACGAGATGATCCGCAACCTCAAGGAGCAGACCCTCAAGAATGCGGAGCAGGACTGGCTCAAGACCAACCTCGCCCGCTTCTCGCGCATGCTCCAGGGCGAGCGTGACCTGGCGACCGTCTCCAACCTGATCATGTCGGAGCTCGCGCCTCTGGTGAACGCGCAATATGGCGTCTTCTACGTCACCAAGCGCGAGGAAGAGGATACCTGGCTCGAGCTGGTGGCGAGCTACGGCGCCGAGAGCCACGACGAATTAAGGCGCGAGTTCAACCTGCGCGAAGGCCTGGTCGGGCAGGCCGCGGCCGACAAGCGCGCGATCCTACTCCAGGACGTGCCCGGCGACTTCATCCAGATCGGCTCCGGCCTCGGCCGCGCCGCGCCGGCCAATATCGCGATCTTGCCGGCCCTGTTCGAGGACGACGTTAAGGCGGTGATCGAGCTCGCCTCGTTCAGCGAGTTCAACGAGACCCACCAGAGCTTCCTCGACCAGCTCATGGAATCGGTCGGCATCGTCTTGAATACGATCGCCGCGACGATGCGCACCGAGGGCCTGCTCACCCAGTCGCAATTGCTGACCCAGGAGCTCCAGGCCCGCCAGACCGAGCTCACCACCAAGCAGGAGGAATTGCACGCCACCAACGAGGAGCTCCAGGAGAAGGCGCAGTTGCTCGAGAACGAGAAGAAGCAGGTCGAGGCCAAGAATCTCGAGATCGAGATGGCCCGCCGCGCGGTCGAGGAGAAGGCCGAGCAGCTCGCTTTGACCTCGAAGTACAAGTCCGAGTTCCTCGCCAATATGAGCCACGAGCTGCGCACGCCGCTCAACTCGCTGCTCATCCTTTCCAAGCTGCTCGCCGACAACCCGCACGGCAATCTCAACGAGAAGCAGACCGAGTTCGCCCGCACCATCAACTCGGCCGGATCGGACCTCTTGAACCTGATCAACGACATCCTCGATCTCTCCAAGATCGAATCCGGCACGGTCTCGATCGAGCTCGGCGACATGCCGATGCCGAGCCTCCAGCGGCACATGGAGCGCACCTTCCACCAGCTCGCCGCCGACAAGGGCCTGCGGTTCGACGTCGCCTTCGACGAGAATCTCCCCGCCGCGATCCGCACCGACGAGAAGCGACTGCAGCAGGTCGTGCTCAACCTCCTCTCCAACGCCTTCAAGTTCACCTCGCAGGGCGGCGTCACCCTCGCGGTGCGCTGCGCCGAATCGGGCTGGAGCTCGAACCATCCGGTGCTGCGCAACGTCGACCGCGCGATCGAGATCGCGGTCACCGACACCGGCATCGGCATCCCCGAGGACAAGCAGAAATTGATCTTCGAGGCCTTCCAGCAGGCGGACG
>Ga0070686_100002271_pt1 | contig 10605 bp, 6 predicted proteins | sample KBSS23LmetaG_FD_65654 | JGI IMG/M metagenome (GOLD analysis project Ga0070686, IMG submission 65654) | Switchgrass rhizosphere microbial communities from Kellogg Biological Station, Michigan, USA - KBS S2-3L metaG | ecosystem: Host-associated > Plants > Roots > Rhizosphere ...
GAAAGGGTTGAAGATTCAGCCGCGCGCCGCGCCGGCGCGTTGGCGTCCTGGGCCGGGGCGCGGGCCGGAACGGTGGACGCTGGTTCGCGCCGCATTTGGAATGGAACGGAATCAATCACGCCGTTGAGCAAACTCGACATCCGCCCGTCCGCCACCGTCAACTGCGCCACGAGCCGATCCACCGTGTCCAGGTCGGTAACCTCCAGGCCGCGGCCCAGCGCATACGTCAGCAGCTTCTCCGTGAGACACCGATAAAAGTCCGTGGCATGCCGGCTGGCCAGAATGCGTTTGAGTTCGCGCACATCATGGAACGCTTCGCCCGTGATCAAACGGCTGGAGGGATCGACCGGCTGGCCGCGCTCCTTCTCGCGCCACAGACCGAGCGCATTGAAGTTTTCCAACGCCAGGCCGAGCGGATCCATCCGGTTGTGGCAAGAACTGCACAACGGCTTTTCCCGATGCACCGCCAGCACTTCGCGCAACGTCGGTTCCCGGTCGCCGAATGCTTTCTCAGACTCTTCCAGTTGAGGGATGTCGGCGGGCGGCGGTGGCGGCGGCAATCCCAGAATGTTGTCGAGCAGGAACAGGCCTCGTTTCACGGGTGACGTGCGCGTGGGATTTGAGGTGACGACCAGGACCGAACCGTGGGTCAGCACACCGCCGCGGGCGCTGTCGGCGGGCAGTTCCACCCGGCGCATCTCACTGCCGGTAATATTGAGGTTGGTCAACCCGTAATGCCGGGCCAGTCGCTCATTGAGAAACGTGTAATCACTGTCCAGGAATTCGCGCACACTCCGGTCCTCTCGCAAAATGTGCTCAAAAAGCATCTCGGTCTCCTGCCGCATGGCCCGGCGCAAATCGCGGTCCAACTCGGCTCGCACCCGGCCTTGGAAGAATTGGCGGCGCCGTTCACGTCTCTTTTCGCGTTCCGCCTGCTCGGCGGGCGTGAACACCTTGTTCTTCTCGGCCAGTTCCTTGTCCCGCTCTTCCAGAAACTGCTGCCGCATGCGCTGCACCTGCCTCTCCTCGCCCGCATCCCGCGCCAGCACCGTGCGCGCATTAATGTCGATGCCATCCACGTCCCGAGTCTGCAGCCATTGGCCCACAAAACTTTCGACCAAAGCCTGCGAGCGCGAATCGGCCAGCATCCGCCGCACTTGCGCTTTCAATTGCCGGCGCAATTCCCCGCGCTCCGCCAACCCCATCAGCTCCGCATCCGGCATGGTCGACCACAAAAAATACGAAAGACGCGAAGCCAGCGAATACTCATCCAGCGGACGGCTGGCCACCAAGTTCGCGGCCGAACCTGCCCTCGCCACCTTCAATCCAGCCACCGGCGCTCGCGCCGGGAGCGCGCCCGGGTCTTCCGTCTGCTCAAGCCGAAAGAGAAACCGTGGTGACGCCAGGACCGGAACCAAAGCTTGGGCAATGCCGTCCTCGAACTTTTTGTCTGGCTGCCGCCAGACGGGCTCGGCGAGGGCCAGGAGGCGTTCGACCGTGCGCGTGTCGACGGGCCGGCGATAGGCGCGCGTGGCGAAGCGGCGCAGCATCTCGGAGGCGTAAGCCCGGCGTGATGCGGGGTCGGCTGGAGGATCCTGGGTGAAGAACAGCTCGAAATTCTTTGGACGCACCCAGTGTTCTTCTTCTTGCGGCCCCTGGATGCGCACCTGGAGCAGGCGCAGATCCAGCGAGTTGGTTTTCTTTTCCTTCTGCGTGAGCGGCGTAAGTTCCAGCTTCAAGCGATGCTCACCTGCTGTCCAGGTCAAGTCGACGGGACACGTGAAGCGTTGGTTGCTCTGCCAGCCAAACTCTTGCTGGAGGCGTTCGTCATCATCAACGCGCAACTGCAGCCGGCAGCGTCCGGGATCGAAGTTGAATTCGCCCAGCACTTCCATCTCCAGCACGATGCGATAGTGGCCGGGCAAATCGATTTTCGCGGCGTGCTCCAACGTGGCCGGGTCGTAAAACGAATAGCGATGCGCCTCGCGCGGCTTCGTGCCGGCCTTTAGCACGAAGGCGCTCGCGGGAAGCAGTCGTTCCGCCTCCACGCGTCCCACCCGCGGCACCGCTCCGGCGACGATGGTTTCCGCCGCCTGCATGTACTTCTCCAGCAGCATCGGCGAAATCGTCAGCACATCTCCAATGGTGTCGAAACCGTAGCCGGTGTCGTCCGGAGGCAATTCCTCTTCCACCTTGTAATCAAAGCCGGTCAGGTCGCGGATGGTATGGCGGTATTCGACCCGATTCAGGCGGCGCACCGTGACCCGGCCCGGGTCCGGATGGTCGGGATCAAGCGCCAGCGCGTCGCGTTTGATCCAGTGCTCGAATTGCTGAAGTTCCTCGGCAGATGGGCGCGGTTTCTTTTCGGGAGGCATCAAACCCGCCCGTAGATTCTTCAGCACCGCCGTCCACAGCTCGCGCCGCCCAATCAATTCGTCCTCAGACGAGAAACCGTCAAAGGCGACTTTGCCTTTCTTGGAGCCGTCGCCATGGCAGTCGTAGCAATACTCTTTGAGCAGCGGCTGAATATCGCGGCGGAAGTGGGCAATGGCAGTCGTCTCGGCTGTCCAGGCCGGGGTCAGGCCAGCCCCCAGGAGAAGCAAAGGGAATGAAAGCGCCCGGCTCGACAGCCAACTCCACGCAATCTGTAAGCGAGCGAAGCGCAAGCGTCACCAGTGTGTCCTGATGGCAATGAAATGGCAATGCTGAGGATTGGGCAGAAACCGGCGAAAAAGAACTAGTGAGGGAGGAAACATCCATCGGACATTTGGCATTTGGCATTTGGCATTTCGCCTCCTCGCATCTGCCATCCGCCACCTGCCATCTGCCATCTGCCATCCGCCATCCCTCAGTACCACCCTCTCAGGCGCACATCGATCCCTGAGGCGGGGCCGAGTTGTTGTTTCACGAAGGCGGCATTGGTGGTGGCACCACTCTGGTCGCGATAATGATAGGGATAGGCCACTTTCGGGCGAAACGCTCGCAGCACACTCACCGCGTTGGTCGGGCTCATGGTGAAGGGAAGGTTCACACACAGGAAGGCGACCTCGATGTTTTGCAAGGCGCGCGTTTCCGGGATGTCGCCCGTGTCGCCGCTGAAGTAGAACCGTTTGCCGCCCATGTTGACCACGTAACCGTTGCCGGTGCCGAGCGGATGATTGCTGTTGTAGGCCGGGATAGCATCCACGGAGAGGCCGAGCAGGTTGGTGGACGTGTTATTGGTCAGGATCGCGGCCAGGGGGCGCAAGACGGGCGTCAGGCTGTTATAAACCGCCGATGGAGCAAGGATGACGCAATTGGTCCCGCGGACGGCTTCCATGGTGGTGCTGCTGAAATGATCGCTATGGCCATGGCTGACCAGGATCAGATCCGCGCGGGGCAATCCGGTATAGAGGGTGGAGGCGCCGACCGGATCGTTGTAGATGGTTTTACCATTCCAGGTGAGCACCAGGCTGGCGTGGTTGATCGGGTGAATGACGACATCCCCGTTGGTGGTGGGGATGTGATCCCCGGTCACCGTGTCGGCGGGGACACGGACCGAACGATAGAGCCGGAAGGGCACGAAGGGCGCCGAGGTATCGAGGAAATTATTATTTCCAGCGCTCTGCAGCGTCACGAGCGGCTGCCATCCGTAGTCTTCGTCGGCGACTTCGATCCGATGTTTCTCGCCGGCGGCGGTGCTCAAGCGGACCTGCACTTCCCCGTTGGTCTGACGCTGCAACGGGGAGAACAGCGGCGATTGCGCTTGGACAAGTGTCACGGCGCAAACCGTCCACCCGAGGAGAATGGCACGACAACCCATAAACGACTCCTTACGACAGTTTCTTTTTTGCCTCCTCGGGCACCGTCACTTTGGTTGAGCCGATGTCCTTGATCTCGACGGTGGTGGTGCGGTCGACTTCGCGATCGTTGCCGTTGAAACTGACCGAGCCTTGCACGCGAAATTCGTACTTGGTGAGCTGTCCGTCACTGAGCCAAAACTTCACCGAGCCCTTCGGATTGCTGATGGAGGGTCCATCGCCGCCCCCGCGTCCGCCAAAAGTCAGGAGTTCCTTGGCGGCTGCTTCTGTCAACGTGCCCGTGATGGCGCCGTCGGCGTTCTTGAGGTCTTTGCTTTTGCCGGCCAAGTCCGCGGCTTGGGCGTCGGGCAACTTGTAATTCTGCAACAGCCGCGCGATGAAACGTCCGCGATTGAACTGGCCCCCACCGCCATCGCCTTCGCCCGCTTCGGCCAAAGATTTCCAGCCCTCTTCCAGTTTCACCGCGCCTTTGCCGTCCTGGAGATACGCTTCGGTGGTATTCTCCCCGCGTGTCATGACCAGGTGCGTGGCGCCGCCCTTCTCGGTTTTGCCGGTGGTGGGCCCGCCAAAACGTCCGCCGCCGCCGCCGGCTTCGACGGTCGATTTCCAGCTGTAATTGGATTTATCGCCCAGCGCTTTGGCGGCTTTTTGAATGTCATCTTTGGGCTCCGCCGCGAGCAACGATCCCGCCACCAAAGCCAGCGTCCCGGCAAGCAAGATTGGTTTCATAAATGAGGAGGTATTGAGGCCGTGAGAATAGCCCGAGCGAAAAGGGAAACGCCAGCTTTTATAAAAAGACCGTAGCGGCGGTCGGCCGACCACCGCATTCTTCCCTGAGACGCTCAGAACGAGGCTCTTTCCGGAGCCTTCCCCTTTGAATCCTTAATTTGCGGTTCTCTGCTACGTCGCCGTCTAAACCAGAACTTGACCTCCCTGCCCTGACCAGAAGGATTCGCCCATGTTAGAAATCTGTATTGATGGTGTGGCGTCCGCCCGGGCTGCGGCGGAGGGCGGCGCTGACCGCGTGGAATTGTGCGCGAACCTCCCCGAAGGCGGCACCACGCCCAGCGCAGGCACAATTCGATGTGTCCGCTCCATTTTTCCCGGGCGCTTGATGATCATCATTCGCCCGCGCGGCTACGATTTCCTCTATTCATCGGAGGAGTTGCAAGTGATGCTCCACGACATCCAGACCGCGCGCGCTCTCGGCGCAGACGGCGTCGTCATCGGCTGCTTGAATCGCGATGGTCGCGTGGATGTGCAGCCATGCCAGGCGTTGGTGGCCGCAGCCGGCCCGCTCGACATCACGTTTCACCGCGCGTTCGACATGACGCGCGATTTGAGCGAGGCGCTCGAGGATGTCTGCGCCCTGGGCATCCGGCGTGTTCTCACATCGGGTGGACGGCAGGATGTTCCCGCGGGGGCAGACCAAATTGCGACGTTGGTCGGCCAGGCGAAAGGGAGAGTGTCGATAATGCCCGGGGGCGGCGTCACCGCAGAGAACCTGGCCGAGATCGTTGCGGCAACGGGAGTGAAAGAGATTCATTTGAGCGCGCGCGACACAGTTCGGAGCGGGATGCTATACCGCAACCAGGACTGTTTCATGGGCGCGTTCTCGCGCGCCAACGAATACGAATGGCGCGAAGCGAGGGCCGAGGTGGTGCGGCGCGCCAAGGCAGCGCTGGCGGCGGCGGTGCGCGATTGAGGCGAGGTAGCGCAGGCTTCCAAGCCTGCTGTATCGCAGGTTTCCAAACCTGCGGAGGGTGCGCGTTGCCCGAAGCCGTCCGAATGTCCTTACCGTGTCCGCGTTGAAGGCAGAGCGGCGATGACTCGTGCAAGGTTCACGATTCACGGGCTCAAGATGCAACGTCGGCGATGCGGAATGACATGCAGTTTCTCGCGAATCGGACGTCCACTTCAATTCATGAGCGGCAATGCCAAGCGGCCACTCTGCAGGTTTGGAAACCTGCGATACAGCAGGCTTGGAAGCCTGCGCTACGTCGCGTTCGACCCGTCGTGCCGAAACGCCACTCAATGCGGATCGACTTGATGTCCCATTTCGCGCAGCCGTTGCAGTTTGTAGATGAGGGAGCGCCGGCTGATGCCGAGGGCCTTGGCGGTTTCGGTGCGATTGAATTCGTGCGTGCGCAAGGCTTGGAGGATGGCTTGGTGCTCGATCTCTTCCAGCCGCTTCGCCTCGCCGGCCTCGGGAAGCGGAGGCAGCTCCGCGGCAGCCCGGACACGCGAGGGAAGATGCTCCGGCAGAATGAGCTCGCCGCGCGAGAGCAGCGCGGCGCGCTCCATGGCGTTGCGCAATTCGCGCACATTGCCAGGCCAATGATAACGTTCCAGACATTCCGCCACGGTCGCAGCAAATCGAGCCCGGCCCCCTGTCAGCTCCTGAAGAAAATGCTGGGCCAAGGGCAGAATGTCCTCGCGCCGTTCACGCAGGGGCGGGATGTTTAATTCCACCACATTCAGTCGGTAGAACAGATCCTCGCGAAATCTTCCCTGAGCGACCTCCTCCTCGAGGTTGCGATTGGTGGCGGCGAGCAGGCGCGCCCCGGTTTGCAGCTCGGTGTTCGAGCCGACTCGCTGAAAGCCGCCGTTCTGGGTTACGCGCAGCAGCTTGGCTTGCAGTGCGGCCGACATCTCGCTGATCTCATCGAGGAAAATGGTCCCGCCGTTGGCCAACTCGAAGCGCCCGATGCGTTGCGCAGTGGCGCCCGTGAACGCCCCCTTCTCATGGCCAAAGAGTTCGCTCTCCAAAAGCGTCTCGGGAATAGCCGCGCAATTGACCTTCACCAGCGGCCCGGCGGCGCGTGCGCTCCAGGCATGAAGAACATCCGCCACCACTTCTTTGCCCACGCCGCTCTCGCCGGTGATCAGAACCCGGCTTTCCGACGGGGCCACCAGCGAGGCGTCCCGAAAGACCGCTTGCATGAGCGGGCTTCGCGCCACCAGGCTCGCAGGCAATTCGCGGTCGGCATCGAAACGCACCGGCGCCTGCACCGCCAGGCCCGTGGCCTGCCGGACCAACGCCAGCAACTCATCCAGATCGATCGGCTTGCTTAAATAATTCAGGGCGCCGTCGCGCATGGCGTCCACCGCCTCCCGGATGTCCGCAAACGCCGTCACCAGCAGGATGGGCAGATGCGCTTTCTCTTTCCGGGCGCGCCGCAGCGTTTCCAGACCCGAGATGCCCGGCATCCGCACATCGGAGATCATGAGGCTCACCTCATTCTGCTGCAGCAGTTGCAGCGCATTCTCACCCGAAGTGGCCAGGACCGTCTCGAACCCCTGGCTGGTCAGGAATGAGTTCAGCAAACTCCGCTGCCCCGGATCATCGTCTACGATCAAAATTCGCGGCGTTGCTTGTTTTGGATTTTTGTCATCTGTCATCTGTCGTCTGTCGTTCTTGCTCTATGGCCCACCTCACCCCGGCCCCCTCCCCCCTCGGAGGGCGGAGAGGGAGGTTGCATTGCGGCGTAATCTGCCATCACTTAGGGGCCGGCGCCGGTGCGATATGACTGATGCGGAAGAGGGCGCCGCGGGGTTCGTTGGCCTGGCATTCGATTTCCCAGCCGTGGGCGAGGACGATTTGTTGGACGACGGCAAGGCCAAGGCCGGTGCCCTTCTGATGAGTGGTAAAGTAAGGTTTGAAGATCTCGGCGCGTTGGTCGGGCGAAACGCCCGGCCCATTGTCGCGGATCTCCAGGGTGACGCTGCCGGCGTGAGTGCGCGCGGAGACATCGATTTCACCGCCCCGTTCGACGGCTTGCACGGCATTGAGGAGCAGGTTGAACAACGCCTGGCGCAGCATTTGATCGTCGGCCAGAATCACGGGCAAACCGGGCGGGACACGGAGCCGGATAAATTTCTCCTCCAGATCGTAAGTGAGGGCGCGGACGACTTCGCCGATGGCGGTGCCGAGCGCGACCGCGGAACGCCGGACTTCGCGCGGACGCGAGTAATTGATGAACTCGTTCAACTGGGCGGTGACCCGGTCGGTCTCATCGACAATCTCGCGGGTTTTGTGGCGAATTTCCGTGGTGGCGTCCTGCTGTTTGCCGATCATTTGTGCCAGGCCGCGAATAATATTCAGGGGATTGCGCGTTTCATGGGCCAGCCCGGCTGCGGCGAGATTCATCTCTTTGAGATGAGTCGTCAACTCGCTGGCGCGGAGCAGGCGCATCTGGAGTTCGGAGGATTTGGCGACATTGCGCCAGGCCAGCGCCAAGGCGCCCACGGAGAGAGTGGCCAGGAACCCGATGAGGGAACGAATCCAGAGGTCCTGATTGCAGGTGCGATGGAACGCATCGGTCGACATGGTAATGGCCAGGCCATGGAGGCCGCGGCGAGTGAGAAGCTCCTGATATTCCTTTGCGTCCATGGGGGGTGGGCGTCCGAAACGGGGCCGGGGCGGGCGGTTGGAAGGATCGGCCGGGAAACCGAACGGGAACGGGATGCCATTGGTGCGGAACAAAGCGTCCTCTTCACGGCGTGGCGGCGGAGGGGGCGGTTCGTTGGGGTCGCGGCGGGGCAGCACGATGGTGGGCCGGTTGGTTTCGCCGCGTTCCATCACACTGGCGCCGAGGTCGACAAGGTTAACCAGGGTGACGGTGCGCCGGTCCCAGCGTTCGTTGGGTTGAACGATGCCATTGGAACCGAAATCGATGAGGGGTCCGGCGGAGGCGACCACGCCGCCGGTGGCGTTCAACAACGCGATGGCGTGCATGGCCCCGGATTTAACCAATTCGGTGAGGGCGGACTCGAGGCGTTCCTGCGAGACCATGCTGTTAAAGCGGCGCTGCTGCGAGCGCACCACCAGACCGAGCGTCGTCGTGATGTCCTCCGAGCGATTGATCAAAGCGGCCCGGGCGGACTCGCGGACGCGCTGGTGTTCCAATCCCTGCCACGCCGCCAACAGCACCCAAACCGCTGCCAGCGTGACATAAACCGCCTGCGTCCAACTAAGCAGGGTGGAGAGGAAATGGCGCACGGCGCGGACTATTTCCGGGATTTGTTCGGCGGCGAGGCGTCCTTGGACGGCAGGTTGTTGAGGAATAGATTCAGGTCGTCTTCGCTGAAAGATTTGGGCGTCAGCAGAGGGCCTTCGCGCTCCCGCTTGGAAAGCCCCGCCAGTTGGTTCGCTTCCTTCACAATGTACGGCGTCAAAAAGATGATCAGCTCCGTCTTCGCATCATCCTTCAACTTGCGCTTGAACAACAAGCCCAAGCCCGGGATGTCGCCCAGAAACGGAATCTTGGACTCCGATTCCATCTTCGCCTTCTCCATCAAACCGCCGATGACAACCGTCTGGGCGTTCGGGACCACCACGACCGTGTCGGCCGAGCGGGAGTTAATGACCGGCGCGGTCACGACGCCACCAATGCCGCTGGAGACCGGCACCCATTGCGAACGGTCGGCCAGGGCCGAACTCTCCGGGGTGACGATCATCTCGACCTTGTCGTCGTCGGTGATGAAGGGCGTGACGCGCAAAATGATGCCGACGTTCTGGTAGGTGACGGTGTTGATTTGGTTGCCGAGCGTGTCGTAGCGGGTGCCGGTAATAAGCGGGACCTCCTGGCCGAGTGAAATGACGGCCTGTTGGTTGTTGCGCGTCAGCACCGACGGACGGGACAGGACTTCCGTTTTGCCCGCTTGGGCAATGGCGCGGAGCGTCGCTTGAAAATCCTGGCCCATGAGCTGGTAAACGCCGGCGCCAGGCGGGATGGGCGCGAAGCTTTGCAGCGGAATGCCGAACAGATTTGTCGCGATGCCCGTGGCCGCGCTGCCCAATCCCGAGACGCCGAACACGCTCGAGCCGGCCCCTTGTGCGTCGGCCCCCTGGCTGTGGGTTCCGCCGAAGTCGACGCCGATATCCGACGCGTTCCGGTAGGTGGCCTCAAGGAAAACCACTTTGATCAAAACCTGGGGCTTGGGCCGGTCGAGGTTGGTGATGACTTGGGAGACATAGCCGCTGGTTTCCTCGTCGGTGATGACAATGAGCCGGCGAGTTTCGGGGTCCGACGTGACGATGGCTTCGCCGACGGTGCCGGGAGGATAATATTGGCGGGAACCGGCGCCGCCGAATCCGGCCCCGCCGCCGCCGCCGCCAAAACTCCCCGCGCGATTACCGCCGCCGCCGCGGTTAACGCCTTGGGGACGTCCGCCGCCCTGGTTGAATTGGGCGGAGAGCGGGAGGGCGGTGGCCAGCAGCAGGGCCAGCCACACGCCGCAGTGGCGTCGACTCGAGGAGGTCAGGTGTTGCAGCATGAGGTTGAGGATTTGGTCGTTCACGTCTGATTAAGCCGCGAGAAAGCGCATTCCTGGATTAGCGCCCGAATTGCGCGCCCAGTCCGCCGTTGCCGCCCTGGCCGCCCTGGCCGAAGCCGGTGCCTGTCATCGTGCCGGGCGTGGTTTGCGTTTGCTGGCTGCGAGTGGAGAGCGCGCTGTTCTGATTGTTATTATTGCGATTGCCGGACGAGTAACTGCGCTCGAACATCCCACGCACAACTTGTTCGACCTGCTGGACGTCGGCGTTCTCGAGGGAATAGACAAACACTTTTTGTTTCCGCGCCGGGCTGGCGTCCAGTTGCTCGATCATCTGCGCGATTTGCGGCATGAGTTCACTGGCGGCGCTCACGATGAGGGAGGACGTCCGTTGATCGGGAACTGCCGTAACCTTGCCCATTTTCTTCATGCGTTCGCTGGAGTTATTCTGGCCGCGATTGCGGTTGCCAAAGCCCCCGCCGCCCCCCTGGCCGAAGCCGCCGCGAAGCCCGCCCCCGCCAAACTGGAA
>Ga0070686_100002272_pt1 | contig 10604 bp, 11 predicted proteins | sample KBSS23LmetaG_FD_65654 | JGI IMG/M metagenome (GOLD analysis project Ga0070686, IMG submission 65654) | Switchgrass rhizosphere microbial communities from Kellogg Biological Station, Michigan, USA - KBS S2-3L metaG | ecosystem: Host-associated > Plants > Roots > Rhizosphere ...
TGGCTCGATACTGACTCACCGCCTAATGATACTACGATAAAATGGGGATTTGACGCCGCAGGTAAGAACGGAACCGCTCAGACGATAGCCAACGTTTACGCTGCTCCTACTTCTGTCACATGGCATACCGCAGGGAATGAACCATTAACTCCTAACGTTGGCAAACTAGATCATGGCGAATATATTCCTATATGGGTCTGGTGGCATGTAGAAGCAAACGCAACCTCTAGGACTGACGATAGCGCTATCTTTGCTTTAACGTTGTTTATTCCAGGCGGAGGTTCAGGCGACCCAGGAAGCGGCGGAGAGGGAACAGTTTCTATAGATACTTTTGGAATAAGGAAAATCTATGCTACGGCTTCAGGTGGAAGAACCTACGAATCTAACTGGCATCTACCCGCAACAACTACCCACTCATGGGATGGTACTTCAGGGCAGGATTTTGGAAACCTCGACCCTCAAGACTCTATGGCTGATCTCGTTTGTCCTGCAACCTGTAGGGCGACGGTAGACGCGGACCTAGACGTTTTAATGGCTACAACTAACTCGAATAAGAATTCATGGCGTTACTACATTAAAGACTCATTAGATGACGAAACAAGTTCGACTTGGAAATGGTCTGAAAGCGTAGAGATAACAGTCTATTATAAAGCCATAAGCGATTATGACGGTGGTTCTATTCACGTCCACGCTAGAGTTATGGGACCGACAGAGCACTGGCTCGCACTAAACACTTGCAGCGGAGCAGGTCATGAATACTCTTATGAGATAAAAAAGAATCTTGTTAATCAGTTCAGAAAGGAAGAATTCCATATCGAACCAGACTCAGGCTACTGTGATAATATAGAATTCACCGACAGGACAGCACCCTATAACCAGTGGATAGGAATGAAACTTGTCACAAGAAAGAAAAGCGCTACAAGCATGCTGGTAGAAGCATGGAAAGACCTGACAGATGGACTTAACGGTGGAACTTGGGTAAAGGCTGGTGAGATACTGGACGACGGAACAAACTGGAAATTACCAACCCAGACCGATATTGATAATTATACAGGCCTAGCGGCAGGCGTAAACAACTGCGCAAAGATTCCAACAATGGATCAAGCCCTGACAATGGATTGTTCTGCCGTAGGGCTCAGAGTAGATAATACACTGGTTCATTTCAAAAAGTTCTCGGTCAGGGAAATAGACCCAGACGATGAGGGTTCAGGCGGCGGAACCGGTGGCGGTGGCGGTGGCGGCGGTAATCCTCCACCAGCGACAACAGATTGGAAGATGGCTATCGCTGGAGATTGGGGTTGTGGCTCAACTACTAACACTATCGTAAACCTATGCAAGACTTATGACTTTACTCTAGGAGTTGGGGATAACGCTTATGCTTCTGCTAAATGCTGGACAGACGCTTTCGCTAAACTAAAACCAAACTTTAACAGTGCTTACGGGAACCATGAGTATTCAGAGAGCGGAGGGGTTGCACCTTACAAAAGTTTCTTTGGTCATAACCTCACCTATTTTTCATTTAACTTCGAGAACGTTCACATCCTAGTCCTAGATAGTAACATCAATATGGACGCAGGTTCAGCACAACATAACTTTGCCACATCAGACCTTACAGCAGCAAACGCTAACAGTGCTATAGATTGGATATTCGTATCAATGCACCATCCTTGGTTTGGTTCTTCCAGTTCTCATTCCTACAACAACGGTAACGAAGTTCAGGCGTTTCACTCATTATTTACAAGTCATAAAGTCGCTTTTGTATTCACAGGACATAACCATAACTGGCAGAGAACGTATAAGGTAGCGTATAACGCCGGAGGACCAACCAACCCGACAGTAATAGATTCAACTTCTCCTTTTGTAAACGATACCACAGGATTAATCCACGTGGTAACAGGAACAGGAGGACACGACACAGGCGGCTCACTCTATGCCCTAGGAAGTCAACCAGCGTTTCAAGGCTTCCAGAACAGAACCCACAACGGCATCTATGAGGTAGTCGCTTCTAACAACGGTAAAACATTAACCTGCTCTTTCGTAGACAAGGACGGTTCTACAAAGTTTGATACTATAACCTATACCAAATCCTAGGATGGATTAAGTAAAACACAGACCTGATGTAATTTATCATCTAAAACATCCATATCTGATTCTGGGTCTTCATTATTTTGAATATACCTATGTACCACTTCTTTGATATCTTTAATTATTATGTTGGGAATTGGTTTGTTGTAGTCTCTCTCCAACAACCCTTTTATTCTTATTCCCTCTGAATCAGAGTCGTTATATTTTGGATGGTCTTTTGCAGCCTTCTTTATGTCATCAATTTCTTGAATAGATAGATCAAGTTTAGCCATAGGACGGTTTTGTTTATCTCTCGTTATTGTGATCAGTTCCACGTCTTTAGTTCTCGTTTCGATTCTTAAAAACTTTGTACTATTGCCATTCGACCGCTTCGGTAATCCTTTCTTTTATCCTTCTAAGCCGTCAGGGTATTTTTATGAGATGTCAGATAACCCGAAAAATGACGATCCAATAGAGGGTTTAGATTCTGATTTTTCTGTTTCAGGTAATATTATAACAATGAAGTGTAATGGTGCGACTTCTTTTTCTGTAGGAAAAAACGGTAGAGGATTCAGTGATTCTATCGGTGGCTGTAAAATGGACTTTAAGGCTACGGCCAAGCGGGGATATGCCTACAAGTCTGATGATGTACGAGATTTAGAATTTAAATGCTGGATGAGAATCCCTAACAATCTTTCAAGTGGACATGATGGTTTTTCGATGTCTGCGTGTACCGGACACCATAGCAGTTCTAATTGTTGTCAGGGTTTTGCTTATATGGGTTCAATGGATGGTATTAACTCCAACCCTACAAAATTCCGATTTAGAAAGGAGACAACACACCCTAACTATCAGGACTCTTCAGAGGGAACATGGAGTCATCCTAAATGTAATTTCAAGATAGCGGGACATGATTGGGTAGGATTCGGATTCTGTCGTTACAATAAACCTTCAAGCGGTGGAACAAGCCCACAGGACGACACAGTTATACTAGAAATCTGGTTTAATCCAGACCCTACCAACGACCCGAAGGACTGGACTATGTTAAAGCGGACTGAGGATAAACCAGGAAGGGGTTGGACAAGCATGCCAAACAAATGTAATGGTGACTCTGATCAGATAGGTGTTTGGTCAAATGCTCATAACCGCTTAAAGAGTAATTCTACCAGCGGAACTATTCAATTCACCAATATTTCGTTTAGGGAAGTAGATCCGTTTGGAACTTTTGATAATGAACCTCCTCCAGTAACCTGTCCTCCAGGCCAGCACCCACTACCCGATGGGAGTTGTGTTCCTGATTCTCCAGGAGGTGGAACCGGTGGTGGTGGTACTGGTGGCGGTGGCGGCGCTCCTCCTCCACCTTCCTATATTTATGAATACAAATTTGGTACACAGGGCAACGGAGACGGGCAGTTCCAAGACCCTCACGATGTTAGTTTCGATGCTTCAGGAAACTGTTTTGTCTGTGATAGGGTTAGGAATGATGTCCAAAAGTTTACCCACACCGGTACTTTTATCTCAAAGTTCGGATCTTCTGGTTCAGGCGATGGACAGTTTAACGTACCTTATGCTATACAGCATACTCCAGACTATGCGAATATCTACGTCATGGACAGGGATAACAACCGCATCCAGAAACTAGACGCATCAGGAAATTATGTTTCTAAAATCACAGCAGCAAACGGCAAGAACCTTAACGCTCCCGAGGATATCTGTTTTGATGGGTTAGGAAATTTCTATTTCTGCGATACTGGGAATAACAGGATTGTGGAAATGGACGCAAGTACTCACGCCTTTATAAGGGAATGGGGATCTAAGGGTTCAGGCGATGGACAATTTGACCACCCACATTCTATGGACGTTGGATTAGATGGAAATATTTACATAAATTCAGGAAACCAAGGGTATATTCAGGTCTTCAGTCCTACCGGTGTATTCCAGAGAAAGTTTTCCAAGCCAGGAACTCAGGATGGAGAACTTCTAACTTTCTTAGAACACATGGATATCGACTACAAAGGCAGACTTCACATCATTAACAATAACTTGAGGCCAGTAGTACAGGTTTTCGAATGTTCAACCGGTAAGTATCTTACCAAATACGGAAGCCCTGAAAAGGAAGGCTCAGCAAACGGACAGTTTAGAGAACCCGAACATGTAACAACAGACGCAATAGGAAAGCCGTTTGTGGTAGACGCAAAGAACCAGAGGATTCAGGTCTTTAGCGTAGTTGAACCACCACCAGAGCCAGACCCAGGAGGTGGAGGTGGAACAGGAGGAGAGCCAGGTGAACCAACCAAAGTGAAAGGTTTCTTTACTCTAAAGAGGGATATCAATATCTACCGGACTGATGCCTGTGAAGGAACAGGAGGTTCCGGCGGCGGAGGCGGTGGCGGCGGTAGAGGTGTGATTTATGACGCTCCAGCAGATAATGATAAACCACTTTCCGACACTTCGGCATGGTTTTTCAGAACCAGATTAGCAATACAGATCAACAAAACAGGATCAGGAATGTATAACAAAATCCTAAAACAGATGGATGTACCGCTCAAGAAGGTAGGAACTCCAGCGGCTACACCAACAATCACCTGCGTTATCTGGGATAAAAATAATAACGTCGTTTATACCTCACCCACAGCGATAGACCCAACAACATTAACAACATCATTCGTAAATACAACCTTTGACTTTTCAGCGAATACACATATTTTTGTCCTAGGTGATAGAGTAGGAATAAGATACTTTGCAGACAGTGCTACGAGTGATGTTAATTATGTAGTTGGTGGATATGAGTCGGTATCTTCAGCAGGAAATACAACCATGATACAGTATGAGTCTAGTGTTTGGAAAGAGTTTCCAGATAGAGATTTCGCTGCTGTGTTATATGATTAGTTATCCTATAGAACTTTCTATAATGCCTTAATATGGCACGTAAAACAGCCAAAGAAATTAAGGATCTTATTCAAGCAGACAAAGTTTTCAAAGCAAAATTAGACTCAATCGGCTTATCGGTAGACGCTTTCATTGCAGCATCAGATGAGAAAAAAAAGGAGACTACCAACGACTTGTACGAAGAATTCAAAAAGAAGTTTCCCGACGCATACGGGATAGAGACCGAACCGATACCTCCGACTCCAATATGCGGAGGACATAGCCACTGGAACGGTACTGCCTGTGAATGTGATCCAGGTTATCATGATGTAAACGGTGAATGTGTTCCTAACGAACAGCCTCCAGAACCACCTGCACCAAATCCAGCAGGCGTTATCTATGACAGTAACGTTGAGGGACAGTGGAATAACGGTGTTTCAAGAATAGTCAAAGGACATGACGGCAATATATCTCCAAACGGCAAAGGCTTATTCACAGCAGCCTCAGGAAGTCCAGAAGTCCATATCGACGGCAAAGGAACCGCTATACTAACAACAAAGCCAGGGTTCGGTAGGTTCTACCTATGCGTTTGTAACTTTAACGCACAACTAGATTTCGACTTCAATATAATGGACTCTTCGGTAGATAATATGTCAATAAAGGGAAGGTCAAGACATCAGAGCGGAGGTGCACCGGCTAACAGATTCGGAGGACTTGGCAACGCTACAAGCACCAAAGACACCGACTTCAAAATAGAGGACTATCATAACGTCCACGAAAAAGGATACAATCAAAACCTACCCAAACCGTTGAAGGTAGGAGAATGGTATCATAAGCGGTATATCTATCACAATGTTCCTAGTGCTAATGGGCAAACAGAACATATCAAAATGGAGGACTGGATCGATTACAACGACGGCAACGGCCTCATTAAGGTCTTTGAACGAACAGAAACCAAACCGATAGCCGCAGCAATGGATAAAGCAATGTTTGACAAAGAGAGTTGGGTGTGGAACCGTCTCAACGGCAGTGGGAGCATAGCCTTTAAAAACTACAAGATTACAGCCCTATAGTATAATATGCCAGCATCAGTACCAACGCAGGGAGAGTTTGACGCTCTCGGCCTAAAAGTAAACCTAGTAGAAGCCAGCACACAAGACCTAAACAGTCGATTGATAGCCTTAACTGATAGGGTTAAGAAATTGGAAGACGGCGCTAGTCCTCTTCCTACTCCAACAGGGAAAACCGTCCTTTACGCTCCAATGTTTATGTGGGTTGGTCCTGCATGGGATGCTCTCACCGCCCTCAAACAAAAGTATCCTAACCAGGAAATCGTAGCATGTTTCAACCCATCAAACGGCGACTTTTCAGCAAGGGATACCAATCTAGGTAACGGCTTGGCTAAATGGAAAGCAGTAGGCATTAAAATCATTGGCTATGTTTATACAAAATACGGCGCACGCCCTGCGGCCGATTGTAAGAAAGCGATAGACAACTACAAAACCTTTTACCCCGAGATTACGCATGGTATCTTTTTCGACGAAATGAAAAACAGCGCAGGCTCAGAGGCCTACTATACCGACCTGACAAACTACGTTCATACCAAGATCGGACCTTTCACTATGGGCAATCCAGGCACAAGTACAACAACCTCATATTTCCCTACGGTTGATTGTATTCTAATCTATGAAAGCGTAGGACTGCCGAGCGTCTCAACTGTCCAACAGCGAACACTAGGCCAGCCAAAAGAAAAATGTGGAATCATACCTCATACTGTGCCAACCTTCAACGCTCAATTCGTGAAAGACGTAAAGCAGTACGTAAATTATATCTATATCACAAACGACGGAGCCGACGGAAACCCCTGGAACTCATTAAGTTCCTATACGGAGCAGACGATACAAGCCTTACAATGATAGAAGGCTTCTTTATTTTTATCTGGTACCTATGGGAAGCGTTATTCCAAGACCTAGAGAAAATCTGGAAGAGTTATCTATCGAACATCAACCCAGCCCGAGCAATGACAAGGGTTTCCTAACAACTTTCCAACCATACACCGACCATCTTTGTCATGTTGAATGTATTGATGTGGACACGCCGCACAGTCCTGAACGTTCTTAGGTTCCATAGGTGTCTTTAGAACACCTGATTATATAAATATTGTGTCTTAGCGACACCTTTAAGTATATGGGTGTTCTAGGTGTATTAATGAATAAAGACGGAAGTACAACCATAAAGATCAGGCCAGAACTAAAAGTCAGGCTTGACCAATTAGGCAAAAGGGGAGAATCCTACAGCGATATTATCCTGAGATTCTTACCCTTAAAGAACAAAGACAAGAAAAAAACAGGAGAGGCTATCTAATGCAAGAGACAACCACCCCAAGCGTTGAACTCATCAGTACACAAGAACTGGAGAGACTATTACGTGTTGTGACTAAACTAGCAGAGAGGTACGAAAGCGAATGACCATTTGTGTAGTTTGTAAACACAGCGTAACGACTCACGAACACTTCACAAATCCAAATAGTACCGAGTTCGATATCTGTTCACAGTGTATGACGACAATTCAAAAACAAAGCAATAGGAGGTTTAACTAATGACCCGTCCTTGTAAATACGGCTGCGGAACCGAGTTAGGAGCGTTTGACGAGGAGAATAGAAAGTATCTTGAAGCAGCAAGCGGAGGACTTCATACCAAGGAACGCTGTCAGGAGGCGAAAGCAAAACTAGAATCCAAGAATGACCATGGCAACGAGGAATTCAAATATCTAACACCAGAAGGAAAAAGACAACTTGAACAAATCCAAGAACGTAATAGAGAAGGAAAAATCCAACTTGAAGAGCGTAATAAGCAATTCGTAGATCATACCTTAAAACCAGAACTAAGCCTAAAAACACTGACAGACCCAACTCCCGAAGGCATCGACCTAAAGTATAACAACTTCAAAAAAGAACGCACAATAAGATTCAGCCAGTCTCATGTCCAAGGCTCACAGTATACTGTTTATGTTTGGTATGAGGAAAAGGAATGATCGCAACACTTTTCTATTATGTAGGAACAGTACGAGGAAATGATTCGAAATATGAAACGAGCAGATAAAGACAAAAGGGACGAGATCCGAAGGGTACGCCAGTATTTTATAGAGGCTGGAATACCTGCGGATGAGGTACTTTTTGCTCAAATGAAAAAGGTTAAGAACGCAACCGCAAGGGAACACGCCTGGGCTATGTATTACGTTGCTCTAGGAAATACGCCTCCAACCGAAGAATGGCTTAAACTCTACCGAGAAGAACGCCGACAGTTTAACAAGTCTAACAGAAATCCAGATGAGGAAATCATAGGGGTTCCAAACCTGATTCAAGGGATAGACGGAAAGAAAAGAATAGTCTGGTTTGAACAGTTAGCAGCAGGAGAAGCCGCAAGAATGACAGCGGTCTGGTGTGAGAAGCCTAGAGATGGATACAACAAGAAGATAAAACGACTCCATAGAATGTCAAGAGATCACAAACTTAAAGCAAAACATGACGCTCATCTACGAGAGATAGAGAGAAAAGCAAGACGGAGGTGAATTAATTGACATTGCAAGAAACAAAACAAAAAAAGAAACTAAAGAAATCATACGCTGAACTCTTAGAGGAATTTTCAAATACGAAAAAGAGAATAGCGGTTGTCTACATTCCTTTATTATGTGAAGCAATGAGAGACGAGAATCCTAGTATGTCCTATTTGGACATAAAGGCGAGAGTTGTTTCTGATGCGGTAACACAGGGTTGGAATGAGCCTTATGTGGTTAGATGTTTGCCTAGTTGGGTTCTTGAAGCAGACCCATATAGAGACTACAAACATGAGCGCACTCTAAAATCATGGGAATCTAGAAATAAAAACAAGTTGGAAAGCCTGCATCGAAAAGTTGCACTTATAAACGAAGAAATTTCCGAACCTCCAGAACCTAAACAAAAAGAGATCACAGAGGAAGCCGATCAACAAATGCATGAGTTAGGGATAGCCAAGTTCGGTGAAAGTGACAAGTCAGTAAGGGAACTCAAGGGAGATATCACCGAGGCAGCAGCACAACTATTCAAAGCCTTAACACAAAAGGATGATATGCCGGACGAAAGCGACGACTTGATAGTAGATTATATCAAACCGACAAGAGAGTTTAGACGTAGCCTATCACTAGAATTAGACGAAACAGCAAGGACTACGATCTATAACTGGCTACACTATACCAACGCAGCAATAGAAGACATGATGCAGATCATTAGCGAGGTGAAGGACAAATAACTCCTTCCGTTTTTGTTGTCTCCCATCAGAATTATGTTTATGCAGATTCTGAATGTGGAGGGGAAGGAGAATACAAATATCTACTAAATGAAAATTTCAGTGTTGATGCTGCCTTTTCAACTAAGAAACTAGCAGATGAGTATGTATGGGAAAAATGTAAAGAGAATTGTGACGTTCCTGAGGATGAAATTGAAGAGAATATGGAAAGACTAGAACATGAACGCGATTGGCATTTCACTGTCGAGGAGTTTAGTTTAAAATGACACAGGAAATCGGAAACGCTTTTTTAGGAGCGTCCCCTATCCCCATGTTGATAATGAACCGAGAATATGATACACCATCGGAAGATAAAAATGATTCTGAATTGTCCAAATTGGACTTTCAGTTGTCAGAACAAGCAGAAAGTAAAATTGAAGAGTTGAATATAATGTTTGAGAAACAGCAATCTCTACATGGAAAAAGGAAGGCTCTGATCCGAAAACTATTGGAAACCCTTAGAGAAGACGGCTTTAAGGATCATCAAATAGTCGATATTGTTTTGGATAGAGTCAAAGGCGTTTCCAGATCGACAATATATGCAGCACTTCCACAGGAGGTAAAAAGGCAATACACAAAGCCGTTACCTAAAACCATCAACGTTCAAACAGAACATAAGGTAATTGATGTGCCAACAGAACCATTAGGAAAAAAAGAATTAGAGTATATGGATAAAATACCACTAGACAAAAGCGACCTTATAGACCCTCTGTCAGAGGAAGATCCAAAAGACCTAGAAATCTCATTCCTAAAAGAAAAAGTCACCGAACTAGAAGATGCTCTTAAGAAAACTCAGCAGTTCACTCCCGCCACCCAATTAGAGACTAAACCTAATCCTAACATAGATGATGATATTGCATTCAGTTATCTTCAGGCTAGAGCAAACAATACAGGTGATATAATCTATTTTGGCAGAGTTGGGTCAGGAGCATTAGTCCAAGCCCTAGCACAGTATAAGAATTCGTTTGGAGTGGTAGAGTTGTTTGGTAGGGTAGTAAAGAAATGAAAAACGTAAACCAGTGGCGCAAGTATTCCAACATCAAACCCTTCAACGACTGTTGTGCTTTAGAACAAACACCGAAACAAACTCCATTCCTAGATGACGAAGTTTTCAAATTCCTTAGACTTAGTGCTGATGGAATCCATTCCTTTTGGTATGACGCTTACGGCATCGACTTATTCAAAAACAGAGAACTAGCACAGTTGAAAAACTCTGGAGTTAAGGTATTCAGGAGGTTGTATTTCGAGGTATGACCAACTATCATATCGAGTTAAAGTATTTGGAGGATAATGTAGCGAGACTTGATGAATTATTGGACGAGAAAATAATTGATACCGCTCAGTATATGC
>Ga0070686_100002276_pt1 | contig 10599 bp, 11 predicted proteins | sample KBSS23LmetaG_FD_65654 | JGI IMG/M metagenome (GOLD analysis project Ga0070686, IMG submission 65654) | Switchgrass rhizosphere microbial communities from Kellogg Biological Station, Michigan, USA - KBS S2-3L metaG | ecosystem: Host-associated > Plants > Roots > Rhizosphere ...
CACACGTTTTTCCGTCTCTGATCTCTGACTTCTGATTTGTTGGCGGTCTTGGCGTCTTGGCGGTTCATCGCTTCCGCCTACAAGTCGAGCTCCATGAACGCCACGTCGTCATACGGATTGTCGTAATACGGTGCGATGTCTTTGAAACCCAGCGAACGATATAGCACGATCGCCTGGTCCATCTTGCCCGGCATAGTGTCGAGCCGCATCGACGCGTAACCAATCGCGCGGGCGTCGGCGATGATTCTTTCGGTCAACTTCCGACCCAAACCGGTGCCGCGAAACTGCGGTCGCACGTACAAACGCTTCATCTCACAAATTCGCTCATCGATTTTCCTGAGCGCAATGCAACCGGCGACTGCACCGTTTTCAACCGCGAGGTACAAACGCCCGTTGGGCGGCGCGTAGTCTCCCGGCAACCCCGCCACTTCTTTATCAAAGTTCTGAAAGCAGAGACTGATTCCGAGCGACGCCTGATACTCCTGGAACAACAAACGAGCGTCTGCGATTTCGCCCGCCTGCTCGACTTGTTTGAAATGAAACATCGTCCTGCAGCGCCCGAAAGAAACTATTTTCTCTTCGCCCAGTCAATGCGGGTGGCGGCGTCAAACACCGCCTGTTCGATTTGAAATAACTCTTGGGGAATGTGCACGAGATCAATTCCCCGAGCAGTCGTTGGGCGGACCATGGTTTTTGTTTGTCCGCCTTCATAAACTACGCGGGTGATCATATAAGGTTCATCGCTGTAAAGGGTGAATCGAGCAGAGCCGGCGGGTGGAGTAATTTCTGAGTGGTTAACTGGGTCTTCAGGAATTCGGTCATAATTTCGCGCCACCATGAAACTCACCAGCTGTTCAAATTCAGCGCCGGTGATGGTTCCCTGGAAATCACCGATGAGCTTTACCTTTGCTTTTCCCGTAAACAAAGCAGTGCCATCGCGGCGAAGAGTTATCTTGAAGCCCGGTCCAAATAGCTCATTACCTCTGGTTCCCTGCCTGCCTTCCAGGTCAATTTCATTAATCCGCCGCTTGCTCTTCTCCGGTTTACTCTTTTGCGCCGCCGAAAGACTGATGGCAGCAATCAAGCCCAACAACACGACTATGGAGAATCTCTTCATGCAGCCTCCTGCAAAATAAATTCTTCATGCAACAAACGAAAAGCGCGGCGGGAAAGCCTTCGAGTTCCATTGGTCTCGTCGCCTCCACGCCGCGCCTTATTTAATTTCGCCGGCTGTCAGTTGGTGCAGCTTATGCGGTGAACGAAGTGCCGCAACCGCAACTGCCCGTCGCGTTCGGATTCGTAAACGTGAAACCCGAACCCATCACGCCGGTAACGTAGTCGATCTTGACGCCGTTGAGATATTGCGCGCTGAACATGTCGACGAAAAGTTTGACGCCGCTTTGATCGAGAATGAAATCGCCCTGCCGCGATTCCTCTTCAATGTTCAGACTGTACTGAAAACCCGAACAGCCGCCCGGCACAACGCGAACGCGGAGTCCGGCAGTCTGGGGGAGATCCTCTTCGCCCGACATGAATTTCTTGATTTCGGTAACTGCGCTTTCGGTCACGTCGAGCGTCATCGTTGGCGCTCCGGTGTTAACACTCGTGGTTTCAGTTGACGCGGTTTGTGTAGACATTTCTAAATCGACTCCTTCTTAATTATTGCTCAGAAAAACTGTCTTTGGTCTTAGGACTTTGGTCTTGGAACTCTGATTCGCCGAAATACTAGCAAGACCAAAGTCCTAAGTCCAAAGGCCCTTTTATCTTATTGGCCTTTGCCTAAAACGACAAGTTCAGGTTTCATCGCCTCGATTGAGACCTGACGCGCAACTTCCTCCGCCACGCGCCGAAACGCCTGCGCCTGCGGCGAATCGGGATGGCTCACGACTACGGGCACGCCGTTGTCGCCGCCTTCGCGGACTTCGAGACCGAGCGGCACCGTGCCGAGCAGCGGCACGTGATACATCTCCGCGAGCTTCGCGCCGCCGCCTTCGCCGAAAATGTTGTAGCGCGTGCCCGTGTCTGGTGCGATGAAGTAGCTCATGTTTTCGATGATGCCGAGCACGGGAATCGCGACGGTTTCAAACATCCGCAGCGCGCGACGCACGTCTGCAACTGCGACTTCCTGCGGCGTCGTCACCAGCACCGCTCCCTGGACCGGAACCAACTGCGCCAGCGACAGCTGCACGTCGCCGGTGCCCGGAGGCATGTCGACGATCAAATAATCCAACTCGCCCCACTTAACATCCGTCAAAAACTGTTTCACCAGCCCGTGCAGAATCGGACCACGCACGATCATCGGTTTGTCGCCCGGTTGCAGCAGCGCCATCGAGATCAGTTTGACGCCGTACGCTTCAATCGGCACCAGTTTGTTGACGTCAACTTCCGGACGCGCGGCCGCGGCGCCGAGCATGATCGGAACGTTTGGACCATAGACGTCCATGTCCATCAAACCCACGCGCGCGCCGTCAAGCGCAAGCGACACCGCGAGATTCACAGCCACGGTCGACTTGCCGACGCCGCCCTTACCTGACGAGACTGCGACAATGTTCCTGATGCCCTCGATGGCGAGTTTGTCGCCGATGCCTCGGCCCTTGGGAACTTCCGCGTCCATCGTGACCGCCACCGAAGTTACACCCGGCAACGCGCCGACCAGTTCCTGCGCGGCGCTCTCCATTTCGGCCTTCACCGGACAGGCCGGCGTGGTCAGAACAATGCGGAACGAAACCGCGCCGCCGTCGATCTTGAGGTCCTTGATAAAACCGAGCGTGACGATGTCTTTGTGCAGATCGGGATCTTGGATTTGACGCAATGCGTCGAGCACGATTTGTTCAGTTACTTGTGACATATTGCCTTTTTGAAACTATGAATCTGGTTCTACGACGCTGCGAACTTCTCGACCAGAAGCGCGCTATTTTTCGAGCCAAACCCGATGCAGTTGCAGAGCGCGACGCGCACGTCCGCCTTCCGGGCTTCGTTCGCGACGTAATCAAGATCGCAGGCGGGATCGGGTTCGTCGAGGTTGATGGTGGGAGGAATCAATCCGGTGTGCATCGCGCACAGGGCCGCCGCCAAACCTGCCGCGCCGCTCGCGCCTTGCGGGTGTCCAATTTGCGATTTCGTTGCCGACATCGGCGTGTCGATCGCGCGGCCGTTCAAAGCGAGTTTGAGCGCGCAGGTCTCGATACGATCATTGAGCACGGTCGACGTGCCGTGCAGGTTTACGTAGTCAACTTCCTCCGGCTGCCGGTCCGCGTCGGCGAGCGCCAACTTCATCGCGCGCGCCGGTTCGTCGCCTGATTCCGCGAGACGCACGCGATGATAAGCGTCACACGTCGCGCCGTATCCAGTCACCTCAGCATAGATTTTCGCGCCGCGTTCTTTCGCGTGCTCAAGTTCCTCGAGGACGTAAATCCACGCGCCTTCGCCGAGCACGATTCCGGACCGGTTCAACGAAAACGGACGAGACGCTCGCTCGGGTTCATCATTCCAGTCGTTCGTCAGCACGGTCATGAGATTGAATCCGGCGAGAATTCCCGGCGCGATCGGCGCGTCGACGCCGCCGCTCAACATCATCTCCTGCCGGCCCAAAGCGATGTGCTGCGACGCATACGCGATCGCGTCGGTCGAACTCGTGCAGCCGGTCGAAACGATGTGCGAAAGTCCGCGCAGCCCAAACGCCATCGACAACTCGCTCGACAACCCGCCGTGCGTCGACGCGGGAATCGTGTAAATGCTGGCCTTAGCTTTCGTACCGTTGAACCAATAGGCGTATTGTTTTTCAGTGAACGCGAGTCCGCCGCCGCCGGTGCCCAAAACCACGCCAACCGTCCGTCGTTCTTCCAGTGAAAAGTCATCCGGCGCCAACCCCGAGTCTTCGACCGCTTCGCGCGCCGCGGCCAACGCGAGCGGCACCGTGCGCGGCACGTGTTTGCGATCCTTCGGATTGAGTTGCGCTTCCCAGTCAAAGCCGCGCACCTCGGCGGCGATTTTCACCGGCGAGTCAGAGACGTCAAAAGCCTCGATTCGTCGCACGCCGCTTTCGCCCTGGGTCAGCGCATCCCAAAATTTCTGGCGCCCGATTCCCAGTGGCGTGACGCAGCCGAAGCCTGTAATCACTACTCGGCGTGGTTTCTTGAACTGACTAAACATTGTGAATTTTTCCTAATCTTCGAGGTTGACAGGCCGGCTTCGGCATTCAGGATACCATTAGTTTAAGAATGTGCTAAGTGAATCGAATGCAGGAGGGTGGCTAATCGTGAGGAGAACGATTAGAGAACTGGGAACTGCGGCGTCCTTTCGGCCGTCTCATCCGACCTGCGGACCGGACGACCGCGCTCCCAGCTTCCTCTAAAACACCTCAAAGAAATTCCTACAACAACGAATCCAAGTCTGCCTTACTCTACCTTAGTACCGCACTCACTACAAAACTTTGAGCCTGCCGGCAACTTTGCGCCGCACTTGGCACACGGAGCCGGTCCGGCGACTTCCAGCTTGGCGCCGCACTCGTTGCAGAACTTCGCGTTCGCGAGGTTAGCCGCGCCACATTTCGTACAGGCATGCGTTGCCGCCGCGGCCGCTCCGCCGGTTGGCTGAGCTTGCGCTTGCGATTGGTTCATCGCGTTTGACATCGCTCCGGCCATCGCGTTGCCGATTGCGAAGCCCGCGCCGAGGCCCGCGCCTGTCGCCGCGCCACCGCCGCCCGTGTTCTGCGCCGCGTCGCGCATCGCATCCGCCGCCTGAAATTGCGCGTAGCGTCCGACGTCGCCGATCACACCCATCGAAGTTCGCTTGTCCATCGCGGCTTCGACTTCCGCCGGCAGCGAAATGTTTTCAATCACAAACTTCGTCAAGTCGAGACCGAAGCCTTTGAAATCGTCAGTGAGTTTGGTGCGCGTGAACTGGCCGAGCTCATCGTAGTTCGAAGCGAGATCAAGCGCGGCGATTTTCGACTCGGCGAGCGCGTCACTGAAACCACTGACCAGCGTTCGCTTGAGCTGTCCTTCGATGTCTTCCGTTACAAAGTGTGCATTGGTGCCGGCGATTTCTTTGATGAACGCGCGCGGGTCGTTAACGCGAATTGAATAAATGCCAAACGCGCGCAGACGCACCATGCCGAAATCCGCGTCGCGCATCATCACCGGGTTGGACGTGCCCCACTTGAGATCCGTGAACTGCTTCGTGTTCACGAAATAGACTTCCGCTTTGAACGGCGAATTGAAGCCGTGCATCCACGCGCCGAGCTTCGAGAGGATTGGAGTGTTGCCGCCGTCGACCGTGTGCAGGCCTGGTCCAAACACGTCCGCGATCTGTCCCTGATGAACAAAAACCGCCGCCTGCGATTCGCGCACCGTCAGTTGCGCGCCGTTTTTGATTTCCTGGCCGCGAACCGGAAAACGATAAACCAAGGTGTTGCCCGAATCGTCGAGCCACTCGATGACTTCAATAAACTGCGACTTGATGGCGTCTAATATTCCCATGTGTTTCTCCTGGGTGGTCTCTTCTAGCGCGGCGCGCTGGCCGCCGCTTCCTTAAGGCACTTCATTAATACGCCGCGCGTCTTTCGTTAGTTCTCATACGCCTTTTGCCAAAGAAATAATTGCATAAACGACGCTTTTAAGGAAAGCAGCGCTGACCAGCCCGGAACCGTTGAACCGCCAAGACGCTAAGAACGCCAAGATAAACCAGGAATTGCCGAAGGTCAGTCTTGAACCGTCTGATTTTCAAACTTGGCGGCCTTGGCGTCTTGGCGGTTAGTCATAAACCACTTACAGATCAGTAAAACCGTCAACCCGCCGGTGATATCGATCGCGCTGTCGTAAATCGACGCCGTGCGCGACGGCACAAAGCTCTGATGGAATTCATCCAGCAACGCGTATATCACCACCAGCAGCAACGCGAGTTGAAACCAATATCGCTGAACGAACGCGTGCGTCGAGGTGATGAAAGCCCGCCGCGCCAGAAACGCGAGCAATGCATACTCGCTGAAGTGTGCGGCCTTGCGTGTCAGAAAGTGCGCCGTCCCGAGCTGCGCCTCGCTGATGTTTGGAAAGAGCCAGAGCAGGACGGGACGAACTATTTGCGACGTGTTGGCCGCCGAAAACTCACGCGTAGAAGCTAACGAAATGAACGCGAGCCACAACAGCAATGGCCCGTAGCGCCAAACTCGTCGACTCCACGAAGACGGCGTTGCTTCCGCGTTCACACTAAGAGACTGCTCAGTCATCGTGTCAGTGTCACTGACAAATCCGATCCTGCTGAATTTTGTAACGCAAACTGTTAGTTTGCGATTGTTCTTCGCCTAGTCCGACCGGCTCCTAACTACCATCGCAAACTGACAGTTTGCGTTACAAAAGCACAAAGGGAAGCCGCGCCCGCCGCTTCCCTCAGTAGTTAGCTAACAAAAGATTTTTCGCAGACTATTGCGCCGCCGCGCCCGATACGACTTCGATAATTTCGTTCGTGATCGCCGCCTGCCTGACGCGGTTCATGTTCAGCGTCAGTGTATCGATCAGTTCGCGCGCGTTCTTCGAAGCCGAATCCATCGCGGTCATGCGCGCGCCCTGTTCCGACGCGATCGACTCGAGCAACGCACGAAAGATTTGCGTTTCGACGAGTCGTGGCAACAGTCGCGAGAAGATCTCAGTTGGCGGTTGTTCGTAGATGTAGTCGACGAGATTCAACGCTTGATCCGCTTTAGCTTCCGCGGCGCTCGAGCGCGCGACCGGCAATAGTTGTTCGGTGACCACGCGTTGCTGCAACACTGACTTGAACTCGTTGTAGATGATGAATGCCTTGTCGATGGCCTCATCGTCAGTGAATCGTTTGATCACATCGCGCGCGATCTCCAGCGCCTCGGAAAACTCGACGCGCCCTTTGCCGGTCACACCGATGTATTCTCCGGCCATGCTCGCGCCGCGACGGCGGAAGAAGTCGCGGCCCTTGCGACCGACCGCCAGAATCTCGATTTGCTTGTCCGGATTGTCGCGAACGAACGCCTGCGCCGCCTTGATCAAATTTGTATTGAACGCGCCGCAGAGACCTTTGTCGGCCGTGACGAGCACGAGCAGATAACGTTCGTCGCCGCGCGCGTCAAGCAACGGATGATGAAAATCTTCACCCGCGCGATCGGCGAGTCCACTCAAAACCTCGGTCATCTTGTTCGCGAACGGACGCGCGGTGACCACGCGATCCTGCGCGCGCTTGAGCTTCGCCGCCGAGACCATCTTCATGGCCTTGGTGATCTGCTGCGTGTTCTTGACCGACTTGATGCGCCGGCGAATGTCTAAAAGATTAGGCATTTGATGACGAAAACTTGCTCGCGAAATTTACGCGCTGGCCGTAGCCGGTTCGGTCCCCGCTGACGTCGCCGCTGCAGCCGAAGCCGCGTTGCTCTTCTCAGACCACGCGTCCTTGAAGTCTGCCAACACTTGCTTGAGATCCGTGATGATGTCGTCCGTCAGGCTCTTCTTTTCACGAATGCTCTGCAGGAGTCCCGGATGCGCGTTCTCGACAAACTTCAGCAACTCCGCTTCGAACCGGCGCACGTCTTCGACTGCGACGTCGTCCGCGTATCCGTTGCTCGCGGCCCAGATAACGAGCACCTGATTTTCGACGTTCATCGGCTGGTATTGCGGCTGCTTCAGAATTTCCACCAGACGTTGACCGCGCGCGAGCTGTGACTGCGTCGCTTTGTCCAGATCCGATCCGAATTGCGCAAACGCTTGCAGTTCTCGGAACTGGGCCAAGTCAATTCTGAGTGTGCCGGCGACTTGCTTCATCGCTTTGATCTGCGCCGAACCGCCGACGCGCGAGACGCTGTTGCCGACGTTGATTGCCGGACGAATACCGCTGTTGAAAAGGTCCGCTTCGAGAAAGATCTGCCCGTCGGTGATCGAGATGACGTTCGTCGGAATGTACGCCGAGATGTCGCCGGCTTGCGTCTCAATGATCGGCAAGCTCGTCAACGATCCGCCGCCTTTGCGGTCCGCCATTTTTGCGGCGCGCTCAAGTAGGCGCGAGTGAAGATAAAAGACGTCTCCAGGATACGCTTCGCGGCCCGGCGGACGCCTGAGCAGCAGCGAAATTTCGCGGTAAGCGGCGGCTTGTTTGGAAAGATCGTCGTAAATTGTTAACGCGTGGCGGCCGTTGTCGCGGAAGTATTCGCCCATCGCGGCGCCGGAATATGGCGCCAAAAACTGCATCGCCGCGGGATCAGACGCCGTCGCTTTGACGACGATTGTGTACTCGAGCGCGCCAAAGTCTTCCAGCGTTTTGACCACCTGCGCCACCGTCGACGCTTTCTGGCCGATGGCGACGTAGATACAAATTACGTCTTTGCCCTTCTGGTTTATGATCGTGTCGACGGCGACGGCCGTCTTGCCGGTCTGGCGGTCGCCAATGATCAGTTCGCGCTGGCCGCGGCCAATCGGCACCATCGCGTCGATCGCTTTGAGTCCCGTCTGGAGTGGTTCCTTCACCGGTTGCCGATCGACGACGCCCGGCGCAATGCGTTCGATCGCATAAAACTCATCCGTCACAATTGGACCACGATCGTCGATGGGATTTCCGAGTGCGTCTACAACTCGCCCGATCATCGCGTCGCCCACCGGCACTTGCATGATGCGACTCGTGCGCTTTACGAGGTCGCCTTCCTTGATCGCCTGATACTCGCCGAAGAGCACGGCGCCGACTTTGTCTTCCTCGAGGTTCAAAGCGAGACCGCGAACGTCATGAGGAAACTCCAACAACTCGCCGGCCATTACTTTTTCGAGCCCATGAATTTCGGCAATGCCGTCACCAACTTTGATGACCGTGCCGACCTCCATCACCGTCACGCCGGCCTCAAAATTCTCGATCTGCCTGCGAATGATTTCGTTGATTTCGTCCGCTCTAATTGGTTCCATCTTGTCCTCTTATTATTAACCCGCGAGTTCCTCACCAAGTCGCTTCAGTTGATTGCGCACCGAGCCGTCGTAGATAGTCGAGCCGATTTGCGTGACGATCCCGGCGAGCAGCGACTCGTCAGTGTTGAAGCTCAGACGAACTTTCTTGCCGGTCAACTCCGTGAGCTTTGCTTCCAGCGATGTTCGCATCGCGGCAGACACCGGCCGTGCCGAAGTCACTCCCGCACTCACCACGCCCGCGCGATCGTCCAACACTTCGACAAACTTTGCATTGACCTGGGGAAGTTCCGCCAGCCTTTGATTCTTTAACAAAACGCGAAGAAAGTTGGCCGTCGTCGCTCGCACTTTGGTGCGCGTGATGAGTTCGCTGAGGACTTTCTCCTTCTGTTGAAAAGCGACGGTGGGATTGCTGAACGCTTCGAGCAGCGGCGGGTTTTCCACGAGCATTCGTTCCCAACCGGCCAACTCGTCCCGCACCTCCAACGCCTCTCCCTTTTCAGTGACGACGTCTGCGAGCGCTGAGGCATAGCGCCTGGCTACAGTCTGTGAACTCAAGCGCGTGTCCCTCCCAATTCCTGAACCGACTGGCTCGTCAGCCGCACGTCATCTTCGGGTCTGATTTCCTTGGTCAAAATCTCTTCGGCCAGCCGCACGTTCTCAGCCGCGGCGAACCGGCGAAGTTCATGCCTCGCTGCCTTGCCGGCACTCTCGATTTCCCTTTTCGCCTGCTCTCTCAACTTTGAGATCTCTTCCTCGGTCGCCGCGCTGAGCCGCTGCTTTTCAGCAGCAGCTTCCGCCGCGGTCTTCTCCTTCACCTTCGCGACCTCAGCATCCAGGTTCGCAAAGCGACCTTCGACTTCGGCCAACTTCGCTAACGCCTGATCGCGCTCCTGCCGTGCCTGCTCCAGCTCGCGCTTTATGCCTTCGCCGCGCGCGCGAAAAGCTTCACGAATAGGCCTGCCGAAACGTCGGTGTAAATAAATCGCAACGCCTATGAAGACGAAGAGGTTGAAAAACCTCCAGGCCTCGGCGCCGGGGTAGTTCAACCAACGGTCTACCCACTCGGGCATCCAGGCAAGGCTAAGAAGTATGTTGGAAAGAATCACAATCGAACCTGAGGTTTACCCGATTCACCGTCGGGTTATTCAGTCACTGGTCTCTGGAGAATTTGACCGGCAATCTCTACCGCACTCCCACGAGCGTCCGCCGCCAGTCGTCGCTTCGCCTCATCGACCTCGATCTCAAGCTGCTGTTTCTGCAATCCGAGCGCTTGTGCGACTTCGTCCTTTGTATTTGAAACTCGCCGCTGCCTTTCTTCGGAAAGGGTGGCCCGCTCGCGCTCCATCAGGGCATATCCTTCGGCGCGCGCTTCCCGCAAGCGTCGCTCGTATTCTTGAAATTTCTCCTGCGCGATGCCAAGCGTCGCCTCTGCCTCGCTCAGCCGCCCCTTCGTGCGCCGGTCGCGCTCCTCAAGGATACGGTTTATCGGCCGCAACAGCGTGGCGTTCAACAACACCACCATCGCGACGATGAGCACGATATGAAAGATTAGGGTGCCGTCGGGGACTAACTGAATGGAGTCTCCCGCTAAGGCTAGTAATACCAAGGCCTACTCTCCCTCAACCAACCGCCTAACGCAAAAGCGTCGGAGTCTAACACTCCAACAAAAACCGGGTCAAGCCGACCCACATGC